>Ga0102591_1003265_pt1 | contig 14957 bp, 15 predicted proteins | sample AraplaCol_mCL_r2_2_FD_76860 | JGI IMG/M metagenome (GOLD analysis project Ga0102591, IMG submission 76860) | Arabidopsis root microbial communities from North Carolina, USA - plate scrape MF_Col_mCL_r2 (SPADES assembly) (version 2) | ecosystem: Host-associated > Plants > Roots > Endosphere... | reverse complement strand
GACGGTGGACGCGCGCTGCACGCCGACCGTCACTTTCGCCGCCGCCAGCCTGTGATCGACTGGGCCTTCCGATGACGACTGCTTCGAACCCGACCCCCGCGAACGTGGGCCAGACCGCCCGGCTGATGCGCGTGTTCCGCGTGTGCTGGGCGCTGCTGATGCTCGGCTTCCTGCTCGTGGGGATACCGTCGAAGGCGTTCGCCGCCACTTCGAGTTGCACGACGAGTTCGTCCGGCAGCCTGACGATGGGCAACATAAGCGTGCCGGTCGGCGCGGCGAACGGCACTGCGATTGGCACGCCGGTGCAGCTTTCAATGACGTTCAACTGCACCGGCGTTCCCACCGATTCGTCAGGCAACAACCTCTACGTGCAGGCAAAGGTTCTTGCGGCGCGCGATCCGGCCGACACGGGTGCCAACGGCATCCTCTTCGATACCAGCATCGCCGGTATTGCACTGAAGCTCACCGGCAGCCCGGACCAGGCCTCGGCGAGCGCGTGCCTCCGCTGCGGTCCGGAATCGACGGCCGGATTCGAAATCGGTGCGCTCGAACGGACCTGCACGGGCAACGGTAGCAACCGCCGTTGCACGGCGACGATCACGCAGACGTTCACCGCGCAGTTCGTGAAAACCGGTACGGTCACGCCGGGCACGCTTCAGGGCGTGCAGCTGATCCAGTTCTACTGGTATGAGTACGGCACCACGGCCAGCAGCGGCCCGATGGGCACGTCGTTGACGGTCAATGGTGGCGCGCAGGTCGGCATCGTTGGATGCAACGTCGACACCGGCTCGCAGAACATGACGGTGACACTGCCGAACGTCTCGACTTCCGCACTGAAGACTCTCGGCGCGACCGCCGGGCGCACGCGCTTCAACATCAACCTGACCTGCCAGTCGGGCACGACGGCGAGCATCACCTTCGCCACGGCCAACGCCTTCAACGTCGCCAACGGCGTCATCGCGCCGACTACGGGGACAGGCAGGGCAGCCAACGTCGGCATCCAGCTGCTCAACGCAACCGGCGCGGCGGCGGTGCCGTTCAATGCGGCGCAATCGCTTGGCACCACGCCCACTGGCGCGTGGGCGCTGCCGTTCCACGTGCAGTACTACCGGACCAGCAGCAGTGCGATCTCGCAAGGTACCGTGACCGGCACGCTGACGTTCACCATGACCTACCAGTGAACCTCGCGCGCGATACCGCTAAAGCGGCGCGCTTCGGGGTCGTAAACCTTCTGGTCAGTCGTAAGTCTGCGTGGCAACCCACACCGGATCCTGGTTGCCCCTCTCGCGGACATAACCCGCGTAGTAGCTCACCAGTTGCGATCGCGAATGCGCGGCGGCCGGCTCGACCTGCAAGCTGTAGGTCGTCGAGGCCGATGATCCGGCGCACTGGGTTCGAAGGTGTTGCGGCACGTTCTGTGCAGGGGTTTGGATTGAGGCAGGCGCGCAGGTGGGACTCACCACGCTGCCCGTGAACGTGATGCGGCCGTCGGCCGCGTGCGCGTTCGCGCTTGCCGTTACCAGTACTACCACCATTGCGCAGAGCACGGCGCCCACCGTGGCTCTGACTCGCTTCATGGCATTTCCTTGCGCCTCATGCGCGTAGTTCGCCTGTTCGCTCCATCGGCCGGACTGAACCTTCCTGAAGGGTCCAGTGCGGTCGGCGTCCAAGAACTGCTACCGACATCACATTTCGCACGGCATGCCGCCGCCCGGATAGCGAAGCGCATCCGGGGTCATGGCGATGTGTTCTGGGGCGGGATGGAGCGACCGTCCATCGCCGGCGTGGGCGCGCGGGCGAAAGAAAAAGGAGGCCGGGGCCTCCTTCAAATCCGGCCGGGGCCGGAGGACTTCGAGTTGTGGCATGGCTCCGGCTCGCGCCGGACGGAGGGCAGACTACCTGCCCTCCAAACCTAATGCAACCTCTGAAGATAGAGGCTGCAAGTTATTGATCTGAAACGATCAGATCAGGGTGCGAGATCCAGCGCCGCGCGCTTGGCCTCGCGGCGCGCTTCCTTGGGCTGCGACCAGTCGTTGTTGAACGTCGCCGGCTCCCAGCTGCCGTAGCTCGGGTTGGGCAGCATGAACCAGCGTTCGCCGAACCAGTCGCCGTATTCCTCCAGCAGCTGCGCGCGGCCTTCGCGCGTATTGGCGGTGACCTGGACGAAGTCGCCCAGCTGGTCGCCGAACTGCATCAGCACGCGGTACTGCTGGCCGGCGAGGCGGCGGCGGCAGTCCTTCTCGCTGCCGTTCTGCTCGCAGCCTTCCACCACGGTGCCCAGGCCGAGGAACACGCTGTCGTCCTTCACCGGCATGCCGACCGCCTTGAGGTTGGCGATCGTCGCGTCCTTCAGGTGCACGGCGCGGTTGGACAGGTACAGGATGGTCACGCCCTTCGCGCTGGCGGCCTTGGCGAAATCGACCACGCCCGGCACGGCCTTGGCCTTCTTCTCGGCGACCCAGGCGTCCCAGGTGACTTCGTCGTATTCCTTGCCCTGCGTCACCAGGCGCGCCTGGTAGGGCGAGTTGTCCAGGACGGTCTCGTCCACGTCCATGATCACCGCGGCCGGCAGGCCGGTGGCCGCGTTGCCGCGCTCGGTGGTGACCAGTGCGTCCCAGTTCCCTTCCTTCAGCGCGACGTCGAGCTTGTCCGCGGCGGCACGATAGACCGTGGTGGTCGCGGCCGGATACTCGGCGCTGGCCTGCATCCACAGCACGGCGTTGAGGTTGTCGTTTGCGGCGCTGGCGACGGGCTTGGCGGCGGCCGTGGACGGCGTGGCAGTCGCGTCGGCCGCGGGTGCGAGCGTGTCGCTGCGCTTGCACGCGCCCAGCGCAAGCGCGCAGGCAAGGACGGTCAGGGTTAGGGCGCGGTGCGACATGGCGTGGGCCGTTGGCGATTTCGGGCCCGGGAGTTTAGCCGACGCGGTCCGCACCGCAGGTTTCATTCGCGCGACACGCGCGATGCGACAGGGCCGGCAGGACCGGCCCTGTCGCCGAACATCAAAAGTGCAGTTCGACGCCCAGCGTGGCGGTGGTCGCCGTGCCGACTTCGATATTGCCGAAGTAGGGAACGTCGGCGCCATCGAACGCATACGCGTTGACCATCGCGTTCACGCTCAGATAGCGCGTGACGTCAATCCCGACGCCGGCACCGAAGTAGGCGCCCTTGTCCTCGATGCGTAGCGAGCGGTAGGAATCCCCCGATGGCCAGGGGTAAATCACGTCTGTCGACGTGTGCTCCGAGTAATCCACCCGGTAATCCATGTAGCCGGCACGTGCGATGCCGAATAAGCGACCTTCGGGACCGAAGGTGAAGCGCGCATTCGCGCCCACGTGGTTGTACCGGGTTTCCAGCCGGGTTTCCGTGCGAGACGAACCGATGCCCTGGCTCCTCCACTCCGTGTACTCGTACAGTTCGTCGATGCGGCCAGTGCCTGCCTCCAAGCCGATCTGCACATACGGACCGGCCTGCCAGCGATAGCCTCCGCTCAGCGCCTTCGTGCCGGCGCTGTCCTCGTCCGCGTCGATGTCCTGATAGGTCGCTTCGCCGAACTGCCCCATGACGAAAAACTGCCCCTGCGCCTGTGCCATAGGCGACATCGCGCCGCATGCGAGCGCAAGCAACGCCGCATATCCATAACGTGCCATGTAATCCCCTGCTCCTGTGGTGTGCGAGGCGTCTTCCCGCCCCGGCCCGCTCCGGGCGCGGGAAGTTTATCCGCGCGCACGCGGATCCGCATGCTCCGCGTTATACGGCGGCCACCTGCAGCGACACCTGCTTGCGCCCGTCGGCGACCCATTGCGAACCGACTTCGTGGAAGCCGAACGCCGCGTGGAAACGGCGCGACGCTTCGTTGGGCGGCACGGTGTAGAACTCGCACGTCACGGTGTCCACGTCCGATTCGCGCGCGAAGTCGAACAGGTCGTGATACAGCAGCGGACCGAGCTTGCGTCCCTGATGCGTTCCGGCCACGACGATGCGATCGACGTAGAGGAAGCGCGGGTAGCGCTGCGCGAACCACACGTAGTTCGGGCTGTCGTAGGCGACGCCTTCGCGGAACGCCAGCAGGAACGCGACGACCTCATCGCCCTCGCGCGCAACACGGTGGTATGCCGACATCGCATCGAGTTCGCGCAGACGCGCGGCGTCCATCGGGCTGAGCATCTCTTCCGATTCTAGATTCAGCGCGAGGATGCGTGCGTGGTCGGCCGCGTTCGCCGGGCGGATCGTGAAGCTCATGCGCCGGCCTCGTAGAGTTCGATCGGCAACTGGTCCGGATCGGCGAAAAACGTGAAGCGTCGGCCGGTGTACTCATCCACGCGCAGCGGTTCGACCTCGATGCCGTTCGCTTCCAGCTCGGCCTTGCAGGCGGCCACGTCGGCTACTTCGAACGCGAGATGCCGCAGCCCGCGCGCTTCCGGTCGCGATGGGCGAGGGGGCGGAGAGGGAAACGAGAACAGTTCGATCTGCGTGCCGTCGGGCAGCGCGAGGTCGAGCTTCCACGAATCGCGCGCCTCGCGGTACGCCTCTGCGACCACGCGAAGGCCGAGCACGCGCGTGTAGAAGTCCTTCGACCGCGCGTAGTCGGAAGCGATGATGGCGACGTGATGGATGCGATGGAGGTTCATCGATCGGCCCTAGAACTTGTGCAGCTCGACGTAGGCAACATTCGAGGCGGCCGGAACGACGAAATACGCCGCGCACGCAACCGGCTCGCAGATGGTTCCCGGAACCGAAATATCGCCGCGATAGAGCGTCGCGTTCGCAATGTCCACCAGCGGCATGCCCCGCTCCTGCAGCAGCGCGCGGTAGTACGCCGTATCGTGCTCGTCCGCGACGCCGAATCTCGCGTCCGCCGTCAATGCGGACCTCAGGTCGCCGCGTGTCCGTACGACCCACTCTGCGCCCGGATCGGTCCATGAGCCTGTCTGGCGATGCTCGATCGTTTCGAAGGCTACCTTGAAGTCGCGTGCCAGGAGTTGTTGGAATGCGCAATCCAACGAGCGCGGCGCCTGGACGAAGGCGATCGACACGACCACCGCCAGGACAGCGATGACAAGCAGTGCGATGGGCAAGGCGCGGCGCATTGGGGAATGCTGGCAGCTGGCTCGCCAGTCGATCACTCGCCGAGCAACGCCTTGATCGCCGCAAACCCCGCCGCCGCGCGTTCCTGCTTGCGCGCCGCATCGGCCACGGGATCGGCGCCATCGCGCTGGATTTCCGCGGTCGGAAGCTCATCGTAGAAACGGCTGGGTTTCAGCCGGATCTTGTCGCCCCACTTGGACGCCTCGCGCGAGTGCGACAGCCACAGCTGTTCCTTCGCACGCGTGATGCCGACGTAGAGCAGGCGGCGCTCCTCTTCCAGCGAACCTTCCTCCAGCGCCATCTCGTGCGGCAGCGTGCCGTCTTCCATGCCGACGATGAAGACGTAGCGGAACTCCAGGCCCTTGGCCGCATGCAGCGACATCAGGCGCACCTGGTTGCCGGCCTCGCCCTTGTCTGCGTGCGACAGCAGCGCGAGCTGCGCGGCGAGTTCGCCCGGGCCGGAACCCTTGCCGCCGTCGAACCAGCCTGCCAGTTCCTCGAGGTTTTCCTTTCGGCGCTGGAACGTCGCCTCGTCCTTGCATTGCGAACGGATCGACGCGTTCAACCCGCTCTTGTCCGCGAGCACGCGCACCAGTTCGGCAGGCGAAATCCTGAAGGCTTCGGTGCGCAGATGACGCACGATGCTGACGAAACCATCCAGCGCATTCGCCGCGCGTGGCGCCAACTGTTTCAGCACGCCGATCTGCTCGGCCGCGCGCGACATCGGCATGTGCGCGTGCTGCGCCAGTTCGGCGAGCTTGGCCAGCGTGGTCGCGCCGACTTCGCGCTTGGGCGACTGCACGGCGCGCAGGAACGCGGCGTCGTCGTCGGGATTGGCGATCAGGCGCAGCCACGACAGCGCGTCCTTCACTTCGCCGCGTTCCAGGAACGCCGTGCCGCCGCTGAGGTGGTACGGAACGCGCAGCAGCTGCAATGCCTTCTCGAGCGCGCGGCTCTGGAAATTGCCGCGGAACAGGATGCAGAAATCGCTCCACGGCGCGGTCTTCGCGGCGGCGAGGAAGTGGATTTCGGCGGCGACCTTCTCCGCTTCGTGCGCGCTGTCGCGGCACTCCCAGACGCGGATGCGTTCGCCGTCGGCCTGGTCGCTCCAAAGCGTCTTGGGGTGTTCGTGCGGGTTGTTCGCGATCAGCGCATTCGCCGTGCGCAGCACGCGGTTGGAACAACGGTAGTTCTGTTCCAGCTTGATGATCTGCAGCGCCGGGTAATCCTTGCCAAGCTGCAGCAGGTTGTCGGGATTCGCGCCGCGCCAGGCGTAGATGGACTGGTCGTCGTCGCCCACGCAGGTGAACAGGCCCTTCTCGCCCGCGAGCGCCTTGAGCAGGCGGTACTGCGCGTCGTTGGTGTCCTGGCATTCGTCGACGAGCAGGTAGCCGATGCGCTCGCGCCACGCCAGGCGCAGCGTCTCGTCGCTTTCCAGCATCTGCACCGGCAGTCGGATCAGGTCGTCGAAATCCACCGCGTTGAACGTCGTCAGGCGCGCCTGGTAGCGCTGGTACATCAGCGCCGCTTCCATCTCGCGCGGGCTCTTCGACACGGCCAGCGCCTCTTCCGGCGACAGGCCCGAGTTCTTCGCGCGTGAAATCAGGTTTCGCATGTCGTCGATGACGTCGGGCTTGCTGCCCGGCGGCATGAGGTCCTTGATCTGCGACGTGCTGTCGTCGCTGTCGAACACCGAAAAGCCTCGACGCAGGCCGGCCTTCGCGTGATCGATCTGCAGGAACTTGAGCCCCAGCGCATGGAACGTGCAGACGGTCAGTCCTTCGGCCGCATCGCCCTTGATGCGCTTGGCGACGCGCTCCTTCATTTCCTTCGCCGACTTGTTGGTGAAGGTGATGGCGGCGATGCGCTTGGCCGGCATCGCACGCGATGCGATCAGGTGCGCGATCTTCTCGACGATCACGCGCGTCTTGCCGCTGCCCGCGCCGGCGAGCACGAGCAGGGGGCCGTCGGTGTGCAGGACGGCGGCGCGTTGAGGGGGGTTGAGACCGTGCATGGGCGTGTTTGCTGCCGCGGAGGCGGCCGCGTATTGTGCCGGAACAGGCCGTCTGATGGGCGGGCCGCCAAGGTGAATGCGGCCCCGCACCACGGATGTATCGTGTCGAGTGCCACTTTCACGGAATGGAGGTCGCCATGCGCATTGCCCGCGTTCTCGCACCCACGCTGCTCACGCTGCTGTTCGCATCCACCACGCACGCCGGTGATGCGCCGCCGTTGACCGACATGACGTTCATGGAGCTGGACACGGCGCTGCCGTCGCTGCGTGGACGCCCCAACGAGGAATACCGCGTCCTGGGCCTGAAGGCCTACGGGCAGCGTCATTACGACGACGCGATCAGGCGGTTCGACATCGCCGCGCAGAACGCGGACAAGTATTCGCAGCATTACCTGAGCCTGATCCACTGGTATGGCGTGGGCACGCCGGTGGACCGCGTGCAGGCCTACATCTGGAGCGACCTGGCCGCCGAACGCGGCAGCCCGCGTCTGCTCGCGATCCGCGAAAAGATGTGGGCGCAACTGAGCTCACAGGAACAGGCGCGCGCCCGCGACGAGGGCGTCGCGTACTACGAACGCTACGGCGACGAGGTCGCCAAGCCGCGCGCCGAGGCGGAAATCCGCCGCTTCGCACGCAACATGACCGGCAGCCGCGTCGGCTACCGCAACCAGTGGCTCGATACCATCGGCGCGCCCGTAAACGGCGTGTTCAATGTCGGCATCGGCAGCAACGCCTCGGCGTACGTCGTTTCCGATGTCGGCCGGGAGGACGAGCTCTACGGCAAGGAAGGCGGCCTTCGTCGCCTCCAGACGTATTGGCAGGAACAGGATCGCCTGCTCGACGGCAGCGTCGAGGTCGGCGAGATGCAAACGGCGCGCAGCGATCGCCGCAAGTAGCGATCAGCGCGCCAACGCCGCTCAACTGACGAACGCCCCACATCCCGGAGAAACACGCCATGGAACTGCTGACATCGATCCTTCTCACCACCGCGTTCGTCGCCGGACCCACGGCGCCCGCGCCGGGCGCGATGGACGCGGTGATCGCGCCGAGCGACCGCATTCACGCGGCCGACCTGGACGAGCGCGCGCGCAAGTCGGTGAACTTCCCGAACGAACTGCATCGTCTCTACGGCAGCGAAAGCGCTGCGCGCGGCGACTGGGACGAGGCGCTGGACCAGTTCACCAAGGCCGCGCGCTATGCGGACAAGTATTCGCAGCACCGCATCAGCCTGATGTACTGGCATGGCGTGGGCGTGCAACGCGATCCCGCGCGGGCCTATGCGTGGGCGGACCTTGCGGCCGAACGCATGTATCCGTCCTTCATCGTGCTGCGCGAGAAGATGTGGCTGGAGCTGGACGAAGCCCAACGCGCACAAGCGCTGCGCGAAGGCGAAGCGCTGTACGCGCAGTACGGCGACAAGGTTGCAAAGCCGCGGCTGGCAGCGATGATCCTGCGGCAGAACACGCAGATCACCGGCACGCGAACCGGGAGCATCACCAGCAAGTTGCAGATGCATGCGCCCACGCCGGGCGAGGCCGCGCCGATGGCGGCATCGGGCTACGAGATGCGCGACATGTATGCGTCCTGGCGCCTGGATCCGGAGCGTTACTGGGCGGTCGAGGACGCCATCTGGAAGGATGGCAGCGTCGAGGTCGGTCCGGCCGGAAAAGCCACGCAGGACGCGCCCGCCAAGGGTGATTGAGCCGGCGAGCGGAGGGAGGAATGATGGAACCCCTGAATGCATTCCTCCTCGCTATGGCGCTCGCCGCCGGACCTGCGGCGCCTTCGCCCGAAGCGCAGGCCGCCGTGGTCGCATCCAGCGACCACATGAGCGCTCGTGATCTGGACGAACGCACGCGTCTGGCCGCCAACTTCCCGAACGAACGCTATCGCCTCTACGCGAGCGAAAGCGCGGCGCGGGGCCAGTGGACCGATGCGCTGCGCCAGCTCACCCTCGCGGCGCGCTATGCCGACAAGTACTCGCAGCACCGCATCAGCCTGATGTACTGGCATGGCGTGGGCGTCGAACGCGATCCCGCGCTGGCCTATGCCTGGGCCGACCTCGCCGCCGAACGGATGTATCCCAGCTTCGTCGTGCTGCGCGAGAAGATGTGGTTGGAACTGGACGAAGCGCAGCGTGCGCGCGCGCTGCACGAGGGCGCGGCGTTGTACGACCAGTACGGCGACGCCGTCGCAAAGCCGCGCCTGGCGGCGGCAATCATGCGCCAGAAAACTCAGATCACCGGCAGCCGCGTCGGCTACACCGACGGACGCCTGTACGTGCAGGCCCCCGGTCCCGGCGCTTACTCGGCGAGCGACACGATGGGCGGCTTCGACCTCGCGCCGATGTACTACGCCTGGCGCCTCGACGCCGACCGCTACTGGGCGGTGGAGGACGCGATCTGGAAGGAAGGCGCTGTGGAAGTCGGGCCGACGCGCAAGGCGCATTCCGACGACCCCTAGGACGGGTCTCGCGTCGCGAAACCCGTGCCACGTTGGCGCGGTTAGACTGCCCGTCCGCTTCCTCCATGGATCCGACATGCGCCTGGGCCTGGCTGCCAACCGCCTGCACCATCTCAGCGAGAACGCCGCGCTGTTCCGCTGGCTGCAAAGCAGCGAGCCGGGCATCCGCGAACTCGGACTGGAACTGCACACCGTCGGCCGCACGTTCGATGCGATTGCCGCTGCCGGCATGCTTCCCGGCTACACCGGCCTTCGTCGCTATCCCTACGGCCGCGAAGGCGGGTTGATGAAACTGGTGGCCGAGATCGTCGGCCTCGGCAGCCCCGAACGCACGCTGGATGGCGCGATCTACCTCATCGATCCGGTCGATCCGTCCTCGGTATTCCCCGAAGCCATCGCGCTCAAGCGCCAATGCGTGATCCACGGCAAGCCGTTCATCTCGACCGTGGCCTCGGCGCGCGACTGGATCGAAGTGGAGCGCATGCACGCCGGTTTCGCGCCGGATCCGTCGGTCGACTCACTGCATGCGTTCGAGACCCAGACGCTGGCAATGATCGCGCACGACGCGATGAAGCCGCAGATGATGGCCTACGCCGCCGAGCACTTCGACCTGCTTTCGCGCTTCCAGCGCCGCGTCGCCACCGGCACCACGGGCCAGCGCCTGAACGAGCTGGCGTGGAGCCGTGGCTGGCCGCAGGGGCAGGCGTGGGCGCAGCGCTTCGAGAGCGGCCCGATGGGCGGCGACGCGCAGATCGCCGACCTCGTGCTCGAACGCCAGTGCCAGCGCGCGATCTTCTTCGAGGATCCCCACGTCGCGCGCCAGCACGAGGCGGACATCCAGCTGCTGGAACGCGCCGTCACCACGGTCACTTTCGACGCGGTCTGTATCACCTCGCCGGCCGTGGCGCAGCGCTGGGCCGCGGCGGCGGGGTTGCGTGCCGCCCGTCGGAATGCTGCTTCGGGCGATTGAGCCACGCCGGAACGAGGCACAGCGTAGGCCTGCGTTGCCGTGGCACCGGTCCGGTTCCGGTGGGCGACGCAGGAGGCTTGGCATGGCCCGGATCCTGGCGCCGCGGTGGTCGTTCATCCTGATGCTGGCCCTCGCGCCCGTCACGACGGCCGCCGAACGCGCGATCAATGCGCATCGCTACGAATCGGCCCTGCTGGAGGCTTCGGGCCACCCCGACGAACTGAGCCGATGGCGCGGCATCTGGAACTACGACAACGGCCGCGCCGAGGAGGCGCTCCGTCATTTCGAACGTGCCGCGCTGCACGGCGACAAGCTGTCGCAGCATTTCCTCACGCTGATGTACTGGAACGGCGACGGCGTGGATCGCGATCCCGTCCAGGCCTACATCTGGGCCGACCTCGCCGCCGAACGCGGCAACAGCGACGACCTGGTCCGCGTTCGCGAACACATCTGGAGCGAACTGGACGCCGCGCAGCGCGAGAAGGCCGTCGCCACCGGCGGCCAGTGGTACGACCGCTATGGCGACGTGGTGGCGATGAAGCGCAACAACACCGAGCTTCGCCGCTTCATGCGCACGCAGACCGGCAGCCATGTCGGCCTGCTCACCTCGCGGCTGGATGTCGCCGCCGGCCATCCGGACCTGTGGGCCAGCGGCGCCACGTCCAGCTTCGGACCGCACACGGGCATGGGCACCGACTTCCATGCCGACAGCCGCAGCCGGCCCGAGGCGTACTACAAGGCACAGGATCTGAGCCTGGACGCGCTGATGAAGCGGATCGGCGCCGGCACGGTCGACATCGGCGAAGTTCGCAAGGTCCGAACGCCGGCCGAAGAGAAACCCACGGACGATAAATAGGCGCCGCGGCTATCGCGCCGCGCAAATCGCGCACCGTAAAATGCGCGCATGGCAAAGCTCTACTTCTATTATTCGGCGATGAACGCCGGCAAGACGACGACGCTGCTGCAGTCGGCGCACAACTACCGCGAGCGCGGCATGCGCGTGGCGATCCTCACCCCGCGTCTGGACGACCGTGCCGGCGCCGGCGTGGTGGCCTCGCGCATCGGCCTGCGTTCGGAGGGCATCGCGTTCGAGCGCACCGACGACCTCGATGCCATCGTCCGTCGCGACATAGCCCAGCACGGCCCGCTCAACTGCGTGTTGGTCGACGAATCGCAGTTCCTGACGAAGGCGCAGGTGTGGCAACTGAGCGAAGTGGTCGACGCGTTGCGCATCCCGGTGCTGTGCTACGGGCTGCGCACGGATTTCCGCGGCGAACTGTTCGAAGGCAGCCAGTACCTGCTCGCGTGGGCGGACGAACTCACCGAGATCAAGACCATCTGCCACACCGGCAAGAAGGCGACGATGGTCGTGCGCGTGGACGCGCAGGGCCGTGCGGTGCGCGAAGGCCCGCAGGTCGAGATCGGAGGCAACGACCGCTACATCTCGGTCTCGCGCGCGGAGTACAAGAAGGTGATGAGCGGCGAGGGCACGATCGAACCGGTGCAGCCGCCGCTGCCGTTGTAACGGGTGTTTCGCGTGAGCGATGGGATTCGCATGACGAAACCCATCCTGTGAAGGCGCTTCGGCTCACCCGCACCCGCGCACGATCGCCGCCACTTCGCGCGGAATCGCACCGCCATCCGGATGCGCATCGCGCACCTGTTCCTGCAGCGTCTCCAGCCGCGCCATCGCCGGATCGCGATCCGGTCCATGGCAACGCAGCTGCGCCGCATAGGCCTGCGCGCGCCACGCGGTGCGACGCAGGTCGAGGTCGCCGTGCGACAGGCCCGCGAGCGCATCCAGCCTCGTCAGCGCGCCGTCGTCGCCTTCCAGCGCCTGCGCGTGGGCGAGGGCGAGTTCGGCTTCGCGCGTGTTCGGATGCGTGCTGCCGTAACCGCTGCGCGTCAGCGTCACCGCCTGCGCCAGGTGCGCCATGCCCTGGTCGTGCTGGCCCAGCGACAGTTCGATCACGCCAAGCAACCGGTCGTTGTCGCCGACCAACGCATGGCGCGGACCGAACTGCGCGATCCGGAGCTCGCGCGATTCGGTCAGGGACTTTAGCGCCGGGCGATCGCGTCCCACGGCGTGCAGCAACCGCGCCTGGTCGAACAGCGCATCGGCCAGTCGCGATTTGTCGCCTTCGCGACGCGCCAGTGTCACCGCGTGCTGCATCGAGGAAAGCGCCGCCGTGCTGTCGCCGCGTTCCCACGCCACCAGCCCGAGCTGGCGTTGCAGACGACCCAGCTCGCTCGCGCCGCGCCGGGTTTCGCCGGGATCACCGCCGCCTTGCACGCGCTGCTGCTGCAACGCGATCGCCTCGCGCAGCTCGCGATCGGCCAGCGCGTAACGGCCCTGTTCGATATGCAATCCGGCGAGCTGCCGGCGCAGCGAAAGCGTTGCCGGATGCTGTGCGCCGTACACCTCCAGCGCTAGCGTGAAGGCCTGCGATGCCGAGCGTTCGGCCGCATCGGTCTGTTCCAGCCCCTGCTGCAGCGAGGCCATGCGCGAGCCGATCTCGACCATCAGCGCGTGTCGCGCGCCGACCTTCTGCTGCAGCTGGTTGCGCGCCTGCTGGTAGCCCTGTAACGCGGCGCCGGACTGGCCCGCGTCCGCCTGCAGGTTCGCAAGATCGATCAGGTTCTCGACGGTGCCGACATCATCGCGATCGTCGCGCCGCAACGTGAGCGAACGCTCGAACAGCTGGCGCGCGCCCTGGCGTTCGCCGTTGTCGCGGCGGCAACGGCCGAGCTGCGAGTAGAACTCGCTGACCTGCGGCGGAAGTTGTGCCTGCTCGCGTCGTGCGGTCGCCAGCGCCGGCTGCATCAGGCCGATGCACTGGCGCGATTCGCCGAGCAGGCGCAGCGCCTGCCCGCGTTGCGTGAGCGATTCCAGTTGCAGGCTCACCGGAACATCGGGCGCGGTGTCGAGGATCCCCGCCTGCCGGTTCAGCAGCACCAGCGCTTCACGGTAGTCGCCCAGGCCGATGCGCAGGCGCGCGATCACGCCCAGCAGTTCGGCGCGCGCACGCGGCTGCAGCGCGAGTTCGCGATTGCCGCGATCGAGCGAATCGTCGAGCAGGCCGCGCAGGTCCAGCGCCTGGCCCTCGGGCGTGCCGCGCGCGCTTTCGAACACGCCGACCATGAAATCCTGCATCGCCTGCGCGCGGCCGGCCTCGGCGACGGCCTGTCGCGCCTGCCACGCGACGATCGCCAGCGCCGCCGTCAACACGACCGCGACCAGCGTGCCGGTCGCCAGCGCCCAGCGATGCCGGCGCAGGTACTTGCCGAAGCGATAGCCCAGGTTCTGCGGACGCGCCTGCACGGGGCGCCCGGCCTCGTAGCGGCTCAGATCGAGCGCGAGCGCTTCCACCGACGGATAGCGATGCTCCGGCCGCTTCGACAACGTCTTCAGCACGATGTTGTCGAGATCGCCCGACAGCATCCGCGCATGGCGACGCAGCGCATGCACGTCGGCGCCGGCGTCCTCTGCGCGACGAAGCATGGTGTGCGAAGGGCGCTGCGGATCGGCGGCGAGGATCGCTTCCTCCCATTCCGCATCCGTCTGCCGCTTCAAACGATAAGGCTTAGTGTCGGTGAGCAGTTCGAACAGCACCACGCCGAGCGCGTACACGTCCGTCATCGTGGTGACGGGCTCGCCGCGCACCTGTTCGGGCGCGGCGTAGTGCAGCGTGAACGCGCGCACGCCGGTGCGCGTCTGTTCGACCATCGGCGCTTCGGAGTCGAGCAGCTTCGCGATGCCGAAATCGAGCAGGCGCACGTCGCCGCTGGGCGTGACCAGGATGTTCGACGGCTTCAGGTCGCGATGCACGATGAGGTTCGCGTGCGCGTGGCTCACCGCGTCGCAGATCTGGTGGAACATGCGCAGCCGCTGTTCCAGGGGAAGCTGGTGGTTGCGGCAGTAATCGGTGATGGGCTCGCCTTCGACGTATTCCAGCGCGAGGTACGGCAGGCCGTCGCTGCTGATGCCCGCGTCGAGCAGGCGCGCGATGTGCGGATGCGCGAGGCGCGCGAGGATCTGGCGTTCGCGCGAGAAACGCAGGCGCAGGTTGCTGTCGGCAAGTCCCGGGCGCAGCAGCTTCAGCGCGACACGACGCTGGTACAGGCCGTCGGCGCGCGCGGCGAGCCACACCTGGCCCATGCCGCCTTCGCCCAGCAGGCGTTCGAGTCGATACGGACCGACTTCACCGCCCGCGCGCAGCGCCGACAGCGGCGGAATCAGCGGTTCGGAAAGAAAGTCCTCGTGGCTTTCGTCCAGCGTGATGAGCGTCTGCAGCTCTTCGGCGAGCGCGGGATCTTCCTCGCGCAGCTGCGCCAGGCGCAGCTCGCGCGCCTGCGGCTCCAGTTCGAAGAGCGCATCGAGCAGCGGGGAGATGCGTTGCCAGCGCTCGGGATCCATGGGCGGGA
>Ga0102591_1003264_pt1 | contig 14963 bp, 11 predicted proteins | sample AraplaCol_mCL_r2_2_FD_76860 | JGI IMG/M metagenome (GOLD analysis project Ga0102591, IMG submission 76860) | Arabidopsis root microbial communities from North Carolina, USA - plate scrape MF_Col_mCL_r2 (SPADES assembly) (version 2) | ecosystem: Host-associated > Plants > Roots > Endosphere... | reverse complement strand
CATTGTAAATATGTATGAAAAGGTACTTGATAATAAGGACTTAAAATTAAATCTTTGACTTGCTGATTGATATACGGATTTTTATATAATAAAAACTGATAACTTACATCTTGCAATATTTTCCATAAAAAATAGCCTTGTTCAGTTAATCTTGGCATCGAAGTTGGCACTAAAGAACCATCAAATTGTAAATCAAGTGGATAATGTGAATATTTTTCTGAGGGTTTGAAATTGCCCCAATGGTTAAGCGTATTGATTGCAGTACGTGCCATCTCAAAAGGTATAGATTTTAATTGGTTTTTATCGAAAATTTTTACTACTTTACCTGTTAAATTAATACCTATTGCTGGCGAATCTAGCAGATGAATTTGATAATATTTATATAAACAAACTTGTAAAGCTGATAACGATTTTTTTAAGCGAGTCAAGAATCCAACTAACAGCTCTTCTGCTTCGTCTTTATCCCCTTTTTCTTTACAAAATAATTGAAGTGTATAAGGATTATCTAGCCAAGCTAAATGTCTTGCAATAACATCGGTACTGTTCCCTATAACAGGATATAAACACATCAGCTTAGTTGCACTTTTCGCAATAATTAAAACACCACCAGGTACAGGCGTATTAGCCCATAAACCTTCTAATTGAGTAGGCGTATTGCTGAAATCGAGTCGTGCAACACCATGCGTCACTAGCCTTAGATACTTTTTTGTCATATCTCCTCCATTTAAGTAATTGCTATCAATCTTTTACAAAACCATTTTACGCACATTACGCTCACAGTTTGTATTTAAAGAAAGTTGTAACTTTTCATATTCATCTTCATTTAATAAAATTATATAGCAATTATTTATATTATCATTATCCTTTTGTATACAATTATATTGATCAATTTTTCGCACCGATCCTGTTATATTTTCATTCGTTAACCGCCAAGTAAATAATGTGCTTTGGAAATTTTCAACATCCTTATGAATCGTAAAGATAATTTTTACTATTTTCCCTTCTACTACTTTATCTGCTATAGCAAGTAATTGCTTCAATGCTATTGAAGTTTCTGCAGGCGGTACAACAATAGGCGACTCTGGTTGTGAAAAAATAGGTTTATTTTTACCAAAAAATGTTTGATCCTGCTTTAAAGAAGAAGCTGGCATGATCGTATTATCGTTTGTATTGTTAGCGCCTGAATTATGATCACTACTTAGCACGTTACCTTCATTGCTTTGTGCTTTATGTGCCATTATCAATTGAGAACATTCTTTAATTTTGGCATCAGCTTCTATCATTAAAAGATGGCTTTGCTTTTTAAGCTTCGCATTTATTCCATATGCTTTAATAAAATATTTTTTTGCGGTTGCATACTGGCCAATTTTTGAAAAAATACAACCTAAATTATACTTAACATTCGCTAAATTTAAAGTGGGTTTTTCTTCACTGACTGTCAAATGCAGTAAATACTCAACCTGTCGGAAAAGTTTAATAGCTTCTGAATAAGCATTCTGATAATAAAAGCTAATACTCCTATCATTTAAATTATTTGCCTGTTCTGTAAGATATGCATAGAGCTCCTTGTCTATTAAGCAACTAAGATAATTAGTTTTATTATTCTTATTGGTGGTTTCTGCAATCTTTTTTGCTTTCTCTATTTGTTGTGTAATTAAAGATGAATTTTTATTTTCTTGCTCTTTCGTCTCTTGTACGGATTTGAGCACCTGGATAGCAAATGATGCTTGCATTTCACATGCAAGCTCAAGAGGCGTTTGGCCATATTTATCTTTTGCATTAGGACTAGCTCCTAATGCTAATAAACATTTTAATGCCCATTTTGCATTTTGGCAGGCTGCTGCATGCAAGGGTGTTCTGCCTAAAACATCTGATGCTTCAATAGAAGCCCCTGCTCTTAATAAAAAGAGCATTGCCTCTACATTATTATAAGCGGCTGCAGTATGAAGAGGTGTTTTTCCCTCAACATCTTGAAACTCAATATTAGATTTATATTCAGATAACAGATCTATCAGTTTAGGGTAATGAGTATAGGTACACGCTAAATGTAATAACGAGGTTTGATTTTCTTTATTTTGGAACTTTGCCACTTTTGTCTGTAAATTTGTTTGGCAAAAATGTTCGTTAGATTGTGACGCAGGCCGTTCGATAGCAGTAAGATCAGCAGATTTTGTTAACAGCCGTTGCACTATGTTTCGACTATTAAATCCTTCTTTACGCAGAAGAGCATCATAATGATGATGACCATTGTAATAAACGAAAATAGGTTCACCTGTAAAACGTTGAGCATCAGTTGGGTTAGTAATCTTTCCACTGGCTGCTAGGATTAAAATCGGCCTATCGAACATGCACATTAATATTTCAATCTCAACATGACTAGCCCATTCAGTACCTTGATATATAGCATCCAGGTAGTCTTCTAGATTTTTTCCTGGGAGCAACGTGATAAACTGTCGAAAACTTTCTACATGGTACGCTAAATGAGCTGCAACCATACGACGTAAAAATTTCTGAGTTTCACCTACATAAAGACCAACGGCTGTATATAAACAATCACTATTCTCTGGAATTGATTGATAATTAAGGCCTATTTCATACAGCTTAGCTTTTAATCCTATATTAGAAAAATGCTCATCTTTTTGAAGAAGTTGCTATGCTGAGTTAAATTAAAAATAAAAGGTACAAAATCTCCTATAAAATAGTAACGGTAATAAACTCAACTAGGAGAACTGTGTCATGATGAAAATTAACGTAAATGCAACGGATTATACAGAAAAGACGGTGCATGTTGGAATTGATGTGCACAAGAAGACGTACGCGGTGACTTGCATATGTGATGGTATAGTGGTTAAGCGTGCCACAATAAAAGCAAACCCAGAGGTGTTAGTTGAATTTCTAAAGAAGCATTTTCAGAGAGCTGCTCTAAAATCAGCGTATGAGGCGGGTTTTTCTGGATTTATTTTACATCGATATTTAATAAAGAATGGAATAGAGAATAGCGTTGTTCACCCTGCATCAATAGAAATATCTGCAAGAGATCGTGTAAAAACTGATAAAAGAGACTCATTAAAAATAGCTACACAATTAGCGAGTGGGCGGTTGAAAGGCATTTATATACCCAGCGAAGAACGAGAAGCTTATCGAAGTGTCACGCGATTAAGGGAAACATTAATGAAAGATAAAAAGCGTGTAGGTAATCAATTAAAAAGTTTTTTATATTTACAAGGATTAATTACTGATGAAGAAGAGAAAATATCTAAACGATGGATTAAGAAAGTAATGGAAACGCAATGTCATCCGGATATTCTCTATTGTATTCAAAGTTATGCTAAGCAGTGGTTGTTGTTAGGTGAAAAAGTAAGAGAAGTTGAAAAACACTTGGAGGAGCAAGCTAAGCTGGATCAGCCGCTAGATCTTATTTACCAGAGTGCTCCTGGTATAGGCCCTAAACATGCGCGAGCATTAAGTAATGAGCTAGAAACTATGAAACAATTTCATAATGAAAAAGGGCTATTTAGTTTCACTGGATTAACACCGAGTGAATATTCTTCGGGTGAGCATAAGAGGCAAGGACATATTAGTCGACAAGGACGGCCTTTATTGCGAAAAATATTAATCCAAGCGGCATGGGTAGCTATTAAAAAAGATGTATCATTGAAAGTAATATTTGAACGAATAGCTAAACAAGCTGGGAGAAAGCGTGCAATTGTGGCTATAGCGCGACGACTGATTGGGCGTATTCTTGCCTGTTTTATAACAGGTAGTCTGTATGAAATAAAAACCATTTCAGATTCATGAAAATTTTTGCTGACTAAAGTGAATGTAAGTAAATTAATGATGAAATAGAAAATAAAATTATTTTTTGAGAGGTGTAGCGATTTTTGTGACCTCGCCCACTTATCTGCGTTATCAAAAAGATGAACGCGTTGGGAAGTCTGGGGCGCAAGCTTTATTTTGATCGAATGAACAACTTGTAGCAATTTTATTAAATTGACTACGGATGGCAGATTGAACCAATAAAGTAAGAAACATCTTAAGGAAAGTTAATTTATTTTTAATTAGTCATTATTTTTGAAATAGAAAGACAGAATTCAAAAATTAAAATTTTTGATGCGAGAGAGTTTTGTGCCAAAACTTGACAACTCACATGGCAGATAAGTGGTTGGTTGATTAACTTTTTTATCTTTTAAAGCTATTTTTAGGGAATCGGTTGTTGCTGATAGTGTTTCTTCAATCAGCTTGGTTATTTCATCAAGCTTATGATCGTTAATAAAAGAAGTTAATTGCGTTATTTTTACATATTCATCGCTACGTACTAATTGTTCAAAGCAGTCCTTTAAATGACGTCTTATATAGTATTCTTGTCGAGCCAAAAATCCTGCTAAGGTTGCGTGCATAAGCGATGTTGTCGCTGTAAAGGGCAGGGTCACTGAAGCGGTAAATTCAGTAGCAACATTATTTTCATTAATTGCGTTAATTATTTGTGTCTGTTGAAATTGATTTAAAAAAGCACTTATACATTTATCAGCAATATGGATAATATAATAGTGATCTAAGCGTTCACGTACTTTTAATGTCGCAGCATGTTGTTCTCCATAAAGTATACGATGAAACACGGATGTTTTCTTAAGGTGTCGACAGGCTATACTGTGCTTGACTAATTTTAAATAGGTTGAACCAACATGATAATAAAGGCTAGCTAGCTCTGGCGTGGGCTCATCTGGCTTAATGATAGTAAAGAGTAATTCTTTTACCTGCTCAAACTTGTTAATGGCCTCCCAATAAGCTTGTTGGTTATAAAAGTTTACGATAATGTGCTCAATAGTGCCTAACAAATACGCCTGTAAGCTTTTCTCAACTTCACACACTGTTTTATTTTTCGCATTATTATTGTCTGTGGTCTTAACCATTTGCATTTTAAGTAGTGATTTTGATTCATTTATTTTTTTAACAGACGTTTGTAAAGACTGACGTTTAAGCGCTTGTTGCGTATTACTTTTTCCTTGTTGATACAATTTATGGTTCTGGCCGACTGTAAGGGGATCATAACCTTCCTTATCTCTTGCTATTTTATCTGCCCCTAATCGTTCGAGCAATTTGATAGCATGTTTAGCCGCTTCCCTATAAGCAAGATGTAGAGGTGTCCTAGCTTTATTGTCTTTTGCTTCTAAATTAGCATCCATTAAAAATAGAGATTGAATCGACCACTTTGCGTTGTAGCTTGCAGCTTCATGCAAAGCTGTGCGCTGAAAGATATCTAGTGCTTTAATCTTTGCACCCGATTTTAATAAGCTTAAAATTAGATTAGTTTCATTATGCCTAGCGGCTATATGCAGTGGGGTTCTGCCATATTCATCTTGTGCATGAACATTGGCTTGCTTATCTAACAACAGTTGCGTCAGCGTGTAATTGGCTTGATCACAGGCTATATGGAGCGGTGTTTCTCGCCGTTGGGTCTGGCATTCTGTATTGGCGTTGTGGGCTAATAGTAGCTTAACCATGGCTTCATTATTATTGAGTACAGCCCTAATCAAAGGCCCTTTTCCCTTCTCCCCTTTCGCATTTACCTCCGCCCCTTTGTTTAGTAAACATTCTACGACGAGTAGTTGATTGGAATATACGCCTTCATATAAAGGCGTATTATCATAGTTATTTTTTCCTTCTAGATCAGCACCCTGGTTTAGCAACTCTTCAACAGCACAACAATCACCTTCATTAATAGCTATAAATAACTTTTCCGTTAATGCCTGTATATCTGTCATATCTTTTATTCTCCTGATAGCAAAATTTTGCGGATGTTAAAAATTTATATTATTTGTATTAATATAAACGTATGTTGCTTGCAGCGGAGCATGTTAAAACGATGCTAACGGATGATCTTTATGTAAAATACTATCGTTTTTTCCTTGCTCTTTGATATACTGTAAAATTATCTTTTTCATCCTCCTATTTACCTACGAAACTTAATAAAATAACCATCTGAACAAAATTTGCTATCCTACCCTAACTGCTTTGCTTGCAGACAACGATGAAATATGGTTTTGTCAAAATTCGCTACCTTTATAGATACATTTGATGTTCAATTGAATTTTTTAAGCAGCACAATTAAGTAAATCATTAAAGGCTTGGAATTTAGGCGCAATAAGACTGCGACGTTCGGCACGTGTTGTGCTTTTCATTCGGAAAAACTGACATATTTCTTCAAAAACTGTGCAAAATATTAACGCACAGAAAATATTTTTAAAGCCTTTCATAACACGTAATCGTGATTTAATCGAACGATGATTTTGTTCAATAGTATTATTCATGTACTTACTATCGCGATGTTTTATGGTTGCGCCAAATACATTTTCAATCGCAGGATAAAGCGCCGCTTCTTTATCCGTGGTAATTTGAGTCGGTATGACGCCAGTCGTCGTTTGCGCTTGCTCGAAAAAAGCTTCTGCTGCCGCTTGATCACGCACATCACTTAAATACACATCGACTAAATTGCCTTCTTTGTCGATCGCCCTATAAAAATAACACCAACGTCCTTCTACTTGAATATAGGTCGCATCTGCATGCCATTTTTTTCCCACTTGTCCATAGCGTCTTTCGCGTAATTTAAGCCCAAGTTCAACACCAAAGGTTTGCGTCCAATTATGAACGGTTTGATGGCTTAAATGCAAACCTCGTAAGGCCATTAATTCAACCACATCATCCAGGCTATTTCTAAACCGATAGTAATAATGCACCGCCAGCATCACGACTTCGGTAGGATATTGAATATAATTAAAAGCGGTGCCGGTACGTTCATTAAATTGTTTAGTACAATCACGACAGCGGAATTGAAGATAACCTAGAGCTGTTTTGGCTTTGCATAAGCGAGTATTATGAGACTGACAATAAAAACAATTCATTTTAATACCCGGAATGGAATAATTTTATGTCAAAGTCTACCTGAGTTGATAGATAGTTGGCTATTTAGGAGCCAGTTTTTACATATATTGTTAATGTACAAGATATGGAAGGATTTACCCCACTGTTGGTGGCCACGAGTAACCGCCAATATGAAGTCGCCGAATTTTTATTACAACAGCATGCCGATAGTAATGCGCAAAACACATTAGGGCAAACTCCTTTACATCTAGCAACGTACAACCAAAATGTAGCCATGGTTCAATTATTGTTGAATCATCAAGCAGATTGTACGCTTAAAAACCATAAGGGTCAGACACCTTAGGTATCCCCACAAAAAGACAACTGAAAACAGAAGTTTAGGTTGTTTCTATAGATAAGGTGATTGAACAATTATACAAACTTTAAACTTGCCACTTGTTTGGCGCTAGCCTTTGAAAAGCAAGGGTTAGATTAGTGAACTTTGCCACTTATAGAGTTTGCGACACTTGCAATTAAAAAAGGTCTTTTTTTAATTGCATAGCTCAAATAATTTTCAAGATTCAATGAATGGACGCAATAACCAACAATTTATTATAAAACAAATTTATTGGTAATACTTACAAGATTATTTTGCCATTCTTGAACCCCTTGCATAATATTTTCCATGCATTTTTCCACCATTTGACTCGATTCTAAGAATAACTGACTGTTATAGCCATAAGTTTGTAATGGCGTTGCACCTAATATTCTATCTCCTGTATTTATTAAACAATTGAAAACTAAGTTTGCTAGCCTCTCGCAATGTGTTTGCCCAATATAAGGATACATGGCAGAACAAACATTTGCATAAGTATTATTGTCTAAACATCTCATCGTATCAAGATCATGGCATATTTTTATAATTGCATGAATGCTGCCTTTACTAAAATTAGATTGCAGTATGGCCTCTTTATATAAATCCAGTATTTCGCTATTCAAGTTCAATTTATTTTTTGCATAATTTTCAAAAGCTTCAGCTGAGTCTTTTCGGAATAATTTATAAGTAGTTAGGTCATCATGTGCTCCCATCTCATTTTGCCTACCTGTTACAAAAAATAACAATGCTAGCTGTATGATGGGTATGCTACTCTCAATTTCTTTGATTTCTAATTGAGACAAAATATTTTGGTTATGTTGTATGTAGCATTCAACAACATAAGGAGTATAAAAAATAGTCCTTAAAGTATGCGCTAAACCGTGGTTTGGTCTGACAATAGTAATTCCATCAGCTATATACTCCCAATCACTTAGATTTGTATTTAGTGTATAAGGTTTTGATAGATAATTTATATAAATATATTGAGCTGCTTCAATTAAATTAGAATGATTAATAGTAAGAGGGGAATTAACTTTATTAAAAAACGTATAGAAATTGTTACTCTTATAAAATGGTATTTTAGGTAAACTTGGTTGCAATTCTACTAAATAACGTGGTAAACATTGTGAGCTTTCAAATACCACCACCTCAGTATATGTATGTTGTTGATTTATTTTTGTCGGATAATAGTTTATCTCATTTTTATCAGGACTTGCTGGTACTACAGGGACAAAATGGGCATCATAATTCTGATAGTTCGCTCCTGCACTTAATTTACTCATATCTCCATCGATTGTAGGGTATGCTGAAAAAGAAGCTACCCAGTTCACAATCAAGGCGCCTTTACCATATACACGATTCGCATATTCTGCTTCGTGCGTAGAATAAATTCCTTTTCCAAAAAAACCAGGATCTGTTGACGCGAGACTAGCATAGCCAGTTCTAAACAAACTATCTAAAATTTCTGGCTTTGATCCATGCCATAATGGCAATAATTTTACATCTGGATAATTGGAATCTACATAAGGGTATGCCATTTTTTTATATAAAGTATTAACTCGTTGGCGCCAAACAGCATTATTTTCGTTTGGCCATTTTGAACTAAAAGCATTATTATCTTTTCTTTCTTGCAGCAAGTGCATACGTAATGCAAAGCTTCGATTCATAACTGGATTATAAATTATTTCAACTTTTTTAATGTCCATACCAGGCACAGGATGATGCTGATAGTATTGAACAACTTTCTGAACATCTTTTTGAGAAGCAGTTATAAGAGAATAACCTTTATAATCTAATTTAATTGTTTTTTTTGTTTCTATATCAAAATGCCATATCTGTGTTGTATTTTCTTCTTCTCCAGCTAACTTTTCTTGAATTTTTTTATTACGCTTTAAATAGCTATTTATTTCATTCTCAACTTCAGTACAATCTATTTGATTATTGGTATCTAAAATTAAATTAGTAATGGTCATATTCGCTTTAATAGACTTCGCAAGTATTTTCAATCCCATTAAATCTATTTTATTATCGCTTAAATCAAGTGTTAAAATAGGGATATTTTCAAGATTATGAGCCAAAGCTGTAATACTTTTTAAGCTCAAATTATTATTGCTTAAGCCCAATGCAGTAAAAGCATTATATTGTAGATAGGCTGTTAAAATTTTTACACTTTCTGGTGCCAAGTCATTGCCATCCAGGATCAGGGTTGTGATAGGTGTGTTTTTAATATTACGCGCCAAAGCCGTGACACTCTCTAAGCTCAAATTATTATTGCCTAAATTTAAAGTAGTCACACAGCTGTTTTGAAGATTTACGGTAAGTATTTCCACACTTTCTGGTGCCAAGTCATTGCCATCCAGAATCAGGGTTGTAATAGGTGTGTTTTTAATATTACGCGCCAAAGCCGTGACACTCTTTAAGCTCAAATTATTATTGCCTAAATTTAAAGTAGTAACACAGCTGTTTTGAAGATTTACGGTAAGTATTTCCACACTTTCTGGATATAGATCATTACCTCGCAGGTTAATTGAATTGGCAAACGAATATTTTAAGTAAGGACAAAATTCTTCAATATCAGAAATTTTGAGCCCAACACTGCTTAGATCAATTTCCTTTAAACTTGGATCATTCTCTTTAATTCTATTAATATAAGATTGAATTCGTTTACTTGGCATATAGGACTCCTTTTGACTAGTAATGATAAAATCTATTAAACATAGACTGCTCACAAATATAAACTAACTTAATTTTTTATATTAAAATAGGTTTAACAAATGATTTTCAAATTTCAGGTAACCCTTACACGCCTATTTAATTATTTCTTGATTTTTCATCTCAATTTATGAAAACTTTATCAGCCTCAAAGTTATAATTTTGTTGATTATATCAAACATTGATTCATATATGAACTGCCATCCTACTCCTTGGATAGTATTGACCAAAGATTCAACTCGTTGCTAGTTTTAATAAGTAGAAAAATCTTTAACTATCAATCACTTATTTTAAAATGATTAGTTTCTTGAAAATGCAATTTCAGAGGCTAATCTTTTATGGATAATTTGCTTTTCGTGCCTGAATATAAGGTTATTCCCACCGGCACCGTCAACTTGTTCCGGAAAATAGTATAAACTAAGGCAAGCAAGAGAAATGATAAGGATATGTCCATGAGCAAACAACTCATCATTCGCCATCCAGTGGATTATTATCCAGGTTACCGTTATCCCAAAGTCTTGATAGGCCATGTCGTGCAGCTCTATCACCGTTTTATGCTGAGTTTAAGAGATGTATCGGAAATACTATTAGCAAGGGGTATTGAATTAAGTTATGAGACGGTACGAGAATGGGGTGTAAAATTTGGCCATCAGTATGCCAGTAGAATAAAGCGTCGTACCCCTAGTCGTGGCGATAAATGGCATCTGGATGAAATGTGTTTGATCATGAATAAAAAGAAATACTGGCTATGGCGTGCCGTTGATCAAGACGGTTATGAGTTAGATATTTTACTACAATCCAGACGAAATAAAAAAGCTGCAAAACGTTTTTTTAAGCAATTATTGAAAGGGTTAGAGTATGTTCCTCGTGTGATTATTACGGATAAATTACAAAGTTATGAGGCAGCGAAAAAAACGCTATTACCCGATGTTGAACATCGCCGACATAAAGGATTGAATAATCGCGCCGAAAATTCGCACCAGCCGACGCGCCAACAAGAAAAACAAATGCGGAAATTTAAATCGCCCAAACAAGCGCAACGCTTTTTATATACTCATGGACAAGTGGGTAATTTATTTGGCCATCAGCGTTACAAAACGGCCGCAAATGATCAGCGAGTTCATTTAACAAATGCGTTTGCCCAATGGAATGAAATTGTTAACCAGATAACATTTATCTAGAATTTTAATAACCTATTTGTGAAATAAAAATTTACTTTCGCTTCTAACAAGTTGACGGTGCCTGAAATCAACCGTGTTACCTATTTTATCGATAGCACGGTATAAATAAACATCCTTACCTTTAATTTTTAAGTAAGTCTCATCCATGTGCCAGCTTCCATTCACGTCATGTTTATATTTTTTACGAAATTGTTCTTCTAGCTGTGGTGCGTAACGAATAACCCAGCGATTAACAGTGGAATGGTCAACGGATAAACCACGTTCTTTAGCGAGCTCTTCTATATCACGATAGCTTAATGAATACGCTAGGTACCATCTTACCAACATTAATATGATGCCTTTTTCAAAATGCCGCCATTTGAAGCTGATCATGATATCTTCCTGGATTAATGTTGTAGTTGCATTGGTAAGTTTAGCTAAGTTACTCAACTTTTTGCAACAAAACCGAAATAAGCCAATCAGCTTATCAAGCAGCTATTGAGACAGGGAAAATAGCATTGTCTCAAATAGCTTTACAACAAGTGAGTCAATTAAGCTATAACGTAAGTGCTATGGCGAAACAGTATGGCTGGAAACGAACGGGTAAATTTTTTGATTTCGTTGGCCAAAATATTAGCTATAGTAGCTACGGATATAATGCTTACCAACAGGCGCTATCAATACAACTTTCTCAATTATGGCAGGTATTACCACGGAGAAAACGGTTGAATTTGTTGGAAAGAAAGCCGTTGATAGCTTTTTAAATAGTCACCAACAAGCGTTAATGCTTAAACAACAAATTTTGACTAAACTATCAAAGCAAATACCCGTGATTACAGCGGAACTTGTATCACCAGCAACAAAAGATCTGACTAGAAAAACACTTAGTTAATTAATTGTAATAACATTTAATTTAAATTAGTTAACAGCCATCACTTGTAGCAAATACTCCTGTAACAGCTCAGTTCTTTCGCTCATGGCGTAAGGACTAAGCTGTTACAATTATTCGCTTAATACAAAAGCGTCTATTTTCGCACGGATGAGGCCTACATCCCATCTTGTATAACGTGTTTTTCTTGCATTGTTCTTCATTTTTAATACTCCTATTATTATTGGAGTGATAAGTTTGCAAGATTTCTCTTAATTTAAAAAGATGGAATTGCCCAGACGCTTACATTTAATCGATAAGACCAGCGTCTTAAATCGGCTAATTTGATTTGTTGTTGCTCGCAAAACACTTTGCGTTTTAAATTACTGCTGTGCCAATCGGCTATAATCCGTTGCCAATGCTTTCGACGCTCAGCTCGCGTTAACGATTTTGTATAGACAAGATGCATGCTAATTAACTCTCTCGTAAATAAAATTCAAAGCATGCTGTAGTTTAATGATTTAATATAGTAGGTGGTTAGTCGGACGGACACAAAATTAATTTCTAATAGCTTTTCAATCACTGCGATAGTATTCAGAGAAATCTTTTTGTTCAAATGTAAACAAAACTGAAATATTTCAAAATTTTTCATCACAAAAATTGATTTGCTTCAATTTTTATGTATTAATTTATCGGATTAGCTACGTTAAAAAATAAATTGTTGAAAACTAGCGATGAGTTGATAGTGAAATTTTTAAACTTTCACAAAAAATTGATTCTTGCACCAGAGTCAGAAATTTCATACTTTAACTTATATTACAAGCAATTTTTGCAGAAATTAAGGTACTTCTTATGCTTTTACACAACTGAATGATATTTGATACTTATAAACTTAGCCTTTTCATAAAGGAGGTTGTAATCAACTGCTTAGCTGTCTCTCCATTTAAATTAATTTCATCAATGTCATTACCCATTTCTTGCAAATACTTAAAAATATCTTCATGCAGTTGTCGCGCAGCTGAAAATATTGCTGTTTCAGCTTGATTATCTTTAATATTAATATCGAATTTAAGACCTTTGACTAAATAGCGAACAATAGCCAAATAACCATTTTTAGCGGCGTGATGTAAAATAGTTTTACCCTGCTCATCTTGCTGGGCCAAGTTAACATTGTGAATAGATAAAAGGTGTAAGGCTTCCATAAGAAAAGATTGTGTATTAATCACATTTAATTTTTTTTGACTATAACTAATAATTGCACCTTCGTATTGCTCTTCGCGTCTGTCTATGTAAATAGGCTCTTTTATCAAATTTATTAAGAAACGATTATTTTTAGGTTGATTGGGATTTGATCTATGCTTAAGCAACAGCTCTAAAATATCAAACCACTGACGACTTTGCTTCGAACTTATATGTTTAGCATCATAATTATTTTGTACTAATTCATTTTGTAACTCTTGAGGAAATGTACGTAATAAAATATCAAATACATCTGTAGGTCTATCATCTGGGTTACCATATTCATAACAACTCCACGTACCAATTTCACCAGGATTAGCGCCTTTGTCTAAAAGTATTTTTACAGCCTCATAAGCCATAGTGGATACGGCTTCCATAAGTGGTGTATAACGCTTAACAAAATGATGCTTATGATCTTTACTAGAATAGGTAATTTGAAGCTCATTAATATCACATAAATCTAATAAAAGATTTAAGCAATCTATTTGATTATTTCTTGCAGCAATGCCTATTGGGCTTAATTCTAAAAATTCACACATATGGCTTAAGTTTTGATGTAATTGAGCCAATTGGTGGTCATCTAATTTAATATTAATGGATGCACCATACTGCAATAAAAGCCATAAAATATCTTTCTGATTATAATCAGTGGCAATAACAACTAATGGGCGAAAAACTCCTTGAACTTCCGAAAAGATATTGGGTGACAACTTATATTTCAATAACAATTTCAAACAACTAACATAACCCTTACGGATAAGATGTTCGAATATTTCGTAACCTTCTTTTCCTAAACTGCTGGATGACTGTTTGATAAAATTAAGGTCTGCTCCTTTTTCCAATAACAACTGAGCTACAAAATAGTTATTCAGTAGTAGCGCCCACCATAAAGCTGTACACCCACTTACATCTTTTTCATCAACATCATTTGATCCAGCTAAAATTTCTTGGATAAATGGTAAGTTATTTTTAAGAACTGCAACATGTAGCTTTGGTAGTATCGTTATTTTTTCTACCCCATTTAATAGTACTAATAAAAGTTCAGGTGTCATAAAAGCAGCCATGTGAAAAATGCTGATTTTATTGTAGAAATCAGTTTTAATAGGTTTATTCACATCTAGCCCATTTTTTAGCATTACCTTAATAAGGTAAACGTTATTGCTGTTAAGTATTGCTTTAATATTAGATACTTGATGTGAAAATACTGCTCCTGTGCGTACTAATCGTTTTGCCCATACCTCTGCACCTATTTTAAGTGCAATACTAAGTTGTTGTTCTTTATTAAGCTTAGATATATTTTGAGGAAGTTTTTGATATTTTTCTTTGTATTGTTTATAGTAACTTTGTTCTTTATGAGGTCGAATTTTCTTAGTAAAATCGGTACGTAATCGTTTTTTCCAAACAAAGGGATTTAGTACTAGGCTATACGCTTTTTGAGATACTTGAGCAAAACGTGCAAGATCGGAAGGTTGCAAATAACTAATAATTTTTAAAACGATTTCATTAGGCATTTTAAAAAAACTTGAAGTATTTGAAGAACTATCCTGTTTGTAGTTAGCTAATTTTAATTTACATTTTTCAATTCTCTCTATATTTCCTAATTTAGTGCTATATTTTATTGTTTTATATAAACATGAAGCAGCTTTTGAATATTTATCCTGCCTTAATAAGGAACTTCCAAGATTATAATAGGCAATAGATAATTCCTCTTCTAAATGATTTTTATTAACTAGTTGAAGATTACGGATGG
>Ga0102591_1003262_pt1 | contig 14974 bp, 11 predicted proteins | sample AraplaCol_mCL_r2_2_FD_76860 | JGI IMG/M metagenome (GOLD analysis project Ga0102591, IMG submission 76860) | Arabidopsis root microbial communities from North Carolina, USA - plate scrape MF_Col_mCL_r2 (SPADES assembly) (version 2) | ecosystem: Host-associated > Plants > Roots > Endosphere... | reverse complement strand
ACCTCCGTCACCAGCGCACTGTCGGCGACGCGCGAGATCGCGAACACGGGCAGCGCGGCCGGATGGTCGGCGCGCTCGACGAAAGGCATCCGTGCGATGATCTTCGGCGCACCGTCTGCTTCGAGCTCCAGCCACCACGGCGTGCGGCTCGAGGTCGCCGAGACCAGCGCCAGGTCGCCCTTGGATTTCGCGACCGCATCAACCGCCGCCTGCGCGCTGAAATGCGCGACATAAGGCACCGTAAAGCCGAAATGAAAGCGCACGGAATCGCGCATCGCCGGCTCGCTCACCGAGATGTCGGCGTGCACGGAGAACGGCGCCTGGACATAGGTGAAGGTCGAGATGATGACGCGCCAGATGCTCTCCACCGTGTCGAGCGGCAGGATGCCGCGATGACGCTGCACGATGTCGCGCATCATGGCGGCCTCGCGCGCCGGGCGGAACGCCGAGCCGACCTCCTGGGTCTGCTTCACCTGGATCAGGCGGTCGATGATGTCGCCGCGCTGCATCAGGAGGCGATGCATGTCCGCGTCGATCGCGTCGATCTCCTTGCGCAATTCCTGGAGCGATGGTGGCGCGGGCGGGCGTTGGGACATATCTGACTTGGACTGTTGAGAGGCGTTCCAATACGGATCGGCGAGGCAAATTGGTAAGCTCGGATCCGCTGCGGTCGATGTCCTGATTAGGCAGTCGGGGCGGCGAAAGCAAAGAGAAATGACAGCCCTTTGGGCCAAGACGGCAGAGACGAATTTGGCTCATCCCGGCCACGACTTGACGAAAACCGCCCAAGACAGTAGGTTTTGCCTGTTCCGTGGTCATTTGAGCCGGCCGGCTTGCAGCCACGTTAAAAAACTCGCTAAACAGGCCGGGGACGCTTCCGATCCCGGCCGAACCTATCGTTCAGGCCGGGTTTTTCATGGCCTGATGTCAGCGGCGGTCTAGCTTCCGTCGCATACGAGGTCGATGATGGTTGGCGTCAAGTCGATTCCAAGTCCTGCGATCAGTGCCCCCGCGATCAATGCCGACGACCGGTCGCATGAGGTCGATCATCCGAGCTCGCAGGTCGCGCTGTTCGGCGCCGACCAGCCGCTGCGGCTCGATTGCGGCATCGATCTCTCCCCGTTCCAGATCGCCTATCAGACCTATGGCGAGCTCAACGCCGACCGCTCCAACGCGGTGCTGATCTGCCATGCGCTGACCGGCGACCAGCACGTCGCCAATGTGCATCCCGTCACCGGCAAGTCCGGCTGGTGGGAGACGCTGGTCGGCCCCGGCCGACCGCTCGATCCCAGCCGCTACTTCATCATCTGCGCCAACGTGATCGGCGGCTGCATGGGCTCGACCGGGCCGGCCTCGATCAATCCCGCGACCGGCAAGGTGTGGGGCCTCAATTTCCCTGTGATCACCATCCCTGACATGGTGCGCGCGCAGGCGATGCTGATCGACCGGCTCGGCATCGACACGCTGTTCGCAGTCGTCGGCGGCTCGATGGGCGGCATGCAGGTGCTGCAATGGACCGCGGCCTATCCCAAGCGCGTCTACTCCGCGCTGGCGATCGCCTGCGCGACGCGGCACTCGGCGCAGAACATCGCCTTCCACGAGCTCGGCCGCCAGGCCGTGATGGCCGATCCCGATTGGCACGGCGGCGGCTATGCCGATCAGGGCATCCATCCGCATCGCGGGCTCGCGGTGGCGCGGATGGCGGCGCACATCACCTATCTCTCGGACGCGGCGCTGCATCGCAAGTTCGGTCGGCGCATGCAGGACCGCGAGTTGCCGACCTTCTCGTTCGACGCCGATTTCCAGGTCGAGTCCTATCTGCGCTACCAGGGCTCCTCCTTCGTCGAGCGCTTCGACGCCAACTCCTATCTCTACCTGACGCGCGCGATGGACTATTTCGACATCGCCGCCGACCATGGCGGCGTGCTGGCGAAGGCGTTCGCCGATATCAAGACCCGCTTCTGCGTGGTTTCGTTCACCAGCGACTGGCTGTTTCCGACCTCGGAATCGCGCGCGCTGGTGCATGCGCTGAACGCATCGAGCGCGCGGGTATCGTTCGCCGAGATCGAGACCGATCGCGGGCATGACGCCTTCCTGCTCGACGTGCCCGAATTCTTCGACATCTCCCGCGCCTTCCTGCAATCGGCAGGCAAGGCGCGCGGGCTCACAGCCAAGGACGGCTAGCGATGTCTGTACAAGAAGTGCTGCCGCTGAGCGGCGTGACGACCAGATCGTCCGGTGAGTATCGCGCCGACCATGTCCTGGTCGCCGACATGGTCAAGCCGGGCTCGAAAGTGCTCGATGTCGGCTGCGGCGAGGGCGATCTGCTCCAACTGCTCGAGACCCGCGGCATCGACGGCCGCGGCATCGAGCTGTCGCGCGAGGGCGTCAACCGCTGCGTCGCCAAGGGACTCGCGGTGGTGCAGGGCGATGCCGACACCGACCTCGTCAACTATCCCGACGACGCCTTCGACTACGTGATCCTGTCGCAGACGCTGCAGGCAACGCGGCAGCCGCGGGTGGTGCTGGAAAACCTGCTGCGCATCGGCCGCCGCGCCATCGTCTCGTTCCCGAATTTCGGCTTCTGGAAGATGCGGCTGCAGCTCCTGATCGGCGGCCACATGCCGCGCACGGAGAACCTGCCGGCGACCTGGTACGATACTGCCAACATCCATTTCTGCACCATCAAGGATTTCGTGCAGCTCTGCGACGAGATCAACGTCAAGATGGAGCGCTCGGTCGCGCTCGACCTCTACGGCCGCCCCGTGCCGCTGAACCTGCCCTGGTGGGTGTGGAACATGTTCGGCGAGCAGGCGGTGTTTCTTCTCAGCCGCGGCGGTGGGAAGTAGTTTCCGGTAGCCCGGATTGCGCTTCCGCTCCATCCGGGCTACGAGACGGAGCGTTTGGCCGCGCCTTCGCCTAATGCGCCGCCAGCGACCGCGGATCCCGCACCGGCCAGCGGCCGGCTTCCACCAGCGTGACGAACCGCTCTACCGCCTCGTTGAACAGCGCGGGCTCTTCGAGATTGAGCACGTGGCCGGACTTCGGAAACATCGCGAGGCCCGCGGCCGGCAGATGCTTCTTCAGGAACAGGCTCGGACCGATACACGGATCGTCTTCGTCGCCACAGATGATCAGCGCCGGCGTCGTCGCCTTCGCGATCGCGTCGGTCATCGTAAAGATCGAGGGACGGCCGCCCTGGAAGCCGCGCATCGTGCGCGCCGAACCTTTGGCGTCGTGCCGCGCCAGCGCGGCGTAGAAATCGGCGTGGCCGCGCGGGTCCTTCACCAGGAAGGGAATCCGGCTCGGCGCCTCGCGCGTGACCTTTGCGACTTCCACCGAGCCCAGCGTCTCGAACTGCTCGGCGTTGGCACGGCATTGCTTGCGCCAGGCATCGAGGTTCTCGATCTCGGAGCCGGAGCCGACGCCGGCCAGCGTCATCGACAGCGCGCGCTGCGGCGCGTTCAATCCGATCTGCAGAGACGAATAGGCGCCCATCGAAAGCCCGACGAGATGCGCGCGCGCGATCCCGAGATGATCGAGCACCGCGAGCGCGTCGGTGTAGAAATGCGTGTAGCTGTAGACCTCGCCCTCGGGCACGTCCGACGGTGTATAGCCGCGCGCCGAATAGGTGATGCAGCGGTGGCCGCGCGAGAAGTAGCGCATCTGCGGCTCCCAATTGGTGTAGTCGGCCGCGAATTCGTGCAGAAAAAGTATCGGCGTTCCCTGGCCCGCCTCTTCGAAATAGATGCGGACGTTATCCTTGGTCGTGGCGTGGGGCATTAACCGTTTCCCTCTCTTCAAGCCGCTTTTGCAGGATCGCAGTTAATGCTGTTGTCCGCAATGCGGCAGCATTGAAGCAGTGTCGGCGCAAAATCATCGCAGCTATTCGCAGGCAGCCCGCGTCTTTTTCTCGCCACATCCGGCGGCTTAACGGCCAGACGGATGTCGGCCCTTGCACGGGCCGATTGGAAGTGGGGGTGTCAACGAAGGATGAAGAATGGTTGAGTTGTTTGCGTCCCGCCTGTCGCGTTGTGTTGTCGCGCTGGCGATTTTCCTTGCGGCGGTTGCCGCGTTCGTTTCTCCGGCCTCAGCGCGGCCTCATCATCGTCATAGCGCAGAACGGCACGCTTACGTGCACCACACCAGACATCATCATTACTGGCATCATGCACGCAGCTCGCGCTTCGAACGCAGCGCGGCGCAGTTGCAGGCGAGCGGTTTTGGCAACACGTTTGCCAGCTATGATCCGAACACCAATAGCCCCGGCGTCGCCATGAGCGGCAATGGTGGAACGATCATCACCGGCGGCGGTCGAATGGTCACGCGCGCAAGCCGTCGCGCGGCGCTGAGCGCGAGCGGCGGCATGGCGAGTGAGGCCACGAGCAGCGGTGGCTTCGGCGGCGGCTCCCTGGTGTCGGAAGCGCGCCGTTACGTCGGCGGCAATCCGACCGGGCGCGGCAGCCTGTGGTGCGCGCGCTTCATGAACATGGTGCTGGAGAAGACCGGTCATCGCGGCACCGGCTCGGACATGGCGAACTCCTTCGCCCATTACGGCACGCGCGTCTCCGGTCCGCAGGTCGGCGCCATCGCGGTGATGTCGCGCGGCCGCCGCGGCGGCCATGTCGGCATCATCACCGGCATCGACGCGCAGGGCAATCCGATCATGATCTCCGGCAATAACGGCAACCGCGTCCGCGAAGCGCCGGTCTCGCGCGGCCGCATCTATGCGTATGTGATGCCGAACTGAGGAAGCGATAGCGACGGTCTCGTAGGGTGGGCAAAGCGAAGCGTGCCCACGGCTTCTACCAGCTCAGAGAAGTGGTGGGCACGGCGCAAGGGCGCCTTTGCCCACCCTACTGCAGTGGTGCAAGCTCACACCAATCTCGGCTCTTCCACCGCGACCGCATCGCCCACACCGATCTCGCCGCCTTCGATCACCTCGGCATAGATGCCGCAGTCCATGTGGCCGAGATGGCGCGACAGCGTGGGCGGTATCTCGAGATCGCGCTGCGCCGTCACCGGGTCCACATTGGTGGCGGGGCAGCGGACGATGCGCTTGACCACCTTCAGCCGGGCCTGCCCGATCGCGAGCGTCTGGCCGACGAGATCGAGTTCCGACCAGGCCGCCCAGCCCTTGACGTAGAGATTGGCGCGGAAGCGCAGCGGATGCACGGCAGTGCCGCCCAGCATGGCCTCGAGGGCGTGGACGCTGTTCAGATTGATGATGGACACGACCTTGCGGGCGACGTCGGAGAAGCTGTGGTCACGGCCGGATAGCAGCTTTGGCGGTCCCTTCAGCTCCGGCTGAAAATTCTCCGCGAAATAGCGCTCGATGGCGGTGCGCCCGGCCGCGGTTTCAAGGTCGCCGCTGGCGACGATTTGGCCGTCCTTTCGGATGGTCAACACATTGGTGGCGTCGTCGAAACGACTGTCGAGTTCCGCCAGCCGTTCATTGCGCGCGAGCATCAGAAATTGGATTTTCGGCTTCCATGCGGGCGCTTCCGGATCGAACCCGCTCGGGCCGTTCTCGATGGCGTAGCGGCGGTCGGCGGGTAGGGTCTGACCGACCCGCAAAGGGGCGCGCGGCAGGCGTTCCGGCGTCAGGCCCTTGATGGGGTAGCGGTAGAGGCCGGTAATCTCGGCAAAGCGGCTGGCTGTCATGCCGTTACTTAAGGGATTCGGCCGGCCGGAGCCAAGCCCGCCCGCCCGCGCACGAAATTGTGAAGGCGCCTCTTTCGCATCCGCGACTTGCTTCCCACATCTGCGTCAGGCCGGCGCAATGTCGGCAAAATACGACCGTTACCGGTTGAGAAACGTCAATGCGGTAATCGGAAACCCAATGAAGATGCCGTTTGGGGTGCCTTAGGGGCCCCAAGGGCAGGCCGAGGGACAGAAAAGATGAATATCGAAAAATATACCGAACGCTCAAGGGGCTTCATCCAGTCCGCGCAGTCGCTCGCGATGCGCGAGGGGCACCAGCAGTTTTCAACCCTGCACCTCCTCAAGGTGCTTCTCGACGACAGCGAGGGGCTGGCCGGCGGTCTGATTGACCGCGCCGGCGGCAATTCCCGCGCAATCCTGAAGGCGACCGAGGACGCCCTCAGCAAGGTGCCGAAGGTCAGCGGCGGCGGCGCCGGACAGATTTATCTGGCGCCCGAGCTCGCCCGCACCTTCGATGCCGCCGAAAAGGCCGGTGAGAAGGCCGGCGACAGCTTCGTCACCGTCGAGCGGCTTCTGCTCGGGCTGACGCTGGAGAAGTCCAGCGAGGCCGGGACGATCCTGAACAAGGGCGGCGTCACCCCGCAAAACCTCAACGCGGCGATCGAGGCCCTGCGCAAGGGCCGCACCGCCGACAGCGCGACCGCCGAGAACGCGTACGACGCGCTGAAGAAATATGCCCGCGACCTGACCCAGGCCGCGCGCGACGGCAAGCTCGATCCGGTCATCGGCCGCGACGAGGAGATCCGCCGCACGATTCAAGTGCTCTCGCGCCGGACCAAGAACAATCCCGTCCTGATCGGTGAGCCCGGCGTCGGCAAGACCGCCATCGCCGAAGGCCTCGCGCTGCGCATCGTCAATGGCGACGTGCCGGAGAGCCTGAAGGACAAGAAGCTGCTGTCGCTGGACCTCGGCGCGCTGATTGCCGGCGCAAAGTATCGCGGTGAGTTCGAGGAGCGGCTGAAGGCCGTGCTCCAGGAGGTCACCGGCAGCGAAGGCACCTTCATCCTGTTCATCGACGAGATGCACACGCTGATCGGCGCGGGCAAGGGCGACGGCGCGATGGACGCCTCCAATTTGCTGAAGCCGGCGCTCGCCCGCGGCGAGCTGCACTGCATCGGCGCGACCACGCTCGACGAGTATCAGAAGCATGTCGAGAAGGACGCCGCCCTGGCGCGGCGCTTCCAGCCGATCTTCGTCAGCGAGCCCTCGGTCGAGGACACCATCTCGATCCTGCGTGGCCTCAAGGACAAGTACGAGCAGCACCACGGCGTGCGGATCACCGATTCCGCGCTCGTGGCCGCCACGACGCTGTCCAACCGCTACATCACCGACCGCTTCCTGCCCGACAAGGCGATCGACCTGATGGACGAAGCCGCGGCGCGGCTCAAGATGCAGGTCGATTCCAAGCCGGAAGAGCTGGATTCGCTCGACCGCGAGATCATCCGGCTCAAGATCGAGCAGGAGGCGCTGAAGAAGGAAAGCGATCCCGGCTCCAAGTCCCGGCTCCAGACCCTGGAGAAGGACCTCGCCGAGCTCGAGGAGAAATCTGCGGCGCTGACGGCGCGCTGGAGCGCGGAGAAGAACAAGCTCTCCGATGCCCAGAAGCTGAAGGCCGAACTCGACGGCTTGCGTGTCGAGCTTGCCAATGCGCAGCGGCGCGGCGAATTCCAGAAGGCCGGCGAGCTGGCCTATGGCCGGATCCCGGAGCTGGAGAAGCAGCTTGCGGATATCGAGGCGCGCGAAGGCTCCGGCGAGATGATGGAGGAGGCGGTCACCGCCAACCATATCGCGCAGGTGGTCTCGCGCTGGACGGGCGTGCCCGTCGACAAGATGCTGGAGGGCGAGAAGGAAAAGCTCCTGAAGATGGAGGAGCAGCTGGGACAGCGTGTCGTCGGCCAGGCCGAGGCCGTGCGTGCGGTCGCGACCGCCGTGCGCCGCTCGCGCGCAGGCCTGCAGGACCCGCATCGCCCCACCGGCTCGTTCATGTTCTTAGGGCCGACCGGCGTCGGCAAGACCGAACTGACCAAGGCGCTCGCTGAGTACCTCTTCAACGACGAGACCGCGATGGTCCGCCTCGACATGTCCGAATACATGGAGAAGCACTCGGTCTCGCGGCTGATCGGCGCGCCTCCGGGCTATGTCGGCTATGACGAGGGCGGCGCGCTCACCGAAGCGGTGCGGCGCCGGCCTTACCAAGTCGTGTTGTTCGACGAGATCGAGAAGGCGCACCCTGACGTCTTCAACGTCCTGTTGCAGGTGCTCGACGACGGCCGCCTGACCGACGGCCAGGGCCGCACCGTCGACTTCCGCAACACGCTGATCATCATGACCTCGAACCTCGGCTCGGAATTCCTGGTGAACCAGCCGGAGGGCGAGGACACCTCGGCCGTGCGCGAGCAGGTGATGGGAATGGTGCGCGGGCATTTCCGCCCCGAATTCCTCAACCGCGTCGACGAGATCATCCTGTTCCACCGCCTGCAGCGCAGCGAGATGGGCCGGATCGTCGAGATCCAGTTCGCACGGCTGCAGAAGCTCCTGACCGATCGCAAGATCGTGCTGACGCTCGATGCAGCCGGCCGCGACTGGCTGGCCGCGAAGGGATGGGATCCCGCCTACGGCGCAAGGCCGCTGAAGCGCGTGATCCAGCGTCACGTCCAGGATCCGCTCGCCGAGATGATCCTGGCCGGCGACGTCAGGGACGGCGACAGCGTCGCGATCTCGTCCGAAGGCAACGTGCTGACCTTCAACGGCAAGGCGCCACAGACCGCCGAGATTGCGCAGTTCGAGGCGCCGCCGGCGAAGCGCAAGCTGAACTGAGCGCGGCTGTTCGAAGCCTGAAACGACAAACCGCCCCGGAGAGGTCAGCCTCCCCGGGGCGATTTTTTGCGGGTGGCTCGTTCGCTGATTGTGGATGCGGAGCGCCGCTCGCCGGGGCGCGCGAGCTTCGCAGTGCACTCTCCCCGGCATATGCACGCCATCTACAATTTTGACGCACCGCACGCAAAGGAAGTGTTGTGCAAATGAAACACGGCAAGCGCTTTAGCGCTCTGGCTGTGCGAATCTTCTTGAACAACTCGTCACATCGTCGCCACAATCCCTAACGGGGAGTTAAGGGGGCGTGTGATGCGTAGCGTGGCGGCGTTGCGTCGACGTGTAGGGTTCAGCGTCTTGATGCTGGCCTGCATCGTTTTGTCTGGATGTAAGACCTGGGACGGCGGGCCTGACAGACTCTATTCCGTTGACGAAGAACGCGCGACGGCGCGCGGACTCTTGGATGGTGCAACATCCAACGATCTCCCCGGCCTCATTGAGCGCTACTACGCTAAGGGCGTCGACGAAGGAGAGCGTATATTCCTTCGAAATGAGATCATCACGCGACGCATGTACATTATCGATGTGGAGTATTCGGAATACGAAGCTGCCTTGACTAGCGAACGCCAGAAGTTTGGCTTCCTCACCACTGCCGCGGCCTCTACGCTTGGCATCGCGGCCACGCTCACCAGCCCGCTGCGATCGGCACAGATTGTGAGTGGTACCGGAGCCGCGGTGCTAGGTGCACGCGGCGCTTATGACAGCGAGGTCGTTATCGCCAAGACGGTACAAGTCATTCAAGGTTACATGCGCGCTGCGCGCGACAACGTGGCTACAAGGCAGATTTTGCCCAGGCTGACGGAGACCACGGTCACTTACCCGCTGTCGACGGCGCTGCATGATCTTGAAGACTACTTTCGTGCCGGTACCTTTACGGCAGGCTTGATTCCGGCACTTAAAGACTCGGGGACAGCAGCGAAGAATGCGTCTGACGAGAAGACTTTTGCCGTTACGGGCATTTTCAGTCCGGACAAGATGACCGCTCTCCTCGATCAGTATCTGGAGCCAAATGGAAAGCTCGATCACAAGCGATTGGGCCTAGTTAACCGATGCTTGAATCAGTTTCCGATGCTGCGCGGCCCTGAGCTGAAGAAGATAAATATCCTTTCGCATATGGACGCTGGCGGCAGTTCTATTGCCGTAAGGGTTCAAGCAGTGAAGTGCGCACAACAGGACCCGGCGTTCTTAACGATGCTCAAGTAGCAGCAGAGATTTTATCCTCGACTAGGGAAGAGGCGCAAATGGGCGACGAAGCTGAAGACGGTGTGAGGCTTGAAGCGGATACCAAGGCGAAGGCCATACAGTTCATCAAGTGCAATATTACTCGCGAAGCGAGTTCAATCGAAGTCACCAAACATTCTGATGATGATGGGTATACCTGCATAGCATTCGGGTTTCCGGAGGGAGAAGACTGATGGTCTTCGCCTTCTAGAGCTTGCCAACCCGATCTTGAAAAGAAAGGAAACGTATGCCCGACACCAACAAGGAAAACCGTTCTTCAGATGAGGCCCGTACGGATGCTGAGACTGCGATTACCGAGGGTGCCACGAAAATTGTGCTTCAAAGAAAGGCCGACACCGGCAATTGGGACATCACTATCACAAAGCCTGCTCCTGCGGGTGGCGCGGACGTTTGATTGATAAGACCGTCCAAAGCGGTCTACGTCGTGCAAAGCCGGGTTACCCAAGACGAACGAGTAACTCGCCGTTGATCTGAGCTGCCGCGCTGCGTCGGCCAAAGGACCAACCGCGGGCCGTTTCGCCAAGTCTGGCGGCTGGGTGTAACGCATCGGGACCTACTTCTTCACGACCTTGTAGATCGCGTTCTCCACGTCCGACGAGAAATAGATCACGCCGCTCGCCCCGACGGCCACCCCGGTCGGAATGTTCGTCGGCAGACCGCCAGGCGCCCCCGTCAGGCCGATGGGAAGATTGGCAGCGATCTCCGTCACCGTGCCGCTCTCCGGTGCAATCGCGATCAGCCGCTTGGCGCCGACTTCCGCCACGATCAGTGCGCCGTCGTTGCCGCGTGCGATGCCCTCCGGCATTTTCAGCTCCTTGGCGATCACGGTCTTTTCGCCGTTGCTGTCGATCCGGGAGACGGTGCCTGCAAAGGCCTCGGTGACGTAGACCTCGTCGGTCTTGCCACGGACGAGCCCGACCGGGCCCTCGAGGTCGCCAATCAGGGTGGTGCGGTCCTTGCCGTGCTCGCCGCTCACCTTGACCAGCGATTTGGTGCCGAGCTCGGCCACCAGAATGGTGCCGTCCGCGAGCACGATCGCATCGTGCGGCGCCTTGAAGCCGTGCAGCATGTCGCGCGTCGCGCCGGTTTTGGCGTCGATCACCTGCACGGTGCCGGTGAACCAGCTCGACAGCACCACGTCGTTGCCCCTCGCCGTCGCGCTCATCGGATATTCGAGCGTGGTGCCGGCGGCGTGCATGCGCGCCTTCTCGGTGACCTCGCCGGTCGCGCCATCCACCGTGCGGTAGGCGAACACGTCGGCGATGTGGATCGTATCCTTGCCGTTCTCGCTGGTGACGCCGATGCCGCCGGGCAGCGCGAGCTTGCCGATGATGATCTGCTTGGCCTGGCCGGTCGCCGGATCGACCTCCTGGATGCCGTTGTCGGCCATGTTGGAGACGTAGATGCGGTCCTTGTCGTCGATGGCGAGATTGTCCAGCGACGGCTTCAATTGCGCCACCATAGTCTTGCTGCCCGATTTGGGATCGACCCGGACCAACTGGCCGAGCGCGGTGTCGACGACCCAGAGATTGCCCTTGGAATCGAAGTTCACCGCGGCCGGGACCTTGAAGCCGTCGGCGACGACGGTCAGCTCGGCCTTGTCGACGTCGACCATGGCGACCTGGCCCTTGAACCAGAGCGGACCGTAGAGCTTGTCGTCGGAGCCGAACTCGAAGCCGTTGAGGCCGCCCATCTTTTCCATGATCTGGCGCGGCGGCTTCACGCCCTCGACGTCGATCTCATAGAGCGTGTCGCCGAGGAAAACGGTGGTGGCATAGAGCCGGCCGTCCTTGCGGAAGGCGAGCGAGTTGATGCCGGGAAGGCCGGATGCGAGCTTCTTGATCGGGCCGTCGCCCTTGCGCGCATAGAGATCGCCGGCGAGGAATCCGGTCCAGGCCATGGTGCCGTCGGGCGCGAAGGCGATGTCGTCGGCCATCCCCACGGGAGAAGGGATTGCAACCTTGGCGGTACCGCCGGCGATATCCACTTCGTAGAGCGCCGCGCCGGCGACGCTGCCGGCGAACAGACGGCCGGCCTTGTCGATGCCGAGCCCGTGTACGCCATGGAATGCGGAGCCGGGAACGAGTTTTGTCACGTCCCAACCGTCGGCGGAAGCGCTCGACGTGGCGAAAAGCGCAGCGATAAAGGCTGCGCAGGCGAGCCTGTTCTTCATGGCGAGACCTCCCGTTTTTTGGAAAGTATTCGCTCCTCACGCCGCTTTGGCAAACGAAACTTGACGTTGTGAGCGACGCCGCAAAGCTGCCTGGTTCGGCAACGTCGAAATTCGGATGGTGTGGGAGATGTCCGGCCGATATCGATCGATTGCCGGTTGCCGACTTACCGGTTGGTGACCTGCAGCGGGCCGCCGGTCGCATCCGACATGCGGGCGATGGCGCCGCCGCGACCGCTCATCATGCCCTCGAGCCGGTCGCGCTCCTTCTCGAAGCTTGCCAGCATCGGGCCTTCCAGCGAGCGGCCGCGCGGCAGCTTCACGCGCATCGGGTCGACGAAGCGGCCGTTGACCAGGATCTCGTAGTGGACGTGGGGGCCGGTCGACTGGCCGGTCGAACCGACGAAGCCGATCACCTGGCCCTGACGCACCTTCTTGCCCGCTTCCATGCCCTTGGCGAAGGCCGACATGTGGCCGTAGGCGGTCTCGTAGCCGTTGGAATGCTTGATGCGGATGTACTTGCCGTAGCCGCCTTCGGGCCCGACCTTCTCGATCAGGCCGTTGCCGGAGGCGAAGATCGGGGTGCCGTAGGCGGTGGCCCAATCGACGCCGGTGTGCATCTTGACGTAGCCGAGGATCGGATGGCGGCGGCCGCCGAAGCCGGAGCGCATGATGGCGTTGTTGACCGGCTTCCTGACCAGGAACTTCTTCGCGCTCTTGCCGGTCTCGTCGTAGTAGTCGACGACGCCGTCGTCGGGGCTCTGGTAGCGGTAGTATTTCTTGGTCTCGCCGCCGACCGTGAGGGAGGCAAACAGCACGTCGTTCTTTTCGCTCGACGTCGTGCCCTCTTCCTCGCCGGCGTAGAAGACGTCGAAGGAATCGCCCGGCTGCACCTTGCGCTGGAAATCGACGTCGTAGGAGTAGATCTTGATCATGTCCTCGATGACGGGCATCGGGACCTTGTTGCGCATCGCGGTCTCGTAGATGCTCTGGTAGAGCCGCACGCCGGTGCCGTCATCGTCATCTTCGTCGTCGCTGTTGGCGTTGGCCGTGGCGTCGGCGACGGTGTTCATGGTGGAGACGTCGACCGCGACGTATTTGCCGAGATCGGACAAAGCCGCGATCGCCTCGACCACCGTGTCGTTTGCAACCACGACGCGATAGGGCTGGAGGCGGGCGCCGGGGCTCGCGGGCGCCATCAGGATGCGGAGCTTCTCGCCTTCCTTCAGGCCGCCGTCGCGGCCGCGCGGGCCGAGCGTTGCGGTGATCGCCTTGATCTCGTCGGCGGTGGCGCCGAGGTCGCGCAGGACGGAGCCGACGCTGTCGCCCTTCTTGACCATGTGGACGCGTTCGCCGTTCGGATTTCCGCCGGTGATCTGCTCCTTGGTCTTCGGCAGCAGCGTGACGTTTTCCGGCACCACGCGGGTCTCGAAACCGGCATAGGGATCGGACGGCGAGGATTCAGGGGCGTAGGCGCTCCTGATGTCGGACGGGCCCGTCGCGCTGGAGACATCGGCGGTCGCGTTAGCGAGCGAGGCGTAGCGCACCCCGCCATTGCCGCGCCAATTGGCGGCATCACGCACCCGCATCAGGATGTCGTCGAGCGCAACCACCGCGGTAATCTTGGCTTTCGGCAGCACCGGCGACAGATCCTTCGTGACGAAGGAGACCTCGGCGTCGGGCTCGACGGCTTCAGGATTGTTCGGATCGTCGGAAGCGGTCTTCGGATCGGAGCCGACGTCGGTGAGCAGGCGCTGGGCGTTGAACGGCGGAATCTTCGCCGACAGATCGCTCGTCGTCATCGACAGGTTGCCGGCGATCCGGACGAAGGGGCGCACTCGCATCACGTCGCGGTTGCCGACGCGGGCAACGGTGGAGACGCGCACGATGTTGCGCGAGGCCGTGGATTCGTTCGGCGGCGGCAGGCGGTCGCTCTTGTGCAGCGTGGCCGCGCGATCAGCTGTGCCGAACGCACCCCGCAGCGCGCCTTCGACGCGCTCGGGCACCTTGGCGAAGGTCATTTCACCGTCGAGAGAAGCGAAAACGGCGCCGCCGATCAGGGCTGCGCCGCAAAGTCCGGTCAGAATTGTCCCGCTGAACCATTGTACCGAGACGCGACGGCGATCGATGACGGCGGCTTCCGAACCGTCGACGGACAGCGGCGGCTCGTGGCCGAGATCGATGATCCCGGTTTCACGCCCATAAGCGCCGCGTGACGTCCTGTGGTTCAACCCAAGTCCCCCAATCAACGACCCAAGAGCTCAATGAGCTCGATCTCCAGAGCCCGGTTTCGAGCCCCTCCCTGGCCGCCCTCTTGGAGGGGCATCGCAGGAACGGGCAAGCCGCACAGGCGTCCGCGGTCAGAAGGCCCGAAGATGGGCCGGCCGGAATTACGAACAGCTAAGCGGGAAAAGATCTCTCGATGTCTTTCGAACGTCTGAAGAAGGCCGCTTCATCGGTATGATCGCCTTCCTCTGACCCCACCCAAATCGCCGGCAGCCCCCACTGGCATCCCCGCGATTCAAGCTTGTCTCTTATCAGAACGCCGCGGGATTGTGGCTCAAGTACGGCGCCTAATATGGAAAAAGTTTCCTGGACGGCCCGGCGCCCGGGAGGGGCGCCCAGGACCAGGTCCGGAGCCCGCTGGGCCCCAGCCTTTTTTTCAGATTTTTTACCGTCCGATCTCGGTTGGCGCGTCCCTTGGCTTCCTAATCGGCTGGAATCGCTTGAATTTTTCTACTGGTCACTGTGCGACGATTTGTTGACGATTGGCGTTGACAGCCCGGAAGGTGGGGCCTATAACCCCAACCACTGAGCGCGGCGCCGCCGGGTCATTGACCAAGGCGAGCGAACGCGTCACTGATGCTCCTCACCTTGTTGAGTGACACAACAGCCGACACAATCGGTTGGAGTTCATTTGACGTCGGTAAGGGTGTCGGAACCCTTCCTCTCGGGAAGGTTGGGGCC
>Ga0102591_1003261_pt1 | contig 14976 bp, 12 predicted proteins | sample AraplaCol_mCL_r2_2_FD_76860 | JGI IMG/M metagenome (GOLD analysis project Ga0102591, IMG submission 76860) | Arabidopsis root microbial communities from North Carolina, USA - plate scrape MF_Col_mCL_r2 (SPADES assembly) (version 2) | ecosystem: Host-associated > Plants > Roots > Endosphere... | reverse complement strand
CGCAGGTGTTGAAGACGGGAATGATCGCCGAGGCGACTTGCATCGGCCGGCCGTTCACCATCATTCCGATGGTTGTAACCGAGGTTCAGGACGTCATCGCCGCAGGTCAATATCGGCCGACGGACCAACTGCTCGACGTCCGGCAGGTATCGCAGCCTGGGACTCTGACCGTCTTCATGGAGCCACTTTTTACCGGCGGCCTCAACGGCGTTCCCCCGGGAAGCAGCTGCATCGCCAACGCCTACACGAATAACCACGACGCGCTTGCCGACAAGAATATCGGCACCTTGCGCTGGATCTTCCTGCATGTCGTGGACACCGTCGGGCTCGTTCACGCGATGATCTTACGGCTGCAAGCGCTGTTGCTGCCGGTACAGACCCTTGTTTTGCAGGGCCATTAAGTCTCATCGATCCCGCATGCCGGAGCGGCAGAAAATCGGCGGTTCTGCTGACCGCCCCGCCGCCCCCGGCGAAGGATGCCAGACGAGGAGCCCGTTCGACCTGTAACTTGGGATAGGCCAACTCGGGCGGGCTTGGCAGCAGTTAAAGAACCGGGCAGGAGCGCAGTCGAATTATCAGGCGCAGGACCAAGCCGTTGAACGGCGGGCCGACACGGCGGCGCCGGTAGAGCGCACAATCATATTGTGTGGCGGCAGGAGCGGGCGAGCGAAGGCTCTCGGCACTCCTTTCCTCAGTGACGGCGAACCTTTTTTAACAATGACCGTTTTCATCTCACGGACAAGGATCCGCCCATCCGCAGCTCTGTATGGGAGTTTTGAAATGGCAGGCAAGTCACTCGCAGATTTATCCGAAAAGATGCGCAAGATCGATTTTTGCATGATGTCGACGAAGACATCGAGCGGAGTAATCGCAAGTCGCCCCATGAGCAACAATGGAGACACCGAGTATGATGGCGATAGCTATTTCTTTTCTTATGACAACACCTCAAAAATCACTGACATCGATCGCGATCCTTGCGTGACGCTCGCCTTTTGCGAAGCACCGAGCATGCTCGGCAGGCCCGGCATGTTCATCTCGATTGAGGGCAAAGCGTCACTTGTCCGCGATCGCACCATGTTCGATGACCACTGGGTGAGAGATCTGGAACGCTGGTTTCCACAAGGCGTTGAGACCCCGGGACTTCTTTTGATCAAGGTCCATGCGGATCGGCTTAAATATTGGGATGGCGAAGACAACGGTGTCATCGAGGCGTGACTGAGACTTAGCAGCTCCGACAGAGGCTCCGCCCTTCGTTGTTCCTATCGTGAGCAACCGGTTATAGCATCCACCCTCTTTCGGCCTAGGGAGGAAGAGTAGACGGCTGAACTGACCTGTTTGACCTTTCCGCTCTCTAGTTACGCCAGCGACAGGCCTGTTCCACCTATTCGAAAATTCCCCGGAGCGAGAGGCCTAGAATTGGAATCGGGACAAGTTTTCACCGGGGCTAATGCTTTTGAGCAAATGGACCGCTTTCGCGGGTAAACGTATATTAGGATTGTCAAACCTTAGGGAAAAGACAAAGGTAAAGGCCTAACTCCAGTCGTGCGGATCCCCGCCGCATAGGAGTTCTCTTGAGAAGTGCAGGGGGAGGTTCTCGCCCTCTCTTGAACCTCCCTCTTTACTTCCACAACCTGCGGACCGAGCGCCTGAACGATTGAGATCCTGCTAATATGGGCATCTGGACGCGCTTGAAACTTTCGGCCATGGCGTTTAATCTCGAGATGCAGCGTTCTGCTGTCGGGCCCACACCGTCTGTAGGCCCATGCAAAAAAGCCCGACGACCCCGTCCGTCGGGCTTTGCTTTTTCAATTTTCTCACACAGGGCGCGTCAGCGACATTTGCAACAGTGAACCACTTCGATCTCGATACTTTACTACCGTACCGCGGCGCCGACGTTACTCGGCATCGGCCAAGCGGGCCTGGCACCGGTGCAAAGGTCTCGATGCGCAGTTCAGTCGAAAGAAAGCTAGCGCAGGCGCCGTGGAGAAAAACATGAAAAACGCCACGACAACTACCTCAGTGTTGGGTTCAGTTAGTTTGACCGTCCTCGACAGCACCTATTTTGGATCTCGCGGAACGGGGGTGGAGCTTACGCACCTTGCTGACGCATTGATCTACGCGGCTGGCCGAGATACGATGCAGCGTAAGGAATTTCTGACGAACGACGTTCCTCCCGGCACGGGTGGCTAATGGACCGTGTCAATTTCTCCGTCGTGAATGCTGTCCTTAAGACGATCTGTCGCGAGAATGGAATTGCTAGGGACAGGAAAGCAGTACTTCAGATCGCCACATTGCTGTTGGCACTTTGGAAGCAAGGCGAGCACGAAGAAGCCGCGCTGGAACGCGTTGCGCGGGAAAAACTGGCAGAGGCTTCGATCATCCTCCCCGATACAGATACGGAACAATCAAGCCTGGATCAGGTTTAGCCAGACACGGTCCCTAAGATCGCGGAGGCGGTGATGTGGGCAATCCTGATTGGCGCAGCTCTTGTAGTCGCCGGAACACTCGTCCTTTTCCGGCCAACGCTTGAAAGACGGCTGAGTGATCCGCATCGAACGTTGCATGGTGGCCGCACGCTCGAACCACGGGGCCAGGGTCTGAGGTTCCTTGGTATTTCCAAAGACTGGCCAGCATTGGCACTGATTGCGATTGGCGCGTTCATTCTGGCTTTTGCTTGATACTGGTGACGGCCTGACCGCGTCATGCAGTGGCCGCCTGCTCCGTAAGCTGTACTTGACGCTTCTTCGCAAAAGTTTACAGTCAACTCATCATGTCTCTGACGGCTGACCACGGATGTACTGGCAGCTGTTGTTGAGACAGATTACGAGAGGTCGGCGCCGAGGGAGGTGCCGGCCTTTTTGTTTGCACGCCTGACACGACCTTCGTGACGCTAAAGGCGCCCCAGCTCCTGAGTTGCCAACGACAACCAATATTTGACGCCGTATATGATTGCTCTATCGTCGAAATTGTATGCAGGGTGATGAAGGTAGGCACTGTCTCCATTCCCGACGAGAATGATGGCGCCCGGGCGCTGCTCAAGCATGTATGCGAAGTCTTCAGCCCCCATAGATGGCGCATAGGCCGTCTCGACACGGCCCGCCCCCACGACGTTGGCGGCAGCCGACACGGCCACGCGGGTCTTCTCCTCGTCGTTGACGGTAACCGGATATCCTGGAATCCAGGTGATCTCGGCCTCCGTTTCGAAGAGCTTGGCTGCCATCCCCACGATATCGCGGAAGCGTTGCTCGACTGCCTTGCGCGTTTCAGGCTGCATTGTTCGAATTGTACCGCCTATCTTAACCGCTGCAGGAATCACGTTAAGAGCCTGGTCGTTGCCTCCGTTCATGAAGGTGACCGAGACGACAACCGGATCGAAGGGATCGGTAAACCGGGACGCAATCGACTGCAGCGCGGTGATCATATGCGCACTCACCAACACCGGGTCTCGGGTGAGGTTCGGGGATGCCGCATGCCCACCCTTGCCGTTGATCGTCACCAGGAACCGGTCAGCACCTGCCATGAAAGGACCGCTGCGTATGGCGAATGAACCGACATGGACACCTGGCTCATTGTGCATACCGTAGACTTCTTCGATCCCGAAGCGCTCCAGGAGACCTTCCTCAATCATGACGCGAGCACCGCCACCGCCTTCCTCGGCAGGCTGGAAGATCAACACGATCGCACCTGGAAAATCGCGGCTTGCGGCCAGGCACTTCGCCGCAGCAAGCAGCATTGCAGTGTGGCCGTCATGACCACAGGCGTGCATGCGGTTCGGCACTTTTGATGCGTAAGGCAGATTGGTTTGCTCCGACATGGGCAGAGCATCCATGTCGCAGCGAAAGCCGAGCGTTTTGCCCCGACCTCTTGAGCCGTTGATGACGGCCACGACACCCGACTTCGCGATCCCCGTGACAACCTCGTCGCAACCGAACTCATGTAGTTTCTTTGCAACGAAGGCCGCCGTCTCAGGCAGATCGAAAAGCAGTTCCGGGTTTTGATGTATATGTCGGCGCCAAGTCTTTGCCTCTTCGGCGACAGCTTCGATGTCCAGTTTCACGTTCGGTTTCCTTCGTGATTTCCCCGGCGTTCTGTCACAAGTGTCGCTCGCATTTCAAGCCAGAAGCGGCGGCTCTGTAATGCTTGGCTGGCAAAGGCACGCCATTGCGTCTAGAGGGGGTGCCTCCTCCGCGCCGATGCGACTGAAACCTCGACGCCGGACGTACTGATCGGAATGTCTCGGGGAACCCTGAAAATTGTTAACTAGGCACCTTCCAATTGATCACGGTGACATCGGAATCTGTTGAAAGACAGGGATGAGTGGGCTGGAGTTGCTTGACCAGTGTGTTGACGTTGGAAAAAAAGCTTTGGCTGAGCTCGTCCGAACTCAGTGCCGAGATCGATTTTTTCTGGACGGAAACGACGTGCACCAGGGCCGTTGGCCAACATCCACTCGCGGATCTGATCTCGAGGGTCCCCGGCTTAACCGGGCAGTATCCAACGCGAACCGCAATCGTCTTGGTGCCGTTTTCAACGGACGCCATGTGATTGTCCGCGACAATCATGTTTTGCATCATGCCTCCGATTATGTCTGCCTCGGACCAAAGCCAGGGAACGCGGGCCTGGCGGGAGATGCAAAATAAGCAAACAGGAATGTGAGGCAAACGCAAAAGCCGAATAGCTGCTATGCGCGCCTCCAGATTGACTATTGGAACGTGCCGGGAAACTCCTGCCGTCTGTCTTTTGCCGCCGATAACACTCGGTCAGGCAGCGACGTCGCCCCAGGCTCTGGCGCCATCCCATCGCTCGATGAACGTGGACAGTTCGGGCGCTGTCACGGGCTTGCTGAAATAATAGCCTTGGACCTGGTCGCAACCCTCTTGCCTCAGGAATTCAGCTTGCTCCGGCGTCTCGACGCCTTCGGCTGTCGTAACCATGTTCAAGCTCTGCCCCAGGCCGATCACGGATTTCACAATGGCCCCGGACTTGTCCTTGCTGTCCATGTCGCCGATGAAGGATTTGTCTATCTTGATCTTGTCGAACGGAAACGAATTCAGATAGCCCAGTGACGAATAGCCGGTTCCAAAATCGTCCATGGCGATCTTCACGCCAAGGTTCTTCAGACCGTTCAGGATCTCGAGCGCAGCCGACGCATCATTGATCAGCACGCTTTCTGTGATTTCAAGTTCGAGCCGTTCAGGCGCCAAACCGGTCCGCACCAGAACCTGGCGGACGGTTTCAACCAACTCCCTGTTTCGGAACTGGACCGGGGAGAGATTGACCGCAACTCGAAGGTTTTGCCAATCGAGCACCTGGCGGCAGGCCGTCTCGAGAACCCACTCGCCGATCGAAACGATGAGGCCAGTCTCTTCAGCCAATGGTATGAAATCGGCAGGCGATACCAAGCCGCGTGCTGGATGACGCCACCTTACGAGCGCTTCCACGGCAGCGACTTGACGCTTCCCGAGATCGATGAGGGGCTGATAGTGGACTTCCAGCTCGTCCTTTAGAACCGCCTGTCTGAGGTCGTATTCCAATGCCTTGCGCTGCTGGAGTTCGGCGTCCATTTGCGCTTCGAATATCCGGTAGGTTGCACGCCCGCTCTGCTTGGCTCTGTAAAGAGCAATGTCGGCATTCTTCAACAGGCGCTCGGGATCGGTCTCTGTGGCGTCTGCAATGGCGATGCCGATGCTGACACCAACGTGCAGATCCTGCCCTTCGATCGTAAAGGGTGCGCGCACGACGTCGATCAGCTTTCGGCTAAGCTCCTCTGCTTCAAGGGGTTGAGCAACGCCCATTTGAATGATTGCAAACTCGTCGCCACCGAGACGGGTGACCGTATCGTGCTTGCGCACGCATCCGAGTAGACGGTTCGACAACTGCTGGAGAAGCAGGTCCCCTGCCCCATGTCCGAGCGTATCATTCACTTCCTTGAAGTGATCGAGGTCGAGACAGATGATTGCCACGCGTGCAGTCTGTTCGGCGGTCGCGGCCAGTGCGATGTTAAGCCGTTCGCGAAAGAGCGCTCGGTTGGGTAGACCCGTGAGCGCGTCATGATGGGCAAGATGGCTGGCTCGCTCCTGTGCTTCCACCTCCTCGGTGATATCCGTCGCCGTTCCTCTAAAACCCAGGAACTCCCCTGACGAAGCAACGATCGGGCGCCCCGCCAGCCGGCAAATGCGCCCATTGCCGTTGGCGTCCCGATAAGCACAACGCAGATCCCGGAAGGCCCGTTGATCGCCGCTACCTGCCATCAGTTGCCTCCAGCCATCTCCATCCGAGTCGCTCGAAAAGAATTGTTCGAACGTCTTGCCGAGAATGGCTTGTGGCGAAAGTCCCGTCACGTCGCTGAAGCGCGTCGAGAAGTATACCAGTCGGAGATTCTCATCACTTTCCCATATCCAGTCAGAGGAGGCTTCAGCAACGTCCTTGAACCTGATTTCACTCTCTTTGAGCGTCTGTGCATAGGATTCAACAGTTTTCGCCGAGGCCTCCAGAGCCGAGGTCGAACGTCGAGCATTTCTGACCACCAGAACGGCAAATGCCGCGAGCACGACAAGAGCGATGCCGAGTGGTGGCAAGATGAAGCGAAGGAGCTGCTCGCCAGGTTTTGGCGGAGACCAGGAGATCGTTCCGAGGAAAACGCGATCCTGAGTCAGGAGTGGGATCGAGGCCTCGGCATCGTCCACTCGATCAAGCGAGATTTTCAAATCGGATAGCAGGTAGTCGCGCCCCATCCGATCGAGAAACTTCTGGTCCAGTCGTTCGGCGAAAACCAACATGGTGAGGTCTCTTGGTTTTACGTTCGAACGGTCAATGGAGGGCGGAAGTATTCCATTTGCCGCCACCACATAGATATCGCTCCCGGACTTGATCAAGCTTGTCGTTGGGTCGGCCTGAATGGAGGCGACATTCAGAAGATCCCGAAGTCCGCGTGGCATCACTTTCAGCGCGTCGACGTCCTTCGGCTCTCCATCGATCAGCCCATAGATCGTGCGGTTGCCTGGAGCGACGGCAAATACCAGTTCGTAGCCGAGGTCCTTGTAAATGTTCGGGCCGATATTCCCGTCCGTCGCGGCCCAGGCAATGTTGCCGCTCCTGCTGACGTTTTCGTAGACATCCTGACGAATGGTATAGTTGCGCAGATCCCGTCCGACCTCTCGGGCCTTTACTTGGAGTGCGGTTGTCGCAAGTCTCGTGGACGCGTCGACTTCCAGCTTGTTTTGTTGGCGTGCCGACAAGACAAGGACGACGGTTACGACCAAGATTGCGACAACCATGACTGCTGCCATGGGATAGACGATCCGTCGAATGAAATCTCGACCGGAAAAATTAGCCACATCATTGCCCAGACCGTGCATGCCATCCTCGCTCAGGTTGAGCGACACGCTACGGCACAAGTACAAATGACGGGTTAAAAATAGTTGTGCTTTTTAAGTACCGCAGTTGCCCGCTATATGTCTGAACGATGCCAAATGTGGAAGGGAGTGTCCGCGTATCCTAACACTTGAAACCAAGTACAGCATTCAAACTACAGCGGACTTAGTTGCAAAGTGCTGCACGCGGGGACCGGCCCACCGGAGCATGTGGGACAAGACCGGCCGATAGGGAATAGTTGGGTTGCGACAATAGCAACGTCCGCGTTGAACCAACCTATTCGCACGGGCGACCTTGTAACCAGCGATGATCGCCGGCCAAGTTCGGCTGTCCGTTCCGGGTTAACCCTCGGATCTGACGCGTTTTTGCTGACGTGGGATCCGTAAGTCGCGCCTATCGATCGCGGCTACCGGACATCGAGCGCAACTCGTCTGTGCATGTTGCGCTTGATGAGGTCCAGGCACGGGATCTTTGATTAACATCATAGCGTTTCTAACAGCGTCAATGAGCTTTTCAAGACCGCTGGATCCAACCGCGCAGTTCTTAGCCGCTACAAGCCCGGTCGTCCTTGTTGAAGGGTCTGCGCGCTCGAACGGCGAGCGTGCGATATCGCTAAAATTTCAGTCTGGCGCCTGTGAGCACAGCATAGCTGTCTTGGACACTTGCGACTTCGTCGTCGTACGAATGGTGCGTGCACCGACAAAAAGTTCGGTCTGCCAATAATCGAGATTCTGTACGACTTGCACACCGTAGGAATCGCTATCCGTTCCCTTGCCCTTGATGTCCCGAGCGAAATAGGCGTCGACGGAGAAGGCTGTCTTGCCGGCTTCAAATATATCCGTCTGGTAAGAAACCTTGGCATAGCCGTAGTGTCCATCGACGGACTCCTTGTCCGAGTAGCCGGCTGCAAGGGTAAGGCTCAGGCCCGTTGGCTGATGTAACAGTGAAAACCGAGGCGTCGTAGATCGAATTGCCATCGCCCGGCCTCGAAAACGCCAATGCGCCGCTGATTTTGACGTCCTCGATCGTTTGGTCGTACCGCAACGCAATGTCCCACACGGCGAAGTTCCAAGCTTCCCAATCAGGTCGACCTGTACAATGATGAAGCCACTGCTGGGGATCTTTTAACCGTATGCCGGAGAAGCGCAGTATGACGAGATGGAATGGATCAACGAAGTACCGTCGCAAATCTTTTCCTTATCCCCGCAAACGATCTCTTCCTCCCCTAGTCGGCATCCTTAGCTTCTTCATCACTCTGCCGGCTTTCGCGGATTGCGATCCGGCAAGCCCCGCTTCCGGCCAAACGGTGACCTGCACGGGCAATCCATCCGGCTTCAGCAGCACCGCCAGCCTCGGCACGCTCGCGGTCGACATCCTCTCCGGTACCAACTTCAACGGTCCGCTCACCCTATCCAATATTGGCACTCTTGGCGTGACCACCGCGGGAAACCTGCAGAGCGTCACGCTTGACAACAACGGTTTCATCACCTTTGTAAATTCCGGGAACATCAATAGCGGTCTTGTGATCACCGGCAATGGCACCTACTCGGTGACCAACAACACCAAGGCCTCAATCAACGCGGCCTTTTCCTTCACGGGCAACAGCAACAACACGATCACTAACAACGGCACACTCAACCCGGGCATCACGGTCAACGGCGACGGCACGACGACGATCCTGAACAATGTTGGCGCCTTCATCAACAATGGCGTCTTCATCAACGGAGCAAGCCAGACCCGCATTGACAACTACGGCACCATCCAGAGCAATACATTGCTCGGCACCGGCAACGATACCATCGTCAATTACAATCCGGGGCAACTCAATGGCACCGTCAATCAGGGCGCCGGCAATGATCTCTTTCAAATGCTGGGCGGCCGGGTGAACACAGCAGTCAACCAATCCACGGGCACAGACCGCTTCGAGTTGTCAGGCGGCGAAGTCACGGGATTTCTCAATGGCGGAGCCGACAACGATTCGATGCTCTGGACCGGCGGTCTGATTGGCGGCATCGACATGGGTGATGCTAACGATGTGGCGGTGTTCCGGGGGCTCACCGATACCCAGTTGAAGACGATCCAGATCAACGGCGGCCAAGGCAACGACACGCTGACCTGGCAGGATACTCAGGGCAGCAACCCGAATCGATTGATCAACTGGGAACTGATCTCGCTCGAGCAGGGCTCGACCCTCAAGATGAACAACAATCTTGTCCTCGGTGATAGCGGTACCGGCAGCGGCGCACTGAGCATCGACTCGACCAGCGTGCTGAACGGCAGCGGCTTCCAGTCTACGATTTCGCCAGCGACCGCAGGCGGACGTGTGACTGTAACCAACGCTGGTGTGATCGACCTCACAACCGGTTCGAACTCCACCTCGGACTCGCTCAAGATTGTCGGCAACTACGTCGGCAATTCTGGTCAGTTGTGGCTCCAGAGCACGCTCGGCAACGACAGCTCGCCGGCAGACAAGCTCGTGATTGATTCAGGAACGGCGTCTGGATTGACTGGAATTGTCGAAACGAATGTCGGCGGTGCCGGTGACGAGACAGATCAAGGGATCTTGGTTGTCGAGGCGATCAATGGGGCCACGACCGCGAACGGATCATTCTTTCTAAGTCGCCGCGTCAGCGCGGGGATCTACGAATATATGCTGTACAAGGGCTCGTCCGTGCCGGGCACGGAAAATAACTGGTATCTGCGCGACGAGTCGGGGGACAACGGTGGCAACGGCGGCGGTGGTGACAACGGTGGGGACGGTGGCGACGGTGGCGACGGTGGCGACGAACTTGACGGAGATGGTGGTGATCCGGGAACCTTTGATCCCGGTCCGACGATCCGACCCGAGGTTCCGATCATGACGGTCGTTCCGGCAGTGTCACGCGGCCTACTCAGGACGACACTCGGCACCTTCCACGAGCGCCACGGCGAGCAGGATTGGATGGCCCGTGAAAAGGCTGGCAACGCAGTCTGGACGCGCGTTTTTGGCGAGAACTACGATCAGGATCTAACCCGCCTACTCGACGAAACGTACGATGGACAGGCATTCGGCTTCGAAATTGGGGCGCCGTTCTACGAACGCGAGGGAAAGGGCGTACTGGATACGTTCGGCGTCTTTGCCGGCTATTCTCGTGCGTGGGGCGACATCACGGCGGACGCGCTCAATCTCAACAGCATCCACGTCGGCAATCTTTCGATCGACAGCTATAGCATTGCCGCTTACTGGACCCGAACCTGGGACAATGGCAGCTACATCGACGGCGTTCTGATGAATTCATGGCTGGATACCGACACCCACTCGATAGGCGGAGATGACAGCAGCTTCAAGGGCGATGCAGTGACGGCGTCACTGGAGACTGGGACCAGGTTCAAAGCCACCGATCACTGGGATATCGAGCCGCAAGCGCAAATCATCTGGCAGTACCTGAATTTCGACCAGGCCCACGATCCGGGCGGCACGATCAGCTATGACGACAACGACGCCTTTACCGGTCGGCTCGGCGTACGCCTGCAGGGCAGTTACGACTATAATGGCAAGCCGGTCTCGCCTTTCTTGCTCGCCAACCTCTGGCACGGGTTCGAAACGACCGATGTCGTTACTTTCAACACAACGCCGGTCGATGCTACTCGCAAGGCGACAACGCTGGAACTGGGCGGGGGAGCGACAGCGGATCTCTCCAAGAATGTGCGGGTCTATGCCAACGCATCCTATTATTTCAACCTTGGGGGCGAAGACTTCAGCGCCGTTTCAGGGCGGGTTGGGTTGAGGATCGTCTGGTAGCGGCTGACTCACATGACACGAGCGGAATGAAATTTCCCGTGTTGCCGGCGCAAGCTGCCGTGGATGCCACTGTGCTAAACGGGCGAGCGGCAACAATTTCGCTTCCGGCCAGACCGGACAGCGTTGACCCGTCGAGCGGGCAAGAACGAGGAAGCTTGTCTCATGTCCCGCCACGCGGCGGCGTCAGGGTGCATCTCGATCAGATCGCGGATGCGTCGCCGATCAACCTAGCGGGGATAGCAGACGCCTACGATACATATGTGTCGAGGCATCCAGGAAAGGACCCGATCCTTATCCTGCGCGATGCGCTGCGTCGGCCTGAAGGCCGGGCTATCATCTCGATAACGCGTTCGGTGGTGGGACGAAAGCTCCGCAAGCCGATCGCGCTCCAACGGCCGACTGACTTTGAGTGCGATGCGGCTGCATATTGTTGCAATGCATCAATCGTGTTTAAATCCAGCTCCGGACACGGAGGTGGCCTTGCAACAGTCAGCAACCGGGAAAGAAGATTCGCACAGGATTCTCGTGGTAGAGGCCGACGCAATCCTGCGCACGGCGATGGTTGCAGCTATTGGGGCCGCGGGCTTTCGCGCGATTGAAGCCGAAACTGGCGACGGGGCCCTGCTATGTCTCGATCACCACGGTGATATCGCCCTGGCAGTTCAAATTCACCGTCACTGGCCGGACATTGCGATCGTCATCACATCAGGGATCGTCAGCCTCAGGCAATCGAGCCTTCCTCGCCGCTGTCGTTTCCTGAAGAAACCCTACCGTCCGGATGATGCCATCGTCTGCTTCAGGCTGCTGTTGGAACTGGACAGAGAGGTCCTTGGATCTCAGTCGCGTCATGCTGACGTCATCGGCCTAGAAACGAGTTGACTTCCAAGGGCCCATTGGCGGGGCCGACGCCGAGTTTTGGCTGGATACTGAAATGCCTTGCCTTGCTTCCACCGCATCGATCTTGACTGCGCCTTGATCCATTCCCAACTGAAGTCGTGAAGCGGACCTCTCGTTTGTCAAACTCGCTTCACGATCGCCCACTAGGACGAAGCCAGAGGTGAGATTTGATGACCAAGCCGTGGACTTATAGTCGTGGACCGATTGCGGCCAACGAGTACGATCTTGTCAAGGCAGGAGAAATCAACGCGCTGCTGCGCCAGCCCATTGATGTTTTGCCTGCGACGATCGGCGATCCGATCAAACCGTTTGCAGTCGGTCTCTGGAACGAAGTCCGTCTACTGTTGAAGCCGGATATCTCCGTAACGACGCTTAGGAAAGCGACCGGAGTCTACATCCACTCGAAGCGATATTTCTTTGCCACTGCGCAACCGGACTCAATGCGTTTTGATCTCCAGGGCAAGCCGATCGAACCTGTCTCCACTGCAGATCGTCTGTCCGCTCAGGCACGCTATCAGCGTCTCAAACGATCCGATTTGCAGCTCGACCCTGACGCCGACATCGCTCCTTCTCTCCCCTCGAAGGTAGACCGTATCCGTGCCGGTTTGCTTGCCAGACGCCCAACTTAGCCACTGTATCGGCGAAGCTCCGCTCTTGCAGCATTGAACCGACATTGATGAGTAAGCGGGGCAAAATCGGCGGCACACGTTTGTCGTTGAAGCCACGGTGATTGTAGGAATGTACTACATCCGAGCTAATCGGACGGGCGGCGGGAAACATGTTTGCAACTGCGTCTACATGACAGACACGGGCGGCAAGTGGTCGAGGCGCGGCTCGTCGGATGCACGAGCATTCGCCTGCTCACGTAGTGCTTCTTGATTAATTGCCGGACATCACAAAACGCTCTATTTTCTCTTGCAGGGTGCCTCGACGAGACGGGGCTGGGCATGCCGGGCCCGACCGCTCCGGTTTCCGCACCAATCCCAGATGCGACGATACGATCAGGAGGAGAGGTACGATGGGGGCAACGACGCCGGACAACATCATGCAGCTCGGCATGGGGTTCTGGGCTTCCAAAGCCATGCTCAGCGCGGTCGAGGTCGGTGTCTTCACCGCGCTCGCGGCCGGCCCGGCCAACCTCAGCGACCTGCAGGCAAGGTTGCAACTGCACCCCCGCGCGGCCCGCGACTTCTTCGACACCCTAGTGGCCCTGAAGCTGCTCGAACGCGAGGACGGCCGCTATCGCAATGCCCCTGATACAGACCTCTTCCTCGACAAAGGCAAGCCCTCCTATATCGGCGGCATCCTCGAAATGGCCAATGCCCGGCTCTACGGTTTCTGGGGCTCGCTGACCGAAGCCCTGCGCACCGGGGAGCCGCAGAATGAAGCCAAGCACAGCGAAGACTTCTTCGCCGCGATCTATGCGGAGCCGGCGCGGTTGCGCGGGTTCCTCGAAGCGATGAGCGGGATCAGCGCCGGTGCGGCAAAGGCGATTGCCGCCCGGTTCGACTGGTCGAAATACACGACCTTCGTCGATGTGGGCGCGGCCCAGGGCATGGTGCCGGTGGTGATCGCGCAAGCGCATCCGCATCTTCAGGCCATCGGCTTCGACCTGCCCGCCGTGCAGCCGATATTCGACGAGTTCGTCGCCCGACAGGGTCTCGCTGACCGTATACGCTTCCAAAGCGGCAACTTCTTTGACGGCCCCATGCCGAATGCGGATGTGATCTTGATGGGGCACATCCTGCACGACTGGAATCTTGCCGAGAAGAGGATGCTCTTGGAAAAGGCCTTTGCCGCGTTGCGGAAGGGCGGGGCCGTTATCGTCTACGATGCCATCATCGATGACGAGCGCCGCTTGAACGCTTTCGGCCTGCTGATGAGCCTGAACATGCTGATCGAGACTCCCGGCGGGTTCGACTACACCGGCGGCGACTGCGAGGCCTGGATGCGCGACGCCGGTTTTGTGGCCACGCGCGTCGAGCCGTTGCTGGGGCCGGACTCGATGGTGATAGGCTTCAAGTCCGACTGAGCGGAAACCGCGACCACGGCCGGTGATCCGCAAGATCGGCCAAGGATGCAATGTCGTTCGCCTGGCGTGACGTCGTTGTGAGCATTTTCTGGTCGGGTCTAACATCCTTGACATTCCAAGTAGCCGCGCCGATTGCGGAAGTAAACAAAGCGTTCCTTTCCGTTGCTGGCTGGTGGCCAAACCCAGGTATACGTCGATGACTTCGGCGAAAGGGCAAAAGCGCTGCCTTTTGGACGTCATTCGTGGTTCCTGACGATGTTTTGTCACGATGCAATAGGCAGTGAAATGACCAGGTTTTTACGTGATTGTGCGAGCGCGGCCCGCTGCACCTGAATTCGCGCGCAACAGGGCCATTAGCATCGGCGTGGGCGAGAATGCTTTCTGGCGAGCGCGTCGGGTTAGATCCCTCAGATAACCGCCCGCCGAGTTGATGTGGCGAGCGCGCTCAAGGATACAGGCGAGAGTGATGGCGGTGTTTTCCGGTCCCATCACATGGCAGGCATCCTCAAAGGTGGCGGAGCTGACGCCGAGCATCGATCTGACGACGGCCGATGCGGCCATCAAGTCCCGCCAAGTGGCAATGGTTCCTCCTGGTCCGTAGGCGCCAATGTCTGTGCACGCCCTGAGCACCATGCTCAGGGGCACGTTCTCCGCGTGGCTTCGTGCAGATCCATGATGGGCGTCTGGTTCGCAAGCGAGAGATTTGCGGTGACGTTCAGATTCAATATGAGATTCAGTATTAGAACTCTGTGTGTGGTGCTCACTGTGAGCATCATTGGTGCTTGGATTATCGGAATCTGAGTGGAATTTCAGGATATTGATGACTTCGGACAACAGAAGGCCCATATCGTTCAGAACACGATTGATGGTCTCAAGGCTGGCCGAGTGGTTC
>Ga0102591_1003256_pt1 | contig 14994 bp, 18 predicted proteins | sample AraplaCol_mCL_r2_2_FD_76860 | JGI IMG/M metagenome (GOLD analysis project Ga0102591, IMG submission 76860) | Arabidopsis root microbial communities from North Carolina, USA - plate scrape MF_Col_mCL_r2 (SPADES assembly) (version 2) | ecosystem: Host-associated > Plants > Roots > Endosphere... | reverse complement strand
ATCCCGGCAGTGGGCTGTCGCGCCTCAGAACCAGCGACGCGGAGGATGCGCCGCCGTACTGGGCCTACAACTGGGCTGGTGGAACGCTGCTCGCTCGGCATATTCTGAATTATCCGGACATCGTTAGCGGCCGCCGCGTCCTCGATCTCGGTGCAGGGTCCGGCATCGTCGGGATCGTGGCCCGAAAATGCGGAGCATCTCTCGTGATCGCAGCTGAGATCGACACGAACGCGATCGCGGCGATTGGCCTCAACGCGGCGGCGAACGGCGTCGCGATCGAAGTGACGAGCGCTGACGTGCTTGCCGCCCCCCCGCCGGATGTCGATGTCATCCTCGCTGGGGACGTCTTCTACAATCCCCAGCTTGCAGAGATGGTTCTGCCGTTCCTTGCGGCCAGTCGCAAGGCAGGCGTCGATGTCCTCATTGGAGATCCGCGCAGACAGTCGCTGCCACTCGCAGCCCTAAAGCTGGTGGCTGAATACGCTGCCCCCGATTTCGGCGACGGTTCGACCGGGCAGGGGGCGATCGGCGGCGTGTTCACTCTGGCGGACGCCGGCTGATCAAACAGGACGCCTAGGCCGACGACTTTTCTTGTAGTTTAAGCAAGATCTCGAGCGCCAAATCCGCCATGGCGACTGGAACGAAGACATGATCGTGATGGTAGGCCGCTACCATGTTGCACGGGATTGAGCTGGCTGCCAACGCAGAAGCAACCGCGGCCGTCAGGCCGACACCTTCCAGCGACGAAAAGACTTCGAGAACGATACGCCGCATCGGCGCATCGCAATTAAAGCCGAGTTCCGCAGCTCGGCCTCTCGAGAGGATCAGGGAGATCCCTTCGTGCTCGCGAAACCATGCAAGAGCATCGGGAGCAGCAAGCTGTGCCACATCCTCGTCTGAGGTCACGCAGAATACGAACTCGCCATCCATGAGCGCAGGCGTCATGCCCGAAAGCATGGCCTGTGTGTCTTTGACAGCCTCCTTCGTCATCTCAATCCTGCTTTCTGTTCCCAGGAAACAATCAGGGCAGGCTCGACGGCTCAGCCCAGAAGATCAGGCCTCAGCATTATCACCGGGCAGGGACTTCCGGCGAGCAGTTCCGGTGCATGCGGTGGACGAACGATCAAGCAGTCGGCTTGGGCGAAGATCTTCATCATGGACGAGTCCTGCTTGGCGAACGGCTTTGTCGCCAGCACGCCTGATGACGATCGCGACAGCGTGGCTCGGACATAATCCTGCCGCTGGTCGTTGGCGCGAAGCGTCGCAGCCGCCTCGACGGTCGCGTCGCGTCTGACGGGGGGTAGCGAGGCCAGTTTGCGGATCAACGGTTCAAGGAACAGGAGCCCGCAAACCAGGCTCGACACCGGGTTGCCAGGCAGGCCAATGACATGGGTTTCGCCGAGGCTGCCGACCATCAAGGGTTTGCCCGGGCGCATGGCAATCCGCCAGAAATCGAGCTTCATGCCCGATGCGAGCAGCGTTGCCTGCACCAGATCATGGTCGCCCACCGACGCTCCGCCGAGCGTCACGATGACATCGACCTCGGCCCGCCTTGCGCGCTCGACCGCCGCCGAAATCGCGGCTTTGTCGTCGGGGACGATTCCGAGGTCAAGAACCTCGGCTCCCGCCTTGCGGGCCATGGCAGCGATGCCAAAGGTGCTAGACGCAATGATCTGCGCGGGAGCGGGCGAGCTTCCAGGTGGCAACAATTCGTCGCCGGTCGCAAGCAACGCAACCACCGGCTTGCGCCGGACCTCAAGGGTCGCGTGGTTCATTCCGGCCGCCACGGTCAGGCGAGAGAAGTCCAATACAGTGCCGGCCTTCAGCACCGCTTCGCCTTCGAGAAAGTCCTGGCCGCGAGGCCGGACGTGCTGGCCGGGACGAACTGCAAAGGTCGTGCGGATGCCACCCTCGATTTTTTCCGCATCCTCCTGCAGCAAGACGCTATCCGCACCGGACGGAACCGGGGCGCCGGTGAATATACGGACGGTCTCGCCCTTGCCGACAACGCCCTCAAACCCGTGCCCGGCGGACGAAATCCCTATGAGCTTCAACTGACTGCCGGGCTGAGGGGCGTCGTCACCGCGCAAGGCGTACCCATCCATCGCTGACGCGTCGAAAGGCGGCTGGGTCAACCGGGCTGCAACATCGGTCGCGAGCACACGACCGTCGGCCTCCGGCAAGGGGACTGTTTCAAGGGTCTCGATTGGCTCAGCACGCGACAGCAGGCGATCCTGCGCCTCAGCAACCGGCAGCAAGCTCATTTGCCGTACTCCGGATGACGAAAGTCTCCAGACTTGCCGCCAGATTTTTCGAGTAGCCGGATGCCTCCGATTTCCATGGCCTTATCGGCGGCCTTGGCCATGTCGTAGATCGTCAGGCAGGCGACGGAAACGGCTGTCAGGGCTTCCATTTCGACGCCCGTCTTGCCCGTCAGCTTTGCCGTTGCGGTGACGCGCAAGCCAGGGAGATCGGCATCCTCCGTGATGTCGACCGAGACTTTCGTCAACATCAGGGGGTGGCAGAGCGGGATGAGGTTGCTCGTCTGCTTGGCCGCCATGATGCCGGCAAGGCGCGCCGTGCCGATCACGTCGCCCTTTTTCGCGTTGCCCGCGCGAATGAGATCGAGCGTTGCCGTCGCCATCCGCACGTGCCCCTCGGCGGTCGCGATCCTTGTGGTTTCGGCCTTATCGCCGACATCGACCATATGCGCCTCGCCGGAGGCATCAATGTGGGTGAGACCGGATTGGCCGCTCATATCACTCGGCCGCCTGAGCGGCTTCGGCGAATAGGAGCGCGCGCGTCGCCGCCGTAACATCTTCTTTGCGCATCAGGCTCTCGCCAACCAGGAACGTGTTGATGCCTACCGCCTGTAGGCGCTTGCAATCCGCGTTCGTGAATATGCCGCTTTCGCCAACCAACAGGCGATCCTCTGGAACCATCGGCGCCAGCTTTTCGCTGACTTCGAGGCTGACTTCGAATGTCCGCAGATTGCGATTGTTGATGCCAACGAGCGGGGAGGAGAGCTTCAGCGCACGCTCCATTTCCTCGGCATCGTGAACTTCCACCAGTACATCCATGCCGAGGCCGAAGGCCTCATCCTCGAGACGGTTTGCATCGTCATCGGAAAGCGACGCCATGATCAGGAGAATGCAATCGGCACCCCAGGCGCGGGCTTCTTGCACCTGATAGGTCTCGAACATGAAGTCCTTGCGCAGCGCCGGCAGCGAACAGGCGGCACGTGCCGCCATCAGAAATTCCGGCGCGCCCTGGAAACTTGGCGTGTCCGTCAACACCGAAAGACATGCCGCGCCTCCGAGTTCATAGGCCTTGGCCAGCGACGGCGGGTCGAAGTCGGGTCTGATCAGTCCTTTGGAAGGACTGGCCTTCTTGATCTCGGCGATCAGGCCGTACTGGCCGGCCTCACGTTTTGCAACGAGCGAGCGGTGGAAGCCGCGCGGCGCCGATTGATCCGCCTGCATCGCCTTCAGGTCGGCCAGCGACACTTTCGTCTTTGCGGCGGCGATCTCTTCCCGCTTGTATAGTTCGATTTTCTTCAGGATGTCGGTCATGGCTCTATCCTAGTCGATGTCGTTCGACACGGCGACGAGTTTATCGAGGGCTGCCGCCGTCGCACCGCTATCCAGCGATTGCGCAGCAAGCCGCATGCCATCCTTCAGCATCTCAGCCTTGCCGGAGATCACCAGCGAGGCCGCTGCGTTGGCGAGCGCGATATCGCGGTACGCGTTCTTTGCGCCGCTCAGGACGTCGCGCAGCGCCGCCGCATTCACCACGCCGTCGCCACCCTTGATGGCTTCCAGCCGGCAAGGTTCTACGCCGAAATCCGCGGGCGACAGTTCGAAGGTGCGGATCTTGCCGCCCTCGAGTGCCGCGACGCTCGTCTGTCCCGTCGTGGTGATTTCGTCGAGGCCGTTGCCGTGGACAACCCACACGCTTTCCGAGCCGAGATCGCGCATGACCTCGGCAATCGGAACGACCCACTGCGGCGCGTAAACGCCAAGCAACTGGCGGCGGACACCGGCCGGATTGGAGAGAGGGCCAAGCAGATTGAAGATGGTGCGCGTGCCAAGTTCGACACGCGTGGGTCCAACGTGACGCATCGCAGAGTGATGCTGCTGGGCAAACATGAAGCCCACGCCAGCTTCGCGAATGCAGCGCGAGATCACCTCGGGCGTTACATCCAGCTTGACGCCGAGGGCAGCGAGGCTGTCGGCTGCACCGGATTTCGAGCTCAGTGCCCGATTGCCATGCTTTGCAACAGGGACACCCGCACCGGCCACGATAAGGGCAGCCAGCGTCGAGATATTGTAGGTCCCGCTTGCGTCACCGCCGGTCCCGACGATGTCGATTGCATCCGCCGGGGCATCGACGGTCAGCATCTTGGAGCGCATCGTCGTCACAGCGCCGACAATCTCGTCGACCGTCTCACCGCGGACGCGCAATGCCATCAGGAAGCCCCCGATCTGCGAAGGGGTTGCCTGACCGGACATCAGTATGTCGAAGGCCTCGCGGGCCTCCTCACGTGTCAGAGGCTCGCGGCTTGCAGCCTTCGCCAAAAGCGGCTTCAGATCGGTCATGCGCTTAATGTTCCCCTTAGCGGACTGCCGCCTGTTCGGCGAGAGGTTGATTGACCGATGCGCCGTACTGCGTCTGCAGCAAGTTGACCATCTGATCGAGAATGTCGTCGCCGGCAGCGTTTGCAGTTGACGTGATCTGTTGGTCCTGGTTGTTGAGAACGTCACCCGTCGGTTCCGTGTTGACTTCAGTGACCTTGAGCAGAATCTGCGTCGTCGGGTCGCCACCAACGGCGCTGGCAATGGTGTCGATCGGGCCGGAGAACGCGGCAATGACACCGGCCCTGCCGAGAACGGCGTCGTCGGTGCCGCGGGTGATACCACTCTTGCTTTCGACCGTAATGCCGAGCGGTGCAGCGATATCGGCCAGCGACGTTCCCTTCTGCGCCTGCTGCTTCAGCTCTTCGGCTTTTTTGGCGAGTTCGAGCTTCTGCTGTTCGGCGGTCCAGTCGGCGATTGCCTTATCCTTCACTTCGCTGAGCGGCCGATCACGCTCCGGCGTGATGTCGCGGACGTCGAACCAAAGATAGCCGTCGGTGCCGATCGAGAGGGAAGGAGCGTCTGCCCCAGCCTCAGTCTTGAAGGCAGCCCCAAGAACCTGCTGCTTGGCCGGAATATCCTTGACCTCGTTGCCGTCCCTATCGAGACCGGTCGCATCGACGGCGTCGATCACGATCGCCTTGAGCTTGAGCTGCTCTGCAATCTGTTCCAGCGTCGAGCCCGACCCGCGCAGATCCTCGATCTGATCGTGAACGTTGATGAGTTCCTGCGAGGCGTTGGAAACGGCCAATTGCTTGCGGATCTCTTCCTTGACCTCGTCAAGGGTCTTGACGCTCTCGGGCTTGATGTTGCTGACACGGACGATGACTGGGCCGAAGGTGCCATCGACAACGGGCGTCGTTCCGCCATCCTTCGAGACGGCGAAGGCCGCATCCGCGATCGCCTGATCCGGCACCTTGTCCTTGGAGAACTCGCCCAGGAACACGTCCGCTGCCGTCTTGCCCTGATCGGTCACCAGTTGATCGAACGTCGTGCCGGTCTTCAGCGCGGCCAGCGCGGCATTGGCAAGATCCTTGTTCTGGAAGGTCAACTGCTCGATCGTACGGGCCTCTGGCGTGCGGAAGCTCTCCTTTCGCTTTTCGAAATCCTCGCGGATCTGGTCGTCCGTAACGGAGGCGGCATCGGCGATGTCTTCCGGTTGCAGCTTCAGGAACGCGATCTTGCGGTATTCCGGCGCGCGGAAGCGCGTCTTGGCGCCTTCGAACCACTTGGCGAGGACATCCTCGGCAGGCGCCTTGATCGGCTCGATATTGGCGTTGGTCAGCAGCAGGTAATCGATACCGCGACTTTCCTGGCGGTAAAGCTTGAGCGCATCGACGAGCGTTTTCGGCGCCGTGAAGCCGTTCGATACTGCATCGACGATCTGGCTCCGAACGGCGACCTTGCTGCGCTCCTTGATGTAATCATCTTCGCGGATGCCGGCATTGCGCAGGCGCGACGTAAAGAGGGTACGGTCGAACTGGCCATTCACCGCCTTGAAGGCTGGATCGTCGCCGATCAGCTGCGCAAGCCGATCCTGCGACAGGCCAAGGTTCATGTCTTCCGCCAACTGATCGAGCGATGCGCCGGCGACCAACTGTGCCAGAACCTGCTGCTCCACACCGAAGGCCCGGGCCTGCTCGGGTGTCAGGCGCATGCCGAACTGCTGGCTGAGATTTGCGACCTGCCGCTGGTAGGCCAGGCGAAACTCGTTGACGTCGACGTGCTGGTCTCCGACGCTGACAACCGTCGTGCTCGTGCCGCCCGATATCAGTGAGCGCGACACGCCCCAAATACCAAAAGAGGCGACAAGTAGCAGCATGAGGAGCTTGGCAACCCAGGTGTGAGCAGCTCTTCGCAGAAGATCGAACATCGAAACGCAAACCTCGCATTATATTCGCCCGTTCGCGGGCAAAGCTTTTGACGTTCCTTAGAACAAAGCCAGCAGGAAATGAAGGGTTATCGCACGAAAACATCTGCGCTATATGTGCAGTCATACTGGAGCGCCTGGCGCCGCAAAAGAGACCGGACATCGGAACCTTTCCCAGCACTAATTCGTTGAAGAGCATCCGGAAAAAGAGGAGCAGACCATGGCCGATATGAAAACCGCCTCCGCCCAGTCCGCAACCGCGCGTGTGAAGGCGGAGATCGCGGCAGACGATCTTTCCGCACAGGTCGCCGCATTGCGCGAAGACCTTGCACGCCTGTCCGAAAGCGTTGTGGCGCTTGGACACGGCGCCAAGACCGCCGTCGCCGACGAGGCATCGGTCATGACGGAGCGGCTGCGCGACAAGGTAAGGGAGGAACCTATCTTCGCGCTCGCCGTGACAGCCGGCGTCGCTTACCTTTTTGGATTGATGAGCCGTCGATAGAGCGAACGGCGTTTGACCAGGCAAGGGCCGGGCGTGTTGGCGCCCGGCTTTTGGTTTCTAACTAGCGACGAATGACTCGCCCAACGGCAATGAGCAGGCACGCGCCGACGAAGCCAGCAATCAAATACCCGAGCCAGCCGGCAAGCGCGATGCCCAGCCCAGAGAGGATGGCGTTCGCAACGATCGCGCCCACAATGCCAAGAATGATGTTCATCAACAGGCCCATGTTGCTGTTCATGAACTTTTCCGCCAGCCACCCGGCAATGCCGCCGATAATGATAGCTGCTACCCAACCTACGCCTGCGTCTTCCATATGATTTTTCCTTCCAGAGAAACTACGAAGTCAACGCTCGAGGCGGAAATTGAGGCCTCTGTAACGGCCGGGGCAGTGCATGGCAGAAGAGGTATGCTTTTGGCAGCGTAAGGCAGGTCAAACGCAAAGGCTGCGCAAATGTCCAATGCCGGCAGTCAGACTCAATTCCCCCGAGAGAAAAGATAGGCGATCCGTTTGGTTGCGCAACGCAAATGTGTTCGCCCTAAAACGAGGACAACGGCGGCAAAGTCCGTGCGATCGACCTCACATCCCTTCAAACACACTTTCCGAACAATCTTCGACGGCCCCCCTTAACGCAGCCACAACCACTGGACGTCCTTTTGCAAAACACTCGACGTGGTGTCGAGTGCGCCTTGAGAGATGCTGAATGGTTCCGCCAGGCAGGCACAAATTCATCAGCTGGCAAGTCGCGAACAAAACACCGTATCACGGGGTCATCACGTTTTGACGACAACGTCGGAAATGCATACCAATCGTCGTACTTTCCGGTATATCAGTCGCGTAGGAATAATACCAATATGCGATCAGTTTTGTTCCGGAAGACGAGCCCGGAGCTCTCTCGTCGGATGGCGCCCGCAAAACCCATCACACTTCCGTGATAGTTTCAGATGGCTGATTATACCGTGAATCGCTTTGCCGACCCCGCTTGTGTCATCGAAAAAGCTCATTCTCAACGAAATCGCGCGTTTCCTTAAGCATTTGCTTGCTCAACCTGCAATCTATGTCATGGTAGCTTCCTCACATGAGAGGGGTTCTAGCTATGATTAATCTTCAATCGGTTCGTAATGACACTACTCATGATCAACGCCTGCTCGATTGCCGCGCCGATGTTGAACCCGCGCTCCATCAGATCATCCGCGATGCGCAACTAAAGGGGTGGGCGCCGGCGGAAGTGGCGATGGCAATAGCGGATGCAGCGGATGACTACATTCTGTTGTTGGCCAGCAGGAAGGCGACTTCGCATTGATAGGCGTCACATTGCTAATGGGGCGAGGACGAGGACACCGGATCTGCGGGCAAGGCAGCAGCATTTGCCCGCAGGAAAGATCTCCGCACATCCAGGCATCGCGGCACCGGGGTAGTGAATAGCGTTTCCAGCACGCCAGTAGAGTGATGACATCACGGAGTGGAGTTCAACCCACTACCTACAGGACGAAAATCTGCGACCTGTCGGATAAAATCAGGTGAGTTTCGCTTCATCGTGCCTCACGCCGCATAGCGATGCCCCAGAGGATCTGGAACTCGCCGGCGGTAGCGGATTCGTGAACTGTGCCGTGGCAAAGGGCGCCGTAATTCTCGCCCGGGCTTGCGATGACACGCTAGATTGCGCGCGCGGCGGTGAGCAATGGCCCTCCCGGAGGAGCGCGGACGCACATATTTCTCACATTTCTGGCGGCCGTGGCGCTGATCGGCCTTTCCACAATCACCTCAGCCTGCACCACAAACCCTGATCAGACCTCATCAATCGGGTCGTCATCGGCCTATCTACGCGATCGCTCTGTAAATCCAGCCTGTGCAGATGGGTTCAGACCTAGTAACGGCCGCCCGTGCAGCTATTAGACACGAACGTGGTGCGAGGACGCAAGGCAGTCGCCGTCCCAAACTATACTAAGTCTTTGATTTCATGGTGAGAGCGTCGGGGTTCGAACCCGAGACCTACTGATTAAAAGTCTTTGGGCCTGCCAGTTTTACCAATCACTTAGATCTGCATAACTAATTGATAACGTACATATATTTATATATTGCAACATACGTATGTTAGCGTATGTTAACCCATGGGTGCGCCGTAATTGCGCCGTAAAACTCAAGGGTAAACCGCCATGGACCGTATAAAACTAAACAGCCTCAACATCGGCACCTTGCCGCCTGGAGAGTACCCGGATCACATCGTGACCGGCCTCCAGCTTACGGTCGGCGCTCGTCGCCGCTCATGGGTCGTCCGCTATCGCCAAGCCGGAAAACAATACAAGCCAGTGATCGGCTACTTTATCCTCAACGCGCCGAAGGAATCCGACAGCATGGGGATAGCCGCCGCTCGCGATAAGGCGAGGGAGGTTCTTGGCCGCATCGAGTCCGGTGTCCCGGCAGAGGAGAGGGTCGCGCCGGTCTATCCGAGAGACAGTAAGACTGTCGGCGATCTGATCGACGCCTACGAGACTATGAAGCGCAAGCAAGGGGGGAGGGTAAAGCGGCTTGATGAGGGGCTGCGAACCGTTCGCAATGGACTTAAAGGATACCTATCGCTGCCCGCCAAGCAGTTCTCCAAGGGCGACCTCCGCGCCGCTCGCGACAAGATTGCCAAGCGCGGCGCGGTCCATCAAAGCTCTCTCTTCCTCCGCAATGTCGGCCCGATCCTGCGGTGGGCGAGCGCCGAGGATCATATTGACCACGATTTCAGCCGCGAGGTGCTTCGGCTCGTAGCGCCAGCCAAGCGCGACCGGACCCTTACCCACGGCGAGTTAAAGTCGGTCTGGTCTGCAACATTCAAGCTTGAAAAGGAGGGCGGCGTCGGCTCGACCAGTTTTGGCCGTCTTATCCGGTTCCTCATGCTGACCGCGCAGCGCAAGGACGAGGGCCTTTCATTGAAACACGGCGACATTCTCGACATGCGCTGGAAGATGACCCAGAACAAGTCTGACCGCCTGCATATCGTCCCGCTACCGCAAATGGCCATGGATATCGTAGGGCAGGGCGCGGCGGGCGATCTGGTGTTTCCGGGTCGCTCGAAAGGCAAGCTCCAAGGCATCAGCAAGCTCAAGGCGCGGCTCGATACCCTATCCGGCGTCAGCGATTGGCGGATTCATGATTTGCGTCGAAGCGGCGCCAGCGAAATGCAGGAGCTTGGCGTCCCGCCGCATGCAATCGCAAGCGTGCTGAACCATGCCATGCCGGGCGTCGGCGCGATCTACCTCCGGGCGCAACTGGAGGAGATGAAAGGCGCGGCGCTGGCCGAGTGGGCTATCAAGCTTCAGAAGATCGTCGGTAGCAAATTTGTCGTGGGAACCAACGACCAGCCATCTATCAATTAATTGCCGGCCTTGGCGCTGACGTCCTGCAATTAATGCATTTGCCATAATATAAGGAGATGCGCTCTCATATATTGTAATAGGTTCAACAGGGAGCGCATTCCCATGTCTGCCGCCAGCAAGCAGCAAGATCTTCCTCCCATCGAACAAACACCGATTGATCTCGATCTCGGTTTTTGGGGCTATGCGGATCTCGAACGGCGTGGCTTCGTCAAATCGCGACCCCATTTGAAAGCACTTCAGGAGCGAGCCGATTTCCCAAGACCCATCAAGTCTGGTGAAGACCAGCGGGCGTCTGCGCATTGGCCTGTAAGCTGGATTCAAGAGTGGGTCCGACGCCGCGCCGCGCTTGTCCGACAGTCCGCATAAAGTAAACGCCCGGCGTGGCTTGCCGGGCGCGGGGAAGGAAAACAAGCTCACTGAAGCCTCAAGCATAGCACCCCTCCCTCCGCGCCGCCAATAGCCCGCCGGATTGCCTTTGAGGGCAACCATGAAAGACAGGCTATAGTCATGCGCGGCGGGCGCTCCATACCCGCCAAATGCCCCTCGATGGGGTTCCCGGATAAGCCCGCAATTTTTTCGCATTGCCTTTTTGGAAACATCCGCCGAGCCGGAGTGGATGGCCGCTCGCCCTGTCAGGGAGGCCGCCCATGAGCGACCGTCATGCCGAGCAAAATGAACGCGTCAAGGCGCTGCTTGCGCGGATTGACGCCGACCGCCGGGCCTTCAACCGCGAAACGCTGTCCCGACGCCGCCTTCTCCAAAGCATCCATGAAGGCATCGAGGCCCGGATAGAGCCGCCCGATCCGCTCATCGCGGATATCCAGCGCCAATGGATGCGCCTTTATGCCTACAATGCCGAGGTGCGCCTCCGCTATCAGCGCCGCTTCAAGAAGCCGCCGCCGCGAACTGTCAAGCCGGTCCCCGCCGACCCTGACGATTGGCGCGCCTACCACTGGCAACTGAACGCCAGCCACCGCCCGATATCGAACGTCCACAATGCCGCCGCCGCCCTCCGGGAAAGCCCGGCGCTGTCCGGCCTGGTCGCCCTGGACGAAAGCCAGAACGCCATTATCCTGAAAGGCCCGCTGCCGTTCGCCTTCCGGGAGACGTTCGATTTCGAGATGCGGCGGATGAAGGACGAAGACCTTTCCGGCCTTCTCGAATACTTGCAAGCCATCGGCCTCGCGGCTCTGACCCGCGACGATTGCCTCGCCGCCGTCCGCCTTATCGCGCGGGAAAATGCATGGTGGCCCGCCGATGGATAGTACCGGGCATACCCATTTCCTTCCGATGGTGCGCGCCTCAGAACTGGCGAAGGTCAAGCCGACCCCGCTTGAGTTCGTAGATGGCTTTCAACTCTTTTTGAAAAACGACTTGAACTATTTGAGCGGTATTGGCGCGGCTGGAAAGACCACCATTTGCCTCCAGTTGGCCGCCGCCGTCGCTCTTTCGACCCATACGTATCCCGGCCCGGCCTTATGGCTGGACCGCCCGGTCAATGTTCGCGGTCCCGTGATGTTTGTAAGCGGCGAGGAAACCGCCAATACCTTGCATCTGGCATTGCTGGATGTCTGCGCCGATCAGGGTATCGGGATGGAGGATCTTGGCAACCTTGTTCTGCATGACATCAGCGCCCGCGACGACAAGGCTTTGCTTTCCTCCGCCGGGCGCGGCAAGCCGGTCGTCAAGACGGCGCTTTTCCATACTTTCAAGGCGACCGTGGCCTCGTTAAAGCCGGTGTTGATCATTCTCGATAACCGCGCGCAAATCGCCCATGTGGACGAGATCGATCGCGGCCACGCGACGGGCGTAGGCAATATTTTCCGCGCCGTTTCAGCCGAGCACCAAACGACCACGATCCTGCTGACGCATCCTTCCGTCAGCGGTGAAAAGGATGGCCGCAGCGGCTCAACCGGCTGGAACAATACCGCGCGAAATACCGCGCTGATGTGCAAGCCACCGGATGCCAAGGAGGATGCCGTCGACGATGGAAGGCGGCAACTTACGGTGCCGAAGGCCAACAGGTCGAAGATGGGTCTGCGCGCCAACCTCCAGTGGGCGGCGGGAGTCTACCGATGCACAGATCAGCCGCCGAAGGCCGACGCCGGTATAGGCTCGGCGCATAGGGCCGAGCGCGTCTTCCTTAGCCTCCTGAAATGGCACAACGAAAATGGCATCTCGGTGTCCCTAAATACGAAGGCGCAGAACTACGCGCCGAAGGTTTTTTTCGTTCACCCGGATCATGAAAGGTGCTCGCTCAAAGAGCTCGCCACAGCGATGTACGCGCTGGAGAAGGCCAAGCGAATCCGCACCGTTTCCTATGGCCCGCCATCCGACAAAACGTACCGACTGGAGGTAGTATAATGCAATTTGTGGCCCCTCCCTCCACGCTACTTTTTTTGCATCTCCACGCAAACCTGATAGCGCTGTTATTTCAATACTTTGGCCTCCTCCCTCCACGCTCCCCCATATACTACGTATATGAGGGGGCTTATAAAGCGCCCCCCAAAATACGTAGCGTGGAGAAGCTGATCGGAGGCCGTCCATGCTGACCGTCTACGAGGCCCTCATTGCTTGGACGCCAGCCTCCTCGGAATGGGAAACCGCCGGGCAATTGATGGTAGGCCCGCTGCTGCCGCACTGGGATAGCTACGACTGGACCGAGCCGTTCATGATGACGGCGGGCGCGGCATACGTCGAGCGCCAGAGGCTATCGCCGGATGAGGCCGTGGCCTGCCTCTTGGCCGACTACTGGCAGGCGGTTGGCGACGGCATTCAGCAATGGGACGCCTATCGGGAATTTCTCAAGATCCATGAATTCCGCGACGGTATCCGCGCGGCGCTGTTGGCATGAACGGCAAGGCCGGGAGCCGATGATCCCGGCGAGGAGGAAGGAAAATGGACGAGCAATACATGGATATCACGCCGAAGATGAACGCCGAGGAGTACCTCGGCATCATCGAGGCCGATGTCGCCCGGAAGCGTATTGGCGACGATACCGGCTATCTGGAAGACATGCTGTGCGATCTTCACAAGCAGATCGTAAATCGCGGCTGCGAGGAGACCCATTGGTTCCTGCTCACACGAATCCGGGAAGCGAGGGAACGCCTTCGTCGTAAGCCAGCCCGGAAGGGAGGGCGGTGAAATGGACAGGGGAAAACGGGAATTGATCAGCGGTTTGCGGCAGGCAGCACGGCTGCTGAATGCATCCGCCGATACGCTGGAGACGGGCCGCGACGGCAAGAGGATCAAGGACGTAAGCCCGGTCATGTGCATCGCCGCAATGCAATGGACGATAGGGATGCTCGGCGATCCGCAGGCAACGCAATTTCTCAAGCATGAGGAGGAAGGAAAATGAGCGATGCAGCAGCCGTAGTCCAGTTCGAAATACCTTCGGTCGGCGGTCGCTACTACCCATGCCGCGCGATCCTGCCGGATGGTCGTCCGTTGCCTGGCGAGCTTGATGGCATCGCCGACCGTGATTGGGCAATGAGGATTTTCGAGGCGTTCAGGGTCAAGATCAGCGGCAAGCCAGTCAATGCTGAAACTGTAGCCGATTGGCCGGAAGAGACGATCATCGCAGCGGCGCATCAATGCCTCTCGCGCATTATGGAAAAGATCAAGGCGGGTGAGGTCGAAAATCTCGCTCATTGGCTAGCCACCAAGGCCCTCAAGGAGTGGATGGATGCGGATGAGGCGCAATCATTGGCGGGGAAATTCAGAAAGAAGCAAACCATCCGCGTCGGTCCCGGACTGATCTGCGTTCGCGGATCGATGAACCGCGAGGCCTTGCAAATGAGGCTCGAATACATCGCCAGCGATCCGCGCCCGGAACGCGAGAAGGAGCGGAAATGGCTTCGCCGCCGTTTGGAGCGGAGCCAATGACGCTGTGGGCGGTTGGCCGCAATGCTGGCCGCCCTTCATTTCGTGATAGGAAACGCCATGTCACCGACCAGCGACACTACCGTTGCCGATCTTGCCGAGCGCCGCCGTTGTCCCCAGTCAGAGACCGCCCGAACATTTCCGGCAATGACATGACACTCTTCTTCAACCTTCACGCACCATGTTCATTATACGGCTATACGCCATAGATTGGACGACCCCATGGATTCCCACCATCTTCCGGACGGCGATGTAGAAATAGAGCGCTTGGCGGGCCTCTTCTTCAACACAACCCAGTCCTACAAATATCTGTTTTTTCGCGCGATCGTGACGCGACTTAAGAAGATCGGCAGCGCCAGCGTCAGCTTTCAGGAATTGCTGACGGAGATGATAGTTGCCGCGTGGTGGCCCGTCATGGTTAGCCACCTCGTGATAGGTGTCTCCGGGGTTAACGACAGCTTGACCAGTCTGCTGAGCACGATTGGCGATGCGATGCATGAACGGCTTTCTTATCAAGCTGTCAGTGACAAAGCGGAGTGCCACGTAAGGTTTGAACGGACCCGAGGGTGCCTTCGCTACGTTCCAGAGGCCCTTTTATCGCCATTGGCTGGATCACAGAAAGCTCCGCTGTACACGATTAACCCTGATGGCATTGTCCTAGGGAATGATTGGCACCGTTACCTGCTGACTAATCTTCCAATCGTGTCAGGCTGGGCGGATAACGAATGGACCCGATGGGTTCA
>Ga0102591_1003253_pt1 | contig 15004 bp, 15 predicted proteins | sample AraplaCol_mCL_r2_2_FD_76860 | JGI IMG/M metagenome (GOLD analysis project Ga0102591, IMG submission 76860) | Arabidopsis root microbial communities from North Carolina, USA - plate scrape MF_Col_mCL_r2 (SPADES assembly) (version 2) | ecosystem: Host-associated > Plants > Roots > Endosphere... | reverse complement strand
TACCGCGACATCGACAATGTTCTGGCCGCGGTGCGCGAGCACCTGGGCGAATTCCGCCCCCGCGCCAACTTCCAGGTCCAGGTGCTGAGCTCGCTGTTCTTCCGCAACAAGGGCGCCTACATCGTCGGCAAGATGATCAACGGCTTCAAGGAGACGCCCTTCGCGCTGCCCATCCTGCACAGCGCCGGCGGGCGCGGACTGACCATCGACACCGTGCTGCTGACCGAGGACGACCTGCTGATGCTGTTCAGCTTCGCGCGGGCCTACTTCCTGGTCGACATGGAGATCCCGTCGGCCTACGTGCAGTTCCTGCGCTCGCTGATGCCGCGCAAGCCGCGCTCGGAGCTGTACAGCGCGCTCGGGCTGCAGAAGCAGGGCAAGAACATCTTCTACCGCGACCTCCTGGCCCACCTGCGGCACAGCAGCGACAGCTTCCGCATCGCGCCCGGCATCAAGGGCATGGTGATGATGGTGTTCGACCTGCCGTCCTTCCCCTACGTCTTCAAGGTGATCAAGGATTTCTACCCGCCGCAGAAGGAGACCACGCGCGAGCTGATCCAGCGCAAGTACCTGCTGGTCAAGCAGCACGACCGGGTGGGGCGCATGGCCGATACGCTGGAGTACAGCAACGTGGCCTTCCCGCGCCGGCGCTTCGACGACGAGCTGGTGGCCGAGCTGAAGCACTTCTGCGGCAGCCTGCTCGAGGAGGACGGCGAGGACCTGGTGATCCGCCACGTCTACATCGAGCGCCGCATGATCCCGCTCAACATCTACCTCCAGGAGGCGACGCCCGAGCAGGTGGAGCGCGCGGTGATCGAGTACGGCAATGCGATCAAGGACCTGGTGGCGGCCAACATCTTCCCCGGCGACATGCTGTGGAAGAACTTCGGCGTCACGCGCAACGGCAAGGTCGTCTTCTACGACTACGACGAGATCGAGTACCTGAGCGACTGCAACTTCCGCCGCGTGCCGGCGGCGCGCACCGAGGAGGAAGAACTCTCCGGCGAGGTCTGGTACCCGGTGGGGCCGCGCGACGTGTTCCCCGAGACCTTTGGGCCCTTCCTGCTCGGCAACCCGGGCGTGCGCGAGGTGTTCATGAAGCACCATGCCGACCTGCTGGACCCGGCGTTCTGGCAGGGCCGCAAGGAGCGCATCCTGGCCGGGCATGTGCACGACGTGTTCTCGTACGACCCCGCAAGGCGCTTCAAGAACCAAAGGCGGCTGCGTGCCGCGCAGGAGGCGGCCGCATGACGGCGAGCTTGAACGAACGAAGCCGCGCCGCGGTGTGGCACCCGTGCAGCCAGATGAAGCAGCACGAGGTGCAGCCGCTGCTGGAGGTGGTGCGGGCCGAGGGCGCCTGGCTGGAGGACGCCGCGGGCCGGCGCATCCTGGACGGCGTCAGCTCCTGGTGGGTCAACCTGTTCGGCCATGGCCACCCGCACCTGCGCGCCGCATTGCACGAGCAGCTGGACACGCTGTGCCACGTGATGCTGGCCGGCTGCACGCACGAACCGGTGGTCGCGCTGTCGGAGCGGCTCGCGGCGCTGACCGGGCTGGGGCATGCCTTCTATGCGAGCGACGGTGCGGCCGCCACCGAGATCGCGCTGAAGATGAGCGCGCACCACTGGCGCAACCGCGGCCGGCCGCAGAAGACGCAGTTCATCGGGCTGGAAGGCGGGTATCACGGCGAGACCGTGGGCGCCCTGTCGGTGACCGACATCCCGCTCTTCCGCGAGGCCTACGGGCCGCTGGTGCGCCTGTCCGCGACCGTGCCGAGCCCGGACGCGCGGCGCGCCGAGCCTGGCGAGTCGGCGGCCGATGTCGCGCGCCGCTGCGCCCAGGCGCTGCAGGCGGTGCTGGAGCAGCGGCACGCGGAGATCGCGGCGGTGATCGTCGAGCCGCTGGTCCAGTGCGCTGCCGGCATGGCGATGCACGATCCGCAGTACCTGGTCGAGCTGCGCGCGCTGTGCGACCGCTACCAGGTGCACTTGGTGTGCGACGAGATCGCGGTAGGCTTCGGCCGCACAGGCAGCCTGTTCGCGCACCAGCAGGCGGGGATCCGGCCGGATTTCCTGTGCCTGTCGAAGGGCCTGACGGGCGGCACGATGGCCTTGTCGGCGGTGTTGACGACGGACGAGGTCTATGCCTCGTTCTACGACGACAGCACGGCGCGCGGCTTCCTGCATTCTCACTCGTACACCGGCAACCCGCTGGCCTGCCGGGCGGCGCTGGCGACGCTGGAGGTCTTCGGCCAGCGCGACTGGATGGCGCACAACGCGGCGACGGCGGCGATGCTCGATGCGCTCTGCGAGCCGCTGCGCGCGCATCCGGCCGTGCTGCGCAGCCGGCGCCTGGGCATGGTGTGGGCGTTCGACATCGACACCGCGGATCCGCTGTTCGCGCGGCGGTACCACGCGGCGGCCCTGCAGCAGGGGCTGTTGCTGCGCCCGATCGGCTCGACGCTGTATTTCATGCCGCCCTACGTGATCGACGAGGCGGCGTGCGCGCAGCTGGCAGCGGGTGCCGTCGCTGCGCTCGACGCCGTGTTCCGTAGCCCGGATGGAGCGAAGCGCAATCCGGGAGCCGCAGTGGAAGTGAACGACGATCCCCGGATTGGCATCCGGGCGACGAGGTTGGCATGAGCGTGGAAGGTTACTTCGTCACGGGCACCGACACGGGCGTCGGCAAGACCTTGGTCAGCACCACCCTGATGCTCGATCTGCGCCGCCGGCACCGGCGCGTCGCCGGCATGAAGCCGGTCGCCGCCGGCACCATCGCGACGCCGCAGGGCCCGGACAGCGAGGACGCGCTGGCCTTGCGCGCCGCCGGCAACGTCGCGCTGCCGCGCGAGCTGGACAACCCCTACTGCCTGCCGCTGCCGCTGTCGCCGCACCTCGCGGCGCAGGCCGCCGGCGTGCAGATCGACCTGTGCCTGCTGCGCGAGCGCTACCGCCAGCTGTCGGACCGGGCCGATGCCGTCGTGGTGGAAGGCGCGGGCGGCTTCCTCGTGCCGCTGAACGACACCCAGACCGGTGCCGACCTGGCGCTGGCGCTCGACCTGCCGCTGCTGCTCGTGGTCGGCCTGCGCCTGGGCTGCCTGAACCACGCGCTGCTGACGCAGGAGGCGATCCGTGCCCGCGGCCTGCGCCTGGCGGGCTGGGTGGCCAACCACATCGACCCGTCCATGCAGTCCGCCGACGCCAACATCGCGACGCTGCGCGAGCGCCTGGAGGCGCCGCTGTGGGCCGAGCTGCCGTACCGCCCGCATTCGACCGCGCAGGACATGCTGGCGCACTGGAGCGCGCGATGAACGCCTTCGACCTGGCCGAGATGGCGGCCGACCTGCAGGCGCTGGACGACAAGAGCCTGCGCCGCCGCCGCCGCGTGGTGCAGCAGGTGGACGGCCCGCGCCTGGTGGTGGACGGCGAGGCGCTGCTGGCCTTCTGCAGCAACGACTACCTGGGCCTGGCCCAGCACCCGGACCTGGTCGCGGCGGCCCAGCGCGGCGCGCAGCAGTACGGCGTCGGCGCGACCGCCTCGCCGCTGGTGTGCGGCCACACGGCGGCGCACGAGGCGCTGGAGCAGGAACTCGCGGCCTTCGTCGGGCTGCCGGCGGCGCTGAGCTTCTACGCCGGCTTCGCCGCCAACGTCGGGCTCGTGCCGGCGCTGGTCGGGCGCGGCGATGCGCTCTTCTGCGATGCGCTGAACCATGCCTGCCTGATCGACGGCTCGCGGCTGTCGGGGGCGCAGATTTCGGTCTACCCGCACGGCGACCTCGCGGCCCTGGCCGAGCGGCTGGCCGCGTCCGGCGCCGAGCGCAAGCTGGTCGTCACCGATGCGGTGTTCAGCATGGACGGCGACGTCGCGCCGCTGGCCGACATGCTGGCGCTGTGCGAGCGCCACGATGCCTGGCTGCTGGTCGACGACGCGCACGGCTTCGGCGTGCTGGGGCCGCAGGGCCGGGGCACGCCGGCGGCGCTGGGGCTGCGCTCGGACCGGCTGGTCTACATGGCGACGCTGGGCAAGGCGGCCGGCGTGGCAGGGGCCTTCGTCGCGGGCGACGCGACCCTGGTCGACTGGCTGGTGCAGCGCACCCGCAGCTATGTCTTCGCGACCGCGATGCCGGCGATGCAGGCCGAGGCCTTGCGCGAGAGCCTGCGCGTGATGCAGCGCGAGCCGCAGCGGCGCGAGCACGTGCTGGCCCTGGTGCGGCGGCTGCGCGAAGGCCTGGCTGGCCTGCCCTGGGCGAACCCGCCGTCGGCCACGCCGATCCAGCCGCTGATGCTGGGCGGCAACGCGCAGGCGCTGGCGATGGCGGCGGCCTTGCGCCGGCGCGGGCTGTGGGTGCCGGCGATCCGGCCGCCGACGGTGCCGGCCGGCAGTGCGCGGTTGCGCATCACCTTGTCGGCGGCGCACACGGCGGACGAGGTCGACCGGCTGCTCGCCGCGCTGCACGAGATTGCCGCCGAAGGCCCGCCATGAACCGGCCGGGCCCGATTTGATCCCTGCAACCTGAAGGAGACAACCATGTCCGATCCCATCGTCATCGTGTCCGCGGCCCGCACGCCCATTGGGGGCCTGCTCGGCGATTTCAGCGCGCTGGCCGCGCACCAGCTGGGGGCTGTCGCCATCCGGGCCGCGGTGGAGCGTGCCGGCATCACCGGTGACGCCGTGAACGAGGTGCTGATGGGCAACTGCCTGATGGCCGGCCAGGGCCAGGCGCCGGCGCGCCAGGCGGTGCTGGGGGCGGGGCTGCCGCAGTCGGCGGGGGCGGTGACGCTGTCGAAGATGTGCGGCTCGGGCATGCGGGCGATGATGTTCGCCCACGACATGCTGAAGGCCGAGAGCGCCGACGTGATGGTGGCCGGCGGCATGGAGAGCATGACGAACGCGCCGCACCTGGTGTTCGCGCGAAAGGGCGTGCGCTACGGCGCGGCGCAGATGTTCGACCACATGGCGCTGGACGGGCTGGAGGATGCCTACGATCGCGGCCGCGCGATGGGCGTGTTCGCCGAGGAGTGCGTGGCCAAGTACCAGTTCACGCGCGAGGCGCAGGATGCGTTCGCGATCGCGTCGACGCAGCGCAGCAAGCAGGCCAACGAGGACGGCAGCTTCGACTGGGAGATCGCGCCGGTGACGCTGGCGGGCAAGGCGGGCGACGTGGTGGTGAAGCACGACGAGCAGCCGTTCAAGGCCAAACTGGACAAGATCCCGACCCTGAAGCCGGCGTTCAAGAAGGACGGCACGATCACGGCGGCGAATGCGTCGAGCATCTCGGACGGTGCGGCGGCGCTGGTGCTGATGCGCGAGAGCACGGCGAAGCGGCTGGGCAGCCGGCCGATCGCGCGCATCCAGGCGCATGCGGTGCATGCGCAGGCGCCGAACTGGTTCACGACGGCGCCGATCGGGGCGATCGACAAGGTGCTGAAGAAGACCGGCTGGGCGGCGAAGGAGGTGGACCTGTGGGAGGTCAACGAGGCCTTTGCGGCGGTGACGATGGCGGCGATGCACGAGTACAAGCTGCCGCACGAGATCGTCAACGTGCACGGCGGGGCGTGTGCGCTGGGGCATCCCATCGGTGCGAGCGGGGCGCGCATCGTCGTCACGCTGCTGGGGGCGCTGCGCAAGCGCGGCCTGAAGCGCGGCGTGGCGGCGCTGTGCATCGGCGGGGGCGAGGCGACGGCGATGGCGGTGGAGCTGGTTTGACGGGCACGCCGTCGCCGGTGCGCATCGGCACCGCGGGGTGGTCGATCTCCTCGGCGCTGGCCGAGGCGCTGCCCGGCGACGGCACGCACCTCGAGCGCTATGCGCGGCGCATGAACTGCGTCGAGATCAACTCGTCGTTCTACCGCAGCCACCGCGTGCAGACCTATGGGCGGTGGGCGGCCGGCACGCCCGACGATTTCCGCTTCGCGGTGAAGCTGCCGAAGCGCATCACGCACGAATGCCGGCTCGAAGGGGTCGACGGGCTGCTCGCGCAGTTCGTCGCGGAGGCCGGCGGCCTCGGCGCCAAGTGGGCGGTCGTGCTGGTGCAGCTGCCGCCTTCGCTGGCACTCGACGACGGGCTGGCAGGCCGCTTCTTCCGGCAGCTGGGCGAGGCCTTCGGCGGCTCCATCGTCTGCGAACCCCGGCACCGCAGCTGGTTCACGCCGCAGGCCGAGGCGCTGCTGGCACGCTGCGAGGTTGCGCGGGCGGCGGTGGACCCGGCGAAGTGGCCGCATTCGGACGCGCCCGGGGGCTGGATCGGGCCGCCGGCTTCTCGGCGACCGGTCGTCTTCTATCACCGCTGGCATGGTTCGCCGCGGACCTACTGGTCGGACTACGACGACGAATGGCTGCGCGACCGCGCGCAGGCCCTGGCCCGCCTGCCGCCGCACGCGGACCGCTGGTGCATCTTCGACAACACGGCGGCGGGCGCGGCATTGCCGAACGCCCTGCGGCTGCAGACACTCACCTTCCCATGAACGTCCTGATCATCGGCGCCTCGCGCGGCATCGGCCTCGAATTCGTCCGTCAGTACCGCGAGGCCGGCACGCGCGTGACCGCGACCGCGCGCGACGAGGCCGGCATCGCGCGGCTGCGCCAGCTCGGCGCCGAAGCCTTTACGCTCGACATCACCGACACCGCGAGCGCCTCCGGCCTGGCCTGGCGCATCGACGGGCAGGCGTTCGACATCGTCGTCCTCAATGCCGGCGTGCTCGGCCCGCGGCTCGCAGCCCCGCAGACGCCGAGCGAGGCCGACTTCGACGCGGTGATGCACGCCAACGTGCTCGGCGCGATGCGCGTGCTGCCGCAGGTGGTGGACTCGCTCGGGCCCGGCGCGAAGCTGGCGGTGCTGTCGTCGCGCATGGGCTCGATCGGGCTGCGCAGCTCGGGCAGCAGCTGGCTGTACCGCGCATCGAAGGCGGCGCTGAACTCGGTGCTGAAGGACGTGTCGTTCACGCTCGCGGGCCGCGCGACCTGCGTCGCCTTCCATCCGGGCTGGGTCCGCACCGACATGGGCGGCACCTCGGCCGACCTCAGCGTCGAGCAGAGCGTGGCCGACATGCGGCGCACGCTCGCCGAGTTGCAGCCGTCGGAGAACGGCAGCTTCCTGAACCACGACCACCAGCCGCTGGCCTGGTGACCCCGAAGAACGAGGAGACCTCCATGCTGACCGACGACCACCGAGCCGTGCAGGACGCTGTGCGCGCCTACGTGCAGGACCGCATCGCGCCGCACGCCGCGCGCTGGGACAAGGAGCACCACTTCCCGCGCGAGGAACTGCGCGGCCTGGCCGAACTCGGCTGCTACGGCGTCGCCGTGCCGACGGAGTGGGACGGTGCGGGCCTCGACTACCTGAGCCTGTCGCTGATCCTGGAGGAGATCGCCGCCGGCGACGGCGCCACCTCGACCATCGTCAGCGTCAACAACTGCCCGGTGTGCTCGATCCTGATGGCCTGGGCGGATGAGGCGCAGAAGGCGCTGTGGCTCAAGCCGCTGGCGCGCGGCGAGATGCTGGGCGCCTTCTGCCTGACCGAGCCGCACGTCGGCTCGCAGGCCGACGGCCTGAAGACCACCGCGACGCGGGACGGCGACCACTACGTGCTGAACGGCGTCAAGCAGTTCATCACCAGCGGCAAGCACGGCGACGTCGCGATCGTGATGGCGGTCACCGACAAGGCGGCGGGCAAGAAGGGCATCAGCGCCTTCATCGTGCCGACCTCGACCCCGGGCTACGTCGTCGCGCGCATCGAGGACAAGATGGGCCAGCACGCGAGCGACACCGCGCAGGTCCTGTTCGAGGGCTGCCGCATCCCGGCGGCCAACCTCCTGGGCGAGGAAGGCCAGGGCCTGAAGATCGCGCTGTCGGGCCTGGAAGGCGGGCGCATCGGCATTGCCTCGCAGGCCATCGGCATGGCGCGCGCGGCCTTCGAGGCGGCGCTGCGCTATGCGCACGAGCGGGTGGCCTTCGGCAAGCCGATCTTCGAGCACCAGGCGCTGCAGTTCCGCCTCGCCGAGATGGCCACGCAGATCGAGGCCGCGCGCCAGCTGGTGCACCATGCGGCGCGCCTGAAGGATGCGGGCCTGCCGTGCCTGAAGGAGGCGGCGATGGGCAAGCTGTTCGCCACCGAGATGGCCGAGCGCGTCTGCAGCGATGCGATCCAGGTGCATGGCGGCTATGGCTACGTCAGCGACTTCCCTGTCGAGCGCATCTACCGCGACGTGCGGGTGTGCCAGATCTACGAAGGCACGTCGGACGTGCAGAAGATCCTCATCGGGCGGGCGCTGGCGTCGTAGCCCGGTGTCCCTCCTGGAATCGTGACGGAGTGGGCTGCCGGTGGCGCTTCCCCATCTTGGGGGATGGGTGCCGGCGTCCCTTCCCGGTATAAACGCGACCCGAGCCCGCCGCATATCCGACACATCGAACCGGCCGGGCCGCAGTCCAGTCAACCGGGAGGATCCATGACCCATCGCTTGGGCGCCGCCGTCGCGGCCGCCGTCCTGTTCTCGCTCGCCGGCTGTGCGACCGAGAGCTCGCACTCCGTCGCGGTCGAGAAGACGCAGGCCGCGGCCTCGTCGTTCAACGGCACGCGCGTGCCGGTGTCCGTCGGCAAGTTCGACAACCGTTCCAGCTTCATGCGCGGCGTGTTCTCCGACGGCGTCGACCGCCTCGGCAGCCAGGCCAAGACCACGCTGATCGCCCACCTGCAGCAGTCGCAGCGCTTCTCGGTGCTGGACCGCGACAACCTCAGCGAAGCGAGCCAGGAGGCCAAGCTGCTGGGCGCGAACCAGGCGCTGAAGGGCGCCTCGTACGTCGTCACCGGCGACATCTCCGAGTTCGGCCGCAAGGAAGTCGGCGACCACCAGCTGTTCGGCCTGTTCGGGCGCGGCAAGACCCAGGTCGCCTACGCCAAGATCACGCTGAACGTGGTCAACACGCTGACCTCGGAAGTGGTGTATTCGGCGCGCGGCGCCGGCCAGTACGAGCTGTCCAACCGCGAGGTGCTGGGCTTCGGCGGCACCGCCAGCTACGACGCGACGCTGAACGGCAAGGTGCTGGACCTGGCCATGCGCGAGGCCGTCGACAACCTGGTCACGGCGAAGGACGCCGGGCAGTGGGGCAAATGATGATGGGGCGCATCGACTTGCGTCGCCCGCTGGCGCTGGCTGCGGCCGCGCTGGTGCTGGCCGGCTGTGCGCAGCAGCCCACGCTCTACACCTGGGAAGATTTTCCGCGCCACCAGTACGACACGCTGGTGCATGCCGGCGTCGGCCCGCAGGAGCAGATCCGCGCGATGGAAGCGCAGGCCGAGAAGGCGCGCGGTGCCGGCCAGGCCCTGCCGCCCGGCTTCCGCGCCCACCTGGGCATGCTGCAGCTGGATGCCGGCAACGTCGACCGGGCGCGTGAACTGTGGACGTCGGAGAAGACGGTGTTCCCGGAGTCGGCGCCCTACATGGACCGCCTGCTCTCCCGCCTGAACGGACCGGCCAAGCCCGCCGCTGCCCCCGCCGTCCCTGCCACTCCCGGAAAGCCCGCATGAAGATCGCCTGTTGCCTGATCCTGGCGGCCGCCGCCTTCCTCGGCGGCTGTGCCACCCAGTCCGCCCCCTACGACTACACCGCGTTCCGCAAGGCCAAGCCGGCGTCGATGCTGGTGCTGCCGCCCGTCAACGACACCGCGGACGTCAACGCGACGCCGGGCGTGTGGGCCCATGCGACGCGGCCGCTGGCCGAGGCCGGCTACTACGTGCTGCCGGTCGCGCTGGTGGACGAGACCTTCCGCCAGAACGGCGTGACGGTCGCGCACGATGCGCAGGAGGTGCCGTATGCCAAGCTGCGCGACTACTTCGGCGCCGATGCGGCGGTGTACCTGCGGGTGAAGAGCTACGGCTCGACCTACACGGTGCTGTCGAGCGACGTGAAGGTCGAGGTGCAGGCGCGCATCGTCGACCTGCGCAGCGGCGACCTGCTGTGGCAGGGCAGCGCCGCGGCCTCGTCGGCCGAGCAGTCGCAGCAGAACCAGGGGGGCCTGGTCGGCCTGCTGGTGGCTGCGGTGGTCAAGCAGGTGATGAACAATGCGACCGATGCGGTGCTGACCTATTCGGCGCTGGCCAACCAGCGCGCGCTGGGAACGCCGCGTTCCAACGGCGTGCTGCCGGGGCCTCGGTCGCCGCTGTACGGGCAGGCGTCGGCGGTCCAGTAGCCGCGAGGCCGCGTCCTTCGGACCCGCTTGACGGCAGGGGTTTCCGGCGCAAGGATGGCGTCGGGCGCCCCTGCGGCGCGGCAAGCGGAGGCCAAGCGATGAAGAAGACTGCGAAGGCCCTGGTCGACGAGGCCATGGCCCGTGTCACCACCTACACCGTGGAGCAGGCGCGGGCCCTGCACGGCCAGCCCGGCGTGCAGTTCGTCGACGTGCGGGACGTGCGCGAGCTGGAACACGAGGGCGTCATCCCGGGCGCCTTCCATGCGCCGCGCGGCATGCTGGAGTTCTGGGTCGACCCCGACTCGCCGTACCACAAGCCCGAGTTCGGCGAGGACAAGGAGTACGTTCTGTTCTGCGCCGCCGGCTGGCGCTCGGCGCTCGCGACCCAGACGCTGATGGACATGGGCGTGGCCCACGTCGCCCACATCGAGGGCGGGTTCAGCGCCTGGAAGCAGGCGGGCGGGCCGGTGCAGGAGAAGCCAACCCGGCGTTCGTAGCCCCGGAGGTCCATCCGGGGATCGCCGGTCATTTTCGCCGCCGCGCCGGCTTCGTCCCTTCCGGCGGCCGCGCCATCACCCACTCGTACAAGCCCTGCGCCGCCACCGACAACCCCCGGTCGCGGCGGCGCACGAGGTAGATCTTCCGCGTCAGCCCCGGCCAGGCGAGCGGCCGCGTCACCACCCCCGGCGCCTGGAAGTGGAACAGCGTCAGCGCAGGCACGATGCTCACGCCGAGCCCGGCGCGCACCATGCCCATCACCGTGGCGAGCTGGTCGACCTCGAGCACCGCGTTCATCGCCTGCGGGTGCGTCGCGGCATCCAGGTACTGCCGCACGCTGGAGGTGCGCGACAGGTGGATGAAGGGCCACTCTGCGACGTCGCGCGGCTTCAGCTCGGCGCGCTTCGCCAACGGATGGCGCGACGGGCACACCAGGTGGAAGCCGTCGCTGCAGAAGGGCTCCGCGCGCAGCTCGGGCGTCTCGGCCCGCGTGGCGGCGAGCGCGAAGTCGGCATGCCCGCTGCGCACGAGCTCGATGCAGGGCTCCGACAGCACGTCCGCCACCTGCAGCTCGATTCCCGGCCAGGCCGCGCGGAATCCCGCCAGCACCTGCGGCAGCCAGCCCGCCGCCAGCGAAGGCAGCAGCGCGATCGACACCCGCCCGCGCCGGCGCGCCGCCTGGTCGCGCACCCCCGCCAGCGCTGCATCGAACTCGTCCAGCACGCGCCGCGCCGACAGCTCGAACTCGCGTCCCTCCGCCGTCAGCTCCACCGAGCGCGTGCTGCGGTCGAACAGGCGCAGTCCCACCGCCTCCTCCAGCCGCCGGATCAGCGCGCTGAAGGCCGGCTGCGACAGGTGCGACAGCACCGCCGCGCGCGAGAAGTTGCGCTGCTCCGCCAGAAGCACGAAGGCGCGCAGCTCGCGCGTCGAGGCATTCATTTGCATGACGGATCAACTCATCCGAATTTGCGATTTCCCATATTAATCGGGGCTGCCTAGGATGCATTGCATCGCCTTCCTGCAGGAGTCCCATGTCCCGCGACACCTTGCGCATCGGCTGCGCGGCCGGCTTCTCCGGCGACCGCACCGACGCCGCCGGCCCGGTGGTCGACGCGCTGATCGCCGCCGGCGGCCCGGCCGTGCTGATCTTCGAGACCCTCGCCGAGCGCACGCTGGCGCTCGCCCAGCTGGCGCGGCGCGAGGATCCCGAGCAAGGCTACGAGCCGTTGCTCGATGACCTGCTGCGACCGGTGCTGGCGCGGTGCCTCGGGGCGCGGGTGCGCATCGTCAGCAACTTCGGCGCCGCCAACCCGCCCGGCGCGGCGCGGCGCATCGTGGCCCTGGCGCGCGAACTCGGCCTGCGCGTGCCGCGCATCGCCGTCGTCGAGGGCGATGACCTCGCCGGCGAATCGCAGCGCGGCTTGCTGCACGAAGCGCTGGGCCCCGGCGGTGCAAGCCTGCGCATCGTCGCGGCGAATGCCTACCTCGGCGCGGAGGCGATCGCGGAGGCCCTGGCCGCCGGTGCCGAGATCGTCGTTGCCGGCCGCGTCGCGGACCCCTCACTCACCGTGGGACCGGCGCTCGCCCACTTCGGCTGGGCGCGCGACGACTGGGACCGCCTGGCCGGCGCCACCATGGCCGGCCACCTGCTGGAATGCGGCGCGCAGGTGAGCGGAGGCTACTACTCCGACCCGGGCTACAAGGACGTGCCCGGGCTCGCGAGCCTCGGCTATCCCATCGCGGAGATCGACGCCGACGGCGGCTGCCTCATCACCAAGCCGGCCGGCAGCGGCGGGCGCATCGACGAGCACACGGTCAAGGAACAACTGCTCTACGAGGTGCACGACCCGGCCGCCTACCTCACGCCCGACGTGGTGGCCGACATCGGCGGGGCCTGGCTCGAGACGCCGGGGCCGGACCGCGTCCGCCTGCGCGGCGTGCGCGGCCGCATGCGGCCGCCGCAGCTGAAGGTGAATGTCTGCCACGAGGCCGGCTGGCTGGCCGAGGGCGAGATCTCCTACGCCGGCCCGCGCGCCGAGGCCCGCGCCCGGCTCGCCGCCGACATCCTGCGCGAACGCCTGCAGGGCCTGGGCCCGTTGCGCGCCGACCTGATCGGCGTCAGCAGCGTGTTCGGCGACGACGGCGGCGAGTGGATGGCGGCCGCGGTCCCGGGCGATGGCCGCGACGTGCGCCTGCGCGTCGCCCTGCAGCAGCCCGGCCGCGCCCAGGCCGAGCGCCTCGCGCGGGAGGTGACGGCGCTGTACACCTGCGGCCCGGCCGGCGGCGGCGGGGTGCGCACCGCGCTGCGCCGCCGACTGGGCATCGTGAGCTGCAGCGTGCCGCGAGAGCGCGTGCCCTCGGGCTACCGGTGGGCGGACGAGCTGGAGGGCGGCGCATGAACGACGACGCCCGCATCCTGACGGTGCCGCTCTACCGCGCGGCCCACGGCCGGACCGGCGACAAGGGCAACCGCGCCAACATCAGCCTCATCGCCTGGCAGCCCGCGTTGTGGGACCTGCTCGTGGCCCAGGTCGACGAGGCCGCGGTGCGGCGCTGCTTCGCGCACCGCCGGCCCGGCACCATCGTGCGCCACCTGCTGCCGCGCCTGCACGCGATGAACTTCGTGCTGGATGAGGTGCTCGACGGCGGCGTGAACGAGTCGCTCAACCTCGACGGCCACGGCAAGACCCTGTCCTTCCTGCTGCTGGACCTGCCGTTGCAGGTGCCCGCTGCGCTGGCCGTCCACCTGGCCGGCCCGCCGCTGATTCATACCCACAACTGACGGAGACAAGACGATGACGACGATGTTCCTTGCCGTGCTGCGGCGACGAAGCCTGCTCGCCGCCGGCCTGCTGCTGGCCGGTACCGGCGCGGCCCAGGCCCAGGCCTGGCCCGCCAAGCCCATCACCTTCGTGGTGCCCTTTGCCGCCGGCAGCGCCACCGACCAGCTGGCGCGCGCGCTCGGCCAGTCGGTCACGGTCGATACCAAGCAGGCGGTGGTGGTCGACAACAAGGCGGGCGCGAGCGGCATGCTGGCCGCGCAGAGCGTGGCGCGCGCCGCGCCCGACGGCTACACGGTGCTGATCACCACCAACACCACGCACGCGGCCAACGAGCACCTGTACAAGAAGCTGCCGTACGACCCGGTGAAGGATTTCGTGCCCGTCACCGGCCTGGGCAAGGGCGGTCAGGTGATGGTGGTGAACGCCGGCTCGCCGTACAAGACGGTGGCCGAGCTGCTGGCGGCGGCGAAGCAGCATCCCGGCAAGCTGAGCTTCGGCAGCGGCAGTTCGTCGAGCCGCGTGGCGGGCGAACTCTTCAAGCAGATGGCGCATGTCGACCTGCTGCACGTGCCCTACAAGAGCAACCCGCTCGCGATCACCGACCTGCTGGGCGGGCAGATCGACCTGATGATCACCGACACGTCCACCGGCGTGCCGCAGGTCAAGTCCGGCAAGCTGCGCGCGCTGGGCATCTCCACCGCGCAGCGCTCGCCGCTGCTGCCCGAGGTGCCGACGATCGACGAGGCCGGCGTAAAGGGCTACGACATGGGCTACTGGTTCGCGGCCTACGTGCCGGCCGGCACGCCCGCGCCGGTGGTGCAGCGCTTGCGCGAACTGCTGGTGGCCGGTACCGCGAGCGCGGCCGCGAAGGCGTTTTTCGAGTCCAGCGGCTCGGTCGCGTTCACCACGACGCCGGAGGGCCTGGCGGCCTTCCAGGCCGCCGAGACCCAGAAGTGGGGCCGCGTCATCAAGGCCGCAGGCATCGACCCCGAGTAAGTCGCGCGCTTCGGCGCATCCACTCCGCCTCCCACGGCGGGCGCCGCAGAGCGCCCCGGGGCGGAGCCATTTCAACGCACAGGAGACAAGTCCATGCAGTACTTCCGATTCATCGGGCTGGCCGCGCTCGCGCTGGCCGCCTGCGGCGGCGATTCCGGCGGAGATGCCGCCGCGCCGCCGCCGGCGGCCCTGGTACCGCAGCTGCACCTGAGCATCACCGCCACCGAGGACTTCCCCGGCAGCTGGGGCAGCGTCGGGGCGTATGAAAAACTGAGCGGCACGCTGAGCGGCGAGGTCGATCCGAAGGACCCGCACAACGCCATCATCCAGGACCTGGCGCTCGCTCCGGTGAACGCGCGCGGCATGGTCGAGTACCGCAGCGAGTTCGTGCTGCTCAAGCCCAAGGACATGGGCAAGGCGAGCGGCGTGCTGCGCTACGACGCGCCGAACCGCGGCAACATCCTGACCATGCCCGCGCCGGCGACGACGCCGAGTGACGCCGTCTTCCTGGAGCGCGGCTACGTGCTGCTGTACTCGGCCT
>Ga0102591_1003252_pt1 | contig 15006 bp, 18 predicted proteins | sample AraplaCol_mCL_r2_2_FD_76860 | JGI IMG/M metagenome (GOLD analysis project Ga0102591, IMG submission 76860) | Arabidopsis root microbial communities from North Carolina, USA - plate scrape MF_Col_mCL_r2 (SPADES assembly) (version 2) | ecosystem: Host-associated > Plants > Roots > Endosphere... | reverse complement strand
GAGGAGCGCCGAAGAACACTGGTCTTGCTGACAGGCAAAATCCGATGAAGTGATGGTATTTGAACTGGCGAGAGTGGCGGTCCTTTGAACGCAGTTGTCCAGCTCGCGAACATTGCCGGGGAAGGCGCATTTCGACAAAATGTCTATGGCCGACGGGGCGAAGTCGCAATTTCGATCATTTGCCTTGTTGAATTGCTCGAGGAACACTTGCGCTAGAAGCGAAATGTCACCGTCGCGCTGCCGAAGTGGCGGCAAAATGATCGGCACCACATTGATCCGGTAATAGAGGTCGGCTCTGAACTCCCCTCGAAGGACGGCCACTTCAAGGTCCTTGTTGGTGGCGCAGATAACTCGAACGTCTACTTTCAATGTCTTCGTTCCGCCGAGACGTTCGAATTCGCCTTCCTGCAAGACGCGCAATAACTTCGCCTGGAATTGTGGGGATACATCGCCAATTTCATCAAGCAACAGCGTTCCGCCATTGGCCAGTTCGAAACGCCCAGCTCGTTGAAGGAGAGCGCCAGTGAAAGCGCCCTTCTCATGGCCAAACAATTCGGATTCCAGAACGGTTTCCGACAGCGCGGCGCAATTCAACTTAATAAATGCCTTGCTTTTCCGTATCGACAACGCGTGTATTGCTCTTGCAAAGCATTCCTTGCCAGTGCCGCTCTCTCCTCTCAAGAGCACCGCGGAGTTCGTCGCGGCCACGATCTTGGTGGTAGCTAATACCCTCTTGAGCGCGGGGCTCTCCCCAACGATCCAGTCGATTTTGTCGAGGTGGGTGGGTTGAGGCTTCGGCTTGATTTTCGGAATCTGTCCTGCTTGTTGTTCCTCGGCGACTGAGCCGCCATCGCTGCACGATTCGCGATAGCGCTGGCAGGTTAAGCCGATCAGGACGGCAATCATTGCCAGAAGGGTTTCGTCCTGATCTCCGCTTTTCTGCGCGAAATCAATCCACAATGCGCCAATTGCTTTCCGGTTTACTTTAACGGGGAGAACGGCAGAATTTTTCCCAAAGTGCTTCTCACCGCTAGCGATGACACGATTTATTGCGTCCGCCTGTTCAAGCGTCAGAGAACGTGAGCGAACATCGTGCCCAATGGGAGCCCGTACGTTTATCCAGGGCTCTCCTCCGGAGCCGTGAATCACGATTCCGCCGTCGCGCAATCGCAGATGCTCGACGAGGGCGTTCATGGCAGCCTTCAGCAAGTTGTCTAGAGGAAAAGAAGAGATAAGCTCTTTGGAGATGTCGTAGAGAATATGGAGCCGCGCCTCTGGTTTAATCATGCCTACAAACAGGGGAGGGTGCACTGCTTTTTACCCTGGTACGCGAAATATGCTAACGCATATTCCTAAGTTAAAAATACGTGTTATCGACGGCGTAAAAATTAGCCTTTCGAAAGTTTGAGTGGATGCACATTTAATCGCCGCCGCTAATGCAGCTGCATCGATCGCTGCTATCCCGCCGGAGGTAGGAACTCTTCATCCGAATTTGAAGAGGACCCCGAACCCGCCCCGGGGATAATTCCACTTTATGTCGCCACTCGCTTCGCATAACACTCTGCATGTGCCGCATTCCAAGCAGCCATCCGAAACAATTGCCACCTGACCAACATCGTTCACCTCGTAGCATTTGGCCGGACAGATTTGCGTCAAGGCGAGCAGGCTTGGGCTTGGCGACCGATGCGGCCGCACCGTAATGTGTGGGCGTCCAGTATCGACGAGATATCGGTTTTGGTACAGCTTATCCTCAATGCGCTCAATGGTGGTCGCCTTCATCGAATTTTCCTTTTAACGCCAAGATACGGCGGAGCGGACCGCGTCGCTAATCAACCCCCAACGGGATCGTGCGTTGATAAAGGAGGCAGCTGTGGCCTTCTCCCTGTTGATTTTAGGTGCACCGTCGACGCGCACAAAATTTTGCGCCGCCTGAGATATAAGCGTTGGATACGTCATGAGAAAATTGTGACTGTCGGTGTGGAGGAGGCTTGGAAGATCTTTGTGTTTCATCAAGTCTTTCATGACGAACGACTTATCCAGCATACCCTTATAGAGAGAGAGATTGTGCTTCGTCATGAGACCGCCGCGGCTCTTTATCTGGAAGATCGCTTCACCCGCCATGAGGCCTGATGTCATCGCAAGGTTTGATCCCTCCCTATGCACGGCATTGTTTAATTGCGCCGCGTCGCCCACGACGACCCACCCGTTGCCAAAGAGCTGTGGGATTGCCTTGAAGCCTCCCTCAGGGATAAGATGTGCGGCGTATTCTTTGATCTCGGATCCCGCCAGTAATGGTCGGATGGATGGATGTTGCTTGAAGGCGTCAAGAAGGCGGTACGGATTTTCCATGCTTTCCGCTAAACCGGAGACGAGACAGCCGATCCCCACAGAGATCGACTCCTTGTTGGTATAAAGGAAGCCCAGTCCGGCCATTCCGCGTGAAATCGTGCCGCCGGCTTCGATCACACAGCCTTCGCCACCGGTGAGGCCGAAGCGCTCTGCGATGACCTCTTCCGGCATAAAATGCATTTCCTTGACAGCGAGTGCCACATTTTCTGGCTTCGGCATATCGCGCAAGCCGGCTCGTGTTCCAAGCAGTCCGTTCACGCCCTCAGCGAGGACGACTACGTCCGCGAGGATCACACCGCCCTCTCGGTCCGTGTAAACGCCTATTACACTACCGCTCCGATCTCGAGCAAGTTTCGTCGCTGTCGTTTCACAAAGGACTGTGCCGCCCGCCTCGCGCACCTTGGATGAGAACCATTTGTCAAACTGGGCACGGATGATCGTATACCGGTTTGGCTTCAGTTCATTAAAGTCATCAGAGCGATAGTGCACGCCCGTGTGCGACGAGTCATCCATTAGCCAGAATCGTTGCTCGACCAGATGCCGTTCCAGGGGAGCGTCATCTCGGAAGTTTGGGATAATCGCCTCCAACATGTTCGCATATAATATAGCCCCCTGAACATTCTTAGAGCCCGAATGTTCTCCGCGCTCCAGTTGCAGCACTTTTAGACCGCGACGAGCCATCGAATACGCTGCGGCGTTGCCGGACATACCGGCACCAATGACGATCGCGTCGAACTTACTCTTGGTCATCTAGCCTTCCTCGATCCATACCCTTGATAGAGTTGTGCGGTGGCATTCGCCTGGCGAAAGCTTCTGTCAACGCCGGCAAGAACTCCAGCGCGCAAGCGACAACGCCGATGTGGGCGAAGTCAAAGATCGGAGCCTTCTGGTCGAGGTTGATAGCGACAATCAGATCGGCTCCTTCGACGCCAACGCGATGCTGGACCGCGCCAGATATTCCCGCCGCGATGTAGAGCTTAGGTCTAATGGTATGGCCGGACTGACCAATTTGTCGATCAGCAGGCATCCAGCCTTTTTGGACCAGTGGGCGCGAGCACCCGACTCCCCCGCCGATCGTCGTTGCAAGGTTTCTCAAGTGCTGCAGGTTTCCTGCAGCGCCGAGGCCGAGTCCGCCCCCAACCACGATGTCGGAGTTGGCCAGATTGGATTGCTCAGAACCATCGTTGCAGAGGAATGCGAGGACTTTGGTGACGATCGCTTCCTCGACCATTGTGAGTTCGTGCTGGATAACGCGCCCAATTGGCTTATCCGCACGTTGCGGCGTCGCCATGACCCTGGACCGCACCGTTGCCATTTGCGGCCGGCTGTTCAGCGTGTAGATCGTGCACAACAAGGACCCGCCGAAAGTTGGCCGCGTCGCTGCGAGTGAACCGTCTCCATCAACATCCAGCTCGGTGCAATCAGCCGTAAGCCCCGTTTGTAAGGTCGTTGCTACAGCACCGGCGAGGTCGCGGCCGAGCGTGGTCGCGCCAAGAAGGAGAATTTCTGGTTTGTGAGTAGTGACCAGATCCGTCAAAGCCTTGGTGAAGGGTTCGTTTCGATAGTTGGCGAGGAGCGGCGACTCTACCAGATAGGCGATATCAGCTCCGTAAGCGAAGGCCTCTTCAATGGCCGGCTTGGTCCCCACGCCTTCAGACGAACCGAGGATTACCCCGGCAAGTTGGACACCCAGTTTGTCAGCTAGCCTGCGGCCTTCGCCGAGGAGTTCAATCGATACGGGATGAACCTTGCCGCGCTCAAGTTCCATGAAGACCCAGACGTGCCGGTGATCTTCGAAACACTTAAGCAGCTTTTTCCCTGAGCTGGCGCGGCCGACCGCGTTTGCCGGCGTTTCATTTTTTCTAGCGACCAAAATCTACTCCTCGCTGCTCACCGATCGCCATGGGACGTGAGCTTGCGTTCCAAAACAGGCTCGCGGGCAAAAATTGCAGCGACCGTGTCCGCCGCGACCTCGGCCAACGTTTTGTCGTTAATGTCCATTTGCATAGCTTTTTCGGCGCGAGGACCAGGAGCGAATACTCGCTTCACGACCGTCGGCGATCCCCTTAGGCCGCATTTGGTCAACTCCCCAATGCCGGCGTCAGCGGCCCCCCATTTAAGAACCGGGCTTCGCGCGGCACGGAAGGCGTCATCGAGAGAGCCCCGGCGGATTGCATTGACACCTTCCAGCACAGTGATGAGACATGGCAACGTGCTCTTCAGCATCTGCGTGCCGCTCTCCGCGTGTCGTTCAACCATGAGCTCGCGCGAAGTGGGATCAATGGAGACAATCTTCGTTACGTAAGTGAGTTGCTGGAGGTTCAGCCTCTTTGCAATTCCGGGCCCGACCTGGGCCGTGTCGCCGTCAATTGTCTGCTTTCCGGTAAAGACGATATCTGGCGCCCCATAGCTCTCGCCAATCTTCGCTACTGCTTGAGAAAGAGCATACGAGGTCGCCAGCGTGTCAGATCCAGCAAAGTGGCGGTCGGTGAGAAGCACTGCGCGATCTGCGCCGTGGGTGAGGGCTTTGCGTAGCGCTTGCTCAGCCATGGGCGGCCCCATCGTGAGAACAGTCACCTCGCCCCCATAGCGGTTACGAACTTGGAGTGCCTCTTCGAGAGCAAACAGGTCGTAAGGGTTAATGATGGTCGGTACGCCTTGGCGCATGATCGTATTTGTCACCGGGTGGACGCGTATCTGCGCAGAGTCCGGCACTTGTTTGATACAGACCACGATGTGCATAATCGTTTAAGCTCCCAATCGGATTTGGGCTTTAGGGACCCGGCTTACTCTGAGCACTACTCGTGCCAATCAGGTTGCGGCGGTAAGCCTTCGAGATTGCACATGTTTCGTTGTCGCTATGCGGAGGGGTTTTGTAGGGTTGCCGACATGTCGTGTCGCAATCCGCCCGATCACCACCGCGAACGGATGGCGGTTCGATAGGCTTCAGGTCGGACAACTCCATGATAGCTGCGATACGAGCCGGCCCCCGGGAGATAGTACGGGGACTGAAGATCTGGTGCGGTCGGCGTGTATCGAGCTTCGGTTTGCCGGTGATAACTGACTAGCGACACCGTAATACGCGGTCAGAAGCACAGCGATCGAGAAAATAACGCTGCGGCGCCTAGTGAGGTTGGACAAGCGTTTTAGCTGATGTTGCGGCGTCACCAGGATCATTGCCAGAGGCGTGGAGAAGCCTTGCTGGAAATATCAATCGAAGGCCGTTCATGAACGCTGCCGCAGCGCGTCGAGGTCTTGGCTTTTCTCCGTCTCAATCATTTACATCAACGCCGTTCTGATCGGTTGGGCGAGTACCGTATGACCAAATGAACAACCCGAAGCCACTTGATCTGACGGCACTTGCTGCATTGAACCCGCGCCGGCTTGTGGTCCTTCAAACGCGTGACAACAAATGTGCGACACTGTCGTCACCTGTGTCAGATCAGCGACAAAAGCCGGCCGGCAACATCTGCCGCCCAGCATCTATTACGAATACCGGTGATCATCAGAAATAAGGAAAAGCCCAATGAGCTCGGAGAACATGTTGCAGCAGGCCGTGACACGCCTTGCTGATGCGGCAAAGCACCTCAACATCGAGTCGACAATTCTCGAAAGATGGGAGTACCCGCGCGAGATTAACGCAAGCCCGTCTGACGATCCGAATGGACGACGGCTCACACAAGTCCTTTCGGGCCTGGCGCTATGACGATAGGCAGAAATTTCACTTACCGCTCTGTTCAAATTTCCCGAGCCAGCTCTTTTTGAGGATGCCGATTACATTGCGATAACGGACCGGCGTCCAGACGAAGTTGGTCATGCGCCTTTCATCCGACGGCCGCGGAAAGTGGATTTGATCTTTCGTCATCGACAGCAGCACCTGACGCGTGCTTCCAAGCTAGGGGAAGCGTGCGAATATAGATCGGATTGCGTCTTGCAGACGCAGATCGGGGTCCAGTCCAAGCCCCGCCCCCCGATGCCCGAACGGAACGGAAAGTCGCAATTCGCCACGGCGCGCTTTCGATCTGGCGGCATCGAGCATGCGGGCTCTCAGCACGCCAAGTTCGAACTCGCTGATACTGCCCTTCATCCCCAGCAGCAGACGATCATTGGGCCGACATGGATTGTAGACACCATCGTGATCTATGACGCGGGCTTCAACGAGGCCACATAGTTCGAGCAGATGGTGCCAGTCGCGGCCGTTACGTGCGAGCCGTGAGGCATCGAAGCATAAAACGGCACCAACTTTGGCGGCGCACAGCAGGGCGACGAGACGATCGAAGCCGGGGCGCGCGGACCGTTCCGCTGGCAGAGCGTCCGAGGTCATCGTCGATGACCTCAACGTCGAGAAAGCCGCGCTGTCGTGCGACGTCAACAAGATCATACTGCCGTCGCTGGCTTTCCAGATTGGTCACCTGTGACTGAGTGGACTGCCGAACGTAAACGACGGCCTTGCGTTCAAGCAGCACTGTCGGAATCAGATCAGTGCTGATCATCGTTGAGCTCCTCGACGGCCAGACCGGCCGCCTGCATCAGCAGGCAAGCCAGTGTTGATATCGCCTTCTTGCGATCCTTGTCGCTCAGTCCGTCGAGCGTGCGGGTTTTGAATATCAGGTCGAGCTGCCGGCCCGACGCCGGCACCAGCGTGTTGCGGGATCTCATCATCTTCCTCCTAAGTGATTCCATGTTCACCCCGGAAGAGTGCCGCCTTCGCACCGCTTGAGACCAGTCAGTTCAGTTCGATCAGCGCCGCAAGATCGACGCGTGCCGTTCCCATGGTCATGCCGCCGCACACCAAAGGATCAATCATCCACCCCGAAATCGAGACCACCACAACTGAGGGCCCCAAAACCTTCAGAAACCGACCTGTCGCTCGTTCTTCGACGCGGCGAATGGAAACCTTTTGGCCGAAATACGGATGCCAGCGATAACGAACCTCGACTTCATCGCCGACATGGGCAGAATGAACGGGGGATGGCTCTCAATCGCAAGAATGCATTGTTTGCAGGCTCCGACGCCGGCAACACTGGGCGACCATCGCTTCGCTCATCGAGACCGCCAAGCTCAATGATGTCGAACCGCTCGGCTATCTCGCGGACGTGCTCACCAGGATCGTCAACGGCCACCCCAATAGTCGGATCGACGAGTTATTGCCCTGGGCATATCGCACGGATAAAATGCTCCGATAAAATCGGCGGCGATTGGATATGTCATGACAGTGCAGAGCATCTCGTGGGAGCAAGATGGAATCGACTCCGGCTGGTTCTTCGCCAAGGATGTCGGCTCAGTGAGGAGCAGTTCCCGTTATCATCCCGGAGGCTGGTGGTTCCTTCCGAAGTGGTTACCTGACACCGGAGAAAACGATGTCGGCCCCTTCAAAACCAAGGCTGCCGCGATGGCGCAGGCAGAGGCTCTAACTGCTCGCCAGCTCGCAAATCAGCACTAAGCTCCTCCCTTGGCCGTGGCCTCAGGACCGCGCTTACCGTGGAGGCGGCTAATCCGGTCTTATCCGATGACGCCGGTACAGCCGCACACACCACACTAGGCTCCAGACTCAATCATGCCCACCAAATGACGAGAGCAGCGATGTAGCAAGTTGCCTCGAAGTTGATCATGAGCTTGTCGTATCGTGTTGCGATGCGCCTCCAATCCTTCAGGCGGCAGAAGGTGCGTTCAATAATATTCCTGCGCTTGTAGGCAATGGGGTCGAAGGGCTGTATGCGCTTTCGAGTAGGATTGTTGGGAATGACCGGCTGCGTGCCGCGGGCGGTGAGGAAGTCGCGTAATGTGTCGCTGTCATAAGCGGTGTCTGCGGCACATAGGCGGCTCGCAGGCAAGGGCGTGAGCAGCGGAACGGCAACGGGTGCGTCGCCGCGCTGCCCGGGCGTTATTCGCAGCGCGATTGGACGGCCGCAACCATCGACAACAGCATGGATTTTTGTCGATCTGCCGCCTCGCGAGCGGCCGATTGCCTCGGCATCCGCCCCCCTTTTCCGCCAGCGGCTGATCGGTGGGCTTTGGCGGTGGTGCTGTCGATCATATGAAGATCCCGATCGGTTGTTTGCGCCAGAGCTTCAAACAGCCGCCGCCATATTCCTTTCGCAGACCAGCGATGGAAGCGATTGTAGATGGTTGTTGAAGGCCCGTAGCAAGTGGGACAATCCTGCCATCGGCAACCCGATCGCAGGACATGGATGATTCCACTAATCACTCGACGGTCGTCAGTGCGATGAGCACCGGGTTGGTTCGTGGGAAGTAGGGGCGCAATCACCGCCCACTGCTGATCATCAAGCCAGAACTCTCCTGCCATCATCAAAACTCCCATTGTCATCATAATGAATCACAGCGATCCATTTTGATCAATGGCTTGATTGGGTTTGGAGCCTAAAGCCCTTGCAGCCTCGTGAAGGTGCAACGCGAAAGCGCAGCAGACGGGGCAAGAAGGCGGAAAGGGTTGCAGTCGTTATCCCACCTTCTTTAAGCGCTCTCACCGCTTCTGACGATGCAATCAATCTCGACGAAGAAATCAGGCTCCTCCGGGACAAGTTAGCGCGCAAGCTCCAAATGCAGAATGCGCAATTGAAGAGGATGTTAGAGCGGTTCGAACGCTGAAGCTGTCATAAACGCATTCTGCGGACTTTGGGCATGAGCAGCGTGTCAAACGCATTTCCCTAAGCTTGGCCAAAAACGAACTTGGCGCCTCGTCGGGCAACAAATGGAGGAACCGCGCCCAGACTCCAGCTCCGGCTAATCAACATTGGAGTGTCGGTTCCACGCCAATCCTCCAGACCGAGATTTGCGCGATGAATTAGGGACGGCCGCGGCCACGCCGCGCCACAGGTGGGCATGCTCTTTGCTATATTCAAAATAACCTTTGAACTGGCCCGCCGAGAGACCGCAAAACCAGCAGCCCCCGGTGCAGCCTTCGCTCAGCTCGAAAGCAATGACGGGGTGTGTGATCGACTCTGCCGATGTGCCCAACACGTCATCGCAGCGGCGCATTTGGCGCTCGCGCCACGCATGGAAACGAGGGGAGGCCACCGACATATTGCCTTGGTCGCGCAGGATGTCGCGATGGCATACCATCTCGTCCATATACTCACGCCAAGTTACAGCCAATGGCCACGACGCACACTCCGGCTCGCGATAGAATTTCCGGTAGCTCGAATGCCAGAGCGGTAGCATCTCCATCGGATCGACTTCAATCCCGTAGCGTGCCGTTACGCTACGAGGGTTGTCGACGTTCTCCGAAAGCGCGCTCTTGAAGGCCACGTCACCGCCGAGGCACTCCAGGAAGCGCTTGATATGGGCCAACGTGCGGACCTCTCCAGTTGTCCGCCGGTTAAAGATCTGTCGATAGTGTTCCTTGGCAGAATGCACCACGAGGTTACCTCCCATTTTCCACTGTCTCATCGGTCCGGGGGTGAATGAGTACCCCCGGGACCGTTTGATTAGACGAGGACCGCAGCGACCACGACTTGCGCTGCCTCAACGGCGGTGGTCGCGGCCACGATGGTCTGGACTGCTTTGATAGAGGTCACAACGTCCGAATGGCGCTTGCCGACAGCCGGATCGGTCTGTTTGTCGGTCATGCCACTTGGATTTCTGGCCTTTATGTAACTTTTGGCCTCATCGATCGTGAAATCGTAGCCGTGCGTCTTTCCGCTCGCTACCAGTGATGCGAGACCGGTAGCATTCGTTTTCACGTATTCCAGCAGGGTGGCGTCTTTCCCCAGATCGCCAACGAAACGCTCTAGTTCAGTATCAGACATCTTTAATCTCCTTCACGTATTCCAGCAGGCTGACGTCTTTCCCCAGATCGCCAACAAAAGGCTTAAGTTCAGTTTTGGACATCTTTAATCTCCAGATCGCCTCGAGCTCAGAAAGCCTTGGCCGTGCGTGAAGCATGATACGTCTTCGGCGTCTCTCCAACATCGACATCCTCATCACGGATGCCGGCGAGCACGTCCGACGTTTATCAGATTGCGGCATAACAAACCTCCTGACGGTCTAATTAAGATATGACGGTACTAATCCGTCATTTGTCCGAATTATGATCTTTTCGGCAGGAACGTCAACGGCCATTAAGCTGCCGCGCCAACAAAATTACCGGCTCCATCGGAGCAAGGCCTTTCGCGACGGCGGCGGAGACAATTTTGGTAGTGGACTTGCCAATTCCGCCCTTTCCATAGAATGCGATCTGACGCAGAGCTGCCATGCTTGGCGTTCCTTCATGAGTTCGAAGCAATGCGGTTATCCCGCACCGCGGATGCGGCGGCCGTTCCGCTGCCTCGCAATAGCTCTCAAGATTCGTGCCAAGCCGGCCGATTGAGCTGACGAACAACTATTCGCTGCTATTTCAACGATGTGGGCGGAAGATACGCGATTGGGCGAAAACGATTGCGCGTCGCGCAAGCTGACAAAGGTGACGACGATGATTGTCATCAACAACCGACCCTACCGGAAACACTGGCAGGCCAGCGTTATCGCGCTAAACCACTCCCTGGGATACGATCCCACTTACCCAATAGCGCTGTCTCCGGTGGGATCATCGACGACGATCAAGCGCCGCGGCGAGCGATCCCATTCACCAGGACGAGGTAACCTCGTCCCGCATCTGGTACCCTGCATAATGTTGCCGTCTGGCGCGCGCGCCTGCTCCGCCATCGGCCAAAAATGTTTGAGCGGCCTCTCCCCACTCAAGGGACCACGACGTCGAGCAAATGACGCTTGCCGTTTCATAAATGTATTCGGCCCTGCGCGCCTGGAGTGCTGTTGCAGCTGGTCATGATGACAGGTCCGCACGCTCCGTTCGGAATAAAGAGTTCGGGCACGAAGCCTTTTTTCACAGGATTTACGGCATGTTGATCGACCGTTTCGTCCATCACTATGCCAGAGCGTTGCAATTGAGCGAAGAACGTCAGGCGAAAGCAGGATCTCCGAAGGACGATTGTCCGGCATGCAGGAAAAGTCCGAACACAGCGATTCCCTGCTTGATGATGCCAAGGCCTTGCGCAGGGAGGCGGACGATCCCGTTGGTGTGGGTGACCTCAGCGAGGCTCTCGCCGTGCGCCTGCGACCTGAATAATCATGACGCTTGCATGAACGAAGGTGACACCCCTGCAGCACGGTCTTGTTCAACGATAGCTCTGCGACAGTTCGCTTCAGCTTGACGTTCGCCCTTCCAAAATGGCGTTGACGCTTCACCTTGCGAGGGCATCAGACCAGTATATTTTGTGCTAATTTAGAAGGTCGCGTTAGAAGCTTCTACTTTGCGACAGACATCGGCGATCAGCCTCTCCCTCTATCAAAATTCGGGACAATGCGATCTCCGCTTAATTTTTTCCTGCGCGGGTCGTAAGTCGACAAATGCAGTTCCAGATGACCCGATTAACCGAAATTCTCCACGCCAACCTACGACATCGTCGTCACCTTTGTCAGCTTGCGCGACGCGCAATCGTTTTCGCCCAATCGCGTATCTTCCGCCCACATCGTTGAAATAGCAGCGAATAGTTGTTCGTCAGCAAAATCGGCCGGCTTGGCACGAATCTTGAGAGCTATTGCGAGGCAGCGGAACGGCCGCCGCATCCGCGGTGCGGGATAACCGCATTGCTTCGAACTCATGAAGGAACACCAAGCATGGCAGCTCTGCGTCAGATCGCATTCTATGGAAAGGGCGGAATTGGCAAGTCCACTACCAAAATTGTCTCCGCCGCCGAAGCCGTCACGAAAGGCCTTGCTCCGATAGAGCCGGTAATTTTGTTGGCGCGGCAGCTTAATGGCTGTTGACGCTCCTGCCTAATGACTTTAGAAATGCATCATGACGGATTATTTCCGTTATATAATAGTAGACCGTCAGGAGGTTTGTTGTGACGCAGTCTGTTAAACGTCGGAAGCGCAAGGTCAAGGGGTCTGACCTCTTTGTGCGGGGGCTTGAGGAGCAGGGGGTCAAATGCATCTTCGGCATCCCCGGCGAGGAAGTCCTCGACATCATGGAATCCATTCGCAAGTCGAAGACGAAGATAAAGTTCGTGCCGACCCACACCGAGTGGGCCGCGGCCCTCATGGCTGCGAACTATGGCCGCCTGACTGGCAAGACCGGCGTCTGCCTCGCCACTTGCGGTCCGGGCGTGCTCAACTTCCCCAACGGGGCTGGCTATGCCTTTCTCGGCGGGATGCCGCTTCTGATGGTTGGCGGCCAGAAAGCGATCAAGAGCCGCCCCCAGGCAGGTTTTCAGAGGGTCGACGCCGTCGCGGTGATGAAGCCCGTGACCAAGCTCGCAATACAAATCGCATCGGCGCAGTTGATCCCGTCGATGGTCAGGGAGTCCTTCCGCGTCACCCAGGAGGGAAAGCAGGGGCCAGTGTATCTTGAGCTTCCGGAAGATATTGCGGCCGAAAAATGCGAGGAGGAGGAGGTCTGATGATTGCGCCGACGCCCCATCACCGCAGCCAAACGTCCGCTTCTGATGTTCGGGGCAGTCGCCTCGCGTCCCCGATCTACACCGGATTCGCGCAGTTTACGATTCGCACAGTCAGCAATCGAAAGGAATTGACATGACAAGGCAACGAAAGAACACTCGCAGCCCTGAGGGCGAAAAGCGCATGGTCAAGGGGTCCGACCTCCTGCACCAGTTCGAACGGCCGATAGCAAGCGATGCGACCCTCAATCAAATCGCCGCCCGCATCACCGAAGCCAAAAGTCCGCTTCTGATATTCGGGGCAGCCGCCTCGCGTGCCGCCGCCTCTAATCTCGGCTTGGCAGCGGATATGGCGCAGTTTGTGATCCGCACCGGCATTCCGTTCCTTACCACTCAAATGGGCAAGGGCACCGTGTCCGAGAGCTCCCACCTCTATATGGGCACGCCGGCGCTATCCGAAGGCGAGGATGTGCATGAGGTCATCGACAAGGCCGACCTGATCCTCCCGATCGGCCACGACACGACCGAAAAGCCACCGTTCATCATGCGCAAGGGCGGCCAGGAGGTCATTCACATCGCAGAACAGCGGGCACCATTCGAGCCGGTCTACTCCCCGCAATACCAGCTTATCGGTGAGATCGGCCATTCGCTGAAGGCGCTGGGCGATCGCCTCGAGGGCAAGCTGCCAAACGCGCAGGCGCTTCTTTACCTACGCGAGCCCATTCTCGAGCGCACCGCCGCGCGGGCGACGGAGGACAGCTTCGCGCTACAGCGTTTGGTCAACGATATAAGCGAGGTGATGACGCCGCATGACAGCATCCTGGTGCTGGACAACGGCCAGTACAAGATCTCGGTCGCTCGCAACTACCAGACCAATGCCCCCAATACGCTGCTGCTCGACAATGCTCTTGCAACAATGGGAGCAGGACTGCCGTCGGGGATAGTTGCCGCAATGCTCTATCCCTTGCACCGCGTCATGGCGCTCTGCGGCGACGGCGGCTTCCAGATGACCAGCCAGGAACTGGAGACGGCCGTCCGCCTCAAGCTCAACCTGGTCATCGTCATCCTGAATAACAAGGACTACGGCATGATCAGCTGTAAGCAGGCCTCCAAGGGTTACAAGAATTTCGGCACCAAATTCGACAATCCGGATTTCGTGAAATTGGCCGAATCCTATCACGCCAAGGGCACGCGCGTCGAAACGCCGGACGATCTGGTGCCGGCGCTGGAAGCCGCTTTCGAAGGCGGCGGCGTCCATGTTGTCGAAGTGGCGATCGTTCATTCGGATTACAAGCGAGGGCTCACCGATAAGCCGCGCTCGCGCAAAGCGAAACCAACGAAGCGCCTGAGCGACCTAGGATAAACCGCCTCGGACAGGCCGCCCTGCCGCCCGAGAGACCCAAGTGAGGACCAAAAGCATGAAAGCCTTTACTTTCCAAACCCCGACCAACATCCGTTTCGGCGCAGGCGCGTCCAGCAAGATCGGCGAGCTCCTCAAGGGCTACAAGGCCGCCCATGTGCTGCTCGTCACCGACGAGAAGGTGTGGGCGGCCGGGCTGACGCGCAATGCGGAAGCGGCGATTGCCGAAGCCGGCATCGCGCTCACCGTGTTCGACGGCGTGCTCGCCGACGCGCCGTCGCATGTCATCGAAGCGGCGGCAGAAATCTGCCGCGAGCGCGGCGTCGACACTGTCGTGGCAATCGGCGGCGGCAGCGCGCTGGATACGGCAAAGCTCGTCGCCTATCTCGCCAAAACCCCGGACAAGCTTGATGATATCTACGGTATCGACCTTGCCACCGGCGACCGGCTGCCACTGCTGCTGGTGCCGACCACGGCGGGCACCGGATCGGAAGTGACGCCGGTCTCCATCGTTAAAACGCTGAACAATGAGAAGAAGGCGGTGATCTCGCCGCTCCTCATCCCGGACTGGGCGATCCTCGATCCCGAACTGACGCTCGGCCTGCCGCCGCACCTCACCGCCCAGACGGGAATCGACGCCATAGTGCACGCGATCGAGGCCTATACCGGCAAGATCAAGAAGAACCCGACCTCCGACTGGCTCGCGCTGAAGGCGCTGGCGCTGCTGTCGGCCAATCTGAGGAAAGTGTGCGCGGACGGCTCTGACCTCGAAGCGCGCTCGGAAATGCTGCTCGGCTCCATGCTGGCCGGCATGGCGTTTGCCCATTCGCCGGTTGCAGCGGTGCATGCGCTCGCCTATCCGATCGGCGAGATCTTCCA
>Ga0102591_1003251_pt1 | contig 15006 bp, 14 predicted proteins | sample AraplaCol_mCL_r2_2_FD_76860 | JGI IMG/M metagenome (GOLD analysis project Ga0102591, IMG submission 76860) | Arabidopsis root microbial communities from North Carolina, USA - plate scrape MF_Col_mCL_r2 (SPADES assembly) (version 2) | ecosystem: Host-associated > Plants > Roots > Endosphere... | reverse complement strand
TGGTCACCATCGGCACCATCGTCGCCGCCTGGGTGTTTGCGATCTAGGCAATCGGAAACTGAAGCTCGAAGGCCGCGCCCTCGTCGGTCGGCCTGAGGCTGATCGAGCCGCCATGGCTCGCCATCACCGCGCGTGCGATCGCCAGCCCCATCCCGGTGCCGCCCTGGTCGCGACGGGTGGTGAAGAAGGCATCAAAAATCCTGTCGCGGTTCGGTGCCGAGATCGGCTCGCCGTCATTGCTCACCGTCAGACGCAAGGTCGTCCGCTCAAAGCTCGCCTCCAGCCGGATCGACCGCGCCTTGTGCCGCACCGCGTTATCAGTGAGATGCGACAGCACGATTAGTGCCTTCTCGCCGGACATGCCGATCGGGCGGTCCAGGCTGCCACTGGCCGAGATGTCGCTTGCCGGAAACAGGCTTCGGAGGTCGGCGATCACGGGTGCGAGCTCCGTGCGCTCGTTCTGCGGCAGGCTCTCGGCGCGGGCCAGTTCGCGCAGCCGCTGCGCCATCGCCTCCAGCCGCTGCGTGTCGGACAGGATGTTGGCGATGAACGTGTTCTGCTCGGCCGGCGTCAGGCCCTCGGACTTGCCTTGGACCGAATCCTGCAACAGCTCGGCCGCGCCCTTGATCGAGGTCAGCGGCGATTTCAGCTCGTGGGTGAGATGGGCCGAAAAGGTCGCGATATAGTCCGAGCGACGCGCCAGCTGCTCGGCCATGCCGAGGAAGCTGTGCGAGAGCTGGGCGAACTCGCGCGTGCCGTAATGCCGCAACGGCTGAAACGCCTCGCGGTCGCCGCGGCCGATCCGTGCGGCCCGGTCGATCAGCTCGCGCATCGGCAGCGTGATGGTGCGGGAGAACACGAGGCCGATAGCGATGGTGCCGAGGATCACGGCGAGGCCGGCCAGCACGAACTTGGTCCGCTCCTGGTAGAGATGATCGAAAATGTTGCTCGGCGTCCGCGTGGTGTAGATCACGCCGGCGACGCGGTTGTTGACGATGACGGGCATCGCCGAGAACACGTGCACGCCGAGGCCGCGGCTGAATGAGTAGATCGGCGGCGGCGGCTTGTCCGGCACGCGGTTGCGCAAGGTCGCGCGGTATTGCCCGTGCAGCGCATCCGCGACCTCCTCGATATGGGCGAGCGACTGCCCGACCTCCTGCCGCCCGGCGATGACGACGCCCTGGGGATCGAGGATGCGAAAGCCCGCCAGCGTCACCTTCTGGGTCTCGCGGATGATCGGCGTCAGCTTTGCGCCGATCTCGACATAGCCGGGCTGCGCCGGCTGGGAGGCTGGCACCGCCTCCGGCCGGCGCCGCAGCAGATCGTTGGCGGTGAGATCGAGCGCGGGGCGGATCGGCGTGACGGGGTCGCCGGGGTCGGGCAGCACGTTCGGCGGCACTTCGGGCCCGAGCGTGAGGCCGCTGTCGAGCCGCGCCGTGACCTCCTGCGCATAGATCGTCGCCAGCACGCGGCTCTGCGCGATCAGCTCGGCCTGGGTCTGGCGGATCAGCTGGTTGTCATAGAGGCGGAAGAAGAACAGGCCGACCAGCGGCAGCACCGCGACGGTCGCCAGCACCGTGAAGATCACGAGCCCCAGCGACGGCCGCCATTTGTCGGGTGCGGCGCTCATGCCTCTTTCTCGCAGCGGCCGAGCTTGAAGCCGACGCCGTGGATGGTCTCGATGACGTGCTCGCAATTCTGTGCCGCGAGCTTGGCGCGGATGTTGCGGATGTGGCTGTCGATGGTGCGGTCGGAGACCTGGATGTTGAGCTGATAGGCCGCCCGCATCAGCTGCTCGCGGTTGAACACCGAGGTCGGTCGGGTCAGGAACGCGCGCAAAATGCCGAACTCGATCGCGGTCAGCTTCAGCGGCGTACCAGCGAAGGTCGCGACATGCTGCTCGGGATCGATCAGCAGGCCCCCTTGCACGAGCGCGGTGGGACCGGCCTTGGCCTCGCCATTGCGCGGGCTGAGGCGACGCAGGATGACGTTGACCCGCGCCACCAGCTCACGCGGGCTGAACGGCTTCGTCACATAGTCGTCGCCGCCGATCTCGAGGCCGAGGATGCGGTCGATCTCCTCGTCGCGCGCCGACAGGAACAGGATCGGCACGTCGGAGCTCTTGCGAATCTCGCGGCAGACGTCGAGGCCGTCGAACTCGGGCATGCCGATGTCGAGCACGATGAGATCGGGCCTGTCGGCGGCAAAGCGAGCGAGCGCCTCCCTGCCGTCGCGAGCCTCGATCACGTCCATGCCGGCCTTCTTCAGCGCAACGCGGATGACCTCGCGGATGTGGCCCTCGTCGTCGACGATGAGAATGCGATGCGCCAAGAAACTCTCCGCCTGCTCAGCCGGCCGGCTGATCCTTCACTTGCGCCGCCAGCCCGTGCTGGAGCCGCCAATTCCTGAAACCCCAGCTCCGCCAGGCCAGATCCTGGCGTTGCTGTTCTACAAGGCGGTCGCGGCGCGACACAAGGCAGTAGCCACGCGCCGAAAGATCGCTCTCCCTGGACTTGGCCAGGAGTTCGATGGCCTTGTCGATCGCGGGCAGTGCCTGAGGCCCGAGCGAGAGGAGATAGTTGGTGTCGAGTTGCACGCCGTTGCCCGATGCTTCCCGGCTGTGGGCGACATTGTAGTCGGCAATGAAGGCGTCGAAGTTCACCAGCGAGCAGCCATAGAGCACGATCGTGAGCGCGGCCAGATTGATGCCCACGAGCCATTGGTTGGACCGGTTGAGCGCGATACGAACAACGATCAGGATCAGCCCCAGCGCGACCAGCCCCATCCAGATGAAAGCCGCGATGCGCCAGTAGGTCAGCATGTAGATGTCGACATAGAGGTCGAGCCGAAGGATGGACGAGGCGACCAGCAGCACGTTCTGTCCGACCCACACATAGACCAGCGGCCGGATCACCTTCGATTTCTCGGCCGGCGCGCCCGGCCGCATCGCCACCAGCACGAAGGCCGCGGCGAGCAGGGCGGTGACGATCAGCGGATAGGCGCCACGATGCGCATAGCCCGCATAAGTCAGATTGTCGGGCAGCGCCACATGGCCCCAGAGATAGATGCCGTCGAGAACGGACTGCGCCGCGAACAGCAGGTTGAACAGGATCAGCGAGCGCAGGATGGTGGAGGGGCCAAGAAACTCCGCCGACACCAACGGCGGCAGCGGCGGCGGGAGGGGGCCGTCCGCGACGGTGCTGACCATCGTCTTGCTCCGCCAGCGCACATGGATGAACGGCCAGACCAGTGCCAGCATCAAGGCCCAGAACAGCACGCGCGGGATGCTGACATATTGCAGGATGAGTTTCGGATTGAGCAGGGAGACCCATTGTTCGATCACCGGATTGGCCGCGGCGAAGAGCGCGACGAAGACGGTGCTGAGCGCTGCAGGGAGCAGCCAGCGCGCGATGCCGCGGGTCAGTGCCGAGGCATTGAAAGCCTGGGGCGCATCGAGGAAGAACCGGAAGGGTCCGAGCAGTACGAAATTGCGCAGCGCGCGGGCGCGCTCGGCAAGCCCGGTCGTTTCCGCATTGGTCACGAGCAGCAGCGCAATCGCCAGCGACGCGACGAGGATCAGGAACGACAACGTGTTGAGCTCTTCGACAACAGGCACCAGTCCGGCGGCGAGAACGGCTGAGCCGACCATGGCCCGGCGCAGATCCAGGGCCGCGCGATTGAACAGCGCCGATACGCCGGCGAGCGCGATCGCAAAGAGCGTCAGCGACAGCCCGATCCGCTGCCCGTAGAACAACCAGTCGGCGAATGCGGCCAGCGCCAACGCGAGACCGACCTTGGCCGGGATCGAGGAATGATTGATCGGCTTGATCTCTTCTCCGATCGTCGAAGCCAGGCTCGTCATGTCCGGAAGACCTATCGTGATGGTTGGCATCACGAAGTCTGAACGTCGTTTGTGCAGAAGGCGGGATCGCCGTCTGCACGGTTTCAGGAGTCTTTTGCAGTTTTCGTGCAGGCCCGCGTTTGCCTCTCGCGCAGGCCAAATCGCTTTGATAGGTGCGAAACATTCGTCCCTCATCGCATGTGGCACATCATGCAATTCTTCCGTCGCACCGGTCTCATCCTGCTCTGGCTCGCTGCGCCTCTCCTTGCATTCGCGGCCGCGAACAAGAACGATCCCTATCTGGTCCCGCTGCGCGGCGCCGGAAACATCGCGCTCGTCGCTGCAAGCACCATGATCGTCATCCTGCTGTTGCGTCGAGGGCGCTGGCGTACCATCGCGGGCAAGCTGCTCGTCATGTTCTGGTGTCTGCCGCCGTTGCTGATGTCGGCCGCGCATCTGAAGTTCGAGCTGCGCAAGAACGAGGTTCTCGGTGCGAGCGCAGCCGAAGCGCGTCAGCTCGGGCCGCACTTCATGGTCGGCTATTCCTCGTTCCCCGAGGTCGCGCGTCTGGCCAGGCTGGGTCTGATCGGCGGCATCTATGTCACCCGGCACAACATCCGAGGACGGACGGTCGAGGCGCTGCGTGCCGAGATCGCCGCGCTCCAGGACGTCAGGCGCGCCGCCGGCCTGCCGCCGCTTGTCGTCGCCGCAGACCAGGAAGGCGGCATCGTCGGGCATCTCGCACCTCCGCTGACAAAGGTGCCGGCGCTCGCGACGCTCGCCGGGCTTGGTCCCGACGAGCAGCAGGCCAAAGCGGAAGAATTCGGCCGCATCCATGGCCGCGAGCTCGCAGGGCTCGGCGTCAACCTCAATCTCGCCCCGGTGCTCGACCTCAAGCCGCCACAGCGGCGCAACCGGCTCGACTTCCACACGCTGATCGGCCAACGCGCGATCGCGACAGATCCCGCCGTCGTCAGCACGATCGCGAGCGCCTATGTGCGCGGGCTGGAGGAGTCGGGCGTCGGCGCCACGCTCAAGCATTTTCCGGGCATCGGGCGCGTGCGCACCGATACGCATCATTTCAGCGCCAATCTCGACACGCCGGTGAGGGAGCTCGAAGCCACCGACTGGCTGCCGTTCCGCGAGGTGCTGTCGCATTCGCGCAGCGCGCTGATGGTGGGCCATGTCACGCTCACGGCGGTCGATCCCGATCGCGCCGCCTCGCATTCGAAGCGCGTCGTCGACGGCATCATTCGCGAGACATGGGGTTACCAGGGCATCGTGATGACCGACGATCTCGTGATGGGCGCGATCTACCAGAACGACGTCTGCAAGGCCGTGGTCGAGGCCATCAATGCCGGCGTCGATATGCTGCTGGTCGCCTATGACGGCGCGCAGTTCTACCGGGTCTTTGCCTGCGCGCTGGCGGGATCTCGGCAAGGCGGGCTCGATGCGGCCATGTTGCATGCGAGCGCGGCGCGGCTGGAGCGCGGTTTTCCGACCGAGCAGGCGCGAGCCGCCTCGGGCGCGATCCACCTCGTCGAAACTAGCCCTTCGCGAACTGGCGGTAGTCCGGCTCGCGGTGAAACCAGAATTCGTAGCCGGTGATGGCCTTCTGCATCGCGACGTCGTGGATCGGCTGGTTGAGCGGAATGACGGGAACGTCGCGCATGCAGAGCGCGATGAAATCCTTCACGCACCGGTCGTACTCCGCGCTATCTGCGGTGAACCGCGCCTTGTCGATCAGCGCGTCCATCGCCTTGTTCTGGTAGGACGAGATGTTGAAGATCGAGTTGTTGCCGTGGAAATTCCAGTAGAAGTAATATTCGGGATAATCCAGCCAGCCAGAGAAACGATTGAGCGCGAGCGGCAGCTCCTTCTTGTTCAGCGTCGTGCGCCAATTCGCGCCCGGGATCTTTTCAATGCCTGCCTTGATGCCGATCTTGGCGAGGCTCTCCTGGATCAGGATCGCGGTCGGCTCGCCGACGGTGGCGGTGCCCGTGTCGAGCGACAAGGTCGTCTCCAGGCCGGATTCGAAGCCGGCTTCCTTCATCAACGCCTTGGCTTTGTCGAGGTCGGTGACATAAGGAAACGGCTGCGGCCACACGGGCTTTGCGACCTCTGCCGCTCCGCCGTACATCGGAACGGCGCGCCCGAAGAACGCGCTGCTCTGGATCTGCTCGTACGGCATCGCCCAGGCGATGGCCTGGCGCAGCTTCGCATTGTCGAACGGCGGTTTGGCGGTGTTGAGCGCGACATACCAGAGCGCGTTCGGGATCGGCACGCCCGAGACCTTGACCTTGCCCTCCCTGATGATCTGCTCGAAATCGCGCGGCGCAAAGCCGCTGGAAATGTCCGCATCACCACGTTCCAGCATGGCGCGGCGCGTACCTGCGGAGGGAACGTCGCGCGCGATCACGCGCCTCACCTTCGGCAGCGGGCCGCTCTTCCAGTCGTCGAACCGCGCCAGCACGGTCTCGCTGCCGGGCTTCCAGCTTTCGATCCTGTAGGCGCCGCCGCCGGCCTCGTTGGTCCTCAGCCACGCCAGTGCCCAGGGGTCTTCAGCCGTCGCATTCTTCTTCGCCAGCTCGGAGTTGATGATGAAGGGCACGACGACCGCGACGTTGAACAGCAGCATCTTGTCCTTGCGGACATAGTCGATGCGGAAGGTGTGGTCGTCGACCACGACGAACTGCTCGGGCTTCTCCAGCGACCCCGCCGACATCTGGAAGGTCGGAAAGCCGCCGACCTTCACGGCACGATCGAACGACCATTTGACGTCCTTGGCGGTCACAGGCGTGCCGTCGTGGAATTTTGCATCTTTCCGCAAGCGGAAGGTGCAGGACATGCCGTCGGCGGCGACTTCCCAGCTCTCGGCGAGCTCGGGCGCGAGCTTCTCGCGGTCGTACGAGATCGTGCCATCGGGCAGCGTCTTCGAGGCGTAGCTCAGCAGGCGGTCATAGCAATTCCAGGACAGGCCGTTCACGGTCTGGTTGGATCCGACGCCCTGCATGTCGAGCGAGTTCGGCCCGAGCTCCTGCACCACCAGCAGCGTCTCGCTGCGCCCCTGCGCCAGGGCATGGGGAGACATGATGGCCGTCATTGCAGCGGCGCTCAAGCCGCCGAGGACGATGTCACGGCGGCTGACATGGAAGGTTGAATCGCGCATCGCTGCCCCCTGAGAGAGTTGTCCCGGGATCGAGAGGCAAGGCGTGTGCCATCAGCGCGCTTCGAGATGCCGCAACCTATCTCAGCTCCTCCGCGAGGAAATCGACCAGTGCCCGTATCTTGGTCGAGGGACGCGGGCCGCCCGGGAAGACGGCGTGCACGGCGAGGGGCGAGGCCTTGTAGCCTTTCAACAGTGGAACGAGCGCACCCGATTTGATTTCGGGCGCGGCCATCACGGACGTTGCCATCGAAATGCCGAGGCCCGCCAGGGCACAGGCGAATACGCCCGGACCTGAATCGGTATGGATGCGGCCGCGCACGTCCACCGACGTTTCCGCGCCGTTGCGCGTGAACACCCAGCTCGCCCGGCCGGAATGACCGGGCCCGAAGATGCAATCATGTGAAGCGAGATCGGCCGGCGTTTTCGGCGTGCCGCGCGCGGCGAGATAGGACGGGGACGCCACCAGGAGACGCTGCAAGGTTTCGAGCTTGCGTGCGCCGAAAGCGGAATCGTCGAGCTCGCCGAGGCGGATGGCAAGATCGGCGCCTTCGGCCACGAGATTCTGCCGTTCGTCGACCACCGACAGTTCGATATGGAGCATCGGATGCATCGCCAGGAATTTCGGCAGATGCGGAATGATTTGCCGCATGCCGTACATGATGGGCATGGCGATGCGGATGGTTCCGCGCAACGAATCGATGCCGCGTGCGGCGTCCTCGGCGTCCTCGATGTCGGCGAGGACCTCACGTGCGCGCGCGAGGAAGAGTGCCCCAGCGTCGGTCACGGTGATGCTGCGCGTGGTCCGCAGCAGCAGCTTGACGTCGAGCCGCGCCTCCAGCTCGCCGATGATGCGGGATACCGAGGGCTGCGACAGGCCGAGCTCACGGGCCGCCCTGGAAAAGCTGCCGCATTCGGCGGCCCGCACGAACACCGTCATTTCCTGAAGCCGGTCGCTCATTTGGATTCCAAATAAATCTTCTCCGGCCGAGCGGTATACCCCTCGGCTTCCAAATGATCCAGATAGGCCGGGCCAACAGCAATCGACGGAGTTTCGCCATGGCCCTGCAAGACAAGCTCGATGCCTTCAAAGCCGATTTCGAAGGCGGCCGCCTGCCGCTCAAGCCCAGCCGGGAGGTACTCGACATCATGCACCGCGCCACCGCCGAGTTGATCGCGAGCGGTCAGGCACAGCGGGCGAAGAGGGCCGGTGACGCCGCGCCGGAATTCACCCTGAAAGACCCCGAGGGCAGGCAGGTCGCCTTGCGTGAGCTGCTCGCCAGGGGACCGCTGGTCGTGTCGTTCTATCGCGGCGTTTGGTGCCCCTATTGCAATCTCGAGCTCCAGGCGCTCCAGGAAGCGCTTCCGAAGATCGCCGCCCGCGGTGCGAGCCTCGTTGCGATCTCACCGCAGACCGCGCCGAACAGCCGGAAATCGGAGCGCGACAACAAGCTGTCCTTCCCCATTCTGAGCGACGTCAGGAGCGCGGTCGCCGAGGCCTTCGGCATCCGTTTCGCGCTGCCGCAGGAGCTCGTCGCGCTCTACCAGTCCTTCAAGAACGATCTGCCGACGTTCAATGACGATCCGGCCTGGGTGTTGCCGATGCCGGCGCGTTACGTCATCGGCCGTGACGGAATCATCGCCTATGCCGAGGTGAATCCGGACTACACGCACCGTCCTGATCCGTCGGAGCTGCTGCCGGTGCTGGATCGTCTAAGCGCCGGCAAGGCGGCTTGAGACTTACGATGTGATTGCTCCGCGCGCCGCTACGCGCGGGGCGGTTGGATTCCGCCGGAGATGGCTACCGCTGGCGCGCGATCAATCCGTCGATCATCGCGCGCACCAGGTCCGCGATCTCCCTGCGCAGCGCCGGCAGCGGCACGGCAACCAGCTTCTGCTCCAGTCCCAGTGCCACCATGCCATGCACGGCCGAGAACAGGCTGCGCGCGGTGATGCCGAGCTCCTCGGGGCTTCGCTTCGGAAACAGTGCGGCCAGCGGCTGGTAGATGTGGTGGAACAGCTGCATCTGGTCTGCGACGGACCAGTCGGGGACGGCCTTGTCCGCCTCCATGCGATGCTCGAACAGCGCGCGCCAGAGCTGGAGATTCTCCGCGGCGAAATCGCAATAGGCGAGGGCGATGCGGACCAGGCTTTCCTGCGGTGATGGCTCGCCTGCGCTGACCGCTGCGCTGAGCACCTCGTCGAGCCGGAGCAACGTGCGCGAACCCACACGTAGGATCAGCTCGTCCATGTCGGCCACAAGATTGTAGACCGCGCCGTTGGCGCAGCCGATCTCGCGGGCGAGATCGCGGGTTTTCAGGCCCGACAATCCGCGATCGGCGATCATCCGCTCCGCCGCCAGGATCAGGGTGGATCGAAGTTTTCCTCGTCGTTCCAAGGCTTTAGACATCAATTGCAAAATTCTTTGAGCGACGCTCAAAATATTCTTGAACGATGTTCAAGTTTGCTGCTACAAACGGCTTGTGAGCAACGCTCATAACAGGGAGCTGAAGATGTTCAAGACCGTCGTGACACTTTTCCGCGGCAGCGTGGCCGCCGCCGGCGAGGAGCTGGAGGACCGGACGGCCCTCCTCATTCTCGACCAGCAGATGCGCGATGCGGCCGCGGCCGTCGAGCGCAGCAAACGAACGCTGGCGCTGGCGATCGCGCAGGACCAGCAGGAGGGCCGCAAGCTGGAGGCCACCGTCGCCCGCATCGCCGATCTCGAGACCCGCGCGGTCGCGGCGCTCGATGGCGGCCGTGAGGATCTCGCCAGGGACGCCGCCGAAGCCATCGCGGGCCTTGAAGCCGACCGCGATGCGGCCATGACGGCTCGCGCCCTGTTCGCAACCGAGATCATCAGGCTGAAGCGGCACGTCGCAACCGCGCAGGCCCGCATCACCGAGCTCGATCGCGGCCGCCGTCTCGCCCGTGCCTCGGAGGCGGTGCGCTCGCTTCGCCGCAGCGGCATCGAGGCCGCGCGTCCTTACGAATCCACGTTGCCGGAGGCGGAGGGCACTTTGCGGCGTCTGCGCGATCGGCAGATGGAAGCCCAGGCTGCCGACGATGCGCTGGTCGAGCTCGATGCGGCCACGGGTCCCCTCGCTACCGCCGAGAGACTCGCCGAGCAGGGCTTTGGTCCGCGTCTGAAGACGACCGCGGACGACGTACTGGCGCGGTTGAAATCCAAGCAATCGCCGACCGCCTGACCTCATCCCCCATCATCATCGCACCAACAGGAGACCATCATGAACCAGAACGGCCAGCCCCACAGCAGCGCCTGGGTGACCTTCACTTACGCGTCCTTTGCAGCCTCCGCATTCCTCGTCGCCATCGGCGTCTTCTTCCTGCCGATCGACTTCTGGATGAAAGGCTATCTCACCATGGGTATCGTCATGCTGATCCAGACCTGCATCACCCTGACCAAGACCGTGCGTGACAATCACGAGAGCAGCCGGCTGGTGAACCGCATCGAGGACGCGAAGGCCGAGCGGCTTTTGATGGAGGTGTCCAAGGCCGCCTGAAAAAGCGCCTTGATCCGATCCGTACGAAAGCAGGGAGCCGCGAAGGAACACGCGCCGCGGCTCTCGCATCCGCAACCATCCGGTACGACGTCCTGATGGTCGTGATCCGCATCACGCATTGTACTTCGGCTGCAGGTGGGATATGGCTCTCGCGCTTTTCAGAGGCGGAGACGAGCTTTGTCGAAACAATCGCTGCGTGAAGAGGCCGAGCGCCTGATCCGCGAATCGATGGAAAAGAAGACCATCGTCGTCAAGCAGGGCGCGACCCGCATCGAAGCCGTCTGCGGCAAGTGCGGCGCGCCGAACCGGGTGCAGGCGGAGAAAGGCCAGACCCGGGTCAAGTTCGCATGCAAGAATTGCGGACACCAGCAAGAGACGCTGTAGGGCGTCTTCTCTTCCTCTCCCACAAGGGGGAGAAGGAAAAGCGTCACTTCCCCTCCACGAACCTCTTGAACGCATCCGCATAATCCGGATGCCAGCCCGACAGCGGCGGGCGGTTCCCGATGACGTCGCCGGCGGCCCATTCCATGCGCTTCTCGTCGAGCGCGCGTGGCACGTCATTGTCCGGGCACAGGATGTAGAAATCGCCGGCCTCGAGCCGCGCCAGCATGAAATCGACCGTCTGCTCCGGCGTCCAGGCGCCGGCGGGTTTTTCGGTGCGGCCCTTCGCGGTGAGCCCGGTGAAGACGAAGCCGGGGATCAGCAGGTGCGCCGTGACGTGGCAGTCCTTTGCGTTGCGTAACTCGTGCTGGAGCGCCTCGGTAAAAGCCTTCACACCGGCCTTGGAGACATTGTAGGCGGGGTCGCCGGGTGGCGTGGTGATGCCCTGCTTCGAGCCGGTGTTGATGATGAGGCCGCATTTGCCGCGCGCGATCATGCCGGGCGCGAAGATTCGCGAGCCGTTGATGATGCCCCACATGTTGACGGCGATGATGCGCTGCCAATTGTCGGGTTCGTCGAACAATGTGCTGCCTGGCTGGATGCCGGCATTGTTCATGAGGATGTCGGTTCCGCCGAAATGCGCGCCCACGGCGCGCTCCAGTTCCTTCACGCTCTCCGCTCTGGCGACATCGACGGCGAAGGACATCACGTTTGCGGCAGGCGTGACGGATGACAGTTTTGTCGCAGCCTCGGTCAGTCGAGCCTCGTCGACGTCAGCGATACACACCTTCATGCCTGCGCGTGCGAAGGCCATGGCCGCGGCAAATCCAATGCCGGATGCGCCACCGGTGATCACGGCAACATTGTCTTTCACGATGGCGGCATGTGGCATGGCAAGGTCTCCGGGGAGGGCGCGGTCGAGCTATAACATGGCATGCGCGCGACCCTGCACAAGTCGGCATGGGAGGTCTTCGTTCCACGCTGCCTTTACGCTCCTCGGGCAGCGCTGTATTCTCCACGACCTAACGATCCCGCCCAGATCGAACCAATCAATCACCTGACAGGGAGTGCAGCCATGGCTGTGTCGCAGGCTATTCCGATCACGCGCCATCCGTTCGCGAACGGGTCCTACAAGCAGATGCTGATCGACGGGAAGTGGGTCGATGCGGCCTCAGGCAAGCGCTTCGAGACCCACAATCCCGCGACGGGTGAACTGCTCGCGACCGTTGCCGAGGGTGACAAGGAAGACATCGACCGTGCGGTCGCCGCCGCCCGCCGCGCCTTCGAAGGTCCCTGGAGCAAGGTCAAGCCGTTCGAACGGCAGAACCTGCTGCTCAAGCTCGCCGACCTCGTCGAGAAGAATTTCGACGAATTGTCGCAGCTCGATACGATGGATATGGGTGCGCCGCTCAGCCGCACCCGCGCCTATCGCCTGCGCGCGGTCGGCATGCTGCGCTATTATGCCGGCCAGACCACCGCGATCCACGGCGAGACCATCGAGAACTCGCTGCCCGGCGAAATCTTCTCCTACACGCTGAAGGAGCCGATCGGCGTCGTCGGTGCCATCATTCCCTGGAACGGTCCGCTCACCGCGACGATCTGGAAGATCGGCCCGGCGATCGCGACCGGTTGCACCGTGGTGCTCAAGCCCGCCGAAGAGGCGCCGCTGACCTCGCTGCGTATCGCTGAGCTCGCGATGGAAGCCGGCATTCCCCCGGGCGTCGTCAACGTCGTGCCCGGCTATGGCGAGACCGCGGGCGCCGCGCTCGCCTCGCATCCCGATGTCGACAAGGTCGCCTTCACGGGCTCGCATGTCACGGGCCAGTCGATCATCCGCGCTTCGGCCGGCAACCTCAAGCGCGTCTCGCTCGAGCTCGGCGGCAAGTCGCCGGACATCGTGTTCGCCGATGCCGATCTCGATGCCGCCGTGCCGGGCGCCGCGATGGCGGTGTTCGCCAATTCCGGACAGATCTGCAGCGCCGGCACGCGGCTGTTCGTCGAGCAGGCGATTTATGAGGAGTTCGTCGGCCGCGTCGCCGAGTTCGGCAAGAAGCTGCAGGTCGGCAACGGCCTCGATCCCAACGTGCAGATCGGCCCGCTGGTGTCCGAGCAGCAGCTCGAACGCGTCACCGGCTATCTCGACATCGGCCAGAAGGAAGGCGCACGCGCGCTCGCCGGCGGCGGCCGCGTCACCGAGGGCGCATTGTCGAAGGGCTTCTTCGTCTCGCCGACGGTGTTCGCGGGTGTCCAGGACAACATGCGCATCGCGCAGGAGGAGATCTTTGGCCCGGTCATCTCCGCGATCGCGTTCAAGGACATGGACGAGCTGGTCAAGCGCGCCAACAACACCACCTTCGGTCTTGGCTCGGGCTTGTGGACGCGCGACGTCACCAAGGCCCATGCGGTCGCGAAGCGCCTGCGCGCCGGCTCGGTGTGGGTGAACTGCTACCAGGCGATGGACCCGGCCGTGCCGTTCGGCGGCTACAAAATGAGCGGCTACGGCCGCGAGTCCGGCAAGCAGCATGTCGAGGAATATCTCAACGTGAAGGCGGTCTGGATCAAGACGGCTTGACGCGCCATCGCGTCCGGACTTCAGCGACTCGTTTGCTTGCGGCGACGAGAGGCTGCTAGCGACGACCAGAAGTTGTTGCCCGGACGCTACAAGCGATTTTGAAACGACTGTCGTCAGTGATCTCACAAGGATTGTTATCCCATTTCGAAGGTTGGCTCGTTACTGCTGGTCAACGTCAATGTTCGGGTTGGGATATCGAGAATGCTTCGTTTCGCTTCGACAATGCTTGTGGCTTTGGGCATCGCCTCGGTGCAGTCCGCGACCGCAGCCGATCTCGCTGCACGTGCGCCGCTCTACAAGGCGCCGCAATTGCCCGTCGCCTACAACTGGTCCGGCTTCTACGCCGGCGTGAATGTCGGGTACGGCTGGAGCGATGATGCGATCAAGCTCGCGCCGCACGATCCGGTTTTCACGGCGGGCGTGCTCGACGTGGCTCTCGCCGGCGGCCTTGTCCCGCCGTCTCTGGCAACGAACCCGCGCGGTGTGCTGGGCGGCGTGCAGGCCGGCTACAATTTGCAGACGGGTTCGCTGGTGTGGGGCGTCGAAGCCGATATCGCGGCGGCCGGCATCAAGGGCAGCTCGACGGTCTCGCGAACCCTGCCGGTTTTCCCGGACATCATGACCAGGCAAGAGCAGAAGGTCGACTGGTTGGGGACCGTGCGCGGCCGGATCGGTGCCACCGTTACACCCGATTTGATGCTCTACGCGACCGGCGGTCTTGCCTATGGGCACGTCAAGGCGTCGACGTCGATCGTCGATCCCACGCTTGCGGCCGGCACGCCCTGCCTCAACGTGATCTGTGGCGCGGGGACGTCGGAAAGCTGGCGCGTGGGCTGGGCCGTCGGCGGTGGCGGCGAGTACCGCATTTCGTCGAACTGGAGCGTCAGGCTCGAATATCTCTACTATGATCTCGGCAGCGAGAAATACACCTTCTTCAATCCGCTGTTCCCGTTCACTCCGGGTCCCGCGCGCGGCTTCGACGCAACTGCGGATTTCACCGGCCACATCGCCCGGGTCGGCCTGAACTACAAGTTCGGCTCGGGCCCGGTCGTCGCGAAATACTGATCCCGACCTTCTGGACAGATAGTAAGCCCCGGGCGCGGCCCGGGGCTTTTTTCTGCCGCCTGTTTCGGCTGTCCTGCCATCCATCCAAGCGGCTTCCGGGCCGCCATTCTTTCTCATATGATCCCCGTCCTCTCATCGATCATCCGGGGATCACATGAAATTCGAGGCGTTGTTCAAACCGTTGCAGGTTGGTCCGTACAGGCTCGCGCATCGTGTCGCGTTGGCGCCGCTGACGCGCATGCGCGCCGAACGCGAGAGCTTTGCGCCGCGGCCGCTCAACGCCGAATATTACGGCCAGCGTGCGACCAAGGGCGGTCTGCTCATCGCCGAAGCCTCGCCCGTGGTCTCGCATGGCCGCGGCAATCCGGCGACGCCGGGCATCTATTCGGAGGCGCAGATCGCCGGCTGGCGCAAGGTGACGGACGCCGTGCATGCCAAGGGCGGCATCATCTTCCTC
>Ga0102591_1003250_pt1 | contig 15011 bp, 13 predicted proteins | sample AraplaCol_mCL_r2_2_FD_76860 | JGI IMG/M metagenome (GOLD analysis project Ga0102591, IMG submission 76860) | Arabidopsis root microbial communities from North Carolina, USA - plate scrape MF_Col_mCL_r2 (SPADES assembly) (version 2) | ecosystem: Host-associated > Plants > Roots > Endosphere... | reverse complement strand
ACTGGCGCTTCAGATAGGTGTATTCGGTATCCGACCACAGCAGCACCTTGTTGCGCATGTTGTCGAGGATGAAGTCGCCGTGATCGGTGCGGACCGTCAGCACGGCATGGCCTTCGCCATTCGGCTGCAGCACGACGGTGATCAGCGTGTCGGACGGCGAGAAACCGTCGTCGATCAACATCTTGCGCTTCAGCAGGGCGTAATCCTCGCAGTCGCCGACAGTGCGCGGATAGGCCCAGCGCTCTTCGACCCCGTAGATCTGCTCATCCGTCATCGGCTGGATCGTCGAATTGACGGTGTAGTTGACCTTGAGAATTTCTTTCCAGCGATCCTCGTTGAGGATGGCCGGTCCGGCATCGCCGCCAACTTCGACACATTCCGTCGGATTCGCCTTGCAGAATTCATAGTGTCCGATCGGCGGGCTGGCATTGCCTGCCAGTACCATGCTGGCGGGCATTGCCTGTCCCGAACCCGCCATTGCCATCATGATGGCACCGGCCAGAAGGCCGCCTTTCAGGATATTCGCAGTTGTCATTGCCGTCTCCCCGTAAGTTGAGGTGACAATGGCACAGACGTTTTTATCTCACGCAAAATTACGCAATAGAATTAAAGGCTTAGTTGATTCAAATGCCGATAAAACTTGGCTAAAAACAGATTCGAATGCGCATAAAATTTGACGCGGATTTGTCACGAAATCGATTAAAATTGTAATCAACGCAACAAGGCTTTCGCCCGCGAAAAGGTTGCGTTGCCGCCCGCATGTTAAGGATTTTCGTTGAGCCGGGTAAATCTCAGCTGCCGGCTGGCGATCTGCGGCAACGCGCAGCCGGCCGGCGATGCCGCTGGAATGGGCCGATTCGGCCGGTTCAAAAGCAGAATGTCGCTCAGATCCTCGATTCCGGCAGGAAATTATTTTTGCTAGATATCGCGAAATCGATCGGTGGCACCGACGATCGCCGCGCTCATATCGGGATTTGCGGTGGAATGGGCCGCATGCGCAAGGATGCTGAGCTCGCTTTTCGGCCAGGCGCGGGCCAGTTCCTAGGCCGTGACGAGCGGCGCCTCGATGTCGAACCGTCCCTGCAGCAGGATACCGGGGATGCCGGTGAGCCGCGCGGCGTTCTTCAAAAGCTGGGCGTCCTCCAGCCAGGCGCCATTGCTGAAGTAGTGGGTGATGATGCGGGCCCGTGTTAGCAAATAGGCCGGATCGGCCCAGCGGCGCGGCAGGCCTTGGGGATCGGCGAGCAGAATCGAGGCCGCCTCCCAATCATGCCAGTCGCGCGCCGCCTTGAGGCGCGTCTCCGGGTCCGGATCGTTGAGGAGACGATGATAGGCGGCAACCATGTCCTCATCTCGTCCCTGGCTGCCTGGGGAAACCGCCTGGCGGAAACGGTGCCATTCTTCAGGAAAGAGCGGCGCCATGCCGCGATAGAGCCAGTCGATTTCCGAGCGGCGGGTGGTGGTCACGCCTGACAGGACGATCGCCGCGACACGCTCCGGATGGGTTTCGGCATAGGCCAGCGCCAGCGTCGAACCCCAGGAATTGCCGAAAAGCAGCCAGGCCTCGATGCCGAGACGGGCCCGCAGCCGTTCGATATCGGCAACGAGATCAGGTGGTGTTGAGGGAGAGATCAGTTTCGGGATCGGCAGCACTCGGCAGGCTGCGGCCGCAATTGCGCTGATCGAACAGAATGATTCGGTAGGCATCGGGATCGAAATAGCGCCGCGCCGTGGTCGAACAGCCGGAGCCAGGGCCGCCATGCAACACCAGCGCCGGGCGGCCCGCTGGATTGCCGCAGGCCTCCCAGTAGATCAGGTTGCCATCGCCGGTATCGAGTAGGCCATGATCATAGGGTTCGATTTCCGGATAGAGAGCTGACATCGGTGCGCCTGGGTCGAAGCCGACCTTATCCATCATCTCGCTGACAAAGGGAAGACGGGTGAGGGCGGAGCGCTCCGGGACGCAAAATCACCGCACAATTTTGGGCGACCTCGTTGGGTGCCGATCGGTGTCGCAGCTTGTTCCACACATAATATAATCTACCGACTGGGTGGAACGACTTGCGACAGGAATTCACGCGTGCGTTCCAAAGCCAGATTTGTTGCCGCTTGCAAGTCTCTTGCCGTGAAGTGGAGGCTTTTCAACACGACCTGACCGGGTGCGCACCGGACCTGGCAATCGCGTTCGATGGAAGTCTGTCGAGAATTGGCACCCGCCACGGAATCCGCGGCATCGCCCATTTTCAGCAGTCTTAAAGGAATTCCCGCAGCGTCTCGCGGGACTGGATCGACAGGAATTCGATCGCCACGCCTTCGACGAAGTGGCGCACGACGCGACCGCGCATGTTGCCGAGGCGCACGGCCGTTCCGATCGAAGGGCGCATCTCGACGTCGACGGCAGCGCCCGACAGCGAAAGGTCCATGATACGGCAGGAATAACGCGTGCCGTCCTCGAGCGTCAGTTCGGTCTTCGTGTCGCGTGGCGTCAGACGGTCGTGGCGGCGATCCTCGGGCAGGCCGAGTTCGTGCTTGTTGGCAAGCCAGGTGAGCTGGGCCGCGAGTTTCTCGCGTTTCCGGTCGGTGGCGTTGATCGACATGGTGAAGCCACGGCCATCGATCGTCTGGACATAACCTTCGACGCGGCCGAGATGGTCGATATAGGCGACGACGCGTTCGTTGGCGCGCGGCCGGCCGGGGCAGGTGACGTACATGTCGCCAGGCGACATGTCGATCACCATACATTCGAATTCCTCGTAATTCGCAAGCATCAGCCGGCCCTGCATATTGATGGGCACGCGCTGGAAAACGCCCTGTTCAGGGCGCGGCGCAGGTCGTTGCGTCTGAGCTGGCTGGAACGAGTGCATCAAAGGGCTTCTTCATCAAAATCGCAGAGACCGATCTTTACCCACAATCCATTAACAGAAGGTTGTTTCGCCCAGTCCCGACGTAGCGGAAAACGAGTATATCCGATGTCCTAAAATGGGACCGTCAGCGAGCCTCCACGCTCAGCAGCTGCGACACCATGCGGCGCATGACCTGCCCGAAATGGATGCTTTTGCCAGCGACGATCCTGTTGATGGGGCGCGGGTCGGCCGGTGCTGGCTTGTCGAATTTTCCGGGCAGCAGGCGGCTGCGGTCGAGCGCCAGGAATTCGAGCGGTACGATCTCCAGCCAGCTCGCGGCCGCGGCCGGCGCGATCGCACCGAGCAGCCGGTCGCAGGCGCCGTCCGGCGAACGCAGCGGCATCATGATAATCTCGAAGGAGGCCTGATGACCGACGGTGCTGTAGCCGGTGGCGTTGAACAGAGCCGGCATCGCATGGTCCATGACACCCATCGCCGTGCGTTCGATGTCCGCGAGCTGACTATTTGCCCAGAGAGACGAAAAACGTTCGCCGCGCAGGTCACGCCCAAAGAGATCACAGATGCGGGTGCCGGCGAGCCGGAAACCGATATCTCCGCCCTCGCGCCTCTCAAGAATAAACAAACTCTGGAGCAGGTGGGGGACGGCGGAGGGTTCGACCTGTGATTTCAGCGGCGCATCGGCAGCGCCGCGGATACGGTTCCAGTAGTCAAAAATTTCGATGGTCGTTTGCACACGCATTTCACACCAACCTGTCCCATTCCGGATCATTTTCGGGCAGTCATTGCCCGTACAGGCTCTACTATGCGGATTTCATGCCAGATCGCGGCGGTTAAGGTTAAGAAAGGGTTTCGGTTGAGATGCGGTGCCCGTCGTGACACTGTTCCGCATCGCTTCGACTTTCGAAGTTCAGCACAACCTACGGGCCGAGGTCTTTCCTGGAGCTCCCGGTACGCCGTCCGGCACTTCGGACGGCTTTTTTTTTGACAGTCGCTCCTGTATGGCTGTGGCCTCAACGAGGCGAAACACAGATGAATGAGCAGACGGCCGAGCCGCATAGGGCGCCCGAACCTCCCGAGGTCCAGCCGCCGGCACGGCCACCGCGCGAACCGGTCTTCAACCTTCCGCCGGCACTGTTCTTCAGTCTTTGCCTGCTTGGTTTCATCTATGCGGTGCAGGAACTCCTGCTGTCCGACGATGCGCTGAACTGGCTGTTCAACACCTTCGGCTTTAATCCCCACAGCTACGTGACCCCGCTGTCGCAGCAAGGGCTGGAGCTGTTCTGGACGCCCGTCACCTATTCGCTGCTGCACGGCAGCGTCCAGCATATCCTCTTTAACGCCTTCTGGCTGATGGCCTTCGGCGCGCCGGTCGTGCGCCGCATCGGGACGCTGCGTTTCGTGCTCTTCTGGGTTTTTTCCGCCGTCGCCTCCGCCGCCCTGCACGCGGTGCTGAACTGGGGGGATGTGTCACTGCTGATCGGTGCGTCGGGAGTCATCTCCGGGCTGATGGGCGCCGCCTGCCGATTCGCCTTTCCGGCCGAACGGCGGCCGATGGCGCCGGCGCATCTCAATCCCCGGCTTTCCATCGTCGAGGCGCTGAAGAGCCGCACCGTCATCATCTTCATGCTGCTCTGGCTGGTCGGCAACGCGCTGATCGCCGTCGGCATCCCGCTCGTCGGCGACAGCGACCAGGCGATTGCCTGGGATGCGCATATCGGCGGATTCGTCTTCGGATTCTTGCTGTTTTCACTGTTCGACCGGGCGCCGCGCCCGCCGGTGATGGAACCTGACGGAACCGAGAAGGATATGTTGCAATCCTGAGCCGGGCAGTGCACCATCAACCTATCTGCGATGGGGGGAGAAACCGCCGCGGATGCCTGTGACAAGTGTTTCACGGACATAGGAGGTTCGAATGACCAGTTCAGTCAAAGCAATCCTCGACCTGAAAGGCAGGGACGTCATCACTGCCGGGCCGAGCACCACCGTCGCCGAGGCGGCCGCCATCCTCAGCAAGAAAAAGATCGGCGCCATCGTCGTCGTCGGCATGGAGAACAGGATTTCGGGAATGTTCACCGAGCGCGATCTCGTGCATGCGATTGCCAAACACGGCAAGGAAGGCCTCGACCAGTCGCTGGCCCAGGTCATGACCGCGAAGGTCTACCGCTGCCATGAGGATACGACCGTCAACGAGCTTATGGAGCTGATGACCAGCCGCCGTTTCCGTCACGTGCCGGTGGAAAGCAATGGCAAGCTTGCAGGCATCATTTCGATCGGCGACGTGGTGAAATCGCGCATCGCCGAAGTCGAGCGTGAGGCCGAGGAAATCAAGGCCTATATCGCCGGCTGAGGTTTTAGCCGGCCGTGCTTGACCGATGTCGTTATCGCAAAACCGCTGCAGGCTTTTAGACGGCCCTGCATCAGGGGTGGCTGGCGTAGACTTCCTGCATGCGCTTGATCTCGGGGAGCCGGGCCCTGGCTTCCTCGTAGCCGCGTTCGATCGCCTCGCCAGCCCGGTGGAATTCGGAAAGGCCGATATAGCTGAGACGCGGCTGCAGCGAAATATCCGGCGGGTCGCCGGCAAGGCGGGCGCGGGCGATCCTATCCTGGATAATGTTGAAGGCCTGCACCATGACGCCGGTCATACCGAGGCGCGCATAGGGCGCCTCTTCCTGCTTCTGCACTTCCTGCGGAGAGAGGCTGGCATTGTGCCGGACGACGGCCGAGCGGCCGTAGAGATCGTAATTGAGATTGACGGCGACGACGAGCGGCTGCTCGTAGGCGCGGCAGACGGAGACGGGGACGGGATTGACCAGCGCCCCGTCGACCAGCGTGCGATGATTGCTGCGCACCGGCTCGAAAATGCCGGGCAGGGCATAGGAGGCGCGCAGCGCCGTAATCAGCGAACCATTGGCAATCCAGACCTCATGGCCGGTATTGACCTCGGCCGCGACCGCGACGAACGGCCGGTCGAGATCCTCGACGTTCAGGCCCTCGAGATGTTCCTGCATGCGCTTGGTCAGCCGCATGCCGCCGAACAGACCGCTGCCGCCGATGGTGAGGTCGAGGAGACTTGCGATACGGCGCATCGTCAGCGAGCGCGCGAAGCTTTCGAGTTCATCGAGTTTGCCGGCGAGATAGCAGCCGCCGACCAGCGCGCCGATAGAGGTGCCGGCAATCATGCCGATCTCGACTTTAGCCTCGTCGAGTGCGCGCAGCACACCGATATGGGCCCAGCCGCGGGCAGCTCCGCCGCCGAGCGCGAGCGCAATCTTGATTTTCTTTTGAGGCGCCGGAGGCGGGAGCATATCGAGCGTGGTCGACATGCCGGAACCAGAACCCTCGCCTTCAGAGCTTTGACGATGCAGACTCCAGCTCAACATGGCGCTCTCCCCTCCCAGCAGAACACGTGATTTCCGATAGTGTGCCCGATCAGTTTCCAAATGGTATATAGAAGCGGTTTCTGGCGCAATAAGGAGCAAGTACCGGGAAATTCGGGCTATTTTCCGTAGACATCCTGCGGATCGAATTGAAGCTCGTCGTCAACGATATCAAGCATCGGCTTTCCGTCCCGAAGCGTGATCGTCCGGTAGAAACAGGAGCGGCGGCCGGTGTGACAGGTGGCGTCGTGGCCGGCGACCTCGACCTTCAGCCAGATGGCGTCCTGATCGCAGTCGGTGCGGATTTCCTTCACCGTCTGGAGATTGCCGGAGGTCTCGCCCTTCTTCCAGAGCTTGCCGCGCGAACGGCTGAAATAATGCGCCGTGCCGGTCTGGATGGTCAGCGCCAATGCCTGGGCATTCATATGCGCCACCATCAGCAACTCGCCATCGCCAGCATCGGTGACGATCGCGGTGATCAGGCCGCGGTCGTCGAAACGGGGCGTGAAATCGCCGGCGTCTTCCAACGCCGACTTGTCCTCGGATGGTTGATTGAAGATCAGTTGACTCATCGCGGCCCTCCTGAGGGAGCCGGTATCAGCGGCTCCGCACCATAGTCATGAAACGGGCCTGATCGGCCGGCTCGGTCTTGAACGTTCCCGTAAACGTCGTCGTCAACGTGGTCGAGCCCTGCTTCTGAACGCCGCGCATCGCCATGCACATGTGTTCGGCCTCGATCAATACGGCGACACCGCGCGGATTAAGCGTATCGTCGATTGCCCGGGCGATCTGCGCGGTCATCGTTTCCTGCGTCTGCAGGCGGCGGCCATAGATCTCAACGACACGGGCAATCTTCGACAGGCCGAGCACACGCCCGTCCGGCATGTAGGCGACGTGAGCCTTGCCGATGATCGGCACCATGTGGTGTTCGCAATGCGAGTAAAACGGAATGTCCTTGACGAGGACCATATCGTCGTAACCGGCGACCTCCTCGAAGGTGCGGCCGAGCACGTCTTCCGCCGCCATGTCGTAACCGGAAAAGAGTTCGCGGTACGATTTGACGACGCGGGCCGGCGTTTCGAGCAGGCCTTCACGCGTCGGGTCATCACCGGCCCAGCGCAGCAGAACGCGAACGGCTTCCTCCGCCTCCTGCTGGGAGGGGCGATCCGAGTCGCGGTTCGTCTGCGGAAAATTCTTTACGATGGCGTCCATGAACAATGGTCTCCTGGTCCGCACCGCGGACCCATCTGTCGGAATCGCCACTGGTCAATCCCATGCGGGAATTCATGCACCTTTGGCAGGCTCCGGGGCTTTCAGGGCAAGTTCAGCCCGTCCGGCACGGTTTCCCAATCAAACTTACACGAGGCCATTGCATTTTCATGGCCTTCGAACGACATACATATAGGAAGACGGCCATCGTATGTAAGTATCCTCAGACGACACGGTGTGTTTTTTGTTTTGATGACAATAACGCCCCCATAAAGGCCGATCCGCAGTGATTTTGGAGCGGAAATCCAGCATGGACGATATCTACAACAGCAAAATCCTCGAATTCGCCGGCAATATTCCGTTGACCGGCACGCTTGATGATGCGGATGCGACCGCCCAGGCCTATTCCAAGCTCTGCGGCTCGAAGGTGCGGATCTGGCTGAAGATGGACGGCGATACCGTGACCGGTTTTGCCCATGAGGTGAAGGCCTGCGCGCTCGGCCAGGCCTCGTCCTCGATCATGGCCCGCCATGTGGTCGGCGCCACATCGGGGGAATTGCTCCAGGCACGCCAGGACATGCTCGCCATGTTGAAGGCGGATGGAGCGGGGCCCCATGGACGCTTCGAGGACATGCGTTATCTCCAGCCGGTGCGGGACTACAAGGCGCGCCATGCTTCGACGATGCTGACCTTCGATGCGGTCGTTGACGCGATCGGGCAGATCGAGGCGAAACGGGCGGAAGTTGTCGAGGCGTAACTAACATGTGCGAGTTCTGCGCCCAGCAGGCTGACGATGAGGACGACGGTGGCGCCGCCGGATCGGACAAGCCGCGTGAAAAGGCCGCACGCACTTCCCGCAATTACACCGGTCCTTTCCGCAAAACTCCCGACCGCCTGCTCGGCATGGGTCTCATCCGCCTCTACCAGCTGACGCTGTCCGGCTTTGTCGGCAATTCCTGCCGCCATATCCCGACCTGCTCCGAATATGGCTACGAGTCGATCGCCCGCCACGGCCTCTGGGCCGGCGGCTGGATGACGCTGTTTCGCGTCGGCCGCTGCGGCCCGGGCGGCACCAGTGGCCTCGACCAGGTGCCGGAGATACTCGGCGACGGCTTCAGCTGGTGGACCCCGTGGCGCTATTTCACCCTCGGACGCAAGAGAGGGCGCGTGCCATGAGCACCTTCATCGCCCTTCTGCACAGCATTGTCCTGACGCCCGATCGCCGCGTCATCATGCAGGATTTGCGCGCCCTTGCCGAGGAGCTCGGCTATCGCGAGCCGCGCACGCTGGTTTCCACAGGCAATCTCGTCTTCGAGGCCGACGATATGCGGCCGCACGAACTCGAAGTAACCCTGGAAGAGGGCTTTGAAGAAAAGTTCGGCAAACATGTCGATATCATCGTGCGCAGCGACTGCACCTGGATGGCGCTTTGCAGCACCAATCCCTTCAAGGACGGCAACGGCGACCAGGTGATCGTCCGGGTGATGCGCCTGCCGGTCGACCCGAAGAAGGTGGAGGCGCTGAAGCCGCTGATGACGGAGGGACAGCGCATCGCCGTCGTCGGCGGCGATCTCTGGATCGATTTCGCCGGCAAGCCGAGCCAATCCAAGCTGCTTTCGGCGCTGACGACCAAGCAGCTCGGCGTCGGTACGATGCGCAACTGGAACACCGTGCGCGGCCTCACCGAAATGATCATGTAGGCCGGCTTCGTCTTTACTCAGACAGGAAATGATGCCGCTACTGACGGTCGGTATGCTGCGCACTGGAACACGGTGCGAACTCTGATGGATATGCTGGATTAGATGCAAGGAAAACACGTCTTCAAAGGTTTTTATCACTCGAGAAAAAATGTACTTGCAGTTGAATAAGTGACAGATATCAGTGTATTTCCTGTCCTAATTTTTGAAATTCCGTCACTGATGAAGCTCTTTCACTATCTCGCGACTGCCTCGCTTTTTCTCGCCGTCTCTATTGCCAACTCCCCGGCAGCTGCTGCAACCGCAGTTGACCCAGCATCGGAAGCCACGTGCCGCCATCTGGCGCGTGATGGCGTAGAAATCGACAATCTCGCTTACTGGCGGGATGCGCTTGCCGCTTGCGAAGCCTATTTGCAGGCAGAACCAAGCTCCATCGACGCCCTTTATTTCTGGCTCGCCAGCAAGTTCAACCTTCAACAATTCGAACCGGCCCTTGCCGGATTCGAGGAGTTGGCGGCCCAGGGGCACGCACCCTCCATGGATTACCTGGCGAAGGCATCTGCTTACGGTCTCGGGCGTGAGCGTGATTTCAAAGCCGCGCTGGCCTGGCTGAGAAAGGCAAGAGCAGCAAACGATCCGCGCTCCGCCGACTATCTTGGAGAGATGTACATGTTGGGGTGGGGCGTTGCGCAGGACTTTGTCATGGCGCGCTCCTATTTCGAACTTGCAGATCGGCTGGGCTACATTCCCGCCAAGAGGTCGCTTGCCTGGATGTATCTGGACGGGATTGGTGTTCCCGTTGACGCCGAGCGGGGTTTTGGACTGCTTTCAGCCGCAGCACAACTGGGCCATGAGAGAGCGACAACGGACATCACATTCCTTTACACGAAAGGCATCGGAACGGAGAAGAATGCCAGCCGCGCCGTTGCCATGCTGGACGACCTGGTGCGGAAAGGTTCCGCCGATGGAATGAGGACGCTTGCTCGATATTATCTGAGAGATGGGGACAAGACGCAGAGAAAGACCGCGCTCGATCTCCTTGAGAAAGCCGTGGCACTTGGCGACGGCAATGCGATGAGGACGCTGGCAGACGTCTACGTGGCGGGCAGAGAGACGAAGCGTGACTTCGCAAAGGCCGAGAGCCTGCTGGATCAGGCAATTGCGCAAGACATACTCGCTGCCTATCGCAGCAAGGCTTTGCTTTTATTGAAGATGCCCGATCCGCGCTATGACCAGGCCATGTACTGGATGAAGGAAGCTGCCTCTCGTGGGAATGCCCGTGCCATGGCAGATGTGGGCGCCATGTATGAGCAAGGTAAAGGTGTGCCGGTAGACGAGAGCGAAGCCCGCATCTGGTATGGAAAATCTGCCGAACTCGGAGATTCCAGCGGCGCCCGACGTTTCGGTCAATCGCTCTATATGGGAACGGGTGGTCCTCGTGACGTCGAAAACGGCGTGAAATGGCTGGAGAAGTCTGCGGCCGCCGGCGAGACAGACGCCATGCGGGTGCTTGCCTATGGTTATGAAAAAGGCGGCGGCCTTCCCAAGGATGTGGTCAAAGCTTTCGAATGGTTCCAGAAGGCGGCGGAGGCAGGAGATACCAACGCATTTCTCGAAGTCGCTGACCGCTCCTATGACGGTTCGGGTACGACTGCCGACGCTCAAAAATCCTTTGTCTGGTATCTCAAGGCGGCCGAAAATGGCTCGGCCAAGGCCCAGTATTGTGTTGGGCTTTTGTATGAAAGAGGCGAGGGTACGGCTCAGGATTCGAGAGAAGCCGTACACTGGTTTAAGGCCGCTGCAGAGAACGGATTTATCGATGCCTTCGCCGAGCTTGGCGAAATGTACGCCAATGATGCCAACCTGCCGCGGGACGACGGCAAGTCGATCGACTATCTGGAAAAAGGCGCGGCCGCCGGTAACGTCACGGCGATGATCCTGCTCGGCATCAAGTATGAGGATGGCGATGGGGTCGCCCGCGACTATGCGAAAGCGATCGAGTGGTACGAGGCGGCGGCGAACAAGAACTCTGCTGACGCGATGTACAGGCTCGGGACGCTCTATCGAGGAGCGGATGGAAACCTGAAGGATTTCGGCAAAGCTCTGGAATGGCTGACGAAGGCCGGGGCCCATGGCAATGCGAAAGCGCAATACTCCCTGGGCGATATCTACGAATACGGGCAGGGCGTGCCTATTGATCGCTCCAAGGCGCTCAGCTGGTTCATGATGGCGGCCTTCAAGCAATATCCTGAAGCGATGAACGCCGTCGGCTACTACTACCAGAATGGCATCGGCACCAAAGAGGACCAGACCATCGCCCGCAACTGGTATCAGAAGGCGGCCGATGCGGGATCTGCGGCCGGCGCTCTTAATCTTGGGTGGTACTACGAGAACGGCAAGGATCAAGATCAGGCTATCGCATTCCAATATTACAAAAATCCGCCGAGCTGAATTCGGCCGGCGGCATGTTCTCGCTCGGGCGTTTCTACGACGATGGCCTCGGAATTGCTGTCAACCGGCAAGAGGCCATCAAGTGGTATCTGCGGGCGATGGACACTGGCTACAACAGAGCCGCCTATCGGCTGGCCTATGCCTATGATGCGACCTTCAGTTCGGATAACGCAGCCGAAAACATCCTTCTGGCAATGCGGCAGGGAGACCGGCAGATTGCCGATGAGTTGAAGGCGTTTTCATCTTTCACCCGCACGGCACTGAAAAGAAGCCTCTCGCGACGCGGCCTTTACGATGGGCCACTGGACGATGAGATTGACCAGCCCTTGAAATCGGCGCTCAGGGATTACGCAATGACCTACGGCGGATAGACGCACGACCTCGTTTCGGTGCCGGATCGCCCCGCTTTTTCTTTACTCGGGCAGCAAATCTGGCTATCAGGCGGCGGCGCATCCAAGGACGGAGGCGCTGTCGTTGCAACCACCCGCATTCGTTGGCGGGACTGGACAAGGAGAATTTCGATGTCCCAAGCTATTTCCCTGACATTTCCCGATGGTTCCGTGCGCAGCTACGATGCTGGCGCAACCGGCCGGGATGTCGCCGAATCCATTTCCAAGTCGCTCGCCAAGAAGGCAGTCGCCGTTGCAATCGACGGCACCGTGCGCGACCTTTCCGATCCCGTGGCGACCGGCCGGATCGAAATCATCACCCGCAATGACGACCGCGCGCTCGAACTCATCCGCCACGACGCAGCGCATGTCATGGCCGAAGCGGTGCAGGAGCTCTGGCCCGGCACCCAGGTGACGATCGGTCCGGTCATCGAAAACGGCTTCTATTACGACTTCGCCAAGAACGAGCCCTTCACACTCGACGATCTGCCGAAGATCGAAAAGAAGATGAAGGAAATCATCGCCCGCAACGCCGCCTTCACCAAGCAGGTCTGGTCGCGCGAGAAGGCTAAACAGGTCTTCGCCGACAAGGGCGAGCAGTACAAGGTCGAACTCGTCGACGCGATCCCGGAAGGGCAGGATCTCAAGATCTATTATCAGGGCGACTGGTTCGACCTTTGCCGCGGCCCGCACATGGCCTCGACCGGCCAGATCGGCTCAGCCTTCAAGCTCTTGAAGGTGGCCGGTGCCTATTGGCGCGGCGACAGCAACAATCCGATGCTGAGCCGCATCTACGGCACGGCCTTCGCCGAGCAGTCGGAACTCGACAACTACCTGCATATGCTTGCCGAAGCTGAAAAGCGCGATCACCGCCGCCTCGGCCGCGAGATGGATCTCTTCCATTTCCAGGAAGAGGGTCCTGGCGTCGTCTTCTGGCACGGCAAGGGCTGGCGCGTCTTCCAGACGCTGGTCGCTTATATGCGCCGCCGGCTTGCTGGCGACTATCAGGAAGTCAATGCGCCGCAGGTGCTCGACAAATCGCTGTGGGAAACCTCCGGTCACTGGGGCTGGTACCGCGATAACATGTTCAAGGTGACGGTTGCCGGCGACGACACCGACGACGACCGCGTCTTTGCGCTGAAGCCGATGAACTGCCCCGGCCATATCCAGATCTTCAAGCACGGGCTGAAATCCTACCGCGAGCTGCCGATCCGGCTTGCCGAATTCGGCAATGTCCATCGCTACGAACCGTCGGGCGCGCTGCACGGGCTGATGCGCGTGCGCGGTTTCACGCAGGACGATGCGCATATCTTCTGCACCGACGAGCAGATGGCCGCCGAATGCCTGAAGATCAACGACCTGATCCTTTCGGTCTATAAGGATTTCGGCTTCGACGAAGTCACCATCAAACTTTCGACCCGGCCGGACAAGCGCGTCGGTTCGGACGAACTCTGGGACCGCGCCGAAAACGTGATGATGGGCGTGCTGGAGACGATCCAGCAGCAGTCGAATGACATCAAGACCGGCATTCTGCCGGGCGAGGGCGCCTTCTACGGGCCGAAGTTCGAATATACGCTGAAGGATGCGATCGGCCGCGAATGGCAGTGCGGCACGACGCAGGTCGACTTCAACCTGCCGGAACGCTTCGGCGCCTTCTATATCGACAGCAACTCCGAAAAGACGCAGCCGGTGATGATCCACCGCGCCATCTGCGGCTCGATGGAGCGCTTCCTCGGCATCCTGATCGAGAACTTCGCCGGCCACATGCCGCTTTGGGTATCGCCGCTTCAGGTGGTGGTCGCAACGATCACCTCGGAAGCCGACGCCTACGGGCTTGAAGTGGCCGAGGCGCTGCGCGAGGCCGGTCTCAACGTCGAAACCGACTTCCGCAACGAGAAGATCAACTACAAGGTCCGCGAACATTCGGTCACCAAGGTTCCTGTCATCATCGTCTGCGGCAGGAAGGAGGCCGAGGAGCGCACGGTCAATATCCGCCGCCTCGGCAGCCAGGAACAGGTTTCGATGGGGCTAGACGCCGCCGTCGAGAGCCTTGCCCTCGAAGCGACACCGCCCGACATTCGTCGCAAGGCCGAAGCAAAAAAAGCCAAGGCGGCCTGAATAGCAGGGATCCGACAGCGCCAGGCTCGGCGCTGTCGGAAATCCGGTCTGCGCGTCGCCCGAGGCCGAGCGGCGCTTCAACGAATCTCCCCATACCAATGATGAAACCTGCTGATTTGTGCGGCCGGGGGCTTCTAAGTCGCGATAACGAGGCCGTCCTCACGATGGCGCCGCAGAAGCGCGCCTTCCAAACGTCTCGGCTGAGCCGAAACCGCGCGCGGTAAAATCAATCGAGGCTGGTGTCGTCGCCGCCCTGCGGCACGAGCTGTTCGTAAGAGGGCAGCGGCTCCACCGGAGCCGGCTGGACGCCCGGCGGTGTCGGTGTGCCCACAGGCACCTGCTGCACCGTGCGGGCAGCATCCGCCGGTGGCTGCGGCTGCTGGTCCTTCATCAGGACCTCGACATCGGTGTTCCTGCCGGCGACGACGGTGAAATCGCGCTGATAGATCTTGTCCTTGTTGCGGGCGACGGCGGAATATCCGCCTTCGGCGAGAACCATGGTCGGGAAGGCGCTGACGCTTTCGCCGACGCTGTCGCCGGCCGCCGTCAGGATCGACCATGCGGTATCGGCGATCGCCTCGCCGCCGGAGTCGGAGACCAGCTTGAAGGTGATCTGCGCGGCGCGATGCTGGATCGTCGCTTCGGTCAGCTTGCCGGCCTCGACCTGGATGTCGGCGCGGATCACGGCGTTGACGCTGCCGTATTCGGAAACGATGTGGTAGGTGCCGGCATTGAGGCGGACAACGGTATTCGGCGAGACATCGGCCATGACGAGGCCGCGCTCGCCATCGTCGCGCACTTCCGAGGAATAGATCGAGAAGCTCAACTGGTCGGGGCGGATGCGGGCATCGGTGCCGGAGACGGCATTGAGCAGCAGGCCGCCGGCATCGAGCACCATCACCTGCT
>Ga0102591_1003249_pt1 | contig 15012 bp, 17 predicted proteins | sample AraplaCol_mCL_r2_2_FD_76860 | JGI IMG/M metagenome (GOLD analysis project Ga0102591, IMG submission 76860) | Arabidopsis root microbial communities from North Carolina, USA - plate scrape MF_Col_mCL_r2 (SPADES assembly) (version 2) | ecosystem: Host-associated > Plants > Roots > Endosphere... | reverse complement strand
GTTCAAATTCCGTTCATGCTGCGCATGCCATAGAGACAGGATCCTGCTTGCGGCGGGTCTGTGATTCCGCCCGCCATGTGTGTGTCGACGGTCAAAAATGATTACGCAAAAGGCAAAATATGCGCTGAGGGCGCTGACGGTATTGGCGGCAGCCGATGACGGCGAGCCGGTGATGATCTCAGACATTGCGGCGCAGCAGAAGATCCCAAAGAAGTTCCTTGAACAGATCCTTCTCGACCTGAAGCACCAGGGCATCGTCGTCAGTCGCCGCGGCAAGACGGGCGGGTATCTGCTGCTGAAGCCGGCCGACATGATCACCTTCGGCGAGGTGCTGCGCATCATCGACGGGCCGATCGCACCGCTTCCCTGCCTCTCGATCACCGCTTATCGCAAATGCGATGATTGCGATGGAGAGCAGAACTGCGAGATCCGCCATGTCTTCGCCAAGGTGGCGGATGCGACCCGCAAGGTGCTGTTCTCCACGACGATCGCAGATGCTGTCGCGCCGGCAAAGGTCGCGGAAGTCACCCGTTTACTCGCCTAGGCCTAATCATCGTCCATGCTGCTGCATGTTGCTTGAGACCATCAGGCGGATAAAGGTCGCTTCAAGATTCGGTGAGATAGCTTTCCATTGCTTGGTGCTACGCCAATTCGCCCCTGTCCTGAGGTAGGGAGAAACGAACATGCGTCTCATGAACTCGAAACGGATGGCAATTGGTGCGGTCCTCGCGCTGATCTTGGCGTCGGGAGCCGCGGCGCACCACGGCTGGTCGTGGGCCGAGGGAGAGCAGACGGAATTGCATGGCACGATCGAAAAGGTCACGATGGGTGGGCCGCACCCGACGCTCGACGTTGCGACCGCCGCCGACGGCGTCTGGCTCGTCGAACTCGGCAATCCCAGGCAGACCGAACGCTCGGGCTTTGTCGAAGGCTCCGCGAAGAAGGGGGATCCGATTGTCGTCCTCGGAAACCGTTCGCTGAAGGCCGACGAGAAACGGATGAAGGCCGTGCGCATCACGGTCGCCGACAAGCGCTACGACATCTATCCGGAACGGATCCAGACGAACTAGGCTGTGGTGACAATTTAACGATCCGGGATTCCATTCGAGTCGCAAATCAGATTCAACGCTGACTTTGGAGGTCGGCGATGGATGGTGAGGTTCTTCGAGATGACCAGTGGGAGCGGCTGAAGCCGTTTGTGCCCGGTGGTCGCAAAGGCAGGCGCGGTCCTCGCAGTGATGGGCGTCGGTTCTTCGACGCGATACTGTGGCTTGCCCGGTCCGGAGCGCGCTGGCGTGATCTGCCGGAAGACCGTTTTGGTCCCTATCAGACGGTCAAACGGCGCTATTACCGTTGGATCGAGCAGGGCATATTCGACCGGATTTTCGAAGCAGTTTCTGTCGATCCGGACATGGAGTGGTTGTCCATCGACGCCACGGTTATCCGGGCGCAGGCCCAAGCCGCCGGCGGGCGGCGAAAAAGGGGGGAGCGCAAGCCCAGGCTCTCGGCCGCTCCCGAGGTGGATTTGGCAGCAAAATCCATGCGGTAGTTGATGCACTGGGATTGCCGGTTCGCTTTCAACTCGGCCCTGGACAACAGAACGACATGGCACCGGCTTGCGACCTTATCCGCGCACTCCCAGCCAAACAGGTGCTCGCGGATCGCGCCTATGATGCCGACAGCTTGCATGACATCATTCTTGATCAAGGCGGCGAGCCAGTCATTCCGCCACGCCGACATCGCAGGCACCAACATGCCTATGATCGCCTTGCCTACAAACAGCGATGGGGCATTGAGAGCTTCTTCGCCAAGCTCAAACAATGGCGGCGTATCGCAACGCGCTACGACAAGATCGCCGACAACTTCCTCGGCTTCATAAAGCTCGCGAGCATCATGCTATGGATCAAATAGTTAAATTGTCACCACAGCCTAGCGCCAGAACTCCGGAATAGTCTCGGCAAGCCGGGGACCGAGACGCAGCGGAGCGATCTTTTCAGCCAGGCCGGTCGCATCGGAGATCTCGACGCCGACACCGCAGATGGTGGCAGGGCCGGTCGCTGCTTCCATGCGGCCCTTCGGCATCTTGGAGATGAACCGGTTCAGCGGCTCCTCCTTATCCATGCCGAGCGAGGAGTCGTAGTCGCCGCACATGCCGGCATCCGACATGTAGGCGGTACCACCGTTCAGGATCTGGTGGTCGGCGGTCGGCACATGTGTGTGGGTGCCGACGACGAAGCTGGCGCGGCCGTCGACGAAATGACCGAAGCACTGCTTCTCGCTTGTCGCTTCGGCATGGAAGTCGAAGATGATCGCATCGGCCTGTTCCTTGAGCGGGCAGGCATCGAGGATCGCTTCTGCAGACTTGAAGGGATCGTCGAGTTCGGGATGCATGAAGACGCGACCCATGACATTTGCGACCAGCACGCGTGCACCGTTGCGGGCGTAGAACAGCCCCGAGCCGCGGCCTGGCGTGCCCTGCGGATAGTTGGCCGGTCGCAGGAACTGGTCGTGACGCCCGGCAAATGCGACCGCTTCCTTCTGATCCCAGACGTGGTTGCCCGTCGTGACGACATCGGCGCCGGCGTTTATCGTCTCGAGGAAGATATCCTCGGTGATGCCAAAACCGCCGGCGGCGTTCTCGCCGTTGACGACGACGAAATCGAGCTTCAGGTCAGAAATGAGGCCGGGGAGGCGGTTCCAGACGGCGGTGCGTCCGGTCTTACCCACCATGTCACCCAGAAAAAGCAGTCGCATTGCTATCCAATCCAAGAGGCAAAAAAGCGCAGCCCGCTTTCCGTCAGAAGGGCGTCCAGGCTGACATCGTGCGGCTCGTCGGGCACATGTGCCACTTCCTGGCAGTCGAATGCAATGCCGATCAGCTTGGGATGCAGGCCTTTTTGCCGCAAACGGTCGATGGCGCGGTCATAATAGCCGGCACCGTAACCGATGCGGTGGCCGCGATTGTCGAAGGCGGAGAGGGGAACCAGCATGATTTCGGGATCGAGCACGGCGGCGTCCGCCGGCGGTCCCGAGGTGCCGAAGCCTGTGCTGACCAAAGGGACACCGCGCACGAGTTCGCGAAACACGATTGTCTGCTTGTCGAGGATGGCGGGCACGCAAAGCCGTGCTCCGCGCGCCTGGAACCGCGCCAGAAGCGGCCGGATGTCGGCCTCCGAGCGGATCGGCAGGAAGCCGGAAACAACGGTGCCGGGATCGAACGCGACGGCCTCGCCGGCATGCTCGGCCATGGCCAGGCTCATCTCGATGCGGGTGGCTTCCGGGATGGCGTCGCGCAGAGCGAGCCGGCCGGCACGCATTTCGGCTTTCAGTTCTTTCGGGGTCATACGGTCCATCGCGCTGTTTTCAGCAGACGATAAAGGTCTTGCTGATCATTTCAACGGGACAATGCGACCTTTGACCACCCACCGGAGCCAACCAGGTCAAATCGTGATGCTGGCCGGTACGGTTGAGGCGTCGGCCTGTGCCTCAAACGCATAGGCGTTCGCGCCTGGTGCCTGCTGACCAGTCCTTGCGCGCAGTTCGCGCATGGCCTTGTCCATCAACTGCCGGACCTCCTGCAGGACGGCCTTGAACTCTTCCATCGTCTTGCGATCCTCGGCGGAGATGCCTACGGACGCCTGCTGTCCGTCTTCGACGATGCTCTTGTAGGCGTTGCGCGCAGCCGTTGCGCCGTCGGGTTCGTCTGCCTCGGTTGCGCTCGTGTCGGTGCTATCCGAAGACGTCGTTGCATCTGCGGCGGATGCGTGAGCTGTGGCGTCTGCCGAGGCTGCTCCGGTATCTTCAGTTGCGACAGAGGCATCGGCTGTGGAAGCAATGTTTGTGGCGCTGGCCGCAACAGCCGAGGCAAATTCCGCAGCAGCGGCGCTGATCTTGTGAGCGAGTTCGGCAGCAAGCCGGGCGACGACCTCCGGCGGGTAGCCGCCGCTCTTCAGCATTTCGAGTTGCTGCTTGGCTTCCTCAAGCTTGCGCGCCGCTCTGGCCTTCGCCGCTTCGGCCGAGGTGGCCATGCTCTCGCGCAGGCTTTCCTGTGCCTTTGCCGCATTCTGCAATATCTTCAGGCGCGCGCTGGTGCTGTCGGCCGATATATTGAGATTGTCGGCGGAATAGGTGTTGCGCAGGATGTTGAGCGCTGATGCGGAACCGACTTGCATACTATCCTCCGGATTGCACTATCCGGTGCAGTCTGCAACTTCAGGCTTGAGTGGGCCTGTGCCACCTATGCAAGCGTAGCGAGCGCATGGATCGTTTCATTGAACAGCGGCATGCCGCCCGGCGACCAACCGAGAGCACGGATCTTCGCCGTGTCCATCGGCGTAAGCTGCGCCTTGTCGGCGGGAAGCGGGAGCCTGTTCACGCAATCGCGCTCCCAGCGAATGTGTTCCAGGATGTCCCAGGTATCCAGCGTGACATCGGAGACGTTGAAGGTCTCGCCGGAGATACGCGCGGCGTCCGCTTCCAGCATGAGCCGTACGGCCTTGCCGACGTCTCTTCCGTGGACCTCGGTTCCGGCGCGTGATGGCAGGTGGCGGCCGGCTAGGTAATCTTCGATCAGTCTGTCCCATTTGTTCGGTCGGAGGTCGCCATAGACGCCGGTCAATCGGAGGCTGGCCGTTGTGAAGACGGGCGCCGCGAGGTGTGCGAGACTGCGCTCGGCATCAAGCTTGACCTGGCCGTAGAGGGTCTCGGGCTTGTCGGGCATGCCCTCTTTCAGTGTGGTTCCCGGTGCGTGCTCGCCGTAGGCGGCGCGGCTGGAAATGAAAACGCAGCGGCGCGTGCCGGCGCGTTTGGCTGCTTCGAAAAGCCGGACGCTGCCGTCGAGGTTGAAGCGCTTGAACGTCTCCGGGTCGTCGCCCTCGCCGCCGCGGTATTTGCCGGGCAGGTGGTGGAAGGCGGCGTGCACGAAGAAATAGGCGTCCTCGAAGGCTTCGATATGATCGTGCGCCGGATCGAGCGAGAGCGGGGCGAACTCGACCGGTCTCGAAAAGAAGCGGGGCAGGGGAGCGTGGCGGCCGCCGATGATCACGGTATAGCCGGCGGCGAGCAGTTCTTCGACGATATAGCGCCCGACGAGACCTGTTCCCCCCGATACCAGTACCTTCATGCTGCCTCTTCCGGGTTCGCCATGGTCGATAGATCCGGCAGGTCATCGCCGGCATAGAATGCATGCCAAAGGTCGATCAGCGGCCGCAGTTTATCGACCTTCGGATGATTCGTCTCCCACGGCTTCTCATACTGGTAGTGCAGGACGGAAATGCTGTGCCAATCCCAAAGCTGGGGCATGGTAAACCAGACATATTGGAGCATGTTGAAATAGATCGGCAGGCCGTGCCAATCCGGGAAAAATTCCTGCAGGAAGGTCTGGTCCGTCCGCTTCCAGAACACTCCCGGCTGATCCAGTCGCTCCAGCATGCGTTGGAATGTGTCTTCAGACGGTTGCGCGACGAAGACGCCGGAGTTCAGCCGCTGGAAGTCCTCGAGGGATTCATAGACGTTCGGGGCGGCCGAAAACTCGGGATAGCGGAAGAGCTTGTCGATGTTGTGCAACACGATCGCATCGGCATCGATGAAGACGCAACTGGTGTATTCGGTCAGCTGCCAGAGGCGCAGCTTGCAGAAATTGTCGAGCGGCGAGTGAAACGCCGGCTTGCGTCCTTTCTTGAAGGGAGCCGCGGCGTGCAGATTGGATCGAGCATGACGCTCATTGAACTCGGCTGACAGCGGCAGATGCTCGACCGGCACCAGGCGGCAGTCGAGCTTTAGGAGTGGGTCGAGGCTGGCTTGGTCAACGCCCGCGGTATGGAGGACGACGATGACCGCTGGGGTAGCGGTTCGGCGCAAGGATGTTGCAAGCGCCTTGGCACCCTTGGCGTAATCGTCGTTGGTGACGAGAGTGACATAGGCGTGCCGGGGCTCACTCATGAAACGGACTTCAGCCTCTTGCCTTCCGGATCATGGTTAATCGTGGCGGCAATGTCCTTCGTCCAAGCGGAAACGGCAGGCACGCGCGACCGGTCAACGCGATAGGCAAATTTCTTGGCGACATCGACGATCTCGCTCAGAAGACCTGCCTGGAGGGTGATCGGATCGAGGCCGAGATGGCGAAATTTCTCGTTCTTGACGATGAGTTCGTTTTCCGGTGCTTCCTTGCGCGGGTTCGGTAGCCAGGCAATTTCGGCGCCGCTCATCTTTGCGATCATTTCCGCGAGATCGCGCACGCGATGCGTTTCGGTCATCTGGTTGAAGATTTCGACACGGGCTCCGCGGGCAGGCGGGTTGTTCAAGGCAAGCTCGATGCAGCGTACCGAGTCCTGGATATGGATGAAGGCGCGGGTTTGGCCACCGGTGCCATGGACGGTCAGGGGATAGCCGATCGCCGCCTGGATGAGGAAGCGGTTCAGCACGGTGCCGTAGTCGCCGTCATAGTCGAAGCGATTGACGAGTTGAGGGTGCCGGCGTGTCTGCTCGGTATGCGTTCCCCAAACGATTCCCTGGTGCAGGTCGGTTATGCGCAGGCGGTCGTTCTTGGCGTAGAAATGGAAAAGCAACTGATCCAGGCATTTGGTCATGTGATAGATCGAGCCGGGATTGGACGGATAGAGGATTTCCTGGCAGACGGTCTCGCCGCTCGCCGTCTCGATGCCAACGGGCAGATACCCCTCGGGGATCGCCGCCCCGACCGTCGAATAGCCGTAGACGCCCATCGTGCCGAGGTGGATGAGATGTGCGTCGAGCTGGAGTTCGACAAGCGCATTCAGGAGGTTATGGGTGGCGTTAACGTTGTTGTTGACGGTGTAGTTCTTGTGGCGGTCGCTCTTCATCGAGTAGGGGGCGGCACGCTGCTCGGCAAAGTGAATGACGGCATCCGGACGGTTCTCGGCGAGCCACTTCTTCAGGAGCTCGTAGTCCTTGGCGAGGTCGATCAGGTTGAAATGAATGCGCCGGCCAGTTTCGGCGTGCCAGATGCGCGTGCGCTCCTGGATCGAGTCCATCGGGGTCAGCGACTGGACCCCGAGTTCGGTGTCGATCCACCGCCGCGAAAGATTGTCGAGGATATGGATCTCATGCCCCGCGTCCGAAAGATGCAATGATGTCGGCCAGCCGATGAATCCGTCCCCGCCCATCACTGCAATCTTCATCGCGGTGTCTCCTGCTTGAATGTCTCTGTCAAAAATTACTTAGGAAGCGTGACAATTGTTCAATGCTTGCAAGGCGGAAAGTCTTCCGCCAAAGAGGGCGCGTGGCTTTGGAGAAAATTATGGCGGACAACGGTTTTTCGATTTCGGGTGAACTCACGGAAACGGGTCACCGGCTCCTGCAGCGGGTTTATTACGAGGACACGGATTTTTCCGGCCTCGTCTACCATGCCCGCTACCTGCACTTCCTCGAGCGCGGCCGCACAGATTACCTCCGGTGCCTCGGCGTCGAGCAACGAGAGCTTATCAATGCGGACGAGGAGGGGCTTGTCTTCGTCGTCCATCGCATGGAGATCGACTTCAAGCAGCCGGCACGGATGGATGACATCCTGACGGTGCTGACCCACACCGAAAGAGCAGGCGGCGCCAAGATGGTCCTCAATCAGGAAATCCGGCGCGGCGAAACGCTGCTGATCGCCGCCAAGGTGATCATCGCCGTCATTAACGCCAATGCGAGGCCCCGAAGACTGCCGGAGACACTTGCCGAGAAGTTTCTCGAAGGCAGCAAGCCGCTCCGCGGGCCGTGAGCCGTTGCCGCGCGCAGTGCGATCAACATCCTTTGCGTGCAGCGATTCGCCCGGGTTGATCGCGAACGCTGAAAAGACACGGGATTCCGGCCTTGCATAAACATGAGTTTTGTGTGAAGGAATTCGCGCGCTGGAAGATATGCGCTGTTGTGGTCATCGAGCTAGATCTGACCAAGTAATCCAAGGGATAAATCTTTCGCCGATAGTTTCGCTGTCATGATCCGGCGCTAACGAACTGTTAACCATAATAGTGTCTTACTCGGATTGTCAGAGTTTGTGCGGTGCACGCCTTCCTTTGACCAAATTTGACGGCAAGGAAGGCGGATAAGAGCTTGGAAGCTTGACCAGGGCTTTGGGCGGCGGCCGCCAGACACTTCTTGCGAGATCACTTTGTGCCGCCCGGTCAAGTGCCGGGCGTTTGGATTCGGGGATTTTGGATCAATGGAACAAGTAGGATTGGCAGCAGCAACGGCCGACGTCAGCCTCTGGTCGCTGTTTATGCAGGCAGGTCTCGTCGTCAAGCTGGTCATGCTCGGGCTCATCGCAGCCTCGGTCTGGACCTGGGCGATCGTCATCGACAAGTATCTGGCGTATGGTCGCGCACGGCGCCAGTTCGAGAAGTTCGAGCAGGTGTTCTGGTCGGGCCAGTCGCTGGAAGAGCTCTATCGCACGCTATCGGAGCGCAACAACACCGGCCTTGCCGCGATCTTCGTTGCGGCGATGCGCGAATGGAAGAAGTCGTTTGAGCGCGGTGCGCGCTCCCCGATCGGTCTGCAGATGCGTATCGACCGCGCCATGGACGTTACGCTGGCGCGTGAATCCGAATTTCTCTCCGCCCGTCTCGGCTCGCTGGCAACGATCGGTTCGGCCGGCCCGTTCATCGGCCTCTTCGGTACGGTCGTCGGTATCATGACCTCGTTCCAGGCAATCGCCGGCTCGAAGTCGACGAACCTCGCGGTCGTTGCTCCCGGTATCGCCGAAGCGCTGCTTGCAACCGCAATTGGCCTTGTTGCCGCTATCCCGGCCGTTATCGCCTACAACAAGTTCACTGCCGACGCCGGCAAGCTTTCGGGCCGTATGGAAGGCTTCGCGGATGAATTCTCCGCCATCCTTTCGCGCCAGATCGACGAAAAACTGCAGCCGCGCCAGGCCGCGCAGTAATCGACGGGAACGGAGTCAACGATATGGGTATGGGTGCTCCAAGCGGTGGCGGTAGCGGCGGTGGTCGCGGTGGTCGTCGTCGCGGTGGCCACAGAGGTGGTGCCATCTCCGAAATCAACGTGACGCCGCTCGTCGACGTCATGCTGGTGCTTTTGATCATCTTCATGGTGGCAGCACCGATGATGACGGTCGGCGTGCCCGTCGACTTGCCGGAAACACAGGCCAAGGCGCTGAATTCCGAAACGCAGCCGATCACGATCTCGGTGAAGAACGACGGCCAGGTGTTCCTGCAGGAAACACCGATCCCGGTCGAAGAGATTGCCGCGAAGCTCGAGGCGATCGCAACGACGGGCTACAATGAACGCATCTTCGTTCGCGGCGACGCGACCGCGCCCTATGGCGTGATCGCCGACGTCATGGCTCGCATCCAGGGTGCTGGCTACAAGAACATCGGCCTCGTGACGCAGCAGAAGAAGGACCAATAGCGAACGCTATGAAGGCCAGTATCGTCACATCTGCGGCTCTGCACTGTGCACTGCTTGCCTGGGCGCTGATCTCGATCGGCTCCCCGGAGCAGTTCAAGGTCGAGGATTTCGAGGCGATGCCCGTCGACCTCGTGCCCGTCGAAGAAATGACGCAGATGCAGCAGGGCGACAAGACGGCCAAGCCGAGTGAAAAGCCGGCGCCGAAGCCGACGGCCAAGCCGACCAATGTCGAAAACGCCGAGAACATGGGCGAGAACAAGGTCGACCTCAAGGCGCCGCCGGTCCCGAACGCCAAGCCCAGCAATAACGAGAGCGCTGCTGCCCCTAAGGCCGTCGAAAAGCCTCTTCCTCAGAATGATCCCGTCCCCAACGAGGTGAAGGAGATAATGAAGGAGGAGACGGACGTCGAGCCGAAGCAGGTCGCGTCCATTACGCCGCCGAAGCCGGAAATCACCCCGCCGACGCCGCCAAAGCCAGAGGAAACGCCACAGGAACAGCCGGAGCCACCGAAGCCGGACGCCGAGGCGCTGCCGGACAAGGTTCCGACTCCGGTCGTGAAGCCGCAAGCCAAGCCGCCGGAACAGAAGCCGGCCGAAAAGCCCCCGGAGAAAAAGACCGAGGATCAGGCGAAGGCGGACGAAAAGCCGACGGACAAGAAGAAGGCCGACAAGAAGCAGGAGAAAGCGAAGTCCGCCTCCTCTAAGCAGAGCGACTTCAACGCCGACGATATCGCGGCGCTGCTGAACAAGCAGGACCCGTCGAATGGCGGAGCCAAAAGTTCGACCGAGGTTGCTTCGCTCGGTGCCAAGAAGGCCACCGGTGGCTCCAAGCTCTCGATGAGCGAGATGGATGCGCTGCGTAGTGCGATCGCCGGCAACTGGTCGGTTATCCCGGGGATGGAAGGTGCTAGCGACGTTCGCATCAAGGTCCACATGAAGCTGGACCCTGACGGTAACATCATCGGCTCACCCGAGGTCGAAGCGGTTGGCGGCACCAACGAGGCGACGCGCATGGCGTTGGCAAGCGGTGCCAAGCGTGCCGTGATGAAGTCGTCGCCCTTCACCAATCTCCCGAAAGACAAATATGACGCCTGGGGCGAAGTTATCGTCAACTTCGATCCCAGCGATCTAGCACTTTAAAATGCTGAAAGGCTTGTCCTCCATGACCAAGTGTTCCCTCATTCGCGCCTTGATGGTCGCCGTCGGCATGATAACCACTGCGGTTGTCGCCACGCCGGCCAACGCGCTTGTCGAAATCAACATCAACAAGGGCAATGTCGAGCCACTGCCGATCGCGATCACCGATTTCCTGCAAGGCGACATGGGCGCCCAGGTGTCGCAAGTGGTTGCCGCCGACCTTCAGCGCTCCGGCCTCTTTGCGCCGATCAACAAGAACGCCTTCATCGAGAAGATCTCCAACCCGGATGCCGCTCCGCGCTTCGAAGATTGGAAGGTCATCAATGCGCAGGCCCTCGTTACCGGTCGCGTGACGCAGGAAAGCGACGGGCGCCTGCGCGCCGAGTTCCGCCTTTGGGATACATTTGCCGGCACGCAGATGACGGGCCAGCAGTTCTACACCCAGCCTGAGAACTGGCGTCGCGTTGCCCATATTATCGCCGATGCGATCTACAAGCAGATCACCGGCGAAGAGGGCTACTTCGATACGCGCGTCGTCTTCGTATCCGAGTCCGGCACGAAGCAGGAGCGCAAGCGCCAGCTCGCCATCATGGACCAGGACGGCTACAACGTGCGCATGCTGACGAACGGCAGCGATCTCGTGCTGACGCCGCGCTTCTCGCCGAACCGCCAGGAAGTCACCTACATGTCCTTCGCCAACCAGCAGCCGCGGGTTTACCTGCTGCAACTGGAAACTGGACAGCGCGAAGTGGTCGGCAACTTTCCGGGCATGACCTTCTCGCCGCGCTTCTCGCCTGACGGACAGAAAGTCGTCATGAGCCTTCAGCAGGAAGGCAACGCAAACATCTACACGATGGACCTGCGTTCGCGCACCACGACGCGCCTGACGTCCACTGCTGCGATCGATACCTCGCCGTCCTATTCGCCTGATGGCAACCGCATCGTCTTCGAAAGCGACCGTGGCGGCCACCAGCAGATCTACGTGATGAATGCCGATGGCTCCGGCCAAACCCGTATCTCCTTCGGAGACGGCAACTACTCGACGCCGGTCTGGTCTCCGCGCGGCGATCTGATCGCCTTCACCAAGCAGTCGGGCGGCAAGTTCTCGATCGGCGTCATGAAGCCTGATGGTTCGGGTGAACGCATCCTGACGACGGGCTTCCACAACGAGGGCCCGACCTGGGCGCCGAACGGCCGCGTTATCATGTTCTTCCGCCAGGCAGCTGGTGCCGGCGGTCCGCAGCTCTACTCGATCGATCTGACGGGCTACAACGAGCAGCTCATCAAGACGCCGAACTTCGCTTCGGACCCGGCCTGGTCGCCGCTTCTCGAGTAGGAAAGCCTGTGGATGTGCCTTTTTGTCGCCGCAAAAATCCCTGATTGGGGCGACTGAGGGACAAATCAACCATCTGTTAACCATAATTCTTGAATGCCGATTAACCCAACGAGGTTACAGTCCGGCAACCTTAATCAAGTCGCAAGGAGACCGGCCATGAGCCGAATTCACACCCCGGCAATGAGCCGCATGCAGAATTTCGCCCGTAACCCCGTCATGATCGCGCTTGTCGCCGGTCTTGCCTTGGCCGGTTGCGCGAACAAGAAGAACATGGCGAACAGCGCTGGTGACCTGGGCCTCGGTGCCGGCGCCGCAACGCCCGGTTCTGCACAGGACTTCACCGTCAACGTCGGCGATCGTATCTTCTTCGACACCGACTCCACCTCGATCCGCGCGGACGCTTCCCAGACCCTCGACCGCCAGGCTCAGTGGCTTGCCCGCTATCCGAAGTACGCGATCACCATCGAAGGCCACGCCGACGAACGCGGCACGCGCGAATACAACCTTGCTCTCGGCGCTCGCCGTGCAGCGGCCACCAAGGATTACCTTGCTTCGCGCGGCGTTCCGGCACAGCGCATGAAGACGATCTCCTACGGCAAGGAACGCCCGGTTGCCGTCTGCGACGATATTTCCTGCTGGTCGCAGAACCGCCGGGCCGTTACAGTTCTCGGTGGCGCCGGCATGTAATTGCTGGGAAATATTACAATTTCGAAAGGCGGCTCCAACGCGGGCCGCCTTTTCTTTTTGAACACACTTTGGCCAGTTTCCGTTGCTTTTTGAAAGCAATTGGAAAAATCTCCTGTTCGTGCCAATGGGTGCGAAGAATCACAGGGACAGGACAAACCATATGAAGAAATTTGTCGTTGCGGGCATGCTGTGCCTCGCGGCCGTGGCCGGGGCGGGCCAATCGGCGAATGCGACGTCGCTTTTCGGGTGGCAGATCGGCGGCAAGGCTGCCAATCGGCAACCGCAGGCACCGGTTGTAAACGTGCAGGCGGGCGGCCCTGAGGTTCGCATCCAGCAGCTGGAAGAACAGCTGCGCCAGCTGAACGGCCGCATCGAAGAGATGAGCTTCCAGCTCCTGCAGATGCAGGAAACGATCCGCAAGGCGCAGGAAGACAACGAATTCCGCTTCCAGGAGCTGGAAAAGGGCGGCGGCAGTAGTGCCGGCAGCAGCTCCAAGACGATGAAAAAGAGCGAAGCCGATGTGCCTCCTCCGGCGCAGGGCCGGAGCGGTGGTGACGATGTCGCCCGCGTAATCCAAGCACCGCAGGGAGCCGAAACGGCTCCCTCGACCGACGTTCCGGCAAATGATGGTCTCGGCCAGCCGCCGAAGCAGCTCGGTTCGATGCAGTTCGACCAGAGCGGCAATCCGGTCGGAGGCTCGGTCAACGAGAATGCCACGGTCGGATCCGGCCCGGTTCCTGGCGTCGATTCCGGCCGTTCGTCGCAGACGGCCTCGCTCGGCAGCGAAGCCGACCAGTACAAGGCCGCCTACGGCCACGTGCTTTCCGGGGACTATTCGACGGCCGAGCAGGAGTTCACCCAGTACATCGCTCAATACCCGAGCAGCGCACGCGCGGCGGATGCCAATTTCTGGCTTGGCGAAGCGCTCTACTCGCAGGGCAAGTACAATGAGGCCGCCAAGACGTTCCTCGATGCTCACAAGAAGTATGGCAGCTCCGAAAAGGCGCCGGAAATGCTTCTCAAGCTGGGCATGTCGCTTGCGGCGCTCGACAATACGGAAACCGCATGCGCCACGCTGCGGGAAGTCTCGAAGCGTTACCCCAAGGCTTCGCGTGCCGTGATAACCAAGGTTGCCAGCGAGCAAAAGCGTCTCGCCTGCTAGGGCCTTCCGGTTTTGCGCCCGGATGGCCCCCTTCTACCTGAGACGGCAGCGCGCCGTTTCCTTGACTCGCTGATCGGGCCCTCGCGCATCCTTGTTGCGACTTCGGGCGGAAGCGATTCAACAGGCCTGCTTTTGGCTCTTGTCGAAGCGAGCAAGGCTGTACCCAACTCGAAAATCTCTCTTTGCGCTGTTACAGTGGATCATGCACTGCGGACAGAATCGGCCGAAGAGGCGCGCCAGGTTGCTGCCCTCTGCGGGTCGCTCGATATCCCGCACGTCGTTAAAGTCTGGCAGGGCGAAAAGCCCAAGGCCGGCCTCATGGCGGCTGCGCGCGACGCCCGCTACGCGCTGCTTGCCGAAGCCGCCGAGAACTTCAACGCCGACATCGTTGTAACCGCGCATACGGCAGACGATCAGCGCGAGACGCTCGCCATGCGGTGGGAGCGCTCAGAACAGCCAAGCACCGGCATCGCCGATCTCGTGCTCTTTGATCGCCGTATTTGGGTTGCCCGACCGCTGCTTAGCTGTCGGCGAGAGGCGATCCGCGAATATCTTCGCACAAGACATGTCGGCTGGATCGACGACCCAAGCAATGATGACCCGAACTATGAACGTGTGCGGATGCGATCCCGCCTCGCCGAAGAGGCGGATGCCGTCCCGGATGCGGGCGAGGCCGGTGACTTGCGCACGAGCGTCGCCGCTTCGGCGGCTAGATGGCTGGATCAGCATTTCGTTCTGCATTCTCCCTTGGTCGGCCAGGTACTCCCGGCCGGACTCACCGCGGAGAGGGGCATTCTTGATTATGCCATTGCGCGCCTTGCTGCGGTTTTCGGCGGGCAGGCGTTCCCGCTCGGACGCAAGCAGACGGACGATGTTCTGGCGCTTATCAAAAGCGATCAGCCAAATCGGATGACCGCGGGCAGGGTAGTGTTTGACCTTCGGCGCGACGGGCTTTTTCTCGTTCGTGAAAACCGTGGGATCCTGCCGTTGACGCTTGCGCCGGGCGCGCGCGGCGTCTGGGACAGGCGGTTCCTCGTTGAAAATGCAGCCCCGACGGATATCGGCGTCGTTGCCGGCGGAGCTGAGATGCAGAGCGACCGGCTACCGAGGGGCGTGCTCAGGCAGGCCCGGTCAGCGGCGCCATGCGTCGTCGACGCTGCTGGGTCCGAAGTTCCCTCTCGTGTTGCCGAGAAAGTCAGGATCAGTCCCTATTTCTCGCCGTTCGACCGTTTTTTGACACGATTTGACTTCATCTTTGCCGACAGGCTTGCGGCTGCCTTTGGAACGCGCCCCTATCCAAAACC
>Ga0102591_1003247_pt1 | contig 15021 bp, 12 predicted proteins | sample AraplaCol_mCL_r2_2_FD_76860 | JGI IMG/M metagenome (GOLD analysis project Ga0102591, IMG submission 76860) | Arabidopsis root microbial communities from North Carolina, USA - plate scrape MF_Col_mCL_r2 (SPADES assembly) (version 2) | ecosystem: Host-associated > Plants > Roots > Endosphere... | reverse complement strand
CCTTCGCCGCCGTGACCAACGACGTGCCGCCCGTGGCATGGCTGCTCTTCATCGGCAACGTGCTGTGGTCGGTCATCTACGACACCGAGTACGCGATCATCGATCGCGACGAGGACATCAAGGCGGGCGCGAAGTCCACGGCCATCCTCTTCGGCGACGCGGACATACCGATCATCGGCATCCTGATGGGGACGTTCCTGCTGACGATGCTGCTCGTGGGCACGCGGGCGTCCCTCGCGTGGCCGTACTGGATCGCCTGGACCGTGACCGCCGGCCTCTTCGCGTACCAGCTGTGGCTGATCCGCGGCCACGACCGCGACGCATGCCTGAAAGCGTTCCGCCACAACAACTGGGTCGGACTCACGCTTTGGCTCGGCTTCGTGATCGCGCTCGCCCTGTGACCGTGATCACGTCGTGAGGGATCGGTGACCATTTATCTCGATTGAAATGCGGCCGTAACGCGAATTAAGCCGCGTCGTCATTTTGCGCGCCTAAGTTCCTGCGGGTCGCGGACCCACGGAGAGGCCGCGGGCCGACGCAACGTACGGCCCGGGGGGAGGGTTCGCGCAGCCCCTTCCCCGGATGATCAAAAGATGCGTAATACCCAGCTCAGCCGCGCCGTGCGCGCGGCTCTCGTCGGCGCGTTGCTCGTTTCCGCCGCCGCCCATGGCCAGGCAACCGCCCCCGAGAAGAAAACCACCGATCTCGACAACGTGGTGGTCACGGCCCGCTCGGGCGTCGAGGCGCGCACCAAGGCCGAAACCAGTTACTCGATCACCACGATCGACGAGGACCGCCTGCGCATGCAGGCCCCCACGAGCGTCACCGAGGCGGTGAAGTCCGTGCCGGGCTTCTGGGTGGAGTCGTCGGGCGGCGAGGCGTCGGGCAACATCCGCGCGCGCGGCATTCCCGTCGACGGCTACGGTTCGGTGACGCTGCTCGAAGACGGCATCCCGGTACAGCACGACCCCGCACTCGGCTACCTCAACGCCGACCAGGCGTTCCGCCTCGACGAGACGATCGAGCGCGTCGAAGTGGTGCGCGGCGGCCCGTCGTCGGTGTTCTATTCGAACGCGCCCGCCGGTGCGATCAACTTCATCCCGCGCAAGGTCGGCGATACCGCCGAAGGCCTGGTCAAGTACACCGTCGGCAACTACTCGCTGAATCGCCTCGACTTCTGGTACGGCACGCCCATCGGTGGCGGCTGGAAACTCGCGTTCGGCGGCTTCTGGCGCGTCGACGACGGCGTGCGCCGCCCGCAGTTCCACGCCGACGACGGCGGCCAGCTGCGTGCCACCCTTTCCAAAGACCTCGAACACGGCGACATCAGCTTCGACGTGAAGCACCTCGACGACAAGGTCGCGCTGTACCTCGGCATCCCCATGCGCACGAATGCGAATGGCGACATCCGCCCCGTCCACGGCTTCAACGGCAACTACGGCACGCTGGCCGGGCCGGAAACCGAGCACGCGCGGATGCCGCAGGGCGACGGTGGCGTCTACGACTTCGACAACGCCGAGGGCACGCACGTCAAGCGCACGCAGGTGACCTTCAAGTTCGACCACGACCTCGGCGACGACTGGAAGCTGGCGGAGTCGATGCGTTACAACACCACGGACACGCAGCGTAACGGCATGTTCCCGAACGCCCTGCAGAGCGCGACCTCGTTCCTCGCGCAGGATGCCAAGCGGTTGGCGCTGATCCCCGGCGCCACCGCGCTGCAATTCCGTTACGTCGACAATCCCTCGCAGATCTACGACACGGCGAACCAGAACGGTAACGGTCTCATCGTGACCGGCGGCCTTCGCGGCGTGACGCTGCCGGTCGACGAGTTCATCAACGATACGCGCGTGCTGCGGAAGTTCGACGTCGGCAGCCAGACGCACGACGTCACGCTGGGCTACTACCACGCGAACTTCGAGCAGGATTTCAGCCGCTATTCCTCCACCGTGCTGACCGACGCACGCGACAATGCGCGCCTCGTGGACCTCGTCGGCGTGGACGCGGCAGGCAACGTCCGGGGCTCGCTGACCGACCACGGCTTCTATCGCTACGGCTACGAGTGGGAAAACGCCAGTGGTAAGTCGAAGACCAACGCCTTCTACGTGTCCGACGAATGGCAGGTGACGCCCGAGCTGCGCATCGATGGCGGCGTGCGCTGGGAAAAGGTCAACGTCGAGGGCTATACCGAAGGCAAGAAGACGGTGAATCTCGGTGGCACGCCGGCCGCGGCACAGGTGCTGACGGGCAACGGCCAGCAGGTGCACTACGACCAGTCGTTCGACAAGACCGGCTGGACGCTCGGCGCGAACTGGCAGTTCTCGCCACGCCAGGGCCTGTTCGGGCGCTGGACCTCGGCCTTCCGCCTGCCGAACCTCAGCACGTACATCACCAATCCGACCGCGACGCCGCTGCTGCAGACGATGGATCTCGCCGAAGCGGGCTGGAAGTACAGCGACCGCTTCATGGACCTGTACGCGACCGCGTTCTACACGAAGTACGACAACGTGAGTTTCACCAACAACGTCTTCGACCGTAACGGCAACACGTCCACGCCGCAGACCGGCTTCGCCAGCACGAAGACCTACGGCCTCGAGCTGGAAGGCACGCTGTACCCGAGCCACTGGTTCGACGTGCAGTTCAACGCCACGCTGCAGGATCCGAAGTACAAGGGCCTCAGCTATACCGACGTGGTCGCGAACGCGCCGGTGCTGCGTGACTACGACGGCAACCAGCTGATCCGCGTACCGAAGGTGAGCTACCGCATCGTGCCGGGCGTGAACCTGCTCGACGGTCGCCTCCGCCTGCAGATGTCGTATGAACACGAAGGCAAGCGTTTCGTCGATACGGCGAACTCGGTCGTGCTGCCGTCGTACCACGTCGTGAGCGCGAGCGCCCGCTACGATGCGACGCCGGCGTTGTCGCTATTCCTCTACGCCGACAACCTGACGAACTCGCTCGGCCTGACGGAAGGCAATCCGCGCGCCGGCGAAATCGCCAGCGCGGACGCGGGCGCCAACACGTTCATCGCCCGTCCCCTCCTTGGCCGCTCGTTCCGTGCGGCCGCGATGTACCGCTTCTGATGCGCGCGCTGATCGCCATCGTTCTGTCCTGCTTCGCCGTCGTGTCGCTGGCGGCGGAGCGCGCACCCGACCTCGTGCTTCGCGGCACGCTGTCGGGTGCGGACCAGCACACGTATCGCGAGGTGCCCTTCGAGGTGCCGAAGGGCACCTCGCGGATCACGATCGACGTCGACTACACCGGCCGCGACGAGAAGACGACCATCGACCTGGGGCTCCTCGGGCCCGGCGGTTTCGAAGCGCAGGACGGGTTCCGCGGCTGGAGCGGCGGGGGCAAGCACCGCTTCACCGTGTCCGCGACCGACGCGACGGCGTCGTACCTTCCGGGCGCCATCGGCCCGGGCACATGGAAGCTGCTACTTGGCATCCCGAACATCCGGGCCGCGTCGAAAGCGTCGTTCACGGCGAAGGTCTGGCTCTCCGGCGACGACGAAGGTTTCGGTCCGGAGCACGGCCTGACCGGCCCGCTATCGACCGAGGATCGCTGGTACCGCGGCGACCTTCACATGCACTCGGCGCACAGCGACGGCAACTGCCTGAACGCGTCGGGCACGAAGAAAGTCGGTTGCCCGCTGTTCCTCACCGTGACCTCGGCCGCGAAACGAGGTCTCGACTTCATCGCGCTGTCCGAGCACAACACGATGTCGCAGGTATCGGAACTGCGGGAGATGCAGCCGTACTTCGATACCCTGCTGCTGATTCCCGCCCGCGAGGTCACCACGTTCGAGGGGCATGCCAACCTGTTCGGCGTGTCGCGCACCGTGGATTTCCGTGTCGGCAGCAAGGCGGTGCCCGACTGGAACGCCTTGCTCGCCGATGTCGCGCGCGCCCATGGCGTGATCTCGATCAACCACCCGCGCCGCCCGAACGACGAGACGTGCATGGGGTGCGGTTTCACGCCGCGCCGGCCCGTGGACATGCACGGGTTCCAGGCGATCGAAGTGGTGAACGGTCGCGACACCGAGCGCGCGGATACCGGTCTTCCGTTCTGGGAGTCGCGGCTGAATGCCGGTGTGCGCATCACCGCGATCGGCGGCAGCGACAGCCATATCGGCAGCGACGACGCGCGCGATGCGTTCGCGGGCGTCATCGGCACGCCGACCACGGTGGTGCACGCGAAGGCGTTGTCCATGGAAGGCATCCTCGACGGCATTCGCGCAGGTCACGTGTTCATCGACGTCGACGGCACCCGGGATCGCACGCTGGACGTCGATGCGAGCGTGGGCGCGGCGCATGCCGGCATGGGCGACGCGATCGCGGTCGCGGGCGGTGCGATCCTGCACGTCGACGTGCGCACGAAGGCGCCCCCCGGCGCGCGCGTGGTCGTCACCGTCGATGGCAAGGCGGATGCCGGAAAGCCGGTCTCCGGCGACGGCGCCGTGGCCTTCGACTGGACGAGCGACGGGAAGGCGCATTGGTTGCGCGTGGATGTCCGCTCGGCGGAGGGCAAGCTTCTGCTGCTGGGGAACCCCGTGTACATCAACCACTGACGCTCCCGCGTGGGAGCGGCCTTGGCCGCGATCGGGCCGGCCGCGAGCACCCATCGCGGCCAAGGCCGCCCCCACCGCTATCCTCCGGGCCGCGGCGTCCTTGCCAGTGCCCACACGTCGACGCGCTTCACCCCCGCCGCCAGCAGCACGCGCGTGCACTCGGCGAGCGTCGACCCCGTGGTCATCACGTCGTCGACCACCGCCACGTGCGTCGCGGGCGGCATCCGCTGCACCGCGAAGGCACCCCTCACGTTCCGGCGCCGGAGCGTGGCGTCGAGATCCGTCTGCGCTTCCGTCGCGCGCACACGGCGGAGCAGATCGTGGGCCAGTCGCACGCCGAAGCGTCGCGCCAGCGGCTTCGCCAATTCGAGCGCCTGGTTGTAGCCGCGTTCCCGCAGCCGGCGCGTGTGCAAGGGCACGGGAACCAACAGCTCCGGCACGGCGACGGGCTCGCCCGATTCGCCCCAGCACGTCGCCAGCACGCGCCCGGCCGCGAGGCTACCGGCGAACTTGAAGCGCGCCTCGAGCCCATCCAGCGGCGAGGTGTAGACGAACGGCACCCAGAGGTCGCTCCACGGCGGCGGACGACGCTGGCAGGTGCCGCAGGCGGCCACGGGCGACGGCAGCGGAATCGCGCATCGCGCGCAACCGATGTCGTTCACCACGATCGACGCACGGCAGCCGTGGCACAGCTCGCGACCGGCCGGCCCCGGATCGCCGCAGACGAGACAGCGCGCGGGCAGCGCGAAGCGCCCGGCGGCGGCGATCCACTGCTTCAGGGCGGTCGCATCCATGCGTGGTGGCGGGCGTCAGTCGCGCCGGTACATCGCGGCGTCGATGATCGACCACAGATGGATGATCCAGCCGAGCCAGACGATCCAGAGCACGGCGGCCAGCACGAACATGATCAGGGCCTTGAACACCCGGCCCTGCACCAGCTGCCCCAGACCGGGGATGAAGAGGCTACAGATCGCGGCAAGCACGTTGCCGGTACTGCCCTGTCCACTGCTCATGCGCAGTTCTCCAGATGGGGGGACGTGAATCCATCGTACGGCAGGCGGCGTGGCGCGACCGTAAACCCATGATGTGCCGTTAAGGTTGACAGTGGCCCTTGCCGTTTCCACACTTCGCGCCTTCGCCACGGGAACGCCACCATGACCGCAGCCATTCGCCACGACTGGTCCCGCGAGGAGGTCGAGAACCTTTTCGCCTTGCCCTTCAACGACCTGCTGTTCCAGGCCCAGACCGTTCACCGGGCGAACCACGACCCGAACGCGGTGCAGGTGTCCACGCTGCTGTCGATCAAGACCGGCGGCTGCCCCGAGGACTGCGCGTACTGCCCGCAGGCAGCGCGCTACGCCACCGGGGTGAAGGCCGAGAAGCTGATGAGCGTCGAAGCCGTGCTTGCCAGGGCGCAGGCCGCGAAGGACGCAGGCGCGAGCCGCTTCTGCATGGGCGCCGCGTGGCGCTCGCCGAAGGATCGCGACGTGGCGAAGGTCGCCGAGATCGTCACCGCGGTGAAGTCGCTGGGCCTGCAGACCTGCGCGACCCTCGGCATGCTGACTCAGCCTCAGGCCGACACGCTGAAGTCCGCCGGTCTCGATTTCTACAACCACAACCTCGACACGTCGCCCGACTTCTATGGCGAGATCATCCATACGCGCGAGTTCCAGGATCGTCTCGACACGCTGGAGCACGTACGCGAAGCGGGCCTGAAGACCTGTTGCGGTGGCATCGTCGGCATGGGCGAATCGCGTGCGCAGCGCGCGGGCCTGCTCACGACGCTGGCGAACCTCCCCGAACACCCGGAATCGGTGCCGATCAACCGGCTGGTTCAGGTTGCGGGCACGCCGCTCGCCGGCACCGAGGCACTCGATCCCTTCGAATTCGTTCGCAGCATCGCCGTCGCCCGCATCCTGATGCCGGCGTCCGTCGTACGCCTTTCCGCCGGACGCGAGACGATGGACGACGCACTGCAGGCCCTGTGCTTCGCGGCCGGTGCCAACTCGATTTTCTACGGCGAGAAGCTCCTGACGACCGGCAATCCCGACGTCGAGCACGACCGCCGCCTGTTCGAACGCCTGGGCCTCAAGCCGATGGACGTCGAGATCGAGCCCGGTACCGTGCACGCGGACATCGTCGAGCACGCCGAGGCGTGAACCGGCCCGACCTGCTCGCCCGCGTCGAAGAGGCGCGGGCCGCGCGGGAGCGCGCCGGCCTGCTCCGACGGGCGCGCATCTGCGACAGCCTTCCCGACGGGCGACGCCTCGTCGACGGCCACCCGCTCGACGATTTCTGCGGCAACGACTACCTCGGGCTCGCCTCCCATCCCGATCTCGTCGCCGCGCTCACCCGCGCCGCCGCCGATGGCGTCGGCACGGGTGCCGCGCACCTGGTTTCCGGTCACCGGCGCGAGCACGCCGCCCTGGAAGAGGACCTCGCGGACTGGACGGGTCGCGACCGCGCGCTCCTCTTCTCCACCGGCGTCATGGCCAACCTCGGGACGCTGCAAGCGCTGCTCGGTGCCGGCGCGATGCCCGGCGACAGGCACGGGACGGCGCTCTGCGTGCAGGACCGCCTGAACCACGCGAGCCTGATCGACGGCGCCCACCTCGCCGGCGCCGAACTCCGGCGCTATCCGCACGGGGACGCCGAGGGCGCCGCGCGACAACTGGATGCGCGCCCCGGCCTGCCCGCCCTGCTGGCGACGGACGGCGTCTTCAGCATGGATGGCGACGTGGCGCCCTTGGCCGCGCTCGCCGCCGTGTGCCGGACGCGCGGCGCCACGCTCTATGTCGACGACGCCCACGGCCTGGGCACGACGGGCCCGGCGGGTGCCGGATCGGTCGCGGCCGCAGGTCTGGGCCACGTCGATGTGCCGGTGCTGATGGGCACGCTGGGGAAGGCCCTCGGATGCGCCGGCGCCTTCGTCGCGGGCGACGCGCCGGTCATCGAGGCGATCGCGCAGTTCGCCCGGAGCTACGTCTACACGACGGCGATGCCGACCGCGCTTGCGGCCGCCACCCGCGCAGCCGTGCGGCTCGCGCGGCACGACGCCGAGGGCCGGCGCGGGATGCTCGCCGCCAACATCGCCCGGTTCCGCGTCGGCGCGGCGGCGCTCGGCGTGCCGCTGCTGCCGTCGACCACGGCCATCCAGCCGGTGCCGATGGGAACGGCCGCCGCGGCGACGGCGGCGGCGGAGGCGCTGGAGCGCGCCGGCTTTCTCGTGGTCGCCATCCGCCCACCGACCGTGCCGCAGGGTGGCGCGCGCCTGCGCATCACGCTGTCGGCGGCGCACCGGCCGGACCGTATCGACGCGCTTCTCGACGCCCTGGGGCGGGTGGCCGGCCCCGCCGGAAGCGCGGCCGTATAATGAGCGGTCGCACTCCCCCTGGCCACGCCATGCCGATCCTCAACATTTCCGCTTACAAGTTCGTCGGCCTCGACGACCTCGCGAGCCTGCGCGCGCGGATGGTCGAGCGCTGCGGCGCGCTCGCGCTGAAGGGCACCATCCTGCTGGCGCCGGAAGGCATCAACCTGTTTCTCGCGGCGCCGCGCGAGGCCATCGACGCGTTCGTCGCCTGGCTGCGCGAAGACCCGCGATTCGCCGACATCGTGCCGAAGGAAAGCTGGTCGGAGAGCGCACCCTTCGGACGCATGCGGGTGCGACTCAAGAAGGAAATCATCACGATGCACGCACCGGCGATTCGCCCCGAGAACGGGCGGGCGCCGCACGTGCTGCCGGTGGACCTGCGTCGCTGGCTCGATCAGGGCCACGACGACGATGGCCGCCCGGTGGTGCTGCTCGATATCCGGAACGATTACGAGGTGGCGGCCGGCACATTCCAGGAAACCGTCGAATACGGGCTGTCGAGCTTCACGCAGTTTCCCGCCGCCGTCGCCGCGGACCGCGATCGCTTCGACGGCAAGACGGTCGTCTCGTTCTGTACGGGTGGCATCCGCTGCGAGAAGGCGGCGATCCACATGCGCGAGATCGGCATCGACCATGTCTACCAGCTCGAAGGCGGCATCCTGAAGTACTTCGAGGAAGTCGGCGGCGCACACTGGCGCGGCGACTGCTTCGTCTTCGACGACCGCGGCAGCGTCGATCCTGCCCTCGCCCCGGCGCGCGCGGGATGAACGGCCTGCACGTCGAGACCCGGGGCGAAGGCGCCGAACATCTCGTGGTCATCCACGGATGGGCGATGCACGGCGGCATTCTCGAGCCGCTGGTCGACGCGCTCGCCGCGCGCTTCACGATGCACGTCGTCGATCTTCCGGGCCACGGCTATTCGTGCCAGTCCGACATCCCGCTCGATCCCCTCGCCTGCGCCCGCGCGATCGCGGCGGTCACGCCGTCGCAGGCCGTATGGCTCGGCTGGTCGCTTGGCGGACTCGTCGCGCTGGCCGCCGCGCTCGACGTACCGGATGCCGTTCGCCTGCTCGTCCCGATGTGTTCCACGCCCCGATTCGTCCGCGCCGACGATTGGCCGCAGGGCAACGACCCGGCCCTCGTGCGCCAGCTCGCCACGGATCTCGAACACGACTACCGCGCCACCGTGGAGCGTTTCATCGCGCTGGAAGCCATGGGCAGCCCCGATCCCGTGACCGAAACGCGGCGCCTCAAGGCCGACGCGTTCTCGCGCGGTGAGCCAGACGCGCGCGTGCTGCTCGAGGGTATCCGGCTGCTCGAATCCACCGATCTCCGCTCGCGCCTCGGCGCGATTCGCCAGCCGAGCCTCTGGATTGCGGGCCGTCGCGACCGCATTGTCCATCCCGAGGCCATGCGTTGGTCCGCCGAGGCCGCCCATGGGCGCTTCGAGGAAATCGCCCACGCCGGCCACGCCCCTTTCATCGGACATGCCGCGGCCGTCGCGGATGTCCTGACGCAGTTCACAGACGCACACGCATGAGCGACTTCCATTTCGACCGCCGCCAGGTCCGCCGCAACTTCGGGCGCGCCGCGGGTACCTACGAAAAACACGATGCCCTCCAGCGCGAGGTGCAAGCGACGCTCGTCGAGCGCCTGGCGCTCTACGAGCAGGCCCCCGACGTCGTGCTCGATGTGGGCGCCGGTACGGGCCGCGGCACCGCGGCGCTGAAGAAGCGCTATCCGAAGGCGCAGGTCATCGCCGTCGATCTCGCGCTGCCGATGCTGAAGCAGGCGAAGCAGCATGCGAGCTGGCTGAAGCCCTTCGGCCGCGTCGTCGCCGACGCGTACACCCTGCCGGTGCCGGATCGCAGCGTCGACGTGCTGTTCTCGAACCTGTGCTTCCAGTGGTGCGAAGACGTCTCGCGACTGTTCGCCGAATGCGCGCGCGTGCTCAAGCCCGGTGGACTGCTGCTGTTCTCGACGTTCGGTCCCGACACACTGAAGGAACTGCGCGCCGCCTGGGCCGATGCCGACCAGCGTGCGCACGTCGCGCGCTTCCTCGACATGCACGATGTCGGCGACGCGATGCTGGCGCAGGGGCTGAAGGACCCCGTGCTCTTCGCCGAGCGCTACACGCTCACGTACCCCACGCCCCGGGCACTGCTCGACGAACTGAAGGGGCTCGGCGCGAACAACGCGGACGCCGAGCGTCCGCGCGGACTCACGGGCAAGCAGCACTACAGGCGCATGATCGACGCGTACGAGGCCATGCGCGCCGACGGCACGATCCCGTCCACATGGGAGGTGGTGACGGGGCACGCCTGGGGCCCGCCGGCGGGGCAGTCGCGACGCGAAGGCGGCGGCGAAATCGCGAGTTTCCCGATCGAGAACCTGCGCGGCTCACGACGCAAGACGCCCTTCTGACGCGAGTCAGCCATAGCGAAAGCACTCGACCGCGTGATCGTTGACCATCCCCGTCGATTGCATCATGGCGTGGCAAATCGCCGTGCCGGCGAAGCGGAAGCCCTTTGCACGTAATGCGTCGCTCATCCGGTCCGAGGCCTCGCTGCGCCCCGGCAGCGGATCCGCGTTTGCCCGGCGACGCGTGAGATTCGGGTCGACGAACCCCCACAAAAAGGTAGAGAGCGAGCCGTGCTCGGCGACGATGCGCAGCGTCGCGCGGGCATTACTGCGGATGGCTTCGATTTTCAGGCGGTTCCGTACGACGCCACGGTCCGAAAGCACGACCGCGATATCGTCGTCGGTCATCGCCGCGATGCGTGCGATGTCGAACCCGTGGAACGCCGCGCGGAGGGAATCGCGTTTCGCGAGCACCGTGCGCAGCGCGAGGCCCGCCTGCACCGTGCAGAGCGCGAGCCGCTCGAAGATCTGGCGATCGTCGTGCACGGGCACGCCCCATTCCGTATCGTGAAACGCGCGCTCGATGTCGCTCCGCTCTGCCCAGGTGCAACGCATGGTTCCGCCCCTCGTCCCTTTTCGAGAGGCGAGCATATCGTCGGGGCAGCGCCGTCAATGTCCGCAGAGTCCTTGCGCTGCTGTCCGTGCGGGTGGCTGCGACGGCGCGCGTGTGGACGTCATCCCAATGGGCGACGCCCACACGATTTCACCACAGCAACGCGTCGAGATCGACGTTGCCACCCGTCAGCACGACACCGACGTGGCGCCCGGCGAACCGCTCCGGATAGCGCAACGCGGCGGCCAGCACGGTCGCGCTCGACACCTCCACGACGATGCGCAACTCGGTCCAGAGCAGACGCATCGCATCGATCGCCTCCTCGTCGCTCACGCGCCGCACGTCGACGCCGTGATCGCGCAGGACATGGAAGTTGGGCTCGCCCAGCAGCGTGCGCAGACCGTCGCAGACGGTGTGCGGCGTGAAAGACCCCACACGCTCGCCGGCGTCGAGCGAACGCGCCGTGTCGTCGGCCCCTTCGGGCTCCGCGGCGACGAGGTGGATGCCCGGATCGATGCCGTGCGCGGCGATGGCGCAGCCCGAGGCGAGCCCGCCGCCGCCGACCGGAAACAGCAACGTGTCGATGCCGGGAGCCTGGCGCAGGAGTTCGGGAACGAGCGTGCCCTGCCCCGCCATGACGAGCGGATCGGCATAGGGATGCACGAGTCGCGCGTCCGTCCGCGCCTGCACGTCCGCCGCCATGGCCTCGCGCGCGGCCGTGGTAGGCGCGCAGCGGTGGACGATCGCGCCGGCGGCGACGATGGCGTCGACCTTCGCCTTCACCGCGCCGTCGGGTACGACCACGTGCGCTGGAATGCCACGCGTACGCGCCGCCATGGCGAGCGCGTTGCCATGGTTGCCCGACGAGTGCGTCACGACACCGTGGGCGGCCTCGTCGTCACCCAGCGACCACACGGCATTCGTGGCGCCACGAAACTTGAACGCACCACCCCGCTGCAGGTTTTCGCACTTGAAGACGAAACGCGCACCGACGAGTGCGTCGATACGATCGCTGCGCAGTACCGGCGTCACCAGCGCATGGGGCGCGATGCGCGCCGCCGCATCGCGGACGTCGGCGAAGGTGGGAAGCGTCACGCGGCGAACTCCACCCCGCACAGGAACGTCTTCTTCTCGCCCGGCGGCAGACGGATCAGCGGCGCGCAGTCGTCGCGATTGAAAGCGTCGGGGATGCATTCCATCGGCTCCAGTGCCACGGATTTGCGCGCGTCGCGCTCCGCGGTGTCGGACGTGAATGCGAGCATGACACCCCTCGTCTGCCAGACGGCGATGGATTCGCCCGTCGCCGGATCGCGCAGTCGCGTGCGCGCACGCCCGTCGGCATCGAGCTGCAGGTCGGCGAAGGTGTGGTTCAGCTCGACGTCGCCGATGGTGCGCGGCGAACGGAAGTCGATGCGAGGGTCCGCCTTGTCGAGCGACGTCCACGCGCGCGTCCCCGCCAGCGGGATGAAGTCTTCGCGCGCGGCGATCACCGTGTCGGCTGGCACCTGGAGTTCCCAGGTTTCGATCGGGTTGTCGGAAAGACGGAAGTACGGGTGCCATCCGAAGAATGTGGGCGCGTCGTGCTTGCCGACGTTATGTGTCTCCGCCTTGAGCGTGAGGCCGTCGTTGTCCAGCGTGAACGTGACGGAGACATCGAGCGCGAACGGATATCCCGGCTGATCGTCCGGCCGGATCTTCGCGCTCAGGGTGACGGCGGCGTGCGTGTCGTCCGCCTTTTCGCGATCGAGGTGGAACGTCGCACCCCGCAGGAAGCCGTGGCGGCTGGCCCGATCCGCGCCCACGGCACCCGGCTGCAAATCGTAAGCCGTTCCTTCAAACGTATAGCGTGCGTCGTCCACGCGGTTCGCGAACGGCGTCATGATCGCGAAGCGGGAGCCCGTGTGCTTGACGAGCTCCTTCTCGTTCCGGAAGCCGTCGGCGATATCGTGCATCTTCCCGCGCTTTTCGGTGGCGATCGACAGGACCGTGGCGCCGCGCAGCGCGATGCGGATCTCGCGCTCGGCGTCGCGGTCGACCAGCAGCACCAGCTCCTGCTCGCCTAGCCGGGAGCGCGCAATCGTGAAACGGGACATGGGGTGACTTCCTTTTGACGGGTTCGACCGCATGTTAGCCTGCCTGACATACCAGACAAACGTTGCCCCCCGCCATGAGCGATCGTTCAGACGCCCCCACCGCCATCGTCCGCCTTGCCGACTATCGGGCGCCCGCCTGGTCCGTCCGGCACGTGGCCCTGGAGTTCGACCTCGGGATCGATCGCACGGAGGTTCTTGCGACGCTCGAACTGTCCCGGGAGGCCGACGAGCCGGTACGCCTGAACGGTGAAGGTCTGGAACTGCTCTCCCTCGACGTGGACGGCCGCCGCCTCGGCGACGGCGAGTACATCCTCGCCAACGGCGTGCTCGAGTTCGCGGTGGCGTCCGCCGAATGCACGGTGACGACGCGCGTCGCGCTGCGCCCGGCGGAAAACACGGCCTTCGAGGGGCTCTACCTCTCGGGTAGTCGCGAGAAGGGTTTCCTGCTCACGCAGTGCGAGGCCGAGGGTTTTCGTCACATCACCTTTTTCTCCGACCGGCCCGACGTGCTCTCGAAGTACACGGTGACGCTGCGCGCCGACAAGGCGCGCTTCCCGGTGCTGCTCGCCGGCGGCAATCCGGACGGCGACGGCGACCTGCCCGAGGGACGGCACTGGGCGCGCTTCGTCGACCCGCACCCGAAGCCGAGCTACCTGTTCGCGCTGGTCGCGGGCCGGCTGGAGCGCATCAGCCACGACTACACGACCGCCGAAGGTCGCGCCGTCGCGCTGCACATCTGGGCCGAGGCGGACGTCATCGACCGCTGCGACTACGCGATGGATTCGCTGATCCGTTCCATGCAGTGGGACGAACGCGCGTACGGAAGAAATTACGACCTCGATGTCTTCCACGTCGTCGCCACGCACGATTTCAACATGGGCGCGATGGAGAACAAGGGTCTCAACATCTTCAACGCGAAGTACCTGCTCGCGGATCCCGATTCGAGCACCGACGACGAATACCGTCACGTCGAGGCCGTGGTGGCGCACGAGTATTTCCACAACTGGAGCGGCAACCGCGTCACGTGCCGCGACTGGTTCCAGCTGAGCCTGAAAGAAGGCCTCACCGTCTATCGAGAGCAGAGTTTCTCGGCTGACATGAATTCCGCGCCGCTGAAGCGCATCGAAGACGTCGCGCTCCTGCGCCGCGCGCAATTCCCCGAGGACGCCGGCCCGCTGTCGCATCCCGTGCGTCCGTCGCAGTACAGCGAGATCAACAATTTCTATACGGCCACGGTCTACGAGAAGGGCTCCGAACTCGTCCGCATGCTCGCCGGGCACCTCGGTGCCGATGGATTCCGCCGGGGCATGGATCTGTATTTCGAACGTAACGATGGACGCGCCGCGACGATCGAGGATTTTCTCGGCGCGCTCGGCGACGCGAACGGTGTCGACCTGTCGGCATACCTCGGCTGGTACGGCCAGGCGGGGACACCGCGCCTCACGGCGGAAGGACGCCACGAGCCGGCACAGGGCCGCTTCCGCCTGACGCTGCGCCAGCGCACGCCGGCGACGGCGGGCCAGACGACGAAGAAGGCCTTGCCGATCCCGGTGCGCCTGTCACTGTTCGACCGCGAGGGTCGGGCGCTGCCGCTGCGTCTCGAGGGTGAAGCGGTGGCGGGCGGAACGGAGCGCACGGTGGTGCTCGACGGGGCGGAACGCAGCATCGTGTTCGAAGACATCGCCCGGCCGCCCGTGCCGTCGCTGCTTCGCGGCTTCTCGGCGCCCGTCATCCTCGAATGCGACTACCAGCCCGACGAGCTCGCCGTGCTGCTGCGCCACGACCCCGACGGTTTCAATCGCTGGGAGGCCGGCCAGCAACTCGCGGGACTGGCCTACGACGATGCGCGCGACGGCCGGCTGACGGGTGCCGCGCTCACCGCCTGGAGCCAGGCGCTTGCCGACCTCTTCCGCGACGCGTCGGTGGAAGACGCCCTGCTGGCCGAACTCCTCACGCCGCCCGGCGAGATCGAGCTGGTCGAACGCCAGGTCGAGCGCGATCCCGACCGCAT
>Ga0102591_1003246_pt1 | contig 15028 bp, 14 predicted proteins | sample AraplaCol_mCL_r2_2_FD_76860 | JGI IMG/M metagenome (GOLD analysis project Ga0102591, IMG submission 76860) | Arabidopsis root microbial communities from North Carolina, USA - plate scrape MF_Col_mCL_r2 (SPADES assembly) (version 2) | ecosystem: Host-associated > Plants > Roots > Endosphere... | reverse complement strand
ATGGCCTGACCGATACAGCCGCCAAAATGCGCGGCGAGTTCCAGAAAAGGAGGTCGCGATGCCGCACGGCTAGAGATTTTTGCTCGTTTAGGAAAAGCCGCTGGAAAGAGAAAAGGCCTGCGCTCGGCAAAGCGTAGGCCCTTTCGGATATCTGATTAGTCGATCCAATCCGACCCGATCAGTTTCCCTCAAAGCGTCTCTGCCGTCAACAATCCGCACGAGCATGCTCGGCGCGGAAGCGATGGCGCACGCGGGTCTTTCCGGCCTCACCCATATTGAGAGACCTGAAGGGAGAACCGATGTTCGACCCAAGAGGCGTGCTGCGCCTGATCCTGACGACCGCCGAGAGCAACCGTAGAATCGGCTGCCTAGGAGGATGCTCCCCCTCAACCGTAGCCCGTTACAGGCGGCTAGCGGGAGAACACAGCCTTACCTGTCAGAGGTTAGAGGTGATCACCGATAGCGAGCTGGAATCAATCATCCGCTCCGGTGTCGGTGCTGAATCTGACTTCGCCCAGCCCGACTGGTCGCAGGTAACAATGAAGGTGAAAGAGGGCTTCACCTGCAAGGAACTGCACGAGGAATACGAAGTAGAGTTCCTCGGCCAGAAGACGATGTCCTACCGCACGTTCTTGCGCGAGTACGCTTCGCACGTAGCTAAAAGTCACCCCATAATGCGTCAGCGCCATCGCCCTGGTGAAGCGATGATGGTCGATTTCGCTGGATATCGACCGGTTGGCCGCTCAAGCGTAGGGGACGCTCCGACCACCTTCGAGCTGTTTGTCGCGGTGTTACCAGCGTCGGATTATACATTCGCGTGCGTGACCCGCTCACAGAGGACGGCCGATTGGGTAGAGGCGAACGAGCTAGCGTTACGCTTTTTTGGCGGCGCACCTCTGACTATTGTCAGTGACAACCTCAAGGCCGCCGTCTTATCGCACGTGCGCGGAAAGCCGCCCGTCCTCAACCCTACCTTCCAAGCCTTCTGTGATCACCACGGCGCCGTTGCCCGTCCTGCACGGCCTCGTAAGCCGAAACACAAAGCCAAGGTCGAGATTGGTGTAAAGCTCGTCCAAAGGCTATTGCGCTTGGCGCTTCGAGACCGACCACTGGCCAGTTTGGAGGATATCAACAACTTCCTCCTCGCGCTGATGGAAAGGTTGAACAATCGCCCCCTCCGACGCGCACCCGGAGAGACACGCAAGACGCTATTCCAAGCGCTTGATCGCCCGGCGCTTCGCCCGCTGGCTGCCGAAAGATTTGCTGCTTACGAAGTGCGGCGCCAGCTCCTAGTCGGGCCCGATTATCACGTGATGCACGACCATCGGCGTTACTCCGTCCCTCATTCGCTGATCGGTCGGAAGGTTGATCTCCGCGTCGGCGCCGCAGCTCTCGAAATCTGGTGCGACAACCGCATCGTCGCCGTGCATCCGATTCTGGATATCGCCGGCGAGGCCTCGACGGATCCTGGCCACATGCCGGCCAATCACCTCGCCCGGCGCGCAATTGACGAGCAAGATCTGGTCCTTTGGTCGAAGCTTTATGGACCGGCGGTGCAGGAGGTAGCCCGCGCCGAAACGGAGCGGGGCCTATCAGGCGCTGCCCGAACAGGAGTTTTCCGGTCATTCAGCACGCTCGCACGTCGGGTCGGCAGCGAACGCCTTGAGGCCGCATGTTCGCGGGCCATTCGTACCGGCGACCCACGCTTACACCGTGTGCGCAACGTCCTGGATCGCGGCTTGGAATTCTCCGATCCCGCCGCCCTCATGCCGCCCAACACAATCGCGCTGACGAACGAAAACGTCCGCGGCCCAGAATACTTTGCGGGGGAGTAAAGTGCGATGAACACCAGCCACATAGTCGACAAGCTTCGTGACCTTGGCCTCCACGGAATGATTTCGGCGATCGAGCATCATGCCGAGTCGCCAGCCTTTGCTGAACTGCCGTTCTCAGATCGTTTTATGCACGTACTGCAGGCGGAGGCGGCATGGCGCGATGATCGAAGGCACAAGCGCATCCTACGCGCCGCCCGCCTCAAGATTTCCGCTGCGGCTGAAGACATAGATTATCGACCTGGCCGCAATCTGGACCGTTCACAGATCGCCGAACTTCTCACCTGCGCTTGGATTCTCAAGCGTGAGAACCTGATCCTGACCGGCGCAACCGGCACTGGAAAGACGCACATGGCGTGCGCCTTCGGCGGCCAGGCGGCCCGTCATGGGATGACGGTGCGCTATGTTCGGACCAACCAATTGCTTGAGGACATGGCGCTCGCCCACCAAGACGGCTCGATCGGCAAGGTCCGCGCCGGGCTTAACCGGTTCGATCTGCTCATCCTTGATGATTTCGGCCTGGCGCCGATGACGGAGCTGGGGAAGCAGGACCTGCTCGACATCATAGACGCACGGGTCAAGACGGCCTCAACGCTATTGGCTGGCCAGCTGCCGTTCAAGGAATGGCACAGCTACATCGACAACCCGATGGTCGCGGACGCCATCCTGGACCGGATGATCAATACCAGCCACCGGGTGCAGCTGAGTGGAGAGTCTATGCGCAAGTTGAAGGCTGGGCCGACGAGCTGAGGGCCGAGGTCACGCTGCGACGACCGTCCATTCAGTTGGCGCGGCGTGACCAGTCGCTTGGCGCGAGGTGTCCAGTTCGGTTGGCGTTGGGTGATCAGATTGGTGACTGCATCTACGCTTTCAAAGTCGTTCCCCGCAATTCTAACCGTGATACCGCGCCAGAAGCCGACCCTAACTGGTGTCCGGGAAACGGACCTTGGAGGCTGCTCTCACCGCTGTGGTGAGATGCGGCGGTCCGCCATTACAGTTCGCAGCCGAAAGGTCCGCGCAAGCTTGGGCTCGCATATGCCGACCGCCGCGCAAGGCGGTGTTGTCGGACCTCACGAGATGCAAGCGCACTTTCCAATTCTCTGTCTAATCGCCTCCGCCGTGGCTGGCGGAGGCGTCGCCCAGGCCGAAGACGGCGACCGCGACGGTCTGCGCCTTTCGCTCGGCGCGGCCGGGGTCTATCGGCCCGAGTTCAAAGGTTCCAAGGACTATGAGCTCAGTCCCTTGCCCTTTGTCGGTCTGCGCTATGGCCGGGGCGACTACTACGTGGCCCTGGAGGGTGGCGCGCTGCGGGCCAATGTGCTGCCCGGCGGCTTCCTGGAGGTCGGGCCAATCGTCTCCTATGAGCGCGGCCGGAAGGACGACATCAAGAACCTCGCGGTCCAACGCCTGGGCGAGATCGACGCCGCCATCAACGCCGGGGTCTTCGCGCGCAAGCGCTTCGATGTCGCCGGCGGAACGCTGGCGATGAGCGCGGAGGCGCTGACCGACACTGGCAAGGTTCACAAGGGCCTGCTGGCCACGGTCGGCATCGACTATGACCGCCAGCTCACCGATCGTTGGAGCGTGGGCGCCAACCTGTCGACCAACTGGGCCGACAAGAAGTACATGGGGACCTACTATGGCGTCTCGCGCGCCGGGGCGCTGGCCAGCGGGCTTTCGCCCTATGCCGCGGACGCTGGGGTCGAGAATGTCGAGGTCGGGGCCAGCCTGCGCTACCGGATCAGCGATCGCTGGAGCGCCCTGGCGCACGGGAGCTACGGCCGTCTCGTTGACAGCGCGGCCGACAGCCCCATAGTCGCCCGCGAAGGCTCCGCGAACCAAGGTCAGGTCGTCTTCGCCCTGCTCTACAACTTCTGACGGCCATGCGCGCCCTGCTGATCGAGGACAATGTTCGGCTCGGCGAGGCGACCGCCCGGTCGCTGGTCAAGGCCGGATTCACGGTCGATCTCTTCGACACCGTGGAGGACGGATGGCACGCCTGGCGCAGCGTGACCTATGACGCGGTGATCCTCGACATCATGCTGGGTGACGAGAGTGGGCTGGACCTGCTGCCCAAGGCGCGCGCCGCCGGCCTGCGCACGCCGGTCCTAATGCTGACCGCCCTGGGCAGCGTCGACCAGCGTGTGCTGGGGCTGGAACGGGGCGCCGACGACTATCTCGTCAAGCCGTTCGCCATCGAGGAACTGGTGGCGCGCCTGCGGGCGCTGGGACGTCGGCCAGCTCTGACGGCCGACGTCCTGCGCTACGGCGACCTGGAATATGATCAGAACGCGCGCGAGATCAGCGTGGGGAAGGCGCGCCTGCCTTTGTCGCGCGGCGAAAGCATCGTGCTGGAACGCTTCCTGCGCCATCCCGACCGGGTGGTGACTAAGGCCCAACTGGGCGACAGCCTGCACAGCCTGGAGCAGGACTACACCGACAACTCCATACAGGTGCACGTCCACCGGGTGCGCCGGAAGATGGCCGAGCTGGGCGCGGACGTGACGATCCGCGCGCTGCGCGGGCTCGGCTACATCGCGGTCCGGCTGGATGGAGGACGAACCGCCGCGGTCGAGTGATCGCCTCGTCGGCCGCGCGGACGGAAATCGAGCTCGAAGCGGGCACCGCGTTCGGAGACCGCTAACCGCGCCTCGCCGCTGTGTTGCTCCATGATCTGGCGAACGATCGACAGGCCAAGGCCGGCGCCCGAACCGCGTGGATTGCCACGGCTGAACCGGTCGAACACGCGATCCCGGATCGCCGCTGGCACGCCGGGACCATCATCACTGACCCGGACCACGCCGTCAGCGTCGACGCTCACCAGGATCTCCGCGCCGGGCGGGGTGTGACGCACGGCGTTTTCGAGCAGGTTGCGCAGCGCGGTCTCGACCAGGCCGGCCTGGCCGTCGAGCGCGAAGGTCTCGACCGCGCTGTCGAAGCCGATGGTGCGATCGCTGGACAGGATGAAACTGGCCATGTCGCCGGCCACGTCGCGCGACAGGGCGACCAGGTCGAAGCGTGTGTCGACGCCCGAGGCGCCGCCCTCCGCCTCGGCCAGGTCCAGCAGCTGGGCGATCAGCAGCCCCAGGCGCTCGAACTCCTCGCTGGCCGCCCGGCGCTCGTCCGGCTCCAGCAGACTCTCGACCTGGGCCCGCAAGGTCGCCAGCGGCGTTCGCAGTTCGTGAGCGGCGTTGGCGGAGAAATCACGTTGCGCGCGCAGCCCCACCTCGAGTCGATCGAGCGCGGCGTTGAAGGCCTCGACCAGCGGCGCGATCTCGCGTGGCGCCGTCTCGGCCGGCAGCCGGGCCTCGATCGTGGCGGGGGCGATGTCGCCGGCCAGATGGGAAAGACGGCGTAGCGGACGCAGGCCGATATGCAGGGTCGCGTAAACTCCGCCCATCATCAGGACCAGCAGCAGCGCGATCTCCGGTGTCGCGTCGCTGAACTGGGCCGCGATCCACGCCGGACGCAGGCGTTCCAGAACGGGCACGCCGCGATCCTCGGGATCCTTGCCGTGCACGGCGGCGAACACGATCGTCGTGGTCACGGCGAACAGCACCAGCGGAAACAGCATGCGCATCAGCGACGGTCCGCCAAGCCCGCGCTTCAAAACCCCCCGCAAGGCGCGGATCATCGGCATGTCCTTCATTCGCGACTCCGCCTCGCGGACGCCGTCCGGCGCGCGCCGACCAGCCAGACGCCGCCGCATTCTACGTCGATCAGCCGCCATCCGCCCGTCGATCTCAGGACGCGCCAGGACATTTGGATCGGCGCCCACGCCCGCGCGTCGTTGATCGCGAAGGTGACGACCACCTCGTCCGGTCGCGGGCTGGTCGAACCCAGCACCTTCACCGCGTCTATGGACCCGCGCCACAGGCGCCCGTCATAGGCGCGCGCGACCTCCAGGCCAAACGCCGCTGCCAAACCCTGCCTTTGCGCAAAGGTCGGGCTCACCCCAAGTTGATCCAGGAGCTGGTCCATGATGTAGCCGACGTCCGTCAAGCGGCCGACGTCCGAGGCTAAGGCCGCCGCGCGCCGGGACGCGGTCAGGCTTGCATCGCCCATGATGCGCAGGAGGTCCAGGACGGCGTCGGCGACGAATGCCTCGGCGTCAGGATGGCCGACCACGATCGCCCATGGAGCCGATGTCGCGCACTCCATCAGGATGCGCCACGAACTGTGAAGATAAGCCATGGCGGGATCAGGGCTCGATCTTGGCGGCGTCGAACTCGGGCAGGACCAAGACCCCGCCCTTGGCCTGGCGGACCATGTCGGCGCGGTTCTGCAGGTAGGGCGAGCGCATCATGGCGTAGGGATCGGCCGCGTCGTCGAGGGCGCGTAGGAAACCGTCGGCGTTCGCGCGCCCGTCGAGGACCGTGGCGGTCGAGCGGATCGAGCCGAACATCTTCGGACCGCCGGCCGTCGCCATGGCGACGGGATCGGTCATCATGTCGACCAGCCGGCCGGCGCCGTCCCGCAAGGTGGTGGGGCCCATCAGGGGCAGGACGACATAACGCCCCGGCTTGGCGCCAAAGCGGCCCAGGGTCTGGCCGAAATCTCCCTCGTGACCTTCGAGGCCCAGCTTGCCGCCGACGTCGAACAGTCCAAGGCCGCCGGCCGTGGTGTTGATCAGGAAGCGCGACGCCGTCACGCCGGCCGCGCGGGGCCGTCCTTGCGCCAGATCGTTGATGGCGGTGCGTGGCTCGGCGAGGTTGGCCACGAACGAAGATACGCGACGACGCACGACGCGAGGCGTCACCTTCACGTAGCCGCGGCCCATCGGTCCGATCAGAAGTCGGTCGAAGCCGCGATTGAACCTAAAAGCACCACGGTTGAACGTTTCCCACGGATCATTCGCGATTGCTTCGGTCTCCGAGGCCAGCTCTGGAGCGGACTGGGCCAAAGCAGGACGCGCCACGGCGCAGAGAAGGACCAAGCCAGCAATCGAGCTGAGACGACCTGCTGGGCGCAAGTACGGTAGGAAGGTCATGACGTCGGGCTCCAGGGAGGAATGCCCAGCGCTATGCGCGGCGTGGCTTGCGCGAAGCTTTCGACTGAATTGACGAAGCGCTATCCAGGCGATCAGACGACGGTTTTCGACACGTCAGTCGAGTTTCCGGCGGTTCCGCGCCATTTGCAGACATTGGCACACCTCCAGAAACACGACGTCGGCTCTCGACCGCGGAGGCCGGCGATTGTCGCATGCCCTACTCCTCCGCGTCCTCCTCGCCCTCCTTAGGCACGGAGGTCGCCCCTCCCGTGGCCTCGAACCGGCGGGCGGCCAGCCACTGCAAGCGCTTGGCCTGGGTCAGCATCACCCGCCGCAGACCGCCTTTGACCTGGCGCTCGGAGATGACCTGAGCGAGCCGAGAGATGATGAGGGCGCGCCGGGCGATGCGAAAGTCGGGATGGCCACGCAATTCTAGGACCCGGTCGGAAACGATACGGTCCTCGAAGGCGGGCGGCTCATCGACGGTGAGAGTTCCTGGCGGCGGGTCCTTCTCATTTAGAATGGCCTTGAACTGCGACTCGGCGACGGCCTTGTTGGTAATCAGTCGCTCCAGGGCGTCGAGATGAGCGCGAGCAGGCGTGGCCAAGATCTTGTCCTTGGGATTGACGGCCTGAAACTGCGGCAAGGGCCAGACCTTGATCCGTAGTACCTCGAAGGGGTCCAGGACCGACATGGCCACAGCGTCGGTTCGCTGGTTGGTCAAGTGGCGGCGGATGCGGGTGCGCAACTGCTCGTTGGTTTGGCCGACATAGATCGGCTCGTCGTCATAGTCGAAGAATGCGTAGACCCCCCAGCGATAGTTGCCTACCAGAGGGCGCTCGCCGGACGGATCGTGCTCGAAGGGTGTGTCGAGGAAACGCGTCAGGCACGCGCGCAGGTCGTCGGTCTCGAACGGTGGCCGTTTGATGAAGTCGGGATTGGTCCCGAAAAGGGAAGGCGCGGGCTCAGACACGGCGGATAGGAGTCATCTCGGAGGCGTGTTGCGGCAGGCCCGCGCGTCGGACACTGGTGCGCCGAAAAAGGCCCTCGCCCTGTTCGGCGAGATCGAAGTCGACATAATTGACCTCATCATCGGTTCCGCCGAAGGCGCGGTGGAAGGCCGCCAGCAACTCCACGGCGTCCAGCGCACGGGCCGGGGCGTGCGGTCGGTCCAGGGACGGGATCTCGCCGGGCAGCACGTAGATACAAGGCGGCGGGGTGGTGAATGGGCCCAGAGCCGTCGTCCGAGGCGACTGCGCGAGCGTGGCCAGCTTGGGACAGGGGCGCCCCAACGTCCCGCAGATCCAGTCCCAGATCACCACGCCATCGACGCGCTGGTTGCGGCTGATCATCTCTGCGCTCAGCCGCGTGTGAATCCCTGACCAGGCGTTGCGGCGCGGGTCCGCGCCTGTATTGGTACACAGACTCCAGGTGACGAACTCGTCGGCCTCCGGGGGGCGCTCGAAGATGTTGGTGTTGGCACCGTCCAGACAGCCTTTCAAGTCGATGACGGCGGTGCGGCCGCTGTTGAGCTGGACGTAGTAGTCGTTGCGGGCCCCGGCCTTGGCGCGGTCCCAGTCGGCGATGAACCCGCCGTCCTGCATGTGGTTGAGCACATGCTGAACGAACTCTCGCTTGCCCCTCATTGTGGCGGAGAACTCGCCGCGCAGCTTCTCAATCGCGCCGCGTAAGATCGGCGACGCGTAGAAATCGGCTTCGCTCAGTCCGTGATCGCCAAGGGCGTGGGCCTGGGTCTTCAAAGCCTCCGCGAACCGGTCGATCTGGGCGCGCAGCCGAGAATCCTGGTCGCAGGGTATGACGCTCACGCAGCGTCCGCCTTGGCCTTGGTGGCCTTGCCAAGCAGGGGCTCGAAAATGTGCTCGGCCAGGTGGCGCACCACGGGCACGGCCACGCCGTCGCCCGTCAGGTGGTAGGCTTCGTTGTAATTCTTGGGCAGCTTGTAATCCTTGTCCAGGCCCATCAGGCTCGCGGTTTCGCGGGCTGAGATCAGGCGGCTGCGGACGTTCTCGCCATCGACCACGACAATCACCTGGCGGCTGGAGCCGCCAGCCGGGGTGCGCAGGCAGCCGGCGACGTCGTCGAAACGGATTTCAGCGCGTTGGACCTTTGCGCCATTCTCGTCGAGCCGTGTGCGCTTGTAGACGCCCCCGACCATCCGGCGGCCCGCCCGCTTGGCGGCGTTGACCTTATCCAGATTGATCCGCGACATCATTGCTAGCAGCGCCTTAGTCTCGGCCGGGCTGTGCCAGGAGACGCTGGTTGGCTGATCCTCGATGAGATCGGCGAAGGTCTGGGTGCGACGCGGAGGGGTGGGCAGGTTCCACCACACCATGGTCTCGAGCACCGCGGGATCGACCCGCTCGAAGGCGCGCTGGAGGGCCGAGGTGTGGAACGGCGCGATCGGGCCCGAAGACAGCAGGGCTGGATCGATCTCGACATCGGCGCGCACGCCGATCACGAACAGGCGCGGTCGCGACTGCGGCACGAACAGCTGGGCGTTGATGACCAGAGCCCCGTAGCGATAGCCGGCATCAGCGAAGGTCTTGCAGATAGCCTCGAAGTCGCTGCCGTGGTGGGAGGTCAAGGTTCCGCAGACATTCTCCAGCGCCACCATCTTGGGACCGCGGCCTTCCGCGATCAGCGCGGTGACGATGTCCCAGAACGGATAGAAGGTACCCGAGCGCTCGCCCTTTAGGCCCGCGCCGCCGCCGGCAAGTGATAGGTCCTGGCATGGGAACGACCCCCACACGAGGTCGGCCTGCCCGGGGAGTTGGCTGGTTTCGACCTTGCGCACGTCGCCGACATGCAGCTCGCCGCCCGTGCCCCAGTTGTCCTGATAGGTCAGGCCCTTCTTGAAATCGAAGTCGTTGGCGAACAGGCAGGTCCAGCACGGACCCAGGCCCGCGCGGGCCATGCCCGCGCCCGCGAAGAATTCGTAGAACCTACCCATTGCGGCGTCGACCCTCCCCAAGGGCGCGGTCCGCGCGATCCCGGGCCAGTTTTTCCTCGACTGCTTCGGTTACCCAAGTGTTACGAGACACATGGCCAGAACGGGCCAGACGGGATTCGTCGATCGCCGCGAAGGTGTCGGGCGTGAGCCGCAGGTTGATACGGTCCAGCGCCCGGATACTTGGGATTTTCGAATCGTCGTTCATGGCGCCACACTGGCGCCATCGCGGCGCCTCGTCGAGCGTTTCTATTTTGTTCCCTATTGCCGTGCAGTCAAGACCTGGGAGCGGGGATGGCACCCCAAAAGTTCTATGATCGGGCGATCGTACGGCGAGTGGATATCGCGCGTCTGAGCCCGATCAGCGACGCCGAAGCCGACGCCGGCGAGGACATCGGTCTTGAGGGTAACCAACAGTATCGCGACCTGCGCGGCATCAGTTGGGATTTTGTCGCCGAGGCGCTCAGGCGCGAGCAGGCGTTGTTCGAACGCTTCGCCGCGGCGGTTGACCTGGAGCACGAGGCCCGATGCTACGCCGAGGAACTCGACGACGCCGTCTTTCCTGAGGAAGACCTGTGGGGCCTGGACGTCGGCGTCATCGGTGCGGTGATGGCCCTGTCAGCCCTGGGCGTCTTGACGGTCAACAGCTGTAACGCCGGCGGTTTTGGCGGCGTTCATGTCGAACGCTTCCCCCTGGTGGCCATGTCCCTGCCTGTGGAGCTGGCCGGCGAGGTTTTGGCGATCGCCGAGAGCGCAGATGTCGGATTGGATATGATCGAGGGTGGACTGGTCCTGCTCTACGGCCAGACCGACTACGACCTTCACCGGTTCGGCCAGGCGGCGCTGGCCCGGCATCTTTCCGTCCGAGACGGCTGATGAGAACCGGGGCGCGGGCATTCGATCTCGACGAGGATGGGGGCCTGAAGTCCGATCATCGCTGGAGTAGCACCAGGAGCGGACATTGGCTCAGGCATCGAATGCGGACTTTCATCTCCTTAGCGTAGTCTCGGGCGATCGGCCGTAGAGCACAGCTCTGCAGATCTCGACCGAGGACGATTCAGGCCGCTCAAGCAGCCGCTCCCATTACGGCGGTTATGCCATCCGGCCGGACAAGACCCACTAGCCGCGTCAGCAACTCGGCCGTCGCGCGGGCGTCGCCCAGTGCAGTGTGGCGGAGTTCCTCGGGCACGCGGACGCCGAGATAGGCAAAGGCCTCAGTGGATGCGACCGCAGTGGGCGGAACGATGCCGGCCAGTGACAGGAATCGCAACACGCTGGCGGTGTCCAAGGAGCGGTGCGAAAAGATGGCTGGGAACGGCGCGCCCGCCAGACGGCAGAGCCGGCGCAGGAATCCGATATCAAAGCCGATGTTGTGACCCACCAGAACCACCTGCTCGCCGGCGGCCAGGTCGGAGCGGAAGTGGTCGGCGACAAAGCCGAGTAGACGCGCCAGGGCCTCGGCCGGGGCCACTGCCTTACGGGCGAGTTCGACAAGATCGATGCGATTGATCTCCATGGCCTGGGCGGTGACTGTTATGTCGGGCTCGGCCACGAAGATTTCGATCTCACCTTCGAGACGTCCATCGGCCCAGACGGCAGCGGCTAGTGACAGAAGGCTGTGGCGGTCGGAGTCTATCCCGCCGGTTTCGGTGTCGATCACCAGGAGCTTGGTCATACGATCCATCCGTTCTGGAGTCTGAACCTCACGGCGAATCGGAGTCGCCGTACGCAAAGCCTAACCCCGCTCGGGTCAGGCGGCATCGGAATAGGCTTTCGCCCAGCAGAGGGTGTTGACCAGCTTCATCTGGTCCACCGTAGAGCAGTCGACTTCGAGCAGACGGGGTGAGGGGAAGACCACCGCCAGGCAGCGGGCTCGGCTGATCGCCACGTTCAGGCGGCTGCGACTGTAGAGGAATTCGATCTGGCGCGGCAGATCGTCCCCCGATGAGGTGGCCATGGAGATCAGGACGACCGCCGCCTCCTGCCCCTGGAACTTATCGACCGTGCCGACACGCGCCCCGGCCGGCAGCACGGACTGGAGCAGGTTCACCTGCATGTTGTAGGGGCTCACCACCAGGATGTCGTCGAGGCCGATGACGCACTCTTCGCCCTTGCGGTTGCGCCACCTCTGCCCGAGTAGGCCTATGTAGGTCTGCTTCAGGCGCTCGGCTTCGGCGGGACACTTCTGGGCGCAGCCGCTGTGGGCGACCTCGACGAACTTCAGGCCGGTGGGCGCCAGGGCCTCGGGGTCGGTGGAGGGCGCGATCACCAGCGCCTGGGCGGCCGCGCCCTCGTCCGCCTGCAACCGCCCGTCGTAGACCGCCTCGGAGATGAACTGGCAGAGCTTGGGGTGCATACGCCGCGTAATCGGCAAGAAGACGCCCTGGGCCGGCGGCACCGTGGCCTCCTCCCCGATAAGGTGCTGCAGGGCCGACAGGCCGGAGCGGCCCGGATGATCGCCCTGGATCGGCTGGGCAAGCTGCATCTGGTCGCCGATCAGCACAATGTTCTTGGCGCTCACGCCCATGGCGACGGTGTTGGCTAGGCTGACCTGACCGGCCTCATCGACGAACAGATAGTCGAAGCGGCCGTCGAACTCGGGCCGGGCGAACAGGAAGGCCGTGCCGGCCACCAGTTGGAAGCCGCCTTGGGCCGCCTCCTTATTGTCCAGGGTGTTCACGATAAAGCGCGGCGAGGCCAGCATCTGGTCCTCGCGGCTGGACTTCTTCACGCCCGCGAAGCTCAAGCCCTGTTCGGCGGCGACCGTTTCGATGGCGGTCAGCAGGCCGTTGATCGCCTTGTGCGAATGGGAGGCCACGCCGACGGACTTCCCGGCGGCGAGCAACGCCACGATCGCGTGCGAGGCCGTGTAGGTCTTGCCCGCCCCAGGTGGTCCCTGGACCAGGAGATAGCTCGCGTCGAGCGCCCGGAAGGCTTCGATCGCCGCAGGGGTCAGGTCGGCACGATCGGCGATGATCGGCTGGCCCTGGGCGCGGCCGGCCAGCCGGGGCGGCGCGCGCTTCAGGATGTCTTCCAGCGCGGGGCAGCGGCCGCTGCCGTCGATCACGGCTTGCGCGAATCGGTACACGGCCTCGCGCAGCACCTTGTCGCCGATGGGGCCTGGCGGAACGAGCGAGGGCGCCGGCCCGAGCGGCGAGCGTGTGGGGCCGAGCTTCAGTTCGATTGTCCGGGCCTCCTCGTCGAGGGCAACAATCTCGCCCGCCGACTCAAGGGATCCTGGGCGGACCGGCTGGTCGCCCAGGCGCATTTTCAGGTCCTGCGGCGGGAAGGTGAAGCCATAGACCATCGACCTCTTGTCCGGGCGCGGCGGCTTGCCGTCGGGCCTGAGGCCACCGATGCACTCGGCGTCGTCGATCAGCTCGTCCTCACTCATCTCGGCTCGGGCGAACTGCGCCCACCAGGCCGGCTTAGCCTCGCGGCGATGGAACTCCAGCAGGGCGGCGAGCAGCTCGCGCCAGGCCAGGTCGGTGGGCGGGCACGCGGTGAGGGCCGCGATCATCGCCTCGGTTACGGCGGCCGCTTCGGCGCGCTTTGCATCACGTTCGGGGTCGTCGACTGCAATGACTGGGCGGACAAACCATTCGGCGGCGTCCGGACGTAGCTTGAGCAGCCAGTCCCGGCATCCGATCGTGGAGCGGCAGTCGACCTCGTTGTAGTCGCGGATGTTGTCCAAGATGTCCTGGCCGCCCAGGCGGCGCCAGCGCTCGTACATGACGATGCTGTCCCCGGCCGTGGTCACCTCGCCGGCGCGCTTCTGGTCGAGGTAGTAGGACTCCAGGTTCTTGATCGAATAGCGCGGCTCGCCCACGCGGACGGCCTCGCGGACAACCTTGTAGAGGTCCACTAGCTTGCCGCCGCGCAGGAGGTCGTCCACGGCACCCTCCCGGGTGCCGTGGAACATGGCGAGCCGCTTCAGCGCCGTCTCCTCGTAGGCGGCGTAGTGGTAGATGTGCGCCTCGGGATGCTGGCGCAGGCGCGCCATCATAAAGTCGATGGTGTTCTCGAAGGCCGTCTTCTCGGCGGCACGGTCGTGGGCCCACCAGTCGTGGAAGGCGCCGTCGGCCGTCACCACCCCGAACAGATATTCCAGGCCGCCCTCGAAGAGCGGATCGCCCTCCATGTCGAAGAACATGTCCCCAGCGTCCGGGCGCGGCAGCCGGTTGAACCCGCGGTGGGGCGCCAGCGGCAGAACCTCGACCGTGGCGTCGCCGGTGTCGCGGCGCGAGATCTGCAGGCGGGCCTGGTCGTGGAGCTTTTCGAAGGTCGGGGCGGGAAAGCCCGCGGCGGCGCCAACCGCGGCGCTCGCGCCCGCCAGATCACGCATGGACCCGATGCCCTGCGCCCGCAGCTTGTCGCGCTGCGTGCGGTTGATGCCGGCCACTAGGCTCAGGTGCTCGGTGGTCTCCCACTCGTCCTCGCACTCGGTCTTCCAGCGGCAGAAGGTGCAATGGCCGCAGGGCTCGGCGGCCGTTACACCGTCGCCGGTGGCGGCGAAGGCCTCGAAGCGGGCGCGGGCGATGGCGCCGTAATAGCGGACATCCTCGGTCCGGATGGTGGCGATGACGCCGGTCCCTAGCGCCACCTTCAGACTCGGAGGCGGCACGCCCTGTTCGGCCTGCAGCAGGCCGGCATAGATGCAGAGTTGGATGAGGTGCTTCGGCTTGGCCGTGCGGGCCAGCTTGGTATCGGCGATGTCGTAGGCGTAGTCACCGAAGGCCGAGGCGACGCCCGGAGCCTTCAGCAGGAAGTCCGAATAGCCGTGCCAGGGCGGTGCGTAAAGGGCGCCTTGATAGATCACGTCTGGCCCATCGCGCAGCGCCTGACGGGTCAGCGCGACCCGCTCGGCCAGGGTCCCGGCCGTCGGGATGTCAGCGACGGTGCAGCCCTCGGCCCGAAGGCGTTCGAGGAAGGCGCGCTCGTGTTCAATCCCCTTCTCCTGCAGGAGTTCGGCCTGTTCGTTGTCCGGCGGCAAGGCCACCGGCGCGCGGAGCTGGCGCAGGTCCAGCGCGGTGGCGTGCGCGCATCCCAGGAAGTTCACAAGGTCGGAGGCGGAGTAGAGGCGGACGCCGTCAGTTTCTTGCATCAGGCGGCCGCCTGTCCATCGAGGCTCGCCATCAGCGTCTCGCGGTCCATGACCTCGTTGGTGGAGAAGTTGCCGATCCTCTGGATACCCTCCCCATTCCAGACGAACCGGAAGTGGTCCGCCTGGACAGTTCG
>Ga0102591_1003243_pt1 | contig 15040 bp, 26 predicted proteins | sample AraplaCol_mCL_r2_2_FD_76860 | JGI IMG/M metagenome (GOLD analysis project Ga0102591, IMG submission 76860) | Arabidopsis root microbial communities from North Carolina, USA - plate scrape MF_Col_mCL_r2 (SPADES assembly) (version 2) | ecosystem: Host-associated > Plants > Roots > Endosphere... | reverse complement strand
CCAAGGCCCTGACATTCCAAGCCGGAATGTTTTTCGAGAAGCGTGGTTAGCCCAGGTAGCTCAGTTGGTAGAGCAGCGGATTGAAAATCCGCGTGTCACTGGTTCGATTCCGGTCCTGGGCACCATCTCTAATGGCTTGGTTTTGCTCAAATTTTAGCTCCTTGTTTTGGCCTGCAGGATATGCGGTCTAGATGCTCCTTTTGCGTTTTCTAGACGTCTTTTGTTTTCCGTCTGTTCACTTCCGCCTCAAACTCGGTGACGGTTTGCGCCATCTTCTTTGAGGTGTCGGCACGGCGAGAATAGTGCTTTGACATCGCCTCCGTTTTCTGCCCGAGCATCTCGGCGATCGTCGAGTAATCCTTGCCCATTTCACGGAGGATTGTCGCGACGGTATGCCGGAGCCCCTTGAGGGTGAGGCCTGGCTGTACCTTGCCTTCCTTTTCGAGCTTCTGACGGATCGGGCGCCAGGACGCACGGAACCCCGAAACGGTCCAAGGCTTGCCGTAGCTGTTCGCACAGCGTGAGGGTGGTGGCGGGATGCTTCGGCTCGGCGGCCAGCGCATCGATAACAGGTGCGGGAAGCGGTACCCATACAGGCACGCCCGTCTTGCCGCGGCGGGTATCAAGCCGCCCCTCAGAAACAGCTGTACGTGGCAGCTGAAGCGCGTCTTGAGGATCGAGGCCACTGCTTGAGGCGCTATGACTGGCACGGTCGTCCGAGTGAAGGGTGCATCTCCCGTCCTGAACGGTTTCCCTGCGTTCTGCAGCCCATCAATCCAGCCGTCGATCTCCCGGACGTCATAGCATTCCATTCGCACGCCGACGCCCAGTGCGATGGGTCGAACTGGGCAGACAGAACTAAACGTCGGCAGGCTCAGGCCGCAATATGAGGCGGCCTGTGACTTCGTCAGGAGTCTAGCTGGGAAATTATCGTTGGCCGCAACAAGCGGCAATCTCGTTCTCATGCGCGCGCTTGAGATTGTCGTTCGACGCGACGGGTCGTGCCGCTTTGCGGATCCGCATCGCACACATTGCTTCTAGCAGCGCGAGTGGTGGAATGACTGGGCTATCGGGGCGGAATGTGATCTGGCATCCGAGTTTGACTGACATCGTATCTCCTCTGGTTTTTGCGCAGGTGATCATTCGGCGCAGCGGTGCGTCTCTTCTCTGTGCTAGGACGGTGGCGGTCATCCTTGTCTCCTCTGTGGTGGCGAGGAAATGAATGACTGATTCACCTATGCTTAGTTAGGCAAAGAAAGCCGCATTGTTTGCGGTGTTACTATTCGTCGGTGTCATCATAGGTGGCGATGGCATTCCGTATGTGACTCTCGCTGAAGCCGTACTTTGCGCCGAGTTCTGAGAGTGCCGTGTCGTAGCGCACGCCAGCCTCGCGCATCCGGTAGAAGTCTTCACCGATTTCGATCCAGAATGCAGGCAGGGCCTTAGGTCGGCCGGCAGAGCGTTTGGCGGGCTTGAGTAGATCTGCGGCGATGCCTTGCACGACGCGATCCGCTTTGCCGGTCTGCAGGAGCTCAATCACCATCCGTCGCGCGTCTTCGGTGCGGCCTTGGCTCAGTGCTGAGCGGATGTCGATTGCCTGAAGGCTGAATGATGGCGGAAGTTTCGCCATTATCTTGCTACCAGATGATCTCCATCGACGATCGGAGATGGCCGTCCGGCCGCGTCTTCTGGCTTCACCGCAAGATGGTAGAGTTGCCGCCCCATAAGCGAGGTTTCGCGACCGACGATCACGGATTTCAGCTTACCGCCGATATGGTCGACGGCCTGGCCGATTGCGAATCTGTAAGGCTCCGCTGTGGTGATGATGGCGTGCGCGTTCATTGTTGTAACCATTTTAAAATGATATCATATTAAAAGCATGATTCGCCAAACGGGTAAACAGAAAAATATGACATCAATGCAAAGAGTGTTTCTCCTTGACAAATTTGTAGAGTTTGTTCTTTGGAGGATATGGCAATCACACCAGATCAAAGTCGGGCTGCGCGCGCCCTGTTGAATATAAGTCAGCCACAGCTCGCCTCGTTGAGCGGCACGTCCGTCTCCACGATCCGAGACTTTGAAATTGGTAAGCGCACGCCTATCGCTAACAACATCGCGGCTATTCAGTCTGCTCTCGAATCTTCAGGCGTCACGTTTTTAACCGACGACGAAGTTGCCACGGGTCCGGGCGTTTCGCTGCGTACCAATGTTTGACAAATTTGTAGGTTGGCGCGCGAGTGGTTCGTCACAGACGAGGGCCGCGCCGAGGTAAAGCGTATCGACACCTATCGCGACTGGAAGTTCTAGGCGGCGGCTCTGGCGACGTCGGAAATGAACAATCTGTCCAACTCGCCTTCGGCATATTGCGGCTTACACTTGACGTCCATCGCCAACTGACTATCGAACGCCCTCGAATATGGATTGCCAGGCAGAGGGATCTGAGGGTCTGTGATATGACCCGGTACCCGCTTTATGCTTTTCTCATCATCTACGATCGAGACTTTGCAGGACTTCGTCACGAGGTCCAACTCCGTTATCAAAACGCGCAAGACCCGTTCGTCACCAATCTCCACCGGTTCAACTCGGTCGATTTCTTGCCGGTCAGCGTCCGTCACCTTGAAAGCTCCGCTACTGACGTGGCCGATCTGAATTGTTGAAGCAGATTGGCCGATCGGGTGCACTAAAAGCTTCGTTGATGCGTGATGAGAGGGCGCAACTCGCTCGACCATTTCCATAGCAGCCCGCGTTGTATGCCCATTTCCTCCAGCGCATTGATGGCAACGTCGTTCGATTGTTGCACTTCTTTCTTCCTACCGGCCCATCTGGCAATTGTGGAATTCACGATCGCCTCCGTTGCCTTTGTCGCGGCCGTTCGTACTGCCGCTTCGATTATCGGAAACATCGGCGTGGCTACAGATGCCCCATAAGTTACAGCCATCACCCAAAATTCATATGAGCCAGGCTGCGGCGGAAGGCCGAGAACTCGTACATCGGATCCGACATCACGCTTCGCAAAACGTCCCGTGAGTGACACCTGAGCCGCGGCACCAATAATTCGGCTTGCACCTTGTAGAGAAGATGCAAGCGCACCGAGTTCAACCATATGATAGTCGGTGTCTAATCCTTCGAATTTTATCAGGATCGGATCGATTTGCTCGCTGTTCATAAATGCTCCCCAACACGGGGAGAGTGAATTATAACTGCAACCGCAAGTCAAAGAAAATTCATGGACGGCGGGCCTCGCGACCCGCCCTCACTGCATTACGGCCACACAATCTCGGGAAGCTCAATCAGGAAATCGGCGACTGTCGGCTGCTCACGAACGCCGCTGCCTGAGGGCGATAAGTTCTCCGACCTTGGGAAGAGGAATTCCGCAAAAGCTACGGTAATGACGACAAGGCCTTCGATTTTTGATCCAACGGGCTTTAGCCGCGGCTGGCTGAAAACACATCGCGGTTTGAAGGCTTGCCAAACTCGACAAGTGTCGGACTTCTTTTGTTGACGACTGAGCCGACGATCAGTTCGCGCAACGGCATCGGGTCCGAATCCTCGGATACTTTGAAGAGCCGATCAAAGTTCCCCCGCCCACTATTCATGACGACGACACTTTCGCCGGTCATGTCTCTGTGTTCGATCGCGGCGAAAAAGTCTTGCGACGCTAGCACATGGGCGCCAGTCTCAAGCCAGCCGTTGTCGCTGCGGTTTCGGGGGGTAATTTCATGCAGGTCGGCAACGGCGCACAAGTCGTCGGCGGAAGCGCGCGCTGTCTGATCGAGCAAGTAGGCGACGTTATAGAACGGATCTTGAGCGCTCCACTTCTTCCCTGTCCAAACCTCGACAAAGGTGTGGTCCAGATACATCGGGTACTCTCCGATGTGGGAAGATGGATTTGCTGCAATACCCCTCACGCTGCGAGCTTCGACACCCAACTCCGCCAAGATCATAATCATCAAGTCGGCCGCGTCGTAACAGAGAACTTCTGGCCCATCGTGCGAAGGGTCGAGAGCGTGTTGCCACATGTCAGCAACGACGGCATCCCAGTTCTTCTGAAGGGTAACTGCAGCGTAGTACTTGGATGAAATACTTTCGGGATGGCGGGTATTTGCTACGATGAACTCTCGAACGGTCGCCCATATCCTCTGGTTCTTGGCGACCGAGTTTCGACAGTGCTCAGCGACTTTCGCGAGATAGAACGGTTTTGGCTGCCTCCGGATATCAAGAACGAGCTGGTCCGTCCCGAGCCCCTTGAAATAATTCAGTCGGTGCGCGAACGAGGCTGTCCCAAGCGTAACTACTGAAGCGGCAAGGGTGCCCTTCAATAGTTGACGTCGGTTCATAGATGTATGTCCTGCCTGCATGAATTCATGAGTAGCCTAATCATTGGTGAACTCAAGATAAACGCCTTGATGCATGAGTGTTTCCTTATTCATCCAAAGGTGGTTGTCGCTTTTATGCAACATTCCGCAGCGGCCTGATCTCGCAAACAGTCGGGATCGGCCGTTTGACCGACGAAACAATCAACTGTCGAAGGCTGGTCGGGCTACTGGCGGCAGTCACCTTGAACAGCCTGTCGAAGTCGCCGCGGTTGCCGTTCATGATGACGACCGAGTTGCCGGCATCGTCACGGTGCTCGATCGCCGCGTAGAAGTCCTGTGACCGGATGGCATCGATATTATTGAGTTGCCAGCCTGTCTGCCAGGTACTTGTTCCGATCGGTTTGTTGCGCGGTGTGATAGCGGATAGGTCGGCAGCGCCACAGAGGTCATCAGCGGAAGCGTAGTTTCCGCCGACGAGATATTCGACGTTGTAGAAGGCATCCTGGGCGCTCCACTTTGTCCCCATCCAGGCCTCAGCGAAGGTATGGTCTAGGTACATCGGATAGTCGCCGATCGACGATAATGGATTCACTGCAATGGCGCGAACCGATCGACACTGAACGCCGAGCTGCGCCAGGATCATGATCATTAGATCAGTGTAGTCATAGCAGAGCAGTTCCGGATAGCGCTGTGTCGGGTCGCTGACCGCTGGAATGCACTTCCAGAGATCCGTCATGATGACGTTCCAATTCTTCGCCGCCGTGTATTGGGCATAATAGCCAGTCGCTGGGTTGGTGGGATGCCGGGTGTCGCGAGCGAGGAATTCACGCGTGGCTCCGGCCAGAGAATTGCCGGTCGAAACGGCAATGGATTGGCAATAGGATGCAACTTCGCTGAGTTTCGCGACCATGAAACAGTCCTTATTTTGGGAAGAAGCGCTTAGGCCTTTGGCCAAGTGATAGCGGGGAGTTCCGAGAGGATTTCGGAGAGAGCCGGCTGCGGTCCTGGCCGTTTTGCACGGCATCCAGTTGGGTATAGCTGTAGGCCCACACCTGGTCACGCCAGGCGATGAAAGCCTCTGCCTGCGCTGCCCAAAGATCGTTGGTGCTGTCCTTGTAGCTCGCGAGCGTCACGCCGTCGTTGAACTGCTTTGAGCGGGCGGCATCATCGACGAAGCCCTGGATAGCCGTCTGGTAGTCCGTGAGCGCAGGAGGAGCAGGTTGAAAGGGTGGAATGGCATTGCCCGCCTCCTCCCACGCCGCGACGGATTGGCGGTGACGGTTCTCGATGTCGTCGGGGATGACGATGTCAACGCCGTCGATAGAAGCGCGGATTGACCCGCCCTCAGTATATTCGATGACTTGCATATCAGAGCTCCGCATCTGCAGTGTGGGTGAATGTTGCCGAACCGTTGGCGTTCGTGGCCGAGAACGAAGCTATGTAGTCAGTCCCAGATGTGTCGCTGTTGCTTTGAGTGGCTGTGCCGGTCATCGAACCGGAGGCCACGCTTCCGGCGATTGCGGTGGTAGGTGAAACCCTCTTAAGGGTCGCATACGTAAAGCGGAACGCCCACCCGCCCGAGCTCGCGCCAACTGACACGTTCTGGATGCGCTGAACCTGCTTTTCGTAAAACCGCATGCAGAGCGAGGTCTCAACACCGAGCGGCCGTTGCTCGAAGAGCGTCACATTGCCCAACTCGAGCTGCGGCTGCGTCACTGTGCCCCCCGCGAACTTTACCGTGGCGTTTGTATTCGCAGGTAGCGTAAAAGCCTCACCTTTCGTCCGGGCGGTACCGTTGACAGAAGCCGTCGCGGTGCCAGCCCAGTTCAGCACATAGGTGCCGCCCTCGATGTTGGCGCCTTCAATGACCTGCTCAATGCCGCCGGCCGGAGCCGTCAGCGTGAAGACGTTGCCGGAAGCTGCGAACGCGAGGTTCTGGCCCGACGTAACCACGCGCCAGCGATCGAGCGTGTACTGGTTTGCCCCGCTCGTTGCTGCGCCGCTGACGTAGCCGCGCTGATTGACCCGACCATCGGCGTTGATTAACTTGTTGCGCAACCCGCCCAATGGACCGCCGTTCAGCGAGCTAACTGACAAGACGGAAAAACCGCCCATATCGAGGTCGGCAGCTAGCCCCACAACATTTCCGAAACTCCCGATTTTTAGGGCGCCAGTAGATGTGTCGACCGTCAGAACGAGATGATCGTTCACACCATCAAAGAAATAGTACCTGTGCTGTCCAGCTATGGCAGTATTGAGCCAGACAGTGCCTGCCACGGCGTAGCTCGGCCGCGTTGATCCAGAGTGACTAGACAACAGCGCGTCAAGAGAATCATCGGTGCGCTGCGTGAGCAGGGTCGGCGTGGCCGGGCCGACTAGCGGGACCGACCATGGGTGCTTGGCTCATTTTTTATCCTTTTCGTCGGTGGTCGCCGGTTGGTCGCTAAAAAAGTGCTCTCGGCCGAAATAATCGTCCGTGCCGAAGAAGTCGTCGGCGTCGTCGACAGGGCGCGCGGGGCTCATCGCCCCCGGCCGGTTGGGCTGGTTGGGTCATCTAAATTCCTGTGGTGGTGTTTAGGCGTGCTTCAGAGCGCGGCTTAGAGGCTGCGTGGGCGGATTGTTGGCGGCCGACACGATGCGTGGGCTGGCCGTGGCAACCGTGCCCTGGCTGACCTTCTTCACGTAGGTGTGTAGGCCACTTTCGTCGTCGACGGAGACGCCGACTTGGATCTTTGCATAACGCCTGATTAAACTATTTGGTTTAGGTGGCTGCCAGTCTCGCCTATATGGAGTATTTTAGCATGACTGGTGCCCCGCCGTGCTGGACGCACGCACTAGGCATTTTTGGGATCATTATCTCGCTTCATCCGTTGGCAATGATGATTACGCCAGGCGGAAAAGGTGTTTCGATCCGAAATTTCGCAATGCAGGGGGCGGCGTGGATGGCAATCTATTCTGCACTCGTGTGGTTGATCAACGCCATCTCAGGTGAGCCCTACACGAACGCAATGGCCGCGACCTATGCCGCATCTGCTGCACTATTCACGAGCGCTAGTTTTGAACTAGAAGGCAACCCCGGATTGACTTGCCCGGCAGCTGACCGCGCACGTATTATAATCGCATATGCCGTCGCGAGTATTCTACCGCCATCGCTCAGCCTGGCGTTATGGTTTAGTCCAATGGAATGGACGTGGTCGATTTGCTGATCAAAGCTGACGCCTGCGCTTTCCAGCTTTCGCGGCCGGCCCCCCGAAATTCTCTTCCGCCCAGAACGGACGCGGCGCAGGGTAAAAGTTACGGTGCATGTTCTCGATGTGATTGAGCACATCGAGACCGATCCGGCGCCACGTTTCTTCGGCAAGCGGCCAGGTGGTTTCTTCTGTGAGGCCGATAGAGTCCAAATCACCAAAGAAGTCGCAGCCGCTCTGTAAATAGCCCGACCACGCCTCAACTTCGCCAGCGCGGCGAAGGTTCGTTCGTCTCCGGATGGGCATTATGCTCGCCGTCCGTAGTCGCGTGTGCGGGACATCCGCGGCGCTTCAGGTGCGTCGATGCCATCAAGGGCAAGCTCGCGTAGCAGCCCGGCGAAGGCGATGCGGGCGTTTTGCAGAATGCCAACCTCGGGGCGCTCTTTGGGCTGGTCGAAACGATCCGTGAAGGTCTGGCCGTCTTTGTCGAGGACTTCGCGCGCCCTGGGCTTGGTCCCAAGCCTCGGCGGCAAGCTGCAGTAGGCGGAGGTGGTGGTCTTCAAGGTCGAAATCGGCAAGCACCGATCGCCACCATTTTTGCGTTGCCGGGCGCAGATGTGCCGGCGCTTTTGGCGGTTTGCCATCGTTTTTCACCGTTTTCAGGGAGTACAATTGGGCTGAATGGCTTGGAAAGCAGGGCCTGCGCCACGGCCGGAATATTTTCTCAACCGGGGCAAGGCGCATATACACGATGGCCCAGCACCGCTCCCCATAGGAAACGGTCGGAAGGGCATCGATACCCCTCCCTAGCCTAGCTCGATGGGATATCCGTCGGCGCCATAGGTGAAGATCTTCTTGCCGCGCTCCATCATCTGCTTTGCGCTGTCGTGATGGTGCTTGCATAGCGACCGAAGGCTCGAAGGTTCATGGAACAAGGTCAAATCACCGTTATGACGCTGCTTGTGGTCGACGACCTCGGCGGCGGTTATGTCCTCCGTCAGTAAGCAGAATTCGCAAAGCGCTGCAAAGCTAGTTGATGCTCTCGCAGCCGCTTCCAGGATGAGGTCTTATAGAGATGCTGCCATGCGGCGCTACGAGCGCGTGCCTTCGTCATTTGAGCAGCCCGCGCTTGCGCATCGCTGCTTCGGCACGGCTGGCGCCTGTCGATCGGCCAGACACCGACGCGCTAGTGGACTTGCCGTAGGCGCCCCACAAAACGATGCTGATCTCACCCAAGAACGCACGAGTGATGAGGCGCTTTGGCAGTTTGCCGTCGTCGGCCCATTCTTCTTCGATCGAGGAGAAGCCAACGCTGACTTCGTTCACAAGGCCGGAGCGGACGCTCGCCAACGCTTCCTGTCCGAGCGGCGACTTGTCATCCGGCTTGAACGAATACCAAAGGTCGATGTTGTCGGACCGGATTGTCAGGCTTTTGTTCGACACGCGAGCCAGTGGTCGGCTTGAATCGTGCGCCCAAAGGACGGCGACATCCGGATTATCGATCAGGCTCCGATCGAATGCGCCTCTTGCGAAGCGCTCTTCGAGAAGGCCAGCGATGATCGCGGGCTGGCCCCATTGAATGGCATAATCGCTGACATCAGCCACGCAAACGATCCTTCAGTTGCTTCTCGCGCTTCCCGATGGCGAGGCGCTTGGCGATGTCAGATGCAGACTCTGAGCGCTCGACGTGCCGCTGCTCGCCGGGTAGTTTGATCGATCGAAGGCCCTTGCGTCCGCCGTTCGCAGGGCGGAGTTCGTATTCACGGCGTTCACTTGACATGGCCGGCCTCCAAGGCTTCGCGCTTAAACCGATGGATATGGCCGTCATTCTTGTCGCCAAGGAAATTCGGGCGCAGGGCAGGCAGATACGAGAGCTGCACGCCTTCGCTCTCCAGATCATCCAGCAGGGCATCTGCATGCAGGCGAGCAGCGTGGACGGTGTCGAGAGCAGAAATGAGAGCCGCAATCCTCCGGCCGTATTCCGTCTTAACGAGGTGGCAGGCGGCGTTGCTTGCTGGGCCGGTCCGATCGCGAAGGCGTTGGCGGATTTCCACTTGGGCAGCGTCAAGGGCCTCTGCATGGCGGCGCAGAGCTTTCAGCTTTTCCGGCCTTTCGCTCAGCGCCTGGTCGATCGTCTCACCTAGCAGTGCGGCGACGTCAACACGCATCCGGGGAGATGGTCGCGCCTCGATGTTTGCGATTAGATCAGCGATCGCTGCAGCCGTCTTCTGGGCGTCGGTGGAAAGCTCCGTGAGCTTCGCCTCGAGCGCCGCATATTCCTTGTCGGCTTCTGCGAGCGACGGCACGGTGAATGGTTTAGCCATTATAGGCCTCCTTGATGAAGTTTGCGAACGTCGGTCCTGGTATGGTGGTGGCAATGCGAGCCTTGGCGCTCGGCTGGTGATTGGCGACGCTGCCGGCAGCCTGAAAGCGCTGCGTCACGCCGTCGGCCCATGCCAGAGCAATCTCCGGCCAACCGTGCGCCACTTCGAGCGTCACGCCTTCGAGCGGATCACCTTCAGCCGCCATTCCAGCCAGAACGGCGAGCTGAATCTCCGCATTACGTGGGATGGTGAGGGGAGCGCCGTTGACATTGGCGCCGCCTGGTGTCGTTGCGAGAAGTGCCGCGGTGCGGTCGGCTACAGTACGGAGCGTCGCGCCGCTCGCGACAGCAACAAGAAGGCAAATTGCATCCGCACGGCCGAACTCCGGTGCTCGGCCAGGTCCGCCTTTCGGTAGCATGCCTGCGTCGCGGAGCCGGTGCGCCACACGCAGCGCACGCTCCGCGGACACGCCGATGCAGCCCCTACAAGATCTGCGAGGTGCCTGGGTGTCATGCGGCGATCCACTGAAGCTTGTCGCCGCCGTCGACGAAGAGATCGACATCAGTATTTGCCGGCACGTACATTCTCGTGCCGCTCGTCGCATTCGGCGCCGGACCAATTGAGATCCAGGAGTCCGCGGATGCGCGAATGCGGTACACGGCCTGGCCGAAGACATCGTGGATGTTGGGAGCGGCATTGGTGGAGGTGACACCGGACGCTGGAGCTTCCGACCAGATGAATTTGCCGAGGATAGCCTCGTTTTTGTCTCGCCGATACGAGCCGGCGTAAGCGCACAGAACGTGCACACCAGACAGAGCCATAACTTTTCCTTTGCTGATAATTGCCAATGACGTGGCAATAAAAAAGCCGACCCGAAGGCCGGCAGTTATGGGCAGGCGAGCAGCGGCTTTCGCCGCGCTCCATAGCCCGATCGCCATCGTCGTGCTCGCGACGGCAATTCCTCGGCGCCGGTACATCCGCGGTCGCCTGAGAAAGTTGGTGAGCAACCGCGCGCGGCCGCCCACCAGTCAGGGAGGTGACAGCTCCCCTGAAATAGAAAAGGCGGCATCTCTGCCGCCTGTCTCTCCCTTACCCGTTGGTATTTGGAATTAGGGTACCCCTAAGCCGCAGCGCGCCGACGACCGCGCCAAAAGCGATCGACGATCTCAAAGCCATCGAAGATGCGGGCGCGAGCCTCGCCCTTTGCTCCCTTGCTGCCGGCGCCGAGACGCTTACCGATCGCCTCAAGCGTAAGACCATCGCATACAGCCCATTCGAAAGCATCGAGGATCTTCGGCACATAAGCCAGCCTCGCGCGCAGGATGGCAAGTTCGCGCTTGGCATCAATTGCGGCTAAGATTGCCTGATCGCCGTTCCACTTCTTTGGCACGGCCACTGCATTCGGCTTGCCGTCGGTTCCGGCCATGACGATGCGTTTTGCAGGGGTGTCGAGATTGGCTTTCCGGCCTTTTACGACCTTCACGCCCTTGCTATTGCCGTTGTCGTCCTCGCGATGAACGAGACAAAGGTTTGTCGCTTCCCGACCGATCAGTTGCGTCGGCATGGTAGCTGCATCATGCAGAGCCCGGTAACGCTCGGCCAACGCCAGGCAAAGATCGTTGCGCTCCGTGCGCAGAAGCTTCGCCAGCGGCCAGTCTTCGTTGTCGTTGGCGTGCTGGCCGCGGAAAGAGTTTGAGGTCAGGCGGGCAACTTGTGCTGCCTGCCGCCATTCTATGTCTGGGCCATCGTTCGGCAGCGAGAGACGTATGCCTTTGGATCTGATGTGCGATCGGGCCGGCGCCCATTCATCTGCCATTTCGACAATAGGCAATAGGGTATCGCGCCGGTCGAAGACCGGGATTTCTTCAGTCATGCTGTCACCTGACTTTGGAGCTTGTTCCGGCCGGTGGTCCCGGCTCTTGCTTAACGGAAGTGAAAACCATGATGTAACAGGACCGGTTGGTCAAGTCGGCCGATACAGCGAGGCTGGGACCGTTATACAAATTTGTCAACGCGAGCATTGCCGCTTAAGTTGAAGAACTAATAATCATGGTGTGTGGTTCGGGGAGCGATTCGGCGGCAAAGATGGCTGATGTAAACGATGTTGCAGCGCTTAAATCGGGGGACCAAGGATCTTGCCAGAAGAGACCTTCGTGATGAGATCTTCGATGAGCTTCAGCTTTTTGGTGTAGACCTCACCGGCGCCCATGTGGAGCGATCGAGCTTCAGAGGAGCGAACCTTTCAGAGGCAACTTTGATGGAGGCACAGACGCTTGCGACCAACTTCGAAAACGCCAATCTCAACAAGTTAAAGGCAAGAGCATCGGTTTTTGTGGGTGTTAGATTTGCAGGCGCGACAGTCACGGAGGCGGAGTTCGAATATAGCCATTTCACTCAATCCGTTTTTAAAGGTGCAAATCTCAAAGGTGCAAACTTTCGAGAAGCGCGTTTCAGAGACGGAACTGATTTCAGTGATGCGATCATCGATGAGACAACGATGTTCGATGGTTCACATATCTTGCGACAATTAGCTGCCCAAGATGCGTTCCGATATTATGATGTCGAGCGAGGTGTGCTGGTCCGGCGCAAGGATGGTCCGCGAGCGCTCCAAGCGGAGCAGCCGCGGCGTGACAGTAAGTTGATAGAGGCTGAGAGGCGGATCAAGGAGCTCCTTAATACTCTCGCTCCATTGACTCAAACCGAGACAGCCGGCCCGCAAATCGGAATGGGACACAACAATCCACCCGAGCCGACACCGCTTGAGCGTCCGGAGTTTGTAGAGCTTACAGAGACCTTATCGACGTTGGCCGTTGAGCTTCATCGAGAAGATATCAGGCAAGGCATCATCACCGCCGGGGTTGAAAAGGTTGACCGCGCGTCTTCAAAGGTCGCTGCTTGGGTCGCGCGCAAGGCGGACATGGCGGCCGATGAATGTGCGAAGCAGCTCGGAAAGTCATTGGCCGATGCTCGAGTATGGATGGCTGGGTGGTTGATGATTTCAGGCAAGCTCACCGCTATCGTCGAATTGCTCGTCGGATTAGTTCCGCATTGAACGCGCGCAAGCGCCATCTCCACATTGCGAATTTTGCGGATGAAAAAAATTGCTTACAGCGCCGGTCTCGTTTTTGGTGCCTGAAGGGACGATCGGCACCCCTCCTGTAAGCAAAAAACCCAATAATTTCTCGTGCGCACGCCATGCGTACGCGCGAGGCAAATTCTTGTATTTGCGATAATGCTTGGGGAGGCGATCGCTCCCTAAGACGGGGGCTGCAGAGATGTGGGGTGCCCCTCGCTACTCGGCCGCTTCAGCCTCAAACTGAAGAAGGCCCATCTCGAAGACGTCCTGGAGACTGAAGTTCTTGATAGACGCCTTCAATGTCTGAAATCGATCATAATGTTCTTCTGCTACCTTGCAGATAACGACGCCGTGGGTCTGAACATGGATTTGCTTTTCCAAAAACTCATGGAAACCTGATCTCACGAAGCATGAGCCCGATGAGCAGGATCCCAGGTAGTCAGATGCCGCCGAGGCTAGGGAGATGTAATTGCAAGTCCCGGACTTGGTGGGGATTATCGTATAATCATTGTACTTTGATGGCTGGATATTGTGCTTTGGATCTAGAAGTAGGACGTTGAATACACCGGCCTCGTCGAAAAAACCGACCACTCGTCCCAGCGCTTTCGACACATGGATATTCGTCGGCATTTGCTAGGTAGTCCTTGGGCAACAAATCAAAATCTCCCCGAGCCAATGGTACGTTCTTACCATTCCAGTCAATAGTATGGAACCTGACGCTATCCTGTATGACCGTATCCTTCAGGAAATCTTCGACCGCCATGGTGCACAGAGAGGCCATCCTCTCGAATAGCGAAACAAACCAGCCGGGTGGCATGTCGCCGATACCAAAGTAATCCATTTGCCGCCAAAACCGCATCGAGAACGACCACCTTGCTTTTTCGGCAACGTGACCGATTCTCGGTCGATCAGACTTGGCGGGGACAATGCCACTGTCTAGAACTGGCTTCATGCACTCGTTGTGGCGGCCTGTGGCTGGAGCCGAGCTGCATAAAACTGACGCATTATATCGTCGGAGATCGGAGCTTCACTGCGAGAAGACGCAGAAACGTTTCCGCGCGCACCAGCCCATGGTGCTTCACGATGCGTCATTTCTTCGAGCTGGTCGCCCGAAAAGTCGGCATACACTTCCAAGACAGCATCGACGTGAGCCCGCTCAGCATCGCTCAACCGTGCGGGTGAAAAGTATGGATCAGCGTCGGCAATGTCTACCAACAGGTGGAGCTGCACCCACGCGTCTACATCGAACGCATATCCGCGCTGCTTACCGCTCATTGCTTGCCGCCTCATAGGCTTCAACAGCCAGGCGGGTGATCTCTTCGGCCATTGGCCGCGAGAATGAGGCGGTGCGTCTGTGTCCGGCCTGAGGCGCGTACACGAAGTACGTACCGTCGGCCTGTCGAAGCAGGCGCAAACCATACAGGCGGACATCGTCATTGAGCTGCATGTCTACAAATGCGATGGCGTCTCGCTCTTTCTGTTGCTCGAGCGGATGGCAGTACAAAACTTTCATTGGTTCTCCTTACGGCGCACGAAGGCGCGCCCGCCGACGGTTGCCGGCAGGGTGCTAAGTAGTTGGTGCAATTGCATTACTTCTGAGCGAATTCGGGGACGAAGGTTCGATACCTTGGCACCACGTCAGACTTTGCGTTTTCTAGACAAAGTCACGCTAAGTGGTTGATGTCGGTTCCGCGTCTAGACGGTTTTCGCCATGGAAAGACATTGAAATCGCCATCTTCGTCGCGGATTGAAAATCCGCGTGTCACTGGTTCGATTCCGGTCCTGGGCACCATTTATATCATCCAGTATCAAACGCAACTGCCCCTCCCGGAATGAGCGTTTTTGACCGCTCACAGAGCGGCAACATTCCGCACCACATCACTCAAACGGAAATGTCGCGCGGTTCTTCAATCGGACGGAAATCCTTTGGGTGAAAGAATGGTGGCGGTCCGAGGTCGAAGCTTGAGAACCAGCCCGCCGGGCCATACTTGCTTTCGTCGCTGAAATTAGGCGGCGGAAAAAGTCCGGCAAACTTCGCGTAGGATATCATCACACCAAAGAACAGCGTGAGGACGAAAGCGACTTTCTTGGCTCGGGAGACATCTTCTTTATGCATGTGCTTGCCTGCTCATAACG
>Ga0102591_1003240_pt1 | contig 15050 bp, 27 predicted proteins | sample AraplaCol_mCL_r2_2_FD_76860 | JGI IMG/M metagenome (GOLD analysis project Ga0102591, IMG submission 76860) | Arabidopsis root microbial communities from North Carolina, USA - plate scrape MF_Col_mCL_r2 (SPADES assembly) (version 2) | ecosystem: Host-associated > Plants > Roots > Endosphere... | reverse complement strand
CGTGTGTCCGTGGACGTGACCGACCTCGACGCCCTGCCCCAAGGCTTCTTCAAGACCGAGCGCAAGGCTCTCACAGCAGAAATCAAGACCGCTCTCGAAAGCGGGAACGCAATCCCCGGCGCACAGCTCGTCATGGGCGAGTGTGGCCTTACCGTAAGGGTGAAGTGATGCCTATCAAAGTTACGCGCTCCGACGAGCTTATCAAGGTCGATACCTTGTGCTTCACGATCTATTCGCAGCCAGGACTCGGGAAAACCAGCCTAGCGTTTACCGCGTCCCGGCCGCTTCTGCTAGACTTCGACAAGGGTGCTCACCGCGCCGTTGATCGCAAGGACACCGTTCAGGTTTCCGATTGGCGCGATGTCGCCGGCATCACGGAAGCCGACGTTGCTGGCTATGACACGATCATCATCGACACGGTTGGTAAGGCGCTGGATGTTCTGGCGCAGGATATCATTCGCGGAAACTCCCGACTGTCTCACGGCGGCGCTCTAAGCCAGCAAGGGTGGGGACAGCTTGGCGTCCGCTTCTCGGCATTCCTTAAGCTCCTACGCGGCTTTGGCAAGGATGTCGTTCTGATCGCTCATATGGACGAACAGAAGGACGGCGACTCCATAAAGGAGCGTCTGAAAATCTCTGGCGGGTCGAAAGACCTTGTCCTGACTGACAGCGATGTGATTGCCCGTATCTCGATCATCAGCAAACAGCGCTATCTCGTTTTCTCGCCTACTGAAACAGCGTTCGGTAAAGACCCCGCAGGCTTGGGCGAAATGGCGGTGCCAAGCGCTGAGGCATCGGATTACCCGACGTGCCTTGCCGGCATCATAACCAAGATCAAAGACGGCCTGAACGAGCTATCAGAAGCCCAGCTTGAGCATAAGCAGGAGGTCGATTGGTTCTCGGAAAACCTGCCGAAGATCAACAGTGCGGAACACCTCAACGGCGTTCTGGACCGAGCCCGCACGGCTGGCCGCGATGTCGCCGGCATGGTGCACGATCGCTCCAAGGCGCTCGGGCTCAACTTCGATAAGGCTTCAGGCCAGTACGTGGAACAGCGGAAAGAGGCGGCTTAAACATGAGCGATTTCAATCAAGTCACGGTTACCGGCCGATTGGGTGCCGATCCCGAAATCCGTCGTACACAAGGCGGGACGCCCATCGCTAACCTGCGGCTTGCCGTCTCCGAGACGTGGAGGGACAAGAACAGCGGCGAGCGCAAGGAAAAGACGGAATGGGTTCCCGTCGTCATCTTCTCCGAAGGGCTTTGCAAGGTTGTTGAGGCCTATCTGCGCAAGGGAAGCAAGGTTCTCGTTCAGGGTAAGTTCGCCACCCGCAAGTGGCAGGATCAGAGCGGGGCCGATCGGTACAGCACCGAAGTCGTGTTGCAGGGCTTTGACGCCAAACTGCAGATGCTAGACGGGCCTAACGGCGACAGCAAGCAGTCGCAGGGACGGAATAGCTACGAGCAGGACGACGCAGCTGGCCAGCCAGCCAACTTCTCTCGCGATCTAGACGACGATATCCCGTTTGCGCCGGAGTTCCGCTGATGACCGAAAAACAGCGGTACGTCCTCATCAACGACCGAGTTCGGGAAAATGCCGCGGCAGCTATCTATGCGGCAGATGAAGGAAGCTCGGTCACTCTCGGCCCCAAGACGAGAAGCGGAGACCAGAACGCGAAGTTTCACGCGATCTGCACGGACATTTCCCGGTCACACATGATGTGGGGCGGGAAGCGTCGTAACGCCGAGGAATGGAAGGTTCTTCTCGTGTCCGGCCACACCAAGGCGACCACAGGGGAAGTCGAGTTCGTTCCAGGCTTGGAAGGCGAGTTCGTCAACATCCGCGAAAGCACGGCCCGCATGTCTGTCGGCCGCGCTGCAAGCCTCATCACCTACGCGATCGCCTTCTGTGACGCGAACGGTATCCACCTAACCGAAACGATCCGCGGCGGCTTCCATGAAGGCGCGAACGACAGGAGGGTTGCATGAACAAGCTAATCCGGCGCGCCCTCGCCTCTTGGCAATCCTGGCAGGCACGCCGCCGCCTGTACCGCGCAATGCCAGAGCTTCGCTACCTCGACCAAGCCGAACGTGAAGCCAGCCGTCGCCACTGCCGCGTGAACGATATCCGCAGGGCGAAGCACAACGTCATGCTCGCGGCATTGCGAGGTGAAGCATGAGCCGACAGGAATTCACCCGCGCCACCAAACGCGCCGCCCTCGATCGATCCGGCCTCAAGTGCGAGGCATCAGGGCCGCGATACGGCTTTGAGGAAGGCCAGCGTTGCAACTGCAGCCTGTCTCTAGGCGTACAGTTCGATCATGCAGTGCCGGATGCTCTCGGCGGCGATAACAGCCTGGAGAACGCGCTCGCGATCTGTGTGCAGTGCCACAAGTTTAAAACACGCAACGACATCAAGCAGATCCGCAAGAGTGACAGACAGCGCGATAAGGCGTCTGGCGTCCTTCGTCCAAAGCAGTCCATCCGCTCCGCTGGCTTCCCCAAGTCCGAGAAATCCGCCCGCCGTTCCGAGAAGACTCCGCTCCCGCCTCGCCCCCTCTACCGGATAAACGAAGGATCGCCATCGTGAGCGTGGAAATCATCAACGCTGATTTTGCCGATGTGATTGATACGATCCCAAGCGGAAGCGTCGATTGCATCCTTACTGATCCGCCCTACGGGGAAACATCGCTCGAGTGGGACAAGTGGCCGCTTGGATGGCCATCGCGTGTCCTTCCCCTCCTGAAGCCGACCGGAAGCATGTGGGTGTTTGGATCAACGCGCGTGTTCTTCGATCACGTTGCGGAGTTCGGAGGCTGGAAACTGGCGCAGGATATCGTTTGGGAAAAGCACAACGGCTCCGGGTTCCAAGCTGACAGGTTCAAGCGTGTCCACGAAAACGCCCTGCATTTCTATCGGGCCGACGCGCCATGGGAAGGGGTCTACAAAGACCCGCAATATACACCTGATGCTGTAGCCCGCTCGGTGAGGCGCAAGAAGGGCCCAGCCCATATGGGCGAAATCGGTGCCGGATCATTCAAGAGCGAAGAAGGCGGCGATCGCCTCATGCGCAGCGTCATTTACTGCCGATCTGAACACGGTCGGGCCGTCCACCCGACACAGAAGCCGCTAGGCGTCGTCGAACCTCTCCTGCTTTACAGCAGCCCAGAGGGAGGAACGGTGCTCGACATCTTCGCAGGCAGTGGAACAACGGGCGTAGCGGCGCAGCGACACGGCCGAAACGCGATCCTTATTGAAGGAAAGCCTGAATTTGCAGAAGCGGCCAAAACTAGGCTTGAAACCGACGCGCCTCTATTCTCTGGGAGAGCAGCATGACACAGCACGGCGAAGAACTAACGGTCAGCGCGGCAGAGCTGAGCGGCGACACCATCATGAAGGCGGACGTGGAGAAGATGATCCGCGATTGGCAGGCAGAATGCGCCAGCCATCCGGCCCTTCATAACCAGGGCAACGTCCTGCTCGATCGGCTGAAAGCCCTCAAGCCCAGCCTCGCCATGAACGATTTCCTGACCGGCATGGACTGCATCTCCACGGAGGCCAAGCCATGAAGCGCGAGGAAGAACTGACGGTGAGCGTGAAGGCGCTCTACGCTGACGCCGCTAAATCAGCGATAAAAAAATTCAGGGCTAAGGTTGGTGGCAGATATTATCCCGGATACCACGAGGATATGATTTCTGTCGTCACGAAGGCGATTTTGTCAATAGCCGAGCCAAAGCCAGAGGCAACGGAAGGCGGGGCGCATGGGACGGCGCTGAGCGAAACAATCGCCAAAATTCTATGGGAGCGGTTCTCCCCAGAGCATGAGGTGGATTGGCCGTCGCCGCACGCGGCTGAATATCGCGGCGCTTCACGTGACATCATAGCTTCTATCACCGTTACGGAAGCAATGATTAAAGCCGCATGCGATGCCGTAATTCTCGGAGAAGACGAAAACTACCAACCGTTCCATCTAGAGCCTAGAGAAGCCCGTGAAGCTATTGAAGCAGCTTTCGCCGCCCTCACCGCAAAGCAGACCGATGGGAGGGACGGGGAATGAGAGAGCAACCTCTGAACCGGATCGAGTTCTATCAACGCGGCGGCGGCATCATTGATGTTTGCCGTAGCGCGGCGGTTCCCCGCCAAGGAGAATATATCAACATTGCCGGCCAGCAGTGGAAGGTAGCATACGTTTCTTGGGCTATTGACAGCGATAGACCATGGGGAACTGAGCTGCGGGCGAATGTCGAGCTTGTGAAGGTAGCCGACGACGAGGTTGGCCCGATCAAAGCAGAGGGGGAGAGCCGGTGACCAGTGGTGCAAACGTATCAAAGGCCCATCACGGGGTGTGCGATGAGCCTCTAGGCCGTTACAGGAACAATGGCCCGACACCACAACAGTCTGGTCGCCTAGATGTTCCACCCGCGAACGAAAAGACTGAGGGGGAGAGCCGGTGACAGAGAACACGCTCCCTTACTGGCCGGCGGCAATGAACCAGAAAATGGCGGCGGCATACTGCGGCCTGTCGGTCGATCTCTTCAAGGAGATTTGCCCAGTCCGCCCCCTGAAATACACTCAATCCACATGGGGCCATAGATATCTTCGCCAAAGGCTAGATGAATGGATGTCATCTCTCGACCCGAATGTTAAACAATCTTCGGTCATCAAAATCGAGGATTTCTTCAGTGGTGGTAAAGGTGCCGCTTAAAGGCCTCAACATTCGCCGGTCTCGCGGGAAATGGTATGTTTCCTATCGAGCGACCGGCGAAACGCTTATCAAAGGCTTTGAAGGAAGCCGCGATCAGCTGGACCGACAACTCGCCAGCCATGATTTTCGCGTCAAACACATGCAGGCGGAAACAAAAGACAGGTCACCATCCTATGACGAAGGGACGCTCGGCAATCTCATTAAATGGTTCAAGAGCGAGTGCCCCAGGTGGGACAAGCTGTCTGAGGCCAGCAAGGAAGATTACGAGAAATCATTCACGTACCTTGAAGAGCTAAAGCACGAGACGGTCGGTTCGCTCTATAATTTCCCTATGCACCAAATGACGCAGCCTGCCATTTATGGGCTCAGGAACAAGGCAGCTAAGGAAAAGTGGGGGCGCTTTGCCGACAAGATGGTTAGCCACCTCTCCACCATCTTCAAGGAATCCGTCAAAGTCGGGAAGATGGTGCAGAACCCTGCAGGCGGCGTCGAGAAGCTCCATTCGGCCGATCCTAACGCTAACCACGAGTGGACCGACGATGAAGTGCAAACAGCGATTTGGCTCGCTTCCGACGCAATCCTGACACCACTGATCCTCGCCCGTTATCAGGGATTCCGAGGACAAACATGCGCCGCCCTCACCTGGCGGAACTACCTCCCAGATACAAAAACCGGCAAAGCCTTTTCGGTTGTCCTGCGCAAGAACAACGAGGCGAGCTGGTTTCCATGCGCTCCCGAGACGCGGGAACACCTCGACGCCGTTGAAGAGATCCGCGCCGACGCGGCTGTCAAGGCGACGAGAATTTGCCTGAACAGCGACGGGTTGCCGTGGAAAAACGAGAAGGTCATGCAGGGGGCTGTGAGCGATTACCTGTCCGAACTGAAGGCGGACGGCTTGATCCGGGAAGGCTGTACGCTCCATGGGCTGCGCGTCACATACGCGGCTGCCATCAGGCGTCAGGGCTTTGACACCGGGATCGTTGCTGATGCCCTCGGGGACCGCTCACGGCGCATGGGAGAGCACTATACGCGCCATGTCGAGAAGGAACTCGGGCGCCTGAAAGTCTTCAAAGGTAAGAACGATAAATGAACATGGTTTGCACAACAAAAAAGGCGTTGTGCAAAGCTTCCCAAATCAGATTCGCTAAGTTATTGGGATCATTGACTGCGAGCGTGGCGAAACTGGTAGACGCAAGGGACTTAAAATTCTTCCGGTCTATTGTTTTCGTTGAGTATTTCTGCACAACGTAAACGCAAAAACCGATGAAATACGATGCTAAATCCTTCGATTTGCACAACGGTTTAGGTCTGAATCCATGACCCAAGACATCCGCCAAGCCATCCTAGACGCCGCCAACAGCAAGGCAGAGCGAGGCACGCCAGTGAACCTATTGGAGATCGGCCCTATCCTCGTGACGGAGAAGGGCTACACGGAGCTACAGGTCGCAGATGCGCTCTATGCAATGGTGGATGCGAAGGTGATAGAATTGCTCAACGGGAATAGGATGCGGGTGCTGTGATGGATATGGTCGAGAAGGTTGCTAAGGCTGTGTGTCTCGCTCAGTGGGGCGGGTATCCGTTTGGACGGGGAGAGCGTGAGGCGTGGCCGCAGTGGGCGCAGGCGTTGAAGGTAGCCAGAGCAGCGATCGATGCCATGAGCGAACCAACGCCGATAACCCTCGACGATCTGGCGGCGGCGGGAGCAATTGAGAGCATCCGCTTTTCTGCGAGCGAGAATGATCAAGGGACAGTGACGATCCATGAGCCAGAAGCAAGGGAATAGTGATGAGCACCTTATTAGGAAATCTGATCGAGCAGGAAGGCGAGTATTCCTTCACATCTAACGATGGTCGGGAAATTTTGGTGCCGGTGTATAGGTCCAACGAGCCTACGATAACGAAGATTGGGGAAGACCCTCTTTCAGAGGCAATCCAGCATCTCAAGAGTACGCTTCCGGGGTGGTGGTTTTGACGAAGGATTTTCCTGCGACTTGGCACAGCCTTCAACAATTGCTGATGCATTGAGGGCTGCTACGGATACAGCGCAGAAAGAATTAGAGTTAGCGGTTAGAGAATTGAGGGGAAATAGCGCCGCCCTCAAGGAGCAGGAGAAGGTGGGATGAACCCGTTTCGCATATTTGAGACACTTTTCAGACGCCCGAAACCCGCAGACGCCATGCGAGACGCTTCGGAAGCCCAGTTCAACGCGATGAACCGCATATCAGCGCAGTCCGTTGAGCAGTTGATAGATCAAGCTGGGCGAGATGCTGTGTTTGCCAGAGCGAGCGCCTTGGGCTGGTCGTCTGCTGTGCCGGCGCCGCTTTGGGTATGGAATCAGATCGCGGTTGAGGTTTTGCTTCAGAAGCGCTCCAAGGAGGCCTTTGAAGAGCGGAAGACTGCGGTTCTGAACTGATGACCCGCTACGAGATCCCCGGCACTATCTTCGCCTTCCTCCTCGTCATGGGGTTTATAGCCGTGATCGGGAAAGGCGTGTGGTGGTTGGGGTCTTGGGTGTTTGGAGGGTGATATGCTCGTCCCAATGGATATCCGCCCGCTTGGGATAGATATCGATGTGAAGGCCGGAGGGTACCGCGTCCTGACGAGCGTCCAGCAGATGGCGCAGGTTCTCCTCGACAGATGGCCAGAGGATAAGAAGGACGATGCATGGGAAGCGGCTGCGATGGCTGCCATGCGGGCTATGGAGAGCCGCACCAACGCCGAGGCAGCAAGAGCCGCTTTCATCATGGCCGCTCAGTCGGCGGGAATCCACGTGAATGACGATGCAGAGCGGTTCACGCCTCCCCCGAAGCGGGAGAAGCCGAAGAAGCGCTAGCCCTTGCTAGCCCACGCGAAGAGCGCCGCGCCGAACTTTGTGGCGATGAAGGTGAGCGCCGAGGCTCCTATCCCCACGATGGCTAAAGCGCCTATGCCGCGTTGGCGCCACATCTTCACCTCATCGGTGACCGGCTTCATCTCGGTAACATCTTCTTGAACCGAAGCGACGTTGCCCTCGACCTTGCCGACACGTTCGGCAATCTCGTCCATGCGCCGATGCATCGAGGCTCGGCTAACATCCGATTTCTCTTCCGATCGACGGACCCCTTCAAGGATCATATCGACTTTCGCCGTTAGCATACCTAGCTCGCGATGCATCATTCCGTCTTCCGTTGGCGTCAATTCCCCGTGCCCCTATGCTATGCAATGCTGCCTGTTAAACATTTGGGAAAGATTGGACGGGCATTATCAGGCCAGCCAAATGCGATCCTATGAATCGTGCTTGGTCAGGTCGGCGCAGTGCTGGAACACGAGCGCCGGCCGCTTACTTCCGACAGGCCGCATCAGCGCGGCACTGCTTATTGTTCGACGAGATGGCGGGACCGGCTAGAACGTCCTGAGACGCCGCCCGCGCCGCTTCCGCATTCTGGAAACGGATAAACTGATAGCCCGATCCGTTACTCGCAGGCGCTGTCCGGCAACCCGCTATCGCGCATGAAAACAAGACAACGATCGCGATCCGAAAGCTTGCGGAAACTCGCATTGTTCTTCTCCAGGTTATCGATGCGCTGCAAGGCCTCCTTGGCAGCCTCGGCTTGAATCGCAGCGCGCCCCTCGCTGCGTCCAATGAGTTTGGCGGGGTAGAAGGCAAGGAGAGCGCCCAGCGCCGCCCCTGCCCCGATTTTCGCTAGATCGAAGATGCCGAGCCCGAACATCACTTCGCCGCCATGTTCTTCGCCATCTGCTCGGCAGTGAGCATCCAGCTTTTGACGAGGAGGCCGAGGAGGTTAAGACCGCCTACGATCTTCAACGCTTGCTCTGGGGTGAAGAACGTCAGCCAGTCGAAGCTCGTCAGCCCAGCGACAACAAGGGAGATGAACGTCAGAGTGTAGGCTGTGCCGTTGGTGAGCGTGTTGGCCGAGGGCATCAGGCTTCCCGCCTCTTCTGGATGTAGTTCCACAGCAGGACGCAGGCAGCCGCCACGAGGATGGCGCCGAGAGCATAGGCAATGGGGCCGGTCGTAGGCACAAACTGCAGGCTACCGCCAGACAGCGCCGCAGTGCCTACCGCAAGCGCATCCTTGGAGATCAATGGAGCCGCCTGCTTTTGTGCCGGGGTGCCGCTGGACTGGATGAACTCGCCTTCCGCCCACAGCCCTGCCTCTGCCGCGCGACGGTTCACGAGGCCCTGCATGGTCTTGCCCTTGGATTTCGTCCACTTGGCAAGCTCCGAAGGCACCGCAGCATAGTTGCCGGCATTCAGCTTCTTGAGCAGCGTCGAGGAACGGAAATTCGCAGGCCCGACGTTGAAGGCGAAGCTGACGAGCGCCGCGAACTGGTTGTCCGTCAGGTTGACCTTCACGGAGCTGTCAACGACGCGTTCGAACTCGGCCAAGTCCTGATAGAGGAGATCGGTCGATTCCTGCGAGGTGATGACCATGCCGGGGCGAACGTCCTTGCCTGTGTGCCCAACGCCTATCGTGAGTGTGCCATAGACCTTGTCGCCGACCTTGATCTTCCTGCGCCGTGCTGGCGGGTCGAAGTCGTCGTAGGCGAAGAGGATTTCCCCTTCCCACTGCTTGATTTTCTGAATGCCATGCGCGCTGATCTTGCGCGGTGCTCCTTGCACGCTCATTGAAGACTCCAGATTGAGTGATATGAGGAGATGCTGTAATGTCCCGCCACCGCGAGTTGCGCGATCGGAGAAACATCATGCTGTTCGGCCTATTCAAGCGCGACGACGAAACAACCGACTGGGAGCGGTACTGGGGCCTCACCAAACAGAAGCTCATCACCGGCGAATATGAGTGGAACCACCTCATGCGCCGCCGCGTCAAAGGCGAGTGGCAGTATCGAAAAATGACCGAGGAGGAGGCCCTTGAAAGCTTCCTTTGGGATGTGGTCTAGGCTACCAGCGGGGAAAGCACAGACAGGAGCTTCGGAACGAGGATGGACCTCGCCGCAATCGCGGTTGGATGAACGCCATCGATCGGTATCTGCGTGGAAGTAGGGACGCCCCATAACGGGTGGTTGTCGATCAAGCCGACGCTCTCAAGCACGGCGACATCCCTGATTGCTTGATAGTAGGTGGGCAGGTTCGCTTTCCATGCCCCTGCCGGCGCAATAGCCGGGTTCATCGTCATCAGGTAGATCGCGGTTCCGGGTGATCCTGTCTTCCAAGCATTGATCAGTGCAGTGATTATGAATTTGAAATCCGCGATGGTCACAGAGGTGGCGGCGTCGTTCATGCCGCACTCAATGACCGCTACTGTCGGGTGAAGATTGATCGCGGTCTGGCGGTTGTCATAGATGATTTGCGCAGTCGCCCCGGATATCCCGAAATCATAAAACACGACCGGGGCTGTTGAGGCCTTCTGCAGTTCCCGCCTTGCGCTTGGCTGCCAGTAGCCATTTACATCAGCGAGCGAGCTGCTGTTGAACGTGAGGCTGGTTCCAGAGAAAGCAACGTCGAATACGGGTTTCATCGGTATATGCTCCTGTCCAGACGCCAACCGTTGACCGAGATCGAAAGGGCGCCATCGCCATTGTTGGTGTCGCCGCACGAGACGCGCCCGAGATTATCAGTGGTCAGGGCAACCGGCACGTTGGCGACTTGCCCCGCCTGATACAGCCACGACGCGGATTGTGTCGAAGGAACGTATCCACCAAGGTCCGGGTCTCGAATGGTCACGTATCCCGCCGAGGCACCGCCCGATGCTTTCGCCTCGATAACAGCGGAAACACTCATTTTGGCGCCAACAGGGACAGCCAGGGGACGCAAAACAGGGGTGTTGTTGTTCGCGACGTTGAGGACGGAATTGATCCTCGTCCGAAATTGATGCCATTCCCCGAAATTGTAGAATGGGATCACCGAAGTGCCATTAAAGCCGAACCCGAATAGAAGGCGTCTCTTGGTGAAGCCAGCCGGCATGAATGGATGGTAGAGTGACAAGCTGGTCAATATATCGACAGCGCCCGTATCCACATTCGATATCGCGTGCAGCCAATAGTGGCCCACACCGATACTGCGAATGTCCAGCGATCCGCCGTTGGTGCCGCTCCCCCACAGAGACGTGACATTCTTCGTGATCGTCGCCGGGATCTCGATCGTGGTTTCTCCCGCCGAATCGAGAAACGAGCCCTGTGATATATCAATATGGGTATCTGGATACGTTGCGTTGTTGCTGCAGGTAGGCCAGAACGATTCCATCATTAAATCCTTCCGCGATTGTCTATGTAGCCATAGGCAGAAAATCGAAGGGTGACGTTGGCGTCTGATGCCGATATGCGCGCGCGGATCTGCGATGAGGTGTTGGTCCACACCTCCAACGGGGCCGTCGAGATAAGCTGCCCACCCGCCGTACTAGCGGAACTGCCGATGTTTGTGGTTGACGATGACGGTGCCGTATCCGTCACAAAAAGAGGTGTTACGAGACCAACCGGCCCGACAGCGCCTGCCAGGTTGTTGATCGTTCCGGTGACTTTGGCCTTGGTGACGATCCCCGTTGGAGAGAACGTGTCGATAGAGATAGCAGCCGTTCCAGGGTTTGTCTGTTGATAGGCCGGGATAGGCGCCGTCCACGTAAAATCATCTCCTATTTGGGTGAATGTACGGATGGCGGCGAGGTCGCGCCGGATCGAGCCGATACGCCGCTTGCGGTCGTAGTTCGTCGGCATCGTTGGTGCTGTGGCAGAGGCCGAGAACAGTGCATCAACGACGCCGGTATCAGACCGCTGGATGAGCCAGATGTGATAGGTGACGTTGGCGATCGAGCCGGTGTCCAGACCGCCTTGGTTCGTGCCGACTGCCCACGCCGCATCTAGGCGCTTGGTGAGAGACGACGCCAACTGCATGATGAAGAACGACGAGTCTGCGCAAGCCGCACCGGCTGCAATGTCGATATCGTTGGTGGCATCGCCTGCGTTGTTGGAGAGCGTCAGGCCGTAGAGCATTCCCTGATTGCCGGGGTTTGCGCCCTCGACGACTGCGATGAATGCCGAGCCGGTGCAGATGATCATCGCCGCCTGGCCGCTCTGCAGGACGAGCGTTGTCGCGCCGTTGATCGTTTCCGAGGCGTTCGGGTCGATCGTCACGACGCCGCCGTCTGCCTGGACGAAGTAATGCCAGTTGGCGGCAAGCGTGGCCGCTGCTGTCAGGGAGACTGTTGCAGTGGCCGTGTACCGATGCCAAGCGGCGTTGTCGTTGGCGACGGCGGTATAGTTCCCGCTCTTTGCTGCATAGACGACCTTGCCGTCAACACCAGCGCGCAACTGCGCCATGGCCGTGCGGAATGCATCATCGAAGTTATTAACGGCAGAGGTCCCTAGGATTCCGATGCCCCCGATATCGGTGTTGTTACCGGCGGTCGTATCCCAATCAAGGAAGGTATTCTTAGCCATTTAGTATAGCCCTTTGCCACCCGACGCGAGTGCGCGGGAAAATTGACCGGAGGTGTTCGCGACGGACTTGCCGTAGCTCGTCAAACTGCCGTCGCCGCGGCTTTGGCTCTTCGGCGCGTCGGGGAACTCGCTGCCGAGCAACCCACCGGGGCGCGTGACGACGTTGCCGAGAAGGCCACCGCCGATTGCGCCGACAGGGCCGAGTGTGAGGCCACCAAGGACCGCGCCGAGAATACTGCCCGCCGCCTGCTTCGCCTTGCTGCCGAACTGCGACGGGGCCTTGTTGAAAGGCTGCTGGTCGAGGTATGCCCGCTGTGCCGCAACCGCCCTCTGCTCCTGCGGCGAGAGAAGGCCACCGGAGAACGCTGTTGCTGGCTGCGCGTCGAAGGCGGGTGCCTGAACGCTCGTTGTGACTGCTGGGTCCGTGTATGCCGTCGTCACTGCCGGATCTGGCTGGGCCATCGCCGCATAAGCGGGATTGTCGAGGGAAGGCAGGATGCCGGCGTCTAGCTGCTGGTCGAGGAGGCCGCGACGGAGGGCGTTCTTGCCAACTGCGCCGGGAGCCGCTGCAAAGCGGGATTCGTCGAACGGTGTCTTAGCGAACCGGTCATACATCAGGTCCGGCACGGTCTGCATGGTGGGCTGTTGTACACGCATGTTTACGTCCTTCAATGGGGCGCGTTGGACGGAGGCGAGAGGGGAGCTATAGGAGGCATATTCCGCAGGGCTGACGGGCTCGGAGGCGCTGAGGATGCCTTCAAGGTCTGGAGGCCTTGACGATGGTGTCGGCACGTTGTTCGGGATGTCAGCCTGTGGCGTGAAACTGTTCCACGCGCGATTGATGAACGACCGGCTTTTGGTCGGCTGGTTGTACGGAGATCCCGGCAACGACGCCCATGTGCCGTTTGCGTCGGCCACGAAACCGTTCACATCGCCTGCAAGCACGTTGTCGAGCGCGCCGGATCGATCGAGGAGGCCAATCGCCGCGATGTCCTGGTTCTCGGGGCCGAAGTCGTTCAGCCCGAGATTGCGGCTCATGTCGCCCCAGCTACGGTTTAGGAACTGATAGGCACCGGCCGCGCTGGTCTTCTTCCGATTGCCGGAATTGTCCGAGAAGGCGGACAGGGTGCCGGGATGCTGGCTCAAATCACCGATCTGCTTGCCACCGAAGCCCACGGAATACGGGTCCGTATAGCGTGCCGTCCCCTCAGCCGCCCGAATGGATGCCAGCGCGCGCTGCACGTTCGGGTTCGATCTGAGCGAGGAGTAGTATTCACGGCGAGATGCCATGTGAACCTCACTTGGATGTTAGGGAAATTTCAGCTATTTTGCGTTTGGGCGGCGAACCCAACCGAGGATCTTAAGTGAAACAACCGCACCCGCTCCTTGCAGCAGCAGGCCTTATCGGTGGAACCGTGGCTGTTGGCTTCCAGCGCCAAAACCCAGGAATGACGTTCGATTGGCGCGATTACGCCATGTTCGTGGTGTTCGGCCTGCTTCTCTATTGGCTCCTGAAGCCGTCGAAGAGCAGCGAATAGCTACTGCTGCGACTGGACGAGCGCTCCGCTACCAACAATCGCTGACGTGCGGCCCAACAGCGCCCTGACAGCCTGTGACTTCTCGGCTGCGCTGATGCGAGCCTGCTCGATGCGTTGAAGCTCCGAGGTGATCTGCGCCCGTACCTCTGGCGATGTCGTCATGAGGCGCTTGGCGATGTTGTCGGCAACCTGCGGGGTTAGGCCTCCGAGCATGCGAAGGCGCGACCCGACGAACTGCAGCGCAGCCGGGACGATGCCTTGCGTCACTGCGGTCTTTGCCGTGCTGAAGCCTTCCGCCGCTCCACCAGTCTCAAACATATCGGCCATCTGGCGCACCGTGGTCGAGTTGCCGCGCACTGCGTCGTAGGTCGATCGCTTCTTTGCTTCCGCAAAGATGGCCTGCCGGAAGGTCTTGAACTGGGCGTCGTTGTCGAACAGGGCGCGGAGGTTCTTCACCTGCTGGCGGTTGCTGAAGAACTTCAGGATGGCGTTGTTGGTGAAGCCTGCCTGGTCGATGGAGTTGCGGATCCATTCCGCAGCCCCTGCCCTAGCGGCTTCTTTCTCTGCCGGCCCCATCGCGGTCAAGCTGCGACGAACCGATTCCGGCGACTGAGCCATTGCCGTGCGACCGAACTCAAGAGCCTTGTCTAGCGACTGCTGGCCACCCCAGACCTTGCGTGCTTGCGCGTAGGTAGGATTCTGGGCGTCAAGCTGCTCAAGAAGGCGGTTCTTCAGGTTGTTGATGATGCGGCCATCGTTCGTGACTTTCTTGGTGATGCTGTCCGTCTCGGCGTCCACCATGTCATCGAGGGCGGTCTTGATATACTGCCATGCCCGTTGATCGGGGACGCGTTTGAACGTGGCCGTGCCGTCGTCTGCGATGTTGACAAACATCTGCTTGAACGGAACCTGCTCATTGGCGGCAAGCTCTTCAGCCTTTGCCAGCGCCCGACGACCAGCCGGGGTGTTGATGATCCCCTCAAGCTCCTTGGTGAAGTGAATGGGCGTCTTCTCTGCCTCACGGAAGAGAGGAGCCGCCAAACGCTTGGCAGTTTCGGCAATCTCGTCCTTTGCGGCCAGATAGCCATCAGGATCGGCCAGCGTCTGGCCTACGACGTTCTTCAGGCGGTCGCCCTGCCCCATCTGGCGCAATGCAAGCTGCGAGGCTACGCGAGAGCGTGCGGGGCCTGGAATGTTGGTCGTGGTGCGGAGGAGGTCACGCGTGGAAGAACCACCGACATCAGCCAGGGAGAGACCGTCGCGCGCGGCGCGGTTCGATGCCTGTTCCACCGTCATCCCGGCATTGTTGAGCCGCTCGGCAATCTTTCCTGCGCCATAGCTCGATGGATTGACGCGAGCGCGCACGGCGTCAGCCACAGGCTTTAGCACGGCGCCGCCGACAGTCTTGCCGATG
>Ga0102591_1003239_pt1 | contig 15061 bp, 12 predicted proteins | sample AraplaCol_mCL_r2_2_FD_76860 | JGI IMG/M metagenome (GOLD analysis project Ga0102591, IMG submission 76860) | Arabidopsis root microbial communities from North Carolina, USA - plate scrape MF_Col_mCL_r2 (SPADES assembly) (version 2) | ecosystem: Host-associated > Plants > Roots > Endosphere... | reverse complement strand
TCGGTCAGGTCGCCTATGGCGAGAACCAGCAGGAAGTCTTCCTCGGCCACTCGGTTTCGCAGTCGAAGAATGTTTCGGAAGCAACCGCGCAGAAGATCGACAATGAAGTGCGCCGCCTGATCGACGAGGCCTATACCCAGGCCCGCACGATCCTGACGGAAAAGCACGACGAATTCGTCGCTCTTGCCGAAGGTCTGCTCGAATACGAGACGCTGACCGGCGAAGAGATCAAGGCGCTGATCCGCGGTGAAAAGCCTTCTCGCGATCTCGGCGATGATTCGCCGCCGAGCCGCGGCTCGGCCGTTCCGAAGGCCGGCGCACGGCCTGCCACCAAGGGTGACGAGCCCGAAGGTGGCCTCGAACCGCAGCCGCATTGAACAGCGGCACCAACCCGAACAAGGCCGGATTTCCGAAGTGGGAGATCCGGCCTTTTCTATTGGTAACGGGATATAATCATTTTTCTTGCTAATTTACGTGCTGATCGCCGCATTTTGTGGCATTCCGCTGAATTGAGGCAAGCATGAATCACGCTCGTGGATTGACGACATTCCACTGAAGCCGGATTCGCTTGGAACGGTGCGCTGCCTTGAATGGCGCGCGGAAAGCGCAGGAGTGCAGATGAAAAGACGCTATTTCGGTACGGACGGCATTCGCGGCCAATCCAATGTCTTCCCGATGACGCCGGATCTCGCCATGCGGGTCGGCATTGCCGCCGGTACGATCTTCCGCCGCGGCAACCATCGCCACCGCGTCGTCATCGGCAAGGATACACGCCTTTCCGGCTATATGCTTGAGAACGCCATGGTCGCGGGCTTCACGGCCGCTGGTCTCGATGCCTTCATCCTCGGCCCGATCCCGACACCAGCTGTTGCCATGCTAACGCGCTCGCTGCGCGCCGATCTCGGCGTGATGATCTCGGCTTCGCACAATCCTTACGAGGATAACGGCATCAAGCTCTTCGGCCCTGACGGTTACAAGCTGTCAGACGACATCGAGGCCGAGATCGAGGATCTGCTCGAAAAGGACCTGAATGCCCAGCTTGCCAAATCCGACGACATCGGCCGCGCCAAGCGCGTCGACGGGGTGCATGACCGCTATATCGAACATGCCAAGCGCACGCTGCCGCGCGACGTGACGCTGCAGGGTCTGAGGATCGCGATCGACTGCGCCAATGGTGCTGCCTATAAGGTGGCACCGGCCGTGCTCTGGGAGCTCGGCGCCGAGGTCGTCACAATCGGCAACGAGCCGAACGGCACCAACATCAATCTCAATTGCGGCTCCACCAGCCCCGTCGCGCTGCAGAAGAAGGTCGACGAGGTGCGCGCCGATATCGGCATCGCGCTCGATGGCGATGCCGACCGCGTCATCATCGTCGATGAAAACGGCTCGATCGTCGACGGCGACCAGCTGATGGCCGTTATCGCCGAGAGCTGGGCCGAGAGCCAGCAACTGCGCGGCAACGGTATCGTCGCCACCGTCATGTCCAATCTCGGCCTCGAGCGCTTCCTCGACGAGCGCGGCATGGCGCTTGCCCGCACGCGGGTCGGCGACCGCTACGTCGTCGAGCATATGCGCCAACACAATTACAATGTCGGCGGCGAGCAGTCCGGCCATATCGTGCTTTCGGATTACGGCACGACCGGCGACGGTCTCGTCGCGGCGCTGCAGATCCTGGCCGCGGTCAAGCGCACCGGCCGGACCGTCAGCGAGGTCTGCCGTCGCTTCGAGCCGGTGCCGCAGCTCTTGCGCAATGTCCGCATCAGTGGCGGCAAGCCGCTGGAGGATATCCAGGTGCAGAAGGCGATCGCCGATGCCGAAGCCGAACTGGCCAGGAACGGCCGCCTCGTCATCCGCCCTTCGGGCACCGAGCCGCTGATCCGCGTCATGGCCGAGGGCGACGACCGCGCCCAGATCGAGCGCATCGTCAACGACCTGATCGGCACGATCTCGAACGTCCGGACCGCCGCCTGATTTTTTAGGGACGAAATTTCAAAAGCCGGTACGTAGGTGCCGGCTTTTTCGCTGTTGGCGCCTTCGGTTCGAAGATCCACTCCGGATGGACTTCCCGCCGAAACCGTTTCCGCCCTTCCGAAGACAACATGTCAATGAATTGCGAGCTTGGCTTCCGGTAGGGAGCAAGCGTCGGCAACTGCACCATGTCGGGCGCGGTGAGCACTGAGGCGGCGTCCGCGGAAATCTGCCGATATCTTTGGCGACAGCGCTGTCAACCTCCACACGCGGATGCTACACGGCGGCGTTTGCATTCAAAGGAAATATCATGAAAAAATTGGTGCGCCTGCTGCTGACGATCGCTCTCGCATTCGTCGTCTTTACTGGTTTCCGGTGGTATCGCTACATCAGCAACACCGACAGCCCTTACGATGAAATCGGCATCACGCTCAACAATGCCATGCCAGGCCCGATCAATGCCTGGGGCTGTGCCCAGCTGAAAACGACCTTTGGCACCTCCTTGCCACCGTACGGCTGCGCCGCCGAAAACGCGACGCAATGGAAGTAACAGCAGGATTCGCCGAGTGGAGCAGCCGATCCATCTGACGGCGAAGGTAACCGACTTAACCATTTGACAGCAGCGGACTTCATGGCGTTGCAGCTGGCGGTCTTCGGCAAGTGCGGCGGCTGCCAGCCTTCGGCCGACCTTCACCATGTCGAGGAACTTGCTGCCAATCTTTCTCTTAACGTTTCTTCCTATTTATAGTTAAGCAGCTTTTAACGTTTCCCATTCATTATCCATACGAAGCGTACCAGATTGGCAGCGACTGAGCCTGCCGACGCAACGGATTTTGGAGTGGGATCCATGAAAAGAAGCTTGTCCGGCATCTTCGCCGCATTGTTGATCGCGACAAACGCCTATTCCGCGGACCTCGCCCCTGCCGAGCCTATCCCGGAGCAGCCGCCTGAGGTGACGGTCACCGAAGCGACCGGCTGGTACCTGCGCGGCGATGTCGGCTATGCCTTCACCGATCTGCGCGGCGCCCGCTATTTCCAGGGCAGCAACGCAACGGAAGTCGATTTCGACGACGCCGATCTGGATGATGCATGGACCATCGGCGGCGGTGTCGGTTATCAGATCAACAGCTATCTGCGCACCGATCTGACCTTCGACTATCTCACCCAGGCGGATTTCAAGGGCTCGACAGTCGGGCAGTGCGGCTTTCCTCTGGTGGACTGCACCTCGAGCGACCGCTCCTCGCTGACAGCCTATACGCTGCTCGCCAACGCCTATGTCGATCTCGGCACCTACGGCTACGTCACGCCTTATGTCGGCGCCGGTATCGGTGGTTCCTATGTGAAATGGAAGAACCTGCGCAACGTCGCCTGCGCCGATGACGGCAGCTTCTGCGACGACCAGGTCACCCACGGCGGCAAGGGCAACTGGCGCTTCACCTACGCCCTCATGGCCGGCGCTTCGATCGACGTGACCTGCAACATCAAGGCCGATGTCGGCTACCGTTACCTGCATATCGATGGCGGCAACATGTTCGGCTATGCCGAAAATGGCGGCCCGGGCCGCGACAAGGGTCTCAGCGCCCACGAAGCTCGCGTCGGCGCCCGTTATCTCTTCGGCGGCTGCGCCCAGGCGAGCTATGAACCACCGCCGGAAATCCCACTGCAGCAGCCTGTCTACAAGTAAATTTGATCGCCTGACACCAGAAGCCGCCCCCAACCGGGCGGCTTTTTGCATTGTGGCCGCCCTACCGCCCTGCGTCAAAATATGTTCCGCCCGCGACACTTCGATCTTGACTATGACGTGTCGGATCCATACACACGGCGGCGGGACACCCTTCCCCAACGAAGGGCTTTCTATCTGAGAGGATAGCATCATGGCGAAGACCGCAAAGCCGGACATCCGTCCGCACAATACCCATTTCTCTTCTGGCCCTTGCTCGAAGCGCCCCGGTTGGTCGCTCGAAGCCCTTTCCGACGCGGCCCTTGGCCGTTCGCACCGCGCGAAGGTTGGCAAGGCCAAGCTCAAGCAGGCCATCGACCTTACCCGTGAAATTCTTGAAGTGCCGGCGGATTACCGCATCGGCATCGTTCCGGCGTCCGACACCGGGGCCGTCGAAATGGCGCTCTGGTCGCTGCTCGGCGAACGTGGCGTCGACATGCTCGCCTGGGAAAGCTTCGGCGCCGGCTGGGTCACCGATGTCGTCAAGCAGCTGAAGCTCAAGGATGTGCGCAAGCTCGAAGCCGGTTACGGCGAGCTTCCCGATCTCTCCGCCGTCGATTTCGACCGCGACGTCGTCTTCACCTGGAACGGCACAACCTCGGGCGTGCGCGTTCCGAATGCCGATTTCATCCCGGCCGACCGCAAGGGCCTGACGATCTGCGACGCCACTTCGGCGGCTTTCGCACAGGAACTCGATTTCGCCAAGCTCGATGTCGTCACCTTCTCCTGGCAGAAGGTTCTGGGCGGCGAGGGTGCGCACGGCGTCATCATTCTTTCGCCGCGCGCCGTCGAGCGTCTGGTCACCTACACGCCGGCCTGGCCGCTGCCGAAAATCTTCCGCATGACCTCGGGCGGCAAGCTGACGGAAGGCATCTTCCAGGGCGAGACGATCAACACGCCGTCGATGCTCTGCGTCGAGGACTATATCGATGCGCTTGTCTGGGCCAAGCAACTCGGCGGCCTCAAGGGGCTGATCGCGCGTGCCGATGCCAATGCCAAGGTCATCCACGACTTCGTTGCGGCAACCGACTGGATCGCCAATCTCGCCGTCAAGGCGGAAACGGCCTCCAACACCTCCGTTTGCCTGAAGATCGTCGACAAGGACATCGCAGCCCTCGATGACGACGGCCAGGCGAATTTCGCCAAGGGTCTGGTCGGCCTCCTGGAAAAGGAAGGTGTCGCCTATGACGTCGGCCATTACCGCGACGCGCCGTCCGGCCTGCGCATCTGGGCCGGCGCCACGATCGAGGCATCCGACATGCAGAAGCTGATGCCCTGGCTTTCCTGGGCCTTCGAGACGCAGAAGGCGCAGCTTAATCAGGCTGCCGCCTGAGGTGATCGCATCCGGCTCCGCCATAGGGCGGAGCCCAGCATTCCTGATTCATTCATCGCTGAACACTTTTGAAGGAGGCCCTTATGGCACCTCGCGTTCTCGTATCCGACGAATTGTCGGAAACCGCCGTCCAGATCTTCCGCGACCGCGGCGTCGAAGTCGATTTCGAACCGCAGCTCGGCAAGGACAAAGACCGTCTGCTCGAAGTCATCGGCAAGTATGATGGCCTGGCCATCCGCTCTGCCACCAAGGTGACGGAAAAGATCATCGAGGGGGCTACGAACCTCAAGGTCGTCGGCCGTGCCGGCATCGGCGTCGACAATGTCGATATCCCGGCCGCCTCGCGCCGCGGGATCATCGTCATGAACACGCCCTTCGGCAACTCGATCACGACAGCCGAACACGCGATCGCGCTGATGTTCGCCGTCGCCCGCCAGCTTCCGGCAGCCGATACCTCGACGCAGGCCGGCAAGTGGGAGAAGTCGAAGTTCATGGGCGTCGAGATCACCGGCAAGACGCTCGGCGTCATCGGCGCCGGCAATATCGGCTCGATCGTCTGTGCCCGCGCCATCGGCCTCAAGATGCACGTCGTCGCTTACGATCCGTTCCTGTCCAAGGAGCGCGCCGAGGAGATGGGCGTCACCAAAGTCGAACTTGAAGAGCTTTTCGCCAGGGCCGATTTCATCACGCTGCATGTGCCGATGACCGACAAGACGCGCGGCATCCTCAACAAGGAAGCGCTGGCAAAGACCAAGCCCGGCGTGCGCATCATCAACTGCGCCCGCGGTGGCCTGGTCGATGAGGCAGCGCTTGCCGAAGCAATCAAGTCGGGCCATGTCGCGGGTGCCGCCTTCGACGTGTTCGAGGTCGAGCCCGCCAAGGAAAGCCCGCTCTTCGGCCTGCCGAACGTCGTCTGCACGCCGCATCTCGGCGCCTCGACGACCGAGGCGCAGGAGAACGTCGCTTTGCAGGTGGCTGAACAGATGGCGGATTACCTCGTCAATGGTGCAGTCTCCAACGCTATCAACATGCCGTCGATCACGGCGGAGGAAGCGCCGATCCTGAAGCCCTTCATCCGCCTTGCCGATGTTCTCGGCGCCTTCGTCGGCCAGGTCACCGAAGAGCCGATCAAGGAAATTGAAATCCTCTATGACGGCATCACCGCCAACATGAACACGCGGGCGCTGACGAGTGCTGTTCTCGCCGGCCTCATCCGTCCGCAGGTCGCCGACGTCAACATGGTTTCGGCGCCGATCATGATCAAGGAAAAGGGCATCGTGCTTTCCGAGGTCAAGCGCGACAAAACCGGCGTCTTCGACGGCTACATCAAGCTGACGGTGACCACCGAAAGCATGACGCGCTCGGTCGCCGGCACGGTGTTTTCGGACGGCAAGCCGCGCTTCATCCAGATCAAGGGTATCAACCTCGATGCCGATGTCGGCTCGCACATGATTTACATCACCAATACCGACGTTCCTGGCATGATCGGCTTCATCGGCACGACGCTTGGTGCTGCCGGCGTCAACATCGCCAACTTCCAGCTCGGCCGTGACAAGCAGGGCGGCGACGCCATCGCGCTGCTCTATGTCGACGGCAAGGTTGATGACGCCGTGCTTGCTGAGTTGACCGCCCACCAGGCGGTTCGCCAGGCAAAGCCGCTGACCTTCAATATCGACTGAGTTTTTCCTCCCGAGGAAATGAAAAACCCGGCGCTGGAAACGGCGCCGGGTTTTTTCGTGTCAGGAACCGATGAATCTTAAAGCGCGTCGCGCTTTAAATCTTTTTTTGATGCATGTCGTGGTCCCAAAACCGATGCACACTTTTGGGCGGCATGCATTAGTGGTGCCGGCGTTTCCGGCGGAGGATTTTGCCGAAACGGACGACATCGTCTTCAGCCTTCGTGCGGTGAAGGAAGGCGAGCCTGCTGCCGTCGAGGCCCTGAAAGAATTCGTCCCAGGAAATCTCTTCCGGTTCCGAGGAAAAATCGACGCGGACGGTTTCGCTGTCCGGTGCGTTCTTGATTCGGGCGGGATGGCCTCCGCGCGCCTCGATCCAATGTCTGATTCTGCTGTAATCCGTCGTCGTGCCGAACCTGCCCATGAAACCCTCCTCAGCAATTCGAATGCGACATCGATCACCCGCAACGCACGATCGACGGAATTGTTCCAGGACGCCAAAATTATTTTATCGAGAGCCGAGATCGTGACAGCAGGCCGCCGCTTTGCACATTCTGAAGGCGGAAGCCTAAAGTTTAACCCTAAGTATGATTCTGATTTTATTTAACTTTTCTCGGTATATCCCTGGCATCGGCATCAACCGCACGCGAATTTCCATGGCCCCCTTGCAGAAGATCGAGCAGACCGAAGCATTAAACGACGACTTCCGGTCATTGTTTGCAACGCATCCGTCGCCGATGTGGGTCTATGATCCGGCATCGCTGCGCTTTCTTATCGTCAACGAGGCGGCGGCAGCACTTTACGGCTACGGCGCGGACGAATACCGGCGCATGACGGTTCTGGATATCCGCCCTGAGCATGAGCGGGAACGGATGGTCGACGCCGTCAGCGGCCGTACCGACATGGAAAAGGCGGAGCGTTGGGTTCACCTCAAGGCAAGTGGTGAGACCTTCGAAGTGCTGACCTATGGCCGAGAAGTGCGTTTCGAGGGCCGAGCGGCAATCCTGGCGATCGTGCAGGACCGCACCGAGGTCAATGCCGCCAGACGCCAGATCAGCGATACGCGCTCGCTTCTCGACAGCATCGTCGACAACCTGCCGGTCGGCGTCTTCGTCAAGGACATGGAAGCGGACGGGCTTTACGTTCTCTTCAACGAGGCCTGCGGCGACATTGTGGGCATGAGGGCGGAGCACGTGGTCGGCCGAACCGACCGGGCGCTGTTTCCCCCCAGTCAGACAGACGCCTTCCGCGAGCAGGATCGCCGGGCCTTCGAAGCCAATACGGCGATCAGCTTCGAGGAGAGCATGCTGCGCGCCGATGGTGTGCCGCGCCTCCTGCGCACCGTCAAGCGCGCCCTGCCGACGCCGGAGGGCCAAGCGCCGCGTTATCTGCTCGGCATCTCGCAGGACGTGACGGAGGAGCGCTCCGTCGAGGCAAAGCTTGCCCATCTCGCCATGCATGATCCGCTCACCGGCCTGCCGAACCGGGCGGCATTTTCCAAACATATCAACCGACGGGCGGTCGAGGCGACCGCCGACAGCCCGATCGCATTGCTTTATATCGACGTCGATCACTTCAAGCATATCAACGACAGCAAGGGACATGCTGCCGGCGACGCGCTGCTTTGCCAAGTATCGGAGCGGCTGCTGCAGCTGTCGGAGGAGGGCGATCTCGTCGCCCGCCTCGGCGGCGACGAATTCGCCGTCGTACTGGAGCTCGACGAGCCGGAGCGGGCCGGGCGTTTTGCGCAACGGCTGCTCAAGGCGCTGAGCCGTGCCTTCGATCTCGACGGCGCCCGGGAGCATGTCACCTGCAGCATCGGCATCGCCTTGGCGCCGGATCATGCCGGCGACGCAGACGTGCTGATGCGGCATGCGGATCTGGCGCTCTATGCCGCCAAGGAGAGCGGGCGGTCGACCTATCGCTTCTACGAGGCGGAGATGCGGCTTGCCGCCGAGCGCCGGCACGTGATGACCGCCGAACTGTGGGAGGCGCTGGAGAAGCGCCAGTTCGAACTGCACTACCAGCCGATCGTGCAGCTCGATAATGACGGCATCGGCGGCTTCGAGGCGCTGATCCGCTGGCGCCATCCCAAGCGCGGGCTGGTGGCGCCGATGGAATTCATTCCGCTCGCCGAGGAGACCGGCCTCATCGTGCCGATCGGCGACTGGGTGATCCGGGAAGCCTGCCGCGCGGCCGCCGGTTGGCCCGCGCATCTGAGGATCGCCGTTAATCTCTCCGTCAGCCAGTTTCGGCATGCGAGCCTGCTTTCGACCGTGGTCGCGGCGCTCGACGAGACGGGCCTCAATGCCGGCCGGCTTGAAATCGAAATCACCGAGTCCGTATTCCTGACTGATGCCGACCAAAGCCTGCCGCGGCTGCGCGCATTGAAGGAGCTCGGTGTTCGCATCGCCATCGACGATTTCGGCACCGGTTATTCGTCGCTGAGCTATCTCAGGTCCTTCCCCTTCGACAAGATCAAGCTCGACCGCAGCTTTGTTTCGGGCATTGAGACGGATGCCGGCAATCTCGCCATCGTGCGCGCCGTCGTCGGCATCGGCTCCGGCTTCAACGCGACGACGCTGGCCGAAGGGATCGAGACGGAAGAGCAGTTGCAGAAGCTGCGCGCCGAAGGTTTCAGTGAGGTGCAGGGCTATCTGCTTGGCCGGCCGATGCCGCAGCACGAGGCAGAGGCGCTGATCCACGGCCGCGCTCTGAAGGCGGCTTCGTCACGCAGATAGAGTCGTTTAAGCGACAGCTGGGAGTGGCGTCCGAGGAAATGCGTGCCGCCGGATCCCATCAAGCATTCGTCATTTTGAGAAAGGTGGGCGAAGCCGCATAATTGTCGTGGGCTGGAAAGGAGGATGTTTATGAAACGCTTTTCATTCTCGATGATCGGACTGGCGCTCGTAACCGCCATCATCGCCAATCCGGGCATTGCATTCGCCTGCAACAAGCTGATCGGCACCTGAGCCGCACCCCCCGCTTCCAAGGCGCGGCTTTGGCTGCGCCTTCTCTTTACGCGGGAATGCGAAATATCGGTGCCCGAAGGCTGCCCCTTGCGCCCAAGGACAATCCTTTCTATATCGGTGCCTCATCGAAAGACGGCGGCCGATCCCGCCGGAGATCAGCAATCCGCCGCAATTGCAGCGCAAGGGCGGATCGTGACCGCGCAGAATTGGCACCATCGTTGAACACACTGGATTTTGACAAGAAGCCGGAAGAGACCCGTGTCGTCGTCGCCATGTCGGGCGGCGTCGATTCATCCGTTGTCGCTGGCCTTCTCAAACAGCAGGGTTACGACGTGCTCGGCATTACGCTGCAGCTTTACGATCATGGCGCCGCTGTTCACCGCGCCGGCTCCTGCTGCGCCGGCCAGGATATCGACGATGCGCGCCGCGTTTGCGAAACACTCGGCATCCCGCATTACGTGCTCGATTATGAAAAGCGATTTCGCGAGACCGTGATCAACCCCTTCGCCGAAAGCTATGTGGCGGGCGAAACGCCGATTCCTTGCGTTTCCTGCAACCAGACCGTCAAATTCGCCGATCTTCTGGCGACCGCCAAGGAGCTCGGTGCCGATGCACTGGCGACCGGCCACTATATCCGCTCGGGACCGAACCCTTCGCCCGAAAATCCCGGCCGCCGCGCGCTTTTCCGCCCTGCCGATGCCGACCGCGACCAGAGCTATTTCCTCTTCGCCACGACGCAGGAACAGATCGATTATCTCCGCTTTCCCCTCGGCGGCCTGCCGAAGGCCGAAACCCGCAGGCTCGCCGAAGAGATGGGCCTCGTCGTTGCCAAGAAGGCCGACAGCCAGGACATCTGCTTCGTGCCGCAGGGCAAATATTCGGACGTCATCACCAAGCTGAAGCCGAATGCGGCGCTCGCCGGCGAGATCGTTCATCTCGACGGCCGCGTGCTCGGCACCCATGAGGGCATCCTGCACTTCACGATCGGCCAGCGCCGCGGCATCGGCATCGCCACCGGCGAGCCGCTCTACGTCGTCTTTCTCGACGCCCGCTCGCGCCGCGTCATCGTCGGACCGAAGGAGGCGCTGGAAACGCACCGCGTCTACCTGCGCGACGTCAACTGGCTGGGCGACGAGACGCTTGCGGAAGCCGCCTCCGGCAAGGGCTTTGCCTGCTACGCCAAGGTCCGCTCGACACGGGCGCCGGCACCCGCCGTGCTGCATGTCGATGCAACGGGCACCTATGTCGATCTGACGGTCGGCGAGGCGGGCATCGCGCCCGGCCAGGCCTGCGCGCTTTATTCCGCCCCCGGCGACAACGCCCGCGTCTTCGGCGGCGGTTTTATCGAACGTTCCGAGCGCGAACCTTCGGCGGAAGCTTGCCTGAAGGCTCTCTTGGCCAGCCCGGTCGCCGCCTGAAACCCATAGGTAACGACGGCCGGCAAAGCCCACCGTTTTTCTCGATCATGCGCTTGACACAAAGCCGAAGCGCACCTTATAAGCCGCTCATCCCACGAACCGGCATCGCTTCGCGAGCGGGTATCGTTGACCAGTGGCGGAGTAGCTCAGTAGGTCAGAGCAGAGGAATCATAATCCTTGTGTCGGGGGTTCAAATCCCTCCTCCGCTACCATTCTTTTCCCAATGAAATCAGCAGATTGACCAGGATATTGCCGCAAGTTCTGCGAATGGCCTTGTTGCGTGGTGTTGCATGCAATTTCCCCGGATTTCAGGGGTTTACCCCACGGTGACGGCAAATCCATGCGACATGGGATGCAACATGCAGCGGCCCCGGCCGACGCAAGGCATCATTTCTTTAAAAGCTTGCTGAAGCCGAGTTCGTCGTCACGGCCGGCGCGCATATCATCATGCACACGCTTCAGCAGTTCGAGAAAGCGAAGGCGTTTCTGGTCTTCGATGTCAACTTCCACGCGGAGGCAGCCATCCTGACCACGTGACACCCGCTGCGAAATTCTCCCCCGCTTTTTTCGAATTGGACGGATTTCAATTTCCCGAGGAATATCCAGCTCGCCCCGCATCATCTTTTCGTGATCGATGCGCGCTTTCGCGAGCAAGCGCCCGGATGAAATCAGCAAGGACGGGATCGAATGGGTTTATTGGAGCAGGTTTCTTCATCTGCAATCCCCTGGTTAGCTTTTGACCGGCCGCTCAAGCGGCGCCGCTATGCCAGGTCGTCGACGGTAAGGTTCAGCGCAGCGGCGATCTTCTTGACGGTTTCCAAGCTTCCGGCGCGCTCGCCGCTTTCGATCGCCAGAAGTTCGCTCATGCTGACGCCTGCCTTTTCCGCGAGTTCCTCGGTTGTGAAGCTGCGGAACTCGCGCCACACCTTAACGGTAGTTTCGCCGTCGACTAATCGACGGACGAATTCCTCTGGGATCAACTCTTCTTCGCCTGAGGCGAGCCGATCGCGAAAGACGCGAACGGCATCGGCATCGGCCTGGTCTTCGAGTGCTTCAATCATTCCCTGGGGGGCTGCATCGCGCTTTTTGCTCAAGGACGGACCCTCCGATTGATCGCTATGGGCAGGTTAGAAACCCTAGCTGACATTTAGGCCCCCAGTCTTGCGTAAAGTCGGCGCTTTAGCAAAGTTGATTTATTCTAACTCGGGGCTACGACTGAAATTGCCCGTTCCAATGGCAGCTTTACCGACAACGAAAAAGGTGTTGGCAGCCCGTTGGAGGGGTTGCGGGCATACGTAGTGTTGCCAAATATAGTTGTGATGTCTATTACTCGAAACAACCACTACGTTCCGCAATGGTATCAAGAAGAATTCTTCGAACCCGGTCGGAACACGCTCGCCTATCTCGACCTCAGTCCTGCTAAAAGAACCCTTGATAATGGTCGCATTATCGAAGAACGATCTTTATTCGACGCGCCGACCTCGCGAGCATTTTGTGACAAGGACCTATATTCGACGTTTTTCGGAACCTCCGTCAACGACGAGATCGAGCGCCGTCTGTTCGGCAGCGTCGACGTGCGCGGATCGAAGGCGGTGAAGGCGTTCGCCGGCACCGATCAAGCAGAGTGGCATCGGCATTTTCAGACCCTATTCGAATATATCGACATCCAAAAAATACGCACTCCGAAGGGGCTGGACTGGATCAGGGAGCAGTATCCCGAGCTATCACAGAATGAACTAATGTTCGAAATGCAGGGCATCCGTGCAATGCATTGTACGATATGGGCAGAGAGTGTTCGGGAAATTGTTTCTGCGGAGAATGCGGACATAAAATTCATGGTGACCGATCATCCCGTGACGATCTACAATCACGCACTACCGCCAGGGTCATCAGCAGCTGCATATCCACGTGATCCATCTATCGCCCTAAGGGCTTCGCAGACGATCTTTCCGCTTTCGAGAGACTTCTGCCTCATTCTGACAAACCTCGAATACGCTAATGACGCATCGAGCCACCCGACCGAAAAGCGCACGTTTGCACGCAATTTTCGTAATTCGATGGTTCGGACCGACGCATTCATTCGCAAGCGCGACCTATCAAACGTCGAGGTTGCGCAAGTGAATTTCATTCTTAAAGCCCGCGCGAGACGCTACGTCGCCGCTAGCCGACGCGAATGGCTCTATCCTGAGAAGGTTGTGAGCGCGGCGTGGGCGGAGTTGCGCCACGTATTGATGCCGCCGAAGGATGATATATGGCGCTTTGGCGGCAAGATGATTGTTCGCTTCAACGATGGTCGCACGTATTCTCAGGACCAGTTCGGGCGCACGGAGACCGAGCGGGAATATCTGAAGAAACCTGCTCCCAAAACTCCTCTTAGTGATCGGGATCTTTGCGGATGCGGGTCGGGATTGCCTTTCAAAAAATGTTGCAAACCAAAGCCGGTCGCGCTCCGCACTTCGTGGACCGAAGTCAGCATTCGCGAACGCAACATGATGTTCCTCAACGCCATCGCGAAAGTGCTGGATCTGGGTCCCGGGAAAGATTGGCTGGAGGTCCGGCAAGAGCTTACTGACGAGAAAATCAGGAAGATCTACAGCCTGTTCGAAGGTCTTTGGCCCCTTGAGACGGATTTGCTATCGTTGCTGCCAAAACCCGACGGGACGCCAAGAGCTGTCTACACGGGGCGAATTCATCCTGCCACGATCACTCAATTCGCACTTGGGGCATCCCTCTATTTCGGCGAATTGCTTATTCCACATCCGTTCGTCAATGCGGCTACACTCCAGCCAAAATTCAAGCCAACTGAAAATCCTCGCGCGTACCGACACGAATTTCTGAAGAGCGCCCTTTTTTTTATCACTGTCATGCCGCTGGTCGAGCAGGGCTTAGTTAGCCTCGTACCCGATCCATGCGACTTCGACACTCATCTGCGTGACCAGATGCTAATGATGGCCACCAAACGCTCGTCTTGGACAGAAAAGGATCTTCGTGAAGACAAAGGTGCACGCGAACTATTCGATCAGGATTTTCGGCGAAGCCTCATGTCGATGCCACGCGAAGTGATCCTTGCGCAGATCCGCAAGGTTTCGCCCGAGCTTGACGAAGCACGGATAGAAGAAGTCTTACGTGGGTTGGAAACTATGAAGCAGGACGATCCGCTGGCTGTCATGCAGGAAGACGAGCCGGCGATCGGTAAAGACAGCGGGCAGTTGCACCTAATGAAGCTCGCACCAAATTTCGAAATGGCGATGTATTTGGCCCAAGCAACCGGCTCAGTCATCCTTACCGACAATCCGTTCCGTTGGAAGGAGATCAAACGCGCCATGCTCCGACCTACCGGTATGGGTCTACAGGCTTTCTCGCGCAACGTTGAGGCCTCATCCTTCTTGTTCCCCCAAAACGTCTTGGACATCGAGCAACTGGCTTGCTACCCCGACTTCGCGGCGTTCCCTTCTCTGATCGGCGAGGCCTTCAGCTATCTCACGAAATTGAAATCTGACGCTGGCAAACCCAACTTTGAAAACCACCTAGCCGCTCGGTTTTCACGCAATCACCCGAAAGTCCAAGCCATACTTCGGAAAAGCCGCGTTCCGGCGAGAGAAGCCGTCCTCCATTGCGCGTTCCCGATTGGCGGTATTCAGCACAATACGGTGAACCGGCTTTTGCTGATGTCTAGTTCAGAGAGACATCTGCCAAGTGTGCCTGCGGCATTTTACATCGAACAAAAGGAAGCCGACCCGCGATCGAGAGCGAGAGAGCCACACGAATATCATCAACCAGGGACTGATCCCGGCGATGATCGCCGCCGGGATCACCGTTGACAGCGGCAAGCGCGATGACGAGGGGAGAGTGATCCACAAGGCCAAGTATACCGGCCTTCACGCGCTCCGACACTTTTACGCGTCTTGGCTGATCAACCGGCCGCAAGACGGCGGGTTCGGACTTCCCCTGAAACTCGTTCAGGAGCGCATGGG
>Ga0102591_1003236_pt1 | contig 15069 bp, 13 predicted proteins | sample AraplaCol_mCL_r2_2_FD_76860 | JGI IMG/M metagenome (GOLD analysis project Ga0102591, IMG submission 76860) | Arabidopsis root microbial communities from North Carolina, USA - plate scrape MF_Col_mCL_r2 (SPADES assembly) (version 2) | ecosystem: Host-associated > Plants > Roots > Endosphere... | reverse complement strand
GACTTGACCTCGGCGCCGATGTCGTGGATCTCGAGGACGGCCGATTGTGCCTGCGGCTGTGTGACGAAGCTGCCGGACTTTTTCCGACGCTCGATGAGGCCCGCCTTGGCGAGCTGGGTCAGCGCCTTGTTCACGGTCATGCGCGAACAGTCATATTGCTTGGTGAGATCCACTTCGAACGGGATGCGGTGACCCGGTGGCCATTCGCCCGAGACGATGCGGCCTTCGATGTCACTCACGATCCGCTGATGCAAGGTGATGTCCTTGCTTTGGTTCATCGTCACGCTCCGGTTATACCTCCCGCTCTAATGTGAATGTCGGGACCTGGAAAGCCCTATGCTGAAAGAAGCTCGCCCATCGCCTTCAGGAACCGGCGATTGATTGCCTCGCGCGCTACGTGGCGGCCGCCTTCCACCTGCTTGCGGCCGAGCGCCCAGACACTGTCGACCGCGACACCGCCGGCAAAAATCCAATGATCGAGCAACTGGTCGCCTGAAAGGTAGGGCACGGCGGTCGTGTCGAGCGAGATGAGATCGGCGTGATGACCGACGGCAATTCCCCCAGGGGCCTTCAGGGCGGCGCCGCCACCGGTTATTGCATGATCGAACAGGCTGCGCGCCGTTGAGCCGCCGGGTGCAGCCACCACGTTGCGGGCCCTCAACGCCAGACGCTCTGAGTATTCAAGCTGGCGCAGTTCGCCGGAAAGCGAGATCAGCACGTTGGAATCGGAGCCGACGCCGAGACGTCCACCTTCCTCGATGAAGAGCGGCGCCTCGAAGGTGCCATCGCCGAGGTTGGCCTCGGTAATCGGGCAAAGGCCGGCGATCGCGCCGCTACGGGCCATGCCACGGGTTTCCCCGTCGCTCATGTGCGTCGCGTGGATCAGGCACCAGCGATCATCGACGGGTTGGTTGGCAAGCAGCCATTCGACGGGCCTGGCGCCCGACCAGGCGATGCAATCCTCGACTTCCTTGACCTGCTCGGCGATGTGGATGTGGATCGGGCCGTTACCGGCAAGCGGGACGACCGTGGCCAGTTCCTCGGGCGTGGCGGCGCGCAGGCTATGTGGGGCAAGGCCGAGCTCGGCACCTTGAAGCCCGCTCGTCACCTTGCGGCAGCCGTCCATCAGGGCGGCAAAACTGTCCAGCGAATTGATGAAGCGCCGTTGACCCTCGATCGGCGCCGCGCCGCCGAAGCCAGAATGGGCATAGAATACGGGAAGCAGTGTCAAGGCGATGCCGCTGACATTTGCCGCCGCCCCGATGCGCTCGGCCAGCTCGGCAATGTTGGCGTAGGGAGTGCCGTTCTTGTCGTGGTGCAGATAGTGGAATTCGCCGACCCGGGAAAAGCCGGCCTCCAGCATCTCCATGTAGAGCTGGGCGGCAACGGCTTCGACATGTTCGGGCGTCATCGACAATGCGAACTTGTACATGACCGTGCGCCAGCTCCAGAAGCTGTCATTGGCTGGTCCCCGCACCTCGGCAAGGCCGGCCATGGCGCGCTGGAAAGCGTGGCTGTGGAGATTGCCCATCGCGGGCACAAGCGTGCGGTGACGATCATCGGCTGGCGTCGGAGCGACGTTGGCCTCAATGGTCGCAATCAGGCCGTCCTCGATCGTCACGCGCACGTCCTTGCGCCATCCCTGCGGCAGAAGTGCCGCGCTCGCATGAAGTCTGGTCGCCACCGTCTGAGCCATAACGCTTTTTCTCCTCTTTGGCGCCGCGCATCTTTCTTTTCCATGGAGGCGCACAAAATTTCACTTGTCATCGGTTTATTATGTATATACATGTTTCCGCATAAGGAAAGGCGCAAAGCTGATGAATGGGAACAAATTTTCAAGCCATGAGTCATCCGGCGACGTCCGTCCGCATCTGTGGCGGAATGTGCGCTTGGCAACACTCGACCCGCAAAAGCAGGGCCTCGGCATCGTCGAAAAAGGCGCCCTCGTCACCGAGGGTGGGCGCATAAGCTACGTCGGCTCCGAGGCCGAACTGCCGGTTTCCGCGATCGAGCGCGCCGAGATCACGGATCTCGAAGGCCGCTGGATTACACCGGGCCTCGTCGACTGCCACACCCACATCGTCTTTGGCGGCAATCGCGCCCGCGAGTTCGAGATGCGCCTGGAAGGTGCGACCTATGAAGAGATTGCGCGCGCCGGCGGCGGCATCGTCTCTTCCGTCAAGGCAACAAATGCGCTCTCGGTCGAGGGTCTCGTCAAGGCGGCGCTTCCCCGCTTGGATACGCTGATCTGCGAGGGGCTGACGACGATCGAAGTCAAGTCCGGCTATGGGCTGAACGTCGACGGCGAGCTGAAGATGTTGCGCGCTGCCCGCCAGCTTGAGCGCCTTCGCCCGGTGCGCGTCGTCACGTCCTATCTCGGCGCGCATGCAACGCCGATCGAGTACAGGGGGCGCAACAGCGACTACATCGCCGAGGTCGTCCTCCCAGGCCTCGAATACGCCCATGCCGAGGGCTTGGTCGATGCAGTCGACGGGTTCTGCGAGGGCATCGCCTTTTCCACCGCCGAGATCGCCCGGGTCTTCGACAAGGCAGAGGCACTCGGTCTGCCAGTCAAGTTGCATGCCGAACAATTGTCCAATCTTGGCGGCGCCAAGCTCGCCGCCTCCCATGGTGCGCTCTCTGCCGACCACCTCGAATATCTCGATGCCGAGGGTGCTGCCGCCATGGCTGCGGCGGGTACAGTCGCCGTTCTCTTGCCTGGCGCTTTCTACGCCATCAACGAAAAGCAGAAGCCGCCCGTTCAGGCGCTGCGCGACGCCGGCACCCGTATTGCCATTGCGACCGACTGCAATCCCGGCACCTCGCCGCTGACCTCGCTGCTTCTGACGATGAATATGTCAGCCACGCTCTTCGGCCTGACTGTCGAGGAATGCATTGCGGGGGCGACCCGCGAGGGTGCGCGCGCCCTTGGGCTTCTGGGCGAGACAGGAACGCTCGAGACCGGCAAGTCCGCCGACTTTGCGATCTGGGACGTCGAAAGCCCCGCGGAGCTCGTTTACCGCATCGGCTTCAACCCGCTTCATGCACATGTTTTCAAGGGCGAAAGGATCGACCGTTGACCATTACCCTTCATCCAGGCTCCGTTTCGCTCAGGGATCTGGAGACGATCTACTGGACCGGTGAACCGGCGAGGCTCGACGCATCTTTTGATGCCGGTATCGCCAAGGCCGCTGCCCGCATTGCAGAGATCGCGGCCGGCAATGCACCGGTCTATGGCATCAATACCGGCTTCGGCAAACTTGCTTCGATCAAGATCGACAGTGCTGATGTGGCGACGCTCCAGCGCAATCTTATCCTGTCCCACTGCTGCGGCGTCGGCGCGCCGTTGCCCGAAAACATCGTTCGCCTGATCATGGCCTTGAAGCTCGTTTCGCTCGGTCGCGGCGCCTCCGGCGTCCGGCTCGAACTGGTGCGGCTGATCGAAGGCATGCTCGAAAAAGGCGTCATCCCGGTCATCCCGGAAAAGGGTTCCGTGGGCGCTTCGGGCGACCTTGCGCCGCTGGCCCACCTGGCCGCCGTGATGATGGGCGAAGCCGAAGCCTTCCTTTCGGGTGAACGCCTGTCCGGCGCGGCCGCCCTTGCGAAGGCCGGCTTGAAGCCCGTTGTGCTGGCGGCCAAGGAAGGCCTTGCGCTCATCAACGGCACGCAGACCTCGACGGCATTGGCGCTTGCGGGTCTTTTCCGGGCTCACCGCGCAGCTCAGGCAGCACTGATTACCGGTGCCATGTCGACCGATGCGGCGATGGGCTCGTCCGCGCCTTTCCATCCCGATATTCACACGCTGCGCGGCCACAAGGGCCAGATCGACACGGCCGCGGCACTTCGCGCGCTCCTCGAAAGCTCCGTCATCCGCCAGAGCCATATTGAGGGTGACGAGCGTGTGCAGGATCCCTACTGCATTCGTTGCCAGCCGCAAGTCGATGGGGCCTGCCTGGATGTTCTGCGCTCGGTCGCGCGCACACTTGAGATCGAGGCCAATGCCGTCACCGACAACCCGCTGGTGCTTTCGGACAACTCGGTTGTCTCGGGCGGCAATTTCCATGCCGAGCCGGTTGCCTTTTCAGCCGACCAGATCGCCCTCGCCATCTGCGAAATCGGCGCGATCGCGCAGCGGCGCATCGCCTTGCTGGTCGATCCCGCGCTTTCCTATGGACTGCCGGCCTTCCTGGCAAAGAAGCCGGGCCTCAACTCAGGCCTGATGATCGCCGAGGTAACGTCGGCAGCGCTGATGTCGGAAAACAAGCAGATGTCGCACCCGGCCTCCGTCGATTCGACGCCGACATCCGCCAACCAGGAAGATCACGTTTCGATGGCCTGCCATGGCGCGCGTCGTCTGCTCCAGATGACCGACAACCTCTTCAGCATTATCGGCATCGAGGCATTGACCGCAGCACAGGGCGTGGAATTTCGCGCGCCACTCACCACAGGTCCCGAACTGCAGAAGGCGATCGCCACCATCCGCAGCGTGGTACCGACGCTGGAGCTCGATCGCTACATGGCGAACGATCTGAAGGCGGCGGGCGACCTCGTTGCGACAGGCGCGCTGAATGCATCAGTCTCAAGCGGCATCCTGCCGGCTCTGGAGGTCTGAGATGGCTGTCGTCGACGTCAAACACGGTTCTTCACCCATTATCCTGGGTTTTCCGCACACCGGGACTGACGTGCCCGCCGACATCTGGGAGCGTCTGAATGATAACGGCAGGATTCTTGCCGATACCGACTGGCACATCCATGACCTCTATGACGGCCTGCTTGCCGATGCGACAACGGTGCGCGCGACGTTCCATCGCTATGTCATCGACGCCAACCGCGATCCGGCAGGCGTCAGCCTCTATCCCGGCCAAAACACCACTGGCCTGGTTCCTGAAACGGACTTCGACGGCAAGGCGATCTGGAAGGATGGACGGGCACCTGATGAAGCCGACATTGTGGCGCGGCTCAGGGACTTTCATGCTCGCTATCATGCAGCCCTTGCCGCCGAGGTCGAGCGTGTGAGAGCAATTCATGGCGTGGCGATCCTCTATGATTGCCACTCGATCCGCTCGCATATTCCTTTCCTGTTCGAAGGCAAGCTGCCGGATTTCAACATCGGCACCGACATGGGCAAGACTTGCGATGGGGCCATCGAACAGGCGACGCTCACGGTCGTCGAGAAGGCTGAAGGCTATGACAGCGTGCTCAACGGCCGCTTCAAGGGTGGGTGGACGACACGCCACTACGGGCAGCCCGAAACGGGCGTGCACGCCATCCAGATGGAACTCGCGCAATCGACGCATCTTGAGACCGAGGCGCCGCCGTTTGCCTACGACGCTGCCAAGGCAGAGCGCCTTCGCGTCCACCTCAAAGACATTCTGGTGCGTATCGAACAGATCGCGCCGGGCCTGAAACGATAACGATCACTCGACAGGGGGAACCCCGCATGACCTCAAATCCACGTCACAACATTCGCGAGATCCGCGCACCGCGCGGCAGTGAACTCAACGCCAAGAGCTGGATGACCGAAGCGCCGCTGCGCATGCTGATGAACAACCTCGACCCTGACGTCGCGGAAAATCCAAACGAGCTGGTGGTTTATGGCGGCATCGGCCGTGCAGCCCGCACCTGGGACGATTTCGACCGTATCGCAGCGACCCTGAAGACTTTGAACGAGGATGAAACGCTCCTCGTGCAGTCCGGCAAGCCAGTCGCCGTGTTCCGCACGCATAAGGATGCCCCCCGCGTGTTGATTGCCAACTCGAACCTCGTGCCGCACTGGGCGACGTGGGATCACTTCAACGAGCTGGATAAAAAGGGCCTTGCCATGTACGGCCAGATGACAGCCGGCTCATGGATCTATATCGGCACGCAAGGCATTGTGCAGGGAACCTACGAGACCTTCGTCGAGGCCGGCCGCCAGCACTACGATGGCAACCTCAAGGGCAAATGGATCCTGACCGGCGGTCTTGGTGGCATGGGTGGCGCACAGCCGCTCGCAGCCGTGATGGCGGGCGCCTGCTGCCTGGCCGTCGAATGTGACGAGACGCGCATCGATTTCCGTCTGCGTACACGCTACGTCGACGAGAAGGCGAAGACACTCGATGAGGCCCTGGCGCTGATCGACAAGTGGACGAAGGCCGGCGAAGCAAAGTCGGTCGGACTGCTCGGCAACGCTGCCGAAATCTTCCCGGAACTCGTTCGCCGCATGAATGCCGGTGGCCCTCGCCCCGATATCGTGACCGATCAGACATCCGCGCACGATCCGCGCAACGGCTACCTGCCAGCCGGCTGGACTGTCGAGGAAGCCAAGGCCAAGCGCGAGAGCGATCCGAAGGCTGTCGAAGTGGCCGCGCGCGCTTCGATGAAGGTCCACGTCGAAGCGATGGTTGCCTTCTGGGATGCTGGCGTTCCGACGCTCGATTACGGCAACAACATCCGTCAGGTTGCCAAGGACGAGGGCCTGGAAAACGCCTTCGCCTTCCCGGGCTTCGTGCCTGCCTATATTCGCCCGCTGTTTTGCCGCGGCATCGGTCCCTTCCGCTGGGCAGCCCTGTCGGGCGATCCGGAGGATATCTACAAGACCGACGCCAAGGTGAAGGAGCTTCTGCCTGACAACAAGCACCTGCACAACTGGCTGGACATGGCCCGCGATCGCATCGCTTTCCAGGGATTGCCGGCGCGCATTTGCTGGGTCGGTCTCGGCGATCGCCATCGTCTCGGCCTTGCGTTTAACGAGATGGTCAGGAACGGCGAGTTGAAAGCACCCGTTGTCATCGGCCGCGACCACCTCGACTCCGGCTCCGTCGCTTCACCGAACCGCGAGACGGAAGCGATGAAGGACGGCTCGGATGCTGTTTCCGACTGGCCGCTTTTGAATGCGCTCCTGAACACCGCATCGGGTGCGACCTGGGTGTCGCTCCATCACGGTGGCGGCGTCGGCATGGGCTTCTCGCAGCATTCCGGCATGGTCATCTGCGCCGACGGCACTGATGAGGCGGCGCGCAGACTTGAGCGTGTTCTCTGGAACGACCCGGCAACCGGCGTCATGCGCCATGCCGACGCGGGCTACGAGATCGCGATCGAGTGCGCCAAGGAACAAGGCCTGCGCCTACCCGCGATCCTCGGAAACTAAGCCTCACATCAGTCGAACAAGGCCGCCGCATCTCGCGACGGTCTTGTCGACGGTGAGAGGGATCAATGCCTCCGAAAAGCCTGTGCCATGAGGACAGGATCGAAGGCATCTCCCTAAATAGGCGGAAAGGTTTCCACTGTCGCTCAGTTCCAGCCGGTGACAGGGAGTTCACAATGATGGAGCAAAAATGACCCGCGCCACCGTCCTCAGAGCCAGCAATTATCGCCGCATGCCATGGAAGAACGGCGGCGGCGAGACCGTTGAGGTCGCCGTTTCGCCCGAGGGGGCGGCCCTTTCTGATTTCGACTGGCGCGTCAGCATGGCAACGGTCGCGACCGATGGCCCCTTCTCGATCTTTCCCGGCATCGACCGGACGCTTTCGATTATCGACGGCAACGGCATGCAGCTCGCCATCGATGGGGATGATCCGCTGTTGCTGACGCAGGACAGCGCGCCCCTCGCCTTTGCCGCCGATGTCGCTGTCACTGCAACGCTTGCCGAGGGACCCATCACGGACCTGAACGTCATGACGCGTCGCGACGGATTGCGCCACCGGGTCGAGAGGGTTGATATCGATTCCAGGGTCACCGTTCAGCCCGCCGCGCCGACGTGGCTTCTCCTTTGTCATCAGGGCGCGCTCACCGTTGAATGGAGTGGTCAAAGCGTGGATCTTGGCCCAGGCGATACGCTTCTGCTCGAGCAGGCCGGGGATGTCGAGCTTCTGCTCGAGCAACCCGGGGATGTCGAGGTGAGCGGCAGAGCTCGCTGCTTCCTGATCTTTATCGATCCGGTCTGACGCCATTTCCCAAATTATGATGCCGATCTAGGCCCCCTCAGCCGGCCGAGGCGCGAATGTTTGCGCCTCAACTCAATCAAAAAACAATATTGTTCTTATATTCTATAAAATAGATAGTTTTGCCTGTGTCCGCTGAAGCATCCGCCCTACGGTTCTAAGCGTCGAAACAAGTTCAGGCGCTGAAGCTGACGCTCAGCCGCAAGGGGGCGAAACATGAATATCAGGACATTATTGGCGGCGATCACACTCGGTTCCGCGAGCCTTCTGGCAACATTTTCCGTACAGGCAGCCGACAAGAAGGTCGTGGTAGCCTATCAGACGGATGCGCTGCCGTCGTCGGTCGCAATCGCCAATGGCGAATTTGCGAAGGCAACCGGCTACGACATCGATTTCCGCAAGTTCAACTCCGGGGCTGAAATCTTCGCGGCCATCGCTTCGGGCGATGTGCAGGTCGGCTACGTCGGCTCGAGCCCGTTCGCGGCTGCGACCTCGCGCGGACTGGAGGTCAAGGCCTTCTACCTTTCCTCGATCTCCGGCATCGACGAGGCGCTGGTTGTTCGCAACGGTTCGGGCATTGCGTCTCTGTCCGACCTCAAGGGCAAGAAGCTCGCTGCCGCGCCGGTATCGACCGACCACTATCAGCTTCTTGCGTTGATCAAATCCCTCGGACTGACGGAAAAGGATGTTCAGGTCTTTGCAATTCCGCAGCCCGAGATCGTCGCCAGCTACAACCGCGGCGACATTGACGGCGGCTTTGTCTGGGATCCGGCGCTGAGCGAGCTGAAAAAGAACGGCAAAGTGCTGGTCACCTCCAAGGACGTCGCCGACAAGGGCGCGCCCACTTTCTCCGCATGGGTTTCAGCATCGAAGTTCGCCGATGAGAACCCGGCGTTCCTGAAGGGCTTCGCCAGCGTGGTCAACAAGTACTACGCCTCCTTCGCGGCAGACAAGAAGGCCTGGGACGCCGACAGCGAAAATGCCAAGCTGCTTGCCAAGACACTTGGTGGCACACCCGAGCAGCAGGCTGCCGCACTGAAGAACCTCACGCTGCTGACCCCTGAGGTGCAGGCGTCCGAAGCCTGGCTCGGTGGCGGCGAAAAGTCGGGCGCTGCCAAGATCCTCAAGGACACGGCCGCCTTCCTGAAGGATCAGGGCAAGGTGAGCGAGGTGCTGCCGAGCTACGCGGCTTTTGTCACGCCGGATGCACTTGTCAACGCAAGTAACTGAAATAACGAACAATCCTCCCATCCTGGTACGCTGGCGCGATATCGCGCCAGCGTCACAACATGAAGAGACGGCACATGCTCAAAGTCGATCACGCAAGCGTCTATTTCCGGACGCGGGATGGCCGGACGGTCCATGCCCTGGATCGCGTTTCTCTCGATATTCCAGACAACAGCTTCGTCGTGGCACTTGGTGCATCGGGGTGCGGCAAGTCCACACTCCTCAATGCGATTGCTGGCTTCCTGCCGCTTTCCTCGGGCACGATTACTCTTGATGGACGACCGGTCATGCGCCCCGGCGCCGACCGAGGCATCGTGTTCCAGAAGGATACCCTGCTGCCTTGGAAGTCGGTCGTCGACAATGTCGCACTTGGCCTTCAGTTTACGGGTACTCCAAAAGCTGCGCGGCGTACCCGCGCGGAAGAGCTTCTGTTTCTCGTCGGTTTGAAAGACTTCGCGAAAGCCTTTCCCTACGAATTGTCGGGTGGCATGCGCCAGCGCGTCGGGATTGCCCGCGCCCTTGCCGCCGATCCTGATGTGCTTTTGATGGACGAGCCTTTCGGAGCCTTGGACAGCCTGACGCGCGAACAGATGCAGGAACTTCTCGTATCGATCTGGAAAACAACGGGAAAACGCATCTTCTTCATCACACATTCGATCGAGGAAGCTCTGTTCCTCGGGACGCAGCTTGTGGTGATGTCGCCGCGTCCCGGCCGCATTGTGGCGCGCTTCGAACTCGATTTCGTTCGCGAATTTGCCCGCATTGGCGACGCCCGATCGATCAAGATGGCACCGGAGTTTGCCAGTTTGCGAGAAGAAATCCGGACCATTCTGCATGGCTCCGACGAGATCAGGAGTGCGGCGGAATGAGCAATGTCATCGAAACGACGGGCGTGGTCGTGCGGGCCGAAACGGATCAACCGAAAACCGTCGAGATGAACGGGTTCGGCGTCGGCGAACGCAATACGCTTGTCATCAGCTTCGCAACAGCCGTCGCTTTGATTGGAACCTGGTGGCTGATCGCCAGACTGGGGTTGGTACCGCGTCTTTTCCTGCCGACACCACAGGAGGTCGCCACGCAGATCGGAGCCGTCTATCGTGACGGCTATGCCGGCGCGTCGCTCGGCGAACATATTTCGGCAAGCCTGTTCAGGATTGCAACGGCAGCTGCCATCGCCATTGCCGCCGGCATCCCGATCGGCCTGCTGATGGGGCTCAATCGCTGGGCGAAGGGCATCTTCGATACACCGATCGAATTCTACTGGCCGCTACCGCCCCTCGCCTATCTGCCACTGATGATCATCTGGCTCGGCATCGGCGAGACGTCGAAGGTAACGCTTCTCGTGCTTGCCATGTTCGCACCGATCTGCCTTTCGGCGCAGGCTGGCGTGCGCGCCCTGCCGATCGAGCGCGTCAACGCCGCGCGGTCGCTTGGCGCCCGGCCCTGGCAGCTTCTTGTCAGCATCGTTTTGCCATCGGCTCTGCCGGAGATCCTGACGGGTATCCGCATTGCGCTTGGCGTCGGCTGGGGCACGCTTGTTGCAGCGGAGTTGATCGCCTCCAACCGCGGCATCGGCTACATGATCATGTCGGCGTCGCAGTTTCTGGCAACCGACGTCGTCTTCGTTGGCATCGGCATCATCGCTGCCTGTGCATTTGCTTTCAGCGCTGCCGTTCGGCTCTTGGAAGCAACCCTCGTTCCGTGGAAAGGTAAGAGCTAGGGGTACGCAAAGCGTCCCTCGTGGCTCAAGACGGTGCCGGGTCTGCCGGCCCAGGGAATCATTGTATGGAGCAGATGCAGATCTACGCATTCGACATGAACTGCGTCGGTCATATCAATCACGGCATGTGGACGCATCCACGCGATACGTCCCTTCACTATACCGACCTCGACTACTGGGTTGACTTTGCCCGGACAGCCGAGCGAGGCAAGCTGGACGGGATATTCCTGGCGGATATCGTTGGGGTCTACGATGTCTACAAGGGAAGTCCGGCACCCGTCATCGAGGCTGGCGCGCAGATACCGGTCAACGACCCGCTGATGCCGATCTCGGCAATGGCCTATGTTACCAGGCATCTCGGCTTCGGGGTAACGGTCAACACGACCTACGAGCCGCCGTACCTGTTGGCGCGGCGCATGTCGACGCTCGACCACCTGACAAAGGGTCGCATCGGATGGAACATCGTCACCGGCTATCTCGACAGTGCTGCGCGCGCGATGGGTTTCGACAAACTGCCGGAACACGACGCGCGCTACGACGCGGCCGAGGAATATCTCGAAATCCTCTACAAGCTCTGGGAGGGCAGCTGGGACGACGATGCGGTACTTGGTGACAAGGCGCGAGCCGTCTTCGCCGACCCTTCCAAAGTCCGAGCCGTCAAGCACGACGGCCAATACTACAAGATGGAGGGCATTCATCTCTCGCAGCCTTCGCCGCAACGCACGCCGCTGCTCTTCCAGGCAGGCGCTTCGGCGCGCGGGCAGGATTTCGCGGCCCGACACGCCGAATGCGTCTTCATCGCGACGCCGACCCCGCAGGCGGCAAGGCCGACGGTGGCGGCCCTGAAGCACAAGGCGGCGGCATCAGGGCGCGGGGCGGATGCCTTGCGCGTTCTCGGCCTTGTGACGGTTGTCGTTGGTCGCACCGAAAAGGAGGCATTCGACAAGCTCGAAGACTACCGCCGCCATGCGAGTGTCGAAGCTTCCCTGGCGCACTACTCGGCCTCGACAGGCGTTGATTTCTCCAAATACGGCCTCGACGATCCGATCGAGCAGCAATCCACCAATGCCAATCAGTCTGCGCTCGCCGCAATCACCAGGGAAGCGCCAAAGCCGGTGACGCTGCGCCAGATCATTGATCAGATGGTACTCGGCAGCCGTATGAAACCGATTGTCGGCTCGGCCGAGAAAGTGGCCGATCGCCTGGCGGCATGGGTTTCCGATGGCGGTGTGGACGGCTTCAACCTGGCGCGCACGGTGGCGCCGGAAAGCCCGGGCGACTTCGTCGATCTCGTCGTTCCGGTGCTGCAGGAGCGCGGCCTGTTCAAGGCGGACTACACCGAGGGACCTCTCAGGTAGAAGCTGTTTGGCGGCAGCGGCAGGTTGCCGTCCTCGCACCCTGCCGCTGCGTTTCGCCGCTGACTACTTGTGGTCAAGCCTTTCGACCAGTCGATCGCCGAGCCACTGTATGCCGCAGACAAGCACGATCAAGACGGCAACGACTGCCACCATGACGGTTGTCTCGAAGCGCTGGTAGCCATAGCGGATGGCAAGGTCGCCGAGACCGCCAGCGCCGATCGCACCGGCCATTGCCGAGGCCCCGATCAGGGTCACCAGCGTAACCGTGAAGCCGGCCACGATGCCGGGTAAAGCTTCCGGTACCAACACTTCGCGAATGATCGTCCAGCGATTGCCGCCCATGGCGCGCACCGCATCGATCAGTCCGCGATCAACCTCGCGCAGCGACACTTCCGCGATACGTGCATAATAGGGCGTTGCGGCAATGGCGAGCGGGACGATGGCCGCCCAGGTGCCAAGCGCAGTGCCGACGATCAGGCGCGTCACCGGGATCAGGGCCACCAGCAGGATGATGAACGGCACGGAACGGAACCCGTTGATGATGGCCCCAAGGATGCCGTTTATCCAGGCGTTCTCTGCGATGCCGCCTTTGTTCGTGAGAACGAGCGCGAGTCCGAGCGGCAGGCCGAAGACCAGCGAAATCAGTCCGGATGCACCCGTCATCAGGATCGTTTCCCAGAGGGAACGAAGCAGAAGATTAAACATGATCGGTGTCATAGCCAAGGACCTCCACCCGCGCAGAGCGAGCCTTCAGAAACTGCAGAACCTTGTCCTTGAGGGCAGGATCGCGCATCGGGACAGCAATGAAGAACCGCGCCACCGGCTGGTTCTGGATGTGGTCGATACCGCCGTGGACGAGCCGGAAGGATTGCGGCAGCGCCGCAGACAGGTCGGCAAAGACCGCGCCCTGTGCGGCGAGGCCCGCCATGTCGATGCTTATGATCGCTTCCTCCCCTGATGTCGGCGAAAGGCGAGCGGCGATATGCTCCGGCAATTGCGGGCGGCTGCCGGACAGCAGACTCCGGGTGATCGGCGCTTTTGGGTCAGCGAACACCGACCATACCTGTCCTTCTTCGACGATCCGGCCGGCATCGATGACGGCGACGCGATCGGCAATGCTGCGGACGACTTCCATCTCATGCGTGATGAGGATGATGGTGAGGCCGAGCTTGCGGTTGATGTCCTTCAGAAGGGCCAGGATCGACCGTGTGGTCTCGGGATCGAGCGCCGATGTCGCCTCGTCGGACAAGAGCAAGGCAGGGCGTGCGGCAAGCGCGCGCGCAATGCCCACCCGCTGCTTCTGGCCACCGGACAGGGACGATGGATAAGCCTTCGCCTTACCCGCGAGACCGACAAGCTCCAGCAATTCATGTGCGCGCCTCAGGCGCTCGGTCTTTGCCACGCCGGCGATCTTCAGCGGCAGTGCGACATTCTCCTCGACCGTCCTGGAGGCCAGCAGGTTGAAATGCTGGAAGATCATTCCGACGCGGCGGCGAAGCGGCTGCAACTCCTTTTCGTCGAGACCAACGATGCTGCGCCCCTCGATTTCGATTAAGCCGCGATCCGGACGCTCCAGGCCGTTGAGGCAGCGGATCAATGTGGATTTGCCGGCTCCACTGCGCCCGATTACACCCAGGATTTCTCCCTTGTGGACGGTGAGCGCTACGCCATCGAGGGCCGGGGTGGTGCCGAAATGCCGATGTACGTCGACCAGGCGGACCACCGCCTCAGCAGTTGCTTGCGGCGTCTCGATTACAGAGGCCGTTACGATTGAATTCATAGTCTTTTCCTTCGGAAACGCCCAAGGCGGCCCGGGCAAGGAACGCCCGGGCCGCCTTGTTCAACGCGCCTAACCCCTCGGCGCGAATGTCGATCAGTAAGCGCTGAGGCCGGTTCCCTTATACACCTTGTCGAACTCCGCCTTGACCGCATCGTTCTGGTAGGACGAAACCAGCGTCTTCACCCAGTCTTCGTTCTCGCTGCCCTGCTTGACAGCGATGAAGTTGCGGTACGGATTGTCAGCGATAGGTTCCTGCGCAATGCGGTCGGCCGCCGAGAGCCCGGCCTTCAGGGCCCAGTCGGTGTTCACCACTGCCGCGTCCAGATCATCGATGGCGCGGCCGACCACACCGGCATCAAGCTCCTTGATCTCGACGTTCTTCGGGTTCTCGGTGATGTCGGTAACGGTCGCGAGGATGCCGGTGCCGTCCTTGAGCTTGATGATGCCTTCGTTTTGAAGAACGCGTAGCGCACGACCCTCGTTTGACGGATCGTTCGGCACGCCGATCGCCGCACCTTCGGCGAACTCGGCGATGGTCTTGTGCTTCTTCGAATAAAGGCCGATCGGCCAGACGCCGGTGTATCCGACCGGGACGATATGATAGCCATGCTGCTTTATCTGATTGTCGAGATAGGGCTTGTGCTGGAAGGCGTTGGCGTCGATTTCGCCGCGCTCCAGCGCCTCGTTCGGCTGCGTATAGTCGTTGAAGACGATCGCTTCGATCGTCAGGCCCTTCTTGGCGGCTTCGGCGGCCACAACGCGCCAGACGTCTTCGTCCTCGCCACTCATGATGCCAACCTTGATCGACTTGTCTTCGGCGAAGGAAGCGACAGGCGATGCAAATGCAATCAGAGCGATCGTGGAGGCGGCGATCGCGGCAAGGCTTGCGCGACGCGTCAGGCTGGATTTGGACGTCTTCTTGTTCATTGTGGTGTTTCCCGTCTTGAATTGATGAGGCAAGCCTCGAACGGCCAGATAATTTCAAAATCGCCGAGGATAAACCAAGCAAGCCCATCTCTATTGCGCTGCAGCACGGAAAAACTCTTCGGTGCTTTGGCGGGA
>Ga0102591_1003234_pt1 | contig 15090 bp, 17 predicted proteins | sample AraplaCol_mCL_r2_2_FD_76860 | JGI IMG/M metagenome (GOLD analysis project Ga0102591, IMG submission 76860) | Arabidopsis root microbial communities from North Carolina, USA - plate scrape MF_Col_mCL_r2 (SPADES assembly) (version 2) | ecosystem: Host-associated > Plants > Roots > Endosphere... | reverse complement strand
TCAAGCTGCTGGCGGTGACGGTGGTGGTGGCGATCTGCGCGCCCTGGGCCGGCTCGACGCTGCTGCGCTTCTCCGAGAACCTGCTCGCGGCGATGTTCCTATGAGCGCCGGATCGATCCGCCGCCAGCTGGCTGCAGAAGCCGCCGCCGCCGCGGCGCGCGTGTCCGAGGCCAGGAGCGCCGCCGTGGCGCACCGGCACAACCTGGATCCGCACGAGAGCGAGCTGCAGCGCAGCCAGGGCCATCGCGGCCATTTCCGCGGCTACGTGTTCCGCAACGTCCGCGCGCCCACGCCGCCACCCACGCGGCGCACGCCGACACCGCGCCGCCGCCCCCCCGCGCCGCCCGGCGCTGGCGCGTCCGGGCTCGACCACGACGAGCAGGCCACGGCACCGCCGCCTTCGCCGGGCGGTGCGGCGGCCGCCGAGGCGCTGTTCGCGCCCGCCTTCCAGCCCGGGCCGCTGACCCGCCATGACGAGCCGGGGGAGCGCGACCAGGAGCACCGCCGCGAGGAAGCGCGCGGCCGGCAGCGCTGGCGGATCGGCGCGCGGTCCGAGCCGCCCGCCAGCCCGGCGGACTGGCACGCGGCGCTCGTGGCCCGGGCCGGCGGCAACGCGAAGGCGCTCGCGCCGGCCGCGGCCGGCATGATCACCGCGGCCTCGCCGGAGTACCGCGCGATGGCGCTGGTGGGCACGCTGCTGGCGCTGGATGCCGACCCGGCCGTGGCGGCCGGCGCGGCCGGACAGGGCACGGCGCTGGCGCTCGCCGCCGTGCGCGCCTATCTGCTGCATCGCGCCGAGCCCGGGCCGCTCGCGACGCTGGCGCGCGTCAAGCAGGCGCTGCTGGACCAGCGCTCGGAACCGCGCCCGCCGTCCCCCGCCCCGGCCGATCCCGCCGATCCGGCCGTGCAGGCGCGCGAGAACCGCCACCTGCTGCGCCCCTTGCAGTTGCTCAACGCCGACCGGCCGCGCACCGAGGCTCAGAACGTCCAGGCCTGCGACCGCATCGCGCTGGTCTGCGCCGCGTCGGGGATGCCGCCGCGATGAGCCAGGAGCGCTTCCAGGCACTGGTGCGCGACCTGTGCCGCCACATCGACCTGCCGGATCCGGAGGACGTGCTGCGCCGCGGCACCATCGAGGTCGAGGGGTTCGAGGTCAACCTCGCCAACTTCTCGAACGATCCCGGCGCGATGTACCTCAACTTCCATTACGGCATCGTCACCGCCGGACGCACGCTGCGCGTGTTCCGGCTGCTGCTGGAGGCCAATCTGAGCGTCTACGCGCAGGACCAGGCGCAGCTCGGCCTGCACGCCGACACCGGCGGCATCGTGCTGATCGTGCGCGTGCCGCTGAGCGACAGCATCGACGCGCCCTGGCTGGCCGAGACCCTGACCCACTACGCCGAGCACGGCCGCTACTGGCGCGACAACATCGCCAATGCGACCGAGGAAATGTTCGCCGGCATCTGCGCCGGCGACTACTTCTGGATCCGCGCCTGAAGCGGCGCGCGCCCGCGCGGGCGCGTGCTCAGAACTCGCCGGGCCAGAGGTGGCGCAGGTAGCCGGGCGGCTGCTCCTGCGGCCGGCCTTGCGCGTGCAGCGGCAGCCCGCTGGCGGCAAGGCCGTAGTCCGGCATGGCCCAGCCCAGCGGCTGCTCGTGCAGCAGGTCGAGCCGGTAGCCGATGCTGTAGACCGCCTGGATCCGCACCGCCGACTCGGTCGCGCCACAGCTCAGCTTGCGCCGCAGCCGGTAGACATGCTGCTCGAGCGTGCGCTTGCAGATGTCGGTGCACCCTCCCCAGACCCGCGCGGTCAGGCTGGAGGCGCTGACCACGCGCCCGGCGTTGGAGAACAGCTCCCACGCCAGCGCGAACTCGCGCGCGGTCAGGCTGATCTCCCGGTCGTCGCGCCGCACCGCCGAGGCCGACGCGTCCAGCGAGTACGGCCCGACCTCCAGCCCCATGCGCCGCAGTTGCCGCGGCCGGCCGACGCGCGCCTGCAGGCGCGTGAGCAGCGGCTCGACCGAGTCCTCGTAATCGGCGTAGTCGGTCGCGCCGTGCGCCAGCGCGTCGACCATGCCGACAGCGTTGTCCCCGCTGACGACCAGAATCGGCGCGACGCCGCCCAGGCGCAGCTGCAGCATCGCGAGCCAGTCGATGAGGCTGGCATCGGCATCCTCGAGCAGCACCGCCTGCGCTTCCCCCCGCTTGAGCGCATGCACCACCGCCGCGGCCGAAGACAACGGCCGCAACTCCACGCCATGCGCCCTCAGGTCGCGAACGAGGGCGGCCTGCCTGGCCTTGTTGATGAACAGTCCAACGAGCTTCACTGAAATTCTCCTGTGCCACGCCGGTGGAATGTGTCTTCCATTGCACTCCGGCGTGACGGCTTGGAACGGTTGCCCATTCCGGTATTGACGGCCCATCCCGAAGCCGTCGCCATTAGCGAAATAGTTCATTCGCTGATCTATCAGGGTTCCAGTTTGGCTCACGTTCAGTTGCGTCTCGATGGCCATTCTTGTGACAAGAAGCACAACTTGGGGCTGTCACCCACCGGCTGGACGAACGCCATGTAACGTTCCCATCCTGCTCATTTGGGATTCACTTTCATCCCATCAATAGTTTGGGGTCAAGACTTCGTCGCCAGGAGCGGGATTGGTATCTACCGCAAAGATGCCAGTCGCGACCATCCGGCGGCGCTTCGCCACCGCGCGCAGGCCTTCGCGCCGCTCGTCCCGCCGGGCCGGACCACGGCGCAAGCTCGCCCGGCGGCTGCCCTGGCGGCCGTCGCGGCGGCGCACGGCCCGCCCCCTTCCTTTTCTTGCCCCCGGAGGCCTTGATCCATGAGCAGCACGCGCGGATGGCGCACCCTCGTCCGGCTGAAGGAGCGCCGGCTGGAGCAGCTGGACGCGGCGCTCGACGCCGCCCGCGCCCAGGTGCGCCAGCAGCAACAGCAACTGGAGGCGCTGATGGCCGAGGCCGACGGCTGCCGCGAGCGCGAAAACGCGCAGCGGTCCAAGCTGGACGCGCTGGCCGGCTCGGCGCAGGGCTTCCGTCCCAGCGACCTGGTGACGCTGCAGCACCTGCTCGAGGACGCGGCGCGGACCACGCTCGCCGCGGCCAAGCGGGTGCAGGACGGCGAGCGCCAGGCCGAGACCGCACGCCAGGCGGTGCTGTCCGCCCAGCACGCGCGCCGGCGCGGGGAGCAGCAGCTCGACGGTTGCCGGCAGCGGCTGGAGAGCACGCTCCGGGCGCAGCAGGCGGAGCAGGACGACCAGCAGGACGAGGAGGCCGAGGAGGCCTCGGTCGCCCGCCTGCTGGCCGCGCGGCCGGACCGCCAGCCGGAGGCGGCCTGAGATGGCGGCCCCGGATCCGCTCGGCGGCACCCAGGCGCTGATCCACCTCGGCGAATCGATCAAGAGTCTGCTGACGCTGCTGGCGCTGTGCAGCCTGCGCGGCTATGTCGCGATGCTGGTGCTGCCGGTCACCAACGACCAGGTGCTGCAGGGCGTGGTGCGCAACGGCCTGGCGCTGACCATCGGCATCTTCATCGCCTGCGGGCAGCCGCTGCAGGTGGTGGACGGCCTGTCGACCTTCGCGCTGTGCGTTCTGATCGCCAAGGAGGGCCTGATCGGGCTGCTGCTGGGCTACGCGGTCTCCACCGTGTTCTGGGTGGCCGAAGGCATCGGCGTGCTGATCGACAACCAGGCCGGCTACAACAACGTCCAGCAGACCAATCCGCTCAGCGGCGAACAGAGCACGCCGGTGGGCAACCTGCTGTCGCAGCTGGCGATCTGCGGCTTCTACCTGCTGGGCGGGCTGATGGCGCTGGTGGGACTGCTGTTCGAGTCCTTCCAGTGGTGGCCGCTCCAGCGCGCGATGCCGGACTGGTCCAACCTGCTCGAACGCTTCCTGCAGGCGCAGATCACCGGCTACCTGCAGGCCATGATCAAGATCTGCAGCGCGGTCGTGATGGTGCTGCTGCTGATCGACCTGGGCATCGGCCTGATCTCCAAGACGGCCGACAAGCTCGAGCCCAACAACCTGAGCCAGCCGATCAAGGGCGCGGTCGCGCTGCTGATGCTGGTGCTGCTGGTGGCCGTGTTCTTCGACCAGGTCAAGCCGCAGCTGGCGCTGCACACGATGGCCCGTGAGCTCTCGGCCTGGTTCCAGCCGGCCCATTGAGGCCCCATTGAGGCCCCATTGAGCCCCCCCCCTGGAAGCGGCCCCGCCGTTGGGAACGTTTCCGCCGGATCGTTTCGTTTCGTATCCAACGGCGCCGCTTCGCCCGGGCGGCGTCCGGCGCCGCGGCGGCGCGGATGCTGTGCCTACCCAAGCTGTCCCTGGAAGGAGGACTTGTCATGACCCTGGCTTCATCATCATCGACCGCGCGGCGCGGCACGCTGCCGCTGACGCCGCACATCATGCTGGACCCGCCGTTGCCGCCCGCGCGGCGCGACGGGCCGGCCGCCCCTGGCACGGGGCTGTTCGACGCCGACGTCGGCACTGTGTGGAAATCCGCCCACGCGATGCCGGACGGCGGCGACGCGCTGCTGACCATGCGCTGCTTCAGCATCGAGGGCCTGCAGTTGCGGCTGGCCCAGTTGCTGCTCGGCCAGGAAGGGCTGCTGCGGCCCGAGGCCGTGCGCTTCCTCGCGGGCGGTCTCGACCAGGCCTATGTGGACGCCGTGAGCTACCGCCGGCTCGCCGCGGCCGCGCCGCGCGTGATCGGTGATCCCGACAAGCATCCGCTGTATGTCGACCTGCTCGCGCAGCGGCTGGTGATCGATACCTCGCGCTGCTTCGTCCCCGGCCAGGCGCGCATCACCGGCGAGACGGTGCACGGCGTCGTGGCGCTGCTCGAATCGCCGCAGTTCCGCGCCGTCACGATGCATCACCGCTGCGCGCTGGGCCCCGAGGCGTCGGAGGCCGAAGTGGCCCTGGCGGCGCGCGCCCTGCTCGACGCCGCCCGCCGTGTCGCCCGCCAGGTGCTGCAGGAGCCGGACTTCGCGCTGAGCGGCACCGCGGAGCAGCTCGCCCGCGATGTCGGTCCCAAGCTCGTGGCCCGCGCGCTGTTCACCGGCGCCGTCAGCGCCACGAGCGCCGTCGCGGCCGCCTTCGCGGCGCGCTGGAAGACCGGCGCGCTGCCGCTGCCCAAGGATTGATCCCCCGACCGCGCGCCCGGTGAGGACGCGCCCTTCCCCCAACCGACTGCCGAGCAGTCTTCACCAGGAGCCCTTCATGTCCGTGAACAACATTCCCGGCAGTACTCCCGCACTGGTCCGTCCTTCGGACTTCCTGCCCAAGCCCGTCAAGCCCTCCGACTTCCAGACCCCGCCCCAGACACCGGCAGCACCGGAAGGGCTGTCCACACGCGTATCCGCCGACGCCGGCATGCCGCCGCGATCCGCGCTCCCGGGCGGGCCCGGAGGTCCCGGGGGTCCCGGGGGTCCCGGTCCCAATCATCCGGTCCCGCCGAACGATCCGCCCAACCCCAACGGCATCCTGGCCAGCGGTGGCAAGGAGTCCACGACCCAGGCCAAGGCGGATGCCAAGACCTCGATGGACAACCTCCGGGAGATCAACGAGATCAACATGAAGTTCCAGATGGACATGTCGCAACTGCAGATGATCAAGGGCTTCGTCGAAGCGCAGGCCAAGGCGGTCAAGGACATCGGCACAAAGATCGCTCAGGCGGCCAGCTGAACCTGGCGTTCCTCATTCTTCGCGGCCTGCGCCGCACCATCTCCCCCCAGAGGCCCGCCCGTCGGAAGACGCGCGGGCCTCGCCGCATTTGCACGCGCGCCGCCGGCCCGCAAGCGCTGTTGCGTCCGTTCACGAATGAGACCGCAACGTCGTGAAACCAGTGGGAAACGAACAGAGGATTCGTGAGGATTTCGCCGAGGCCTTGTGATCCATCGCGAAGGGGCTCGCTCCTAGCATGAGCGCATTCCGTTCACGACTCGTTGGAGATTTCATGCTTCTGCTTGCTTTGACCGCGCTGCGCGCCACGCCCCTGCATGCCGACCTGGCACGCCTGACGCTGGAGGGCCAGTTGCCCGCGGCGCTGCGCATGGGCGGCGACCATTTCGAGCGCCTGCAGCGCACACCCGACACCGCGCCGCAGCGTTCCGCGCTGGGCCAGTTGCTGGGCCGCGCGCTGCTGGCCTGCGGCCGCGAAGAGGAGGCCGAGGAGCTGTTCCAGCGCCAACTGCGCCATTACGAGGCCATGTCGCGCCACATGGTGCGCTGGTATGGCGCGATGGACCAGGGCGCGATGCTGCTGCACCTGAACAAGCCCGGCCGCGCGATCGAGTGCCTGGGCCAGGTGGGGGACGACGTGCGCGCGCCGGTCGCGGCCCGCGTCGAGGCGATGGCCGGCGTCGCGCAGGCGATGCTGAGCGCCGGCGACTGCGGCGGCGCGATGCGCTCGCTGGACGCGGCGCGCAACCTGGCGGCCGCGCTCGGCGATCCGCGCTTCGCGCAGCTCGTCGACTGCATGGCGCTGGAGCTCGCGACGCTGCACCGCGAGCGCGGCGGCGACGCGCTCAATGACCACGCGCTGGGATCGGTCTACCGCGAAGGCGCCTGCGACGCGCCGGACAACACGCTGATGCGCCAGCAGCTCGGCGCGGCCGCGGAGGCGGTCCGGAGCTGGTCGCCGCTGGTGGCCGCGCGCATGGACCATCTGCGCCGGATGCTGGCCGCGGACTGCACCGGCCCGGCCGCCGCGGCCCAGGTCGCGCAGCACCTGAGCTGGCTGCGCGAGCGCCGCATGAGCGAGTTCGAGACCCAGGCCCGCATCGAGGGCGCGCTGATGCTGATGGGGCGCGGGGCCTCGCATGCCGCGTCGGAACTCCTCGCGCCGCTGACCTTCAACGAACAGCAGATGCACCGCAGCCGCCATGCGCTGGAGCTGCAGTACTGCCAGGCCAAGCTGCACCAGCAGCAGGGCCGCCATCTGGACGCGCTGCGGCTGTACCGGATGCACACGCAGCACGCGGTGCAGTCGCTGCGCACCTACGCGTCCGCGGCGCGCGCGCCGGGCTTCGTGCAGCAGGCCAAGGCCAGCGCCGCGGACGCCGGCGACTCCGCCAAGCTGCGGTTGCCGCTGCGCTATCGCCGCGCCTACCAGTTCATGATGGATCACCTGACCGACGAGCATCTGTCGGTGCGTCAGGTCGCCGCGCATGTCGGCGTCACCGAGCGCGCGCTGCAGCTGGCCTTCCGCACCCACCTGGGCGTCACGCCGGCGGAGATGATCCGCACCCGCCGCGTCGAGCGCATCCACGGCGAGCTGCAGGCGCATGGCGGCGAGGCCGGCGTGCTCGAGATCGCCTCGCGCTGGGGCGTGAAGAACCGCTCGACGCTGGTGCACAACTACCGCAGCCGCTTCGACGAGACGCCGACCCAGACGCTGCGCGGCGGCGCGGAAGGCGACATCCTGCAGGCGCGCTCCGACGCCTGATCACCCAGGGACACAGAGCGCGCATCGGGCGCGCCTTGCTTCCCGCATCGGCCCGGGTCCGGGCCGCATCGGACAGGCGCCTCGCCGGATTTCCGGCCAGGCGCCTGATGTCATTCGCCGTCGTAGAGCTTGAGGATCCGGCGCACGTAGTCCTGCGTCTCGCGATACGGCGGGATGCGGTTGCCGTAGCGCTTCACCGCGCCCTCGCCGGCGTTGTAGGCGGCGAGCACCAGGTCGACGCGGCCGTCGAACATCTCGTTGAGGTCGCGCAGGTAACGCGCGCCGACATCGATGTTGGTGGCGGGATCGAGCAGCTCGCGCGTGGAGCCGACGCCGTAGCGCGCGCCGGTGGCCGGCATGATCTGCATCAGGCCGAGCGCGCCCTTGGGCGAGCGCGCCTGCGTCTGGTAGGCCGACTCGACATGCACCAGCGCGCCCACCAGCCGCGGATCCAGCCCGTGCTTGCGGCTGGCCTGCTGCACCATCAGCTGCAGATGCGGCGCGCCCAGCGCCAGCGGCGGCCGGTTCGATCCCGGCCGCCAGGGCATCGGCGAGGGCCGCGGCCGCGCGAACGCCAGGCTGGCCGGCTCGCTGTCGATGCGGGCGGGCAGCTCCGCGGCCTCGAAGGCCGCGCAGCGGCGCACCGCCGCGCTGAAGCGCACCGACAGATCCTCCAGCGCGATCCGCTCGCTGCCGTCGAGCATCTCGCAGCGATAGCGCACGCCGGCCTCGGCGCAACCCGCCCACAACGCCATCAGCACGATCGGCACGATCGGCCGCGCCGCGCGCCCTTCAGGCATCGCCGCGCAGCGCCGCCAGCTCTTCGCCGGCCTGCGCCAGGAGCAGTTCCGCCTCGGTCGACGCAAGCTGCGTGCGGCTCAGCAGCGACGAGAACTCGGCCATCGCCCCGTCGAGGTCGATCGCGCCATCGTCTGCGCCACCGTCCGCGCCCGCCGCGGCCGAGGCCGCCGGCTGCGCCATCAGCGCGCCGCCGAACAGCAGCGTGTGCACGCGATGCAGCTTCAGCGCGATCTCGCCCGCGCTGCGCAGGCTGTCGTCGTCCTGGCGCAGCGCGCTGACGCGCTTGATCTCCAGCATCAGGCGCTGGAAGCGCTCGACCTGCGTCTGAACGGTGGCTTGCACCGTCTGCAGCGAGGCGAAGAGGTCGTGGTAACCGGCGGCGGCCAGCGTGGGGGCAGTCAGCATGAGGGACTCCTGGTTGAGGAACGTGGGATGAGGGACTCCCGCGCGAGGCGCGCTCCGGTCCCGCCGGCAGTGTCGGCAGCGGGCCCGGGCGGCGGCCCGGCCGTGCGAACACCGGTGCGCCGATGCGAACGCGGCGGCGCCGCGCGGCGCGCGCGCCGCTGTCCATGAGGAGCGTCCCGCTCCGGCCACGTCCGCGCGTTCGCCGTGACGCACGCCGCTTCGTGTCACCAGGTCCTCACCGCGAGGCCGCGCCCTAGCCTCCCGATCGTCAACAAGAAGGAGCTGACCATGTCGGTGAATGGTGTCAATGGAGTGGGCGGTCCCAGCCCCTCGACGCCCGGCAGCACGCCCGTGCCGCCGAGCGATGACGGCGGCGGCGACATCACCCAGTCCAAGGCCTTCCAGCAGGTGGTGGCCGGCATCTTCCAGGGCGGCCAGGGCATGATGAAAGATGCGCTGGGCAAGTTCTTCGAGGAAGAAGAGCCCGACGAGGACGACCCCGACGCGGAGCCGCTGTGATGCGGGCGCCCCACTTCCAGCGCCGCGCGCTCGCGGCCTGCGTGGCGATCGCCGTCGCGGGCTCGGGCAGCGCGCCCGCGACACTGCTGGCGCAGGACGCGCGCGGCGCGGCACCGGCCGCGTCCAACGCGACCGCGGCATCCGCCACGTCCGCCGCATCCGCGATGGCGCCCGCTCCGGCGGTCACGTCCGCGACCTCCTCCGCGGCGGCATCCACGGCGACATCCGCCGCCAAGGCTCGCCCCCGCGCGGCCGGCAGCGATCGCCGTCTGGAGCGCCGCTTCGTCTATCGCGCCGAAAGCCGCCGCCTGTCCGACGTGCTGCAGGACTTCGCCGCCAGCCAGGGCGTGCCGGCGGTGGTCGGCGACGGCGTGGACGGCGTGGTCAACGCCAGCTTCGATAGCTCGCCGCAGGTCTTCCTGAGCGCCATCGCCAAGGCCTATGGCCTGATCTGGTACGACGACGGCACCGCGCTGTACTTCTATCCGGCCCGCGCGGTCCAGAGCCGCATGTTCCGGCTCAAGGGCTACAGCCGGCGCGAGGTCACCGAGCTGCTGAACTCGCTGAACCTGGGCGACAAGCGCTATCCGCTGCGCTTCAACGACGCGCAGCGCACGCTGCTGGCCTACGGGCCGCCGCGCCATGTCGAGCTCATCGCGCAGGCGCTGGACTCGCTGGACCTGGGCGCGGCCGAAGGCAACGAGCGCGTCGTGCGCGTGTTCCCGCTGCGCTTCGCGTCCGCCAACGACCGCCTGCTCGGCGAGAGCAACGTGCCCGGCGTTGCCACCATCCTGCGCAATCTCTACGCGGCGCAGAGCATGCAGCCCGACACCGTGACGGGCCAGCCGTCCAATCCGGTCGACCAGAAGATCAAGGCCATGCAGTCGATGTACGGCGCCGGCAAACTGGTGCCGGACCTGCCCTCGGCGACGCAGGGGGCCGGCGGACCGCCGGCCGAGAAGCCCGGACAGAGCGGCCGCATGCTGCGCAGCCCGGTGAACTTCGAGGAGGACCAGCCCCGCTTCGAGGCCGACGAGGGCACCAACGCCGTCATCGTGCAGGGCCGCGCCTATCGCATGCGCGAGTACGAGGCGCTGATCCAGCGCCTGGACCAGCGCCCGGTGCTGGTCGAGCTGCAGGCCATGATCATCGACGTCAGCGAGGACAACGCCCGCTCGCTGGGCATCGACTGGTCGGTGCAGGGCAACCGCGGCCAGCTGTCGGTGACCTCGCCCGGCGGCGCGCCGCCGCAGACCGGCGGCGGACAGGGACTGCTGGGCAACGGCACCTACACGATCGGCACGCTGGTCGCGGATGCCGGCCGGCAGCTGATGCTGCGCATCAACGCGATGCAGGGCGAAGGCAAGGCCCGCGTGGTCTCCAAGCCCTCGGTCCTTGGCGTCGCCAACCGGCCCGCGGTGATGAAGGAGAAACGCGTGGCCACGGTGCGCGTGGCCGGCAACCTCGATGCGAAGCTCTACCAGATCGAGGCGGGCACCCTGCTCCAAGTCACGCCGCAGGTGGTGTCCGCGGGCGGCGTCAACCAGATCAAGCTCTCGCTCTACATCGAGGACGGCAACTTCGAGGCCAGTTCGGTCGACCAGGTGCCCGTGCTCAAGAAGACCGAGATCCGCACCGAGGCCCATGTGCGCGAGGGCGAGAGCCTGCTCATCGGCGGCCTGATGGTCGAGGCCAGCACCGACCAGCAGTCCGGCGTGCCGCTGCTCAAGGACGTGCCGCTGGTCGGCGGCCTGTTCCGGTGGAGCGGCAGCCGCGCCACGCGCACCGAGCGCCTGTTCCTGATCACGCCCAAGCTCGTTGGCGGCAGCGCCGCGGCCGCCCTGCCGCAGCCCCCCGCCGGCGAACTGGATCCGGGCGCGCCGGCCGCGCCGCTGGCGCGTTGAAGCGCCCCGTCCGCAAACCACGCGCAGGCATTCGCAATCCATGAAACAGCTTCGTGTTCTGACCGGCGTGCATGCGGGGGTCCACCTACCGTTGAGTGCATCGACATACCGCATCGCCGCAGACGAGCAGGCCGACATCCAGCTCGTCGACTGGCACGCGGAACCCCTGGTCCTCGAACTGACGGAGAACGGTCAAGTGCTCGCCCTCGCCTCCCCGCTGAACGGCTCGCTGCACGGCTCGCTGAACGCCGCGCCCAGCGCCACGCTGAACGCAGCGTCCGGCGCCGCCGTGGACGAAGCCGCCGGCGCGAGCGCGCCGATGGCCGACTTCGAGCCGCGCCGCTTCGGCGACGTGGTGCTCTGCGTGGGTCCGGCGGACGCGGCCTGGCCCTCGGACATCGAGCTGATGGAACGGCTGATGCGTCCGGCGCGCGCGGTGGCCGAGGCAGCCGCGCCCGTGATCGAGGCCGCCGCGACGGGCAGCCGCCGCGTGCTGGCCTGGGGCCTGGTGGCGGCGCTCACGCTCGGCGGCCTGCTGGTCACGGTGATCTCGCGGCATGCGCAGGCGGCGCGCGCCGCGGTCAAGCCCGAGCCGCTGGTCGGCCAGGTGTACCGGGCGGTCTCCAGCGCCGCGATCCCGGAGATCACCGTGCGCGCCGCCGGCGAGCGCGTGATCGTCGAAGGCCTGCTGCCCGACGCCGCCGCCGCGCAGGCGCTGCGCCAGGTGCTGGACCGCTTCCCGGCCGAGCGCATCGAGCACCAGTACGCCTCGGCCGCCGACATCGCCCAGAGCATCTCCGATGCGCTGGACACGCCCGGCCTGGTGGTGCGCTACCGCGACCACGGCGTGTTCGTCATCGGCGGCCGCGCGGCCTATCCCGACCGGGTGCGCGATGCCTCGACGCGCGTGGCCGCCGACCTGGCGCCGCTGGTGCGCGGCATCGAGGTGGCCGTCGCTCCCGCGCCGGTCCCCGACGCCGTGCCGGTGGGAGCCATGCTCGCCACCGACGGCCTGCAGTACGTGCAGACGCGCGATGGCGCCAAGCACCTCTCCCTGACCCCGGAGTCCATCGGCGAACTGAGCGATCCGCCGACGCCGCCGGCCCGTTGACCCCACCCGGACTTTCACCCGACCCCATCTTTTTCACGGAGCAACTTCGACCATGAACGAGCAACTCGAGCAAACCGTCTTCGGCGACCTGGCCAACCTGGAGAAGTCGCTGACCGAGGACACCACCGGTGACCGCGCGCGCGCAATGCTGTCCTACTTCGCCGACGTGGCCAAGAGCAGCGAAGGCCTGCTGCAGACCGCCGCCGCCGCCGAGCGCCAGCTGATCTCGCAGCTGATCGAGGCCTTCCACGCCGCGCAGCGCATCGTGCGCCACATCTGGGAGACGCTGCACAACGCGTCGCTCGCCGTCTGATCCGCGGAGGCCCTTCATGCACGACATCCACGCCAGCAACGGCGCCGCGCCGGGCGCGCAGTACCCCGAGGTCTACCGCAACCTCATGGCCATCGGCCTGCTCGGCGCGATCTATCGCGCCAGCGAGGACGCGGCCATCGTCCACCAGGCCGTCGAGATGACCCTCGAGGACCCGACCATGTACGTCATGCACCGCGCCATCGCGGTGGCGATGGGGGGCGACGCCTCCTATGCCAAGACTTCGCTGGGCCGCCGCATCGAGCAGCAGCCCGACGACGACAACTCCAAGGTGGCCCTGGGCGTCTCGATGATGCTCAGCGGCGACCCGGAGTGGAAGCACTGGTTGAACAACGTGCTGGCCACCAGCACCGACCAGCAGGCCCGCGAGGCCGCCAACGGCGTCCTCGCCTACCTGGCCGGTCTGCGGACCAGCCACTGATCCCCCCGGGGGCGCAGTCCCGGCTCCCCTTTTCGAGCAAGCCGCATCCCGCGGCGCAACCCAACGCGGACCTTCCGCATTCCCTCAGGAGCAGACGATGTCAATTCCCAGCACCAGCAGCAGCGGCAGCACCGGCGCGAGCATGGGCAACACCATGAACATGTTCCAGTCCGGCGCCGCCGGGCTGAGCGCGCAGGGCACCCAGGCCGCCGGCACCGACGGCTCGGCCATGATGGACCAGATCCAGCAGACGGCTGCGATGCAGATGCAGTTCCAGACGCAGATGGGGATCATCCAGATGGTCGTGAAGATGAATGAAGCGCTGGCCAAGCTCTTCAAGGCCATCGGCGAAGCGATCAAGGGTCTCGCGTAAGCAGCGCCACGTCCCACCCCCCTCTCATCCATCCGAATCCGTTCTCGATTCATTCCTCATTCCCACGGGAGATCTTCATGAGCGTCAATTCCCTGCAGCAATCCCAGGTCAACAGCTACAACATGCGGCTGGGCCTGGACAGCACCTCCTCCTCCGCCGTGTCCAGCCCGCTGGGCGCCGTGCCCCTGTCGCTGGACCCGACCCGGCTGGGCAACGTCCTGAGCTCGATCGGCGACGTGCTGAACGCCATCTCGCCGCTGCTGATGGCGGGTCTGCAACGCACGCCGATGCTGCCGAACCTGCCGGCCAATGCCTTCGGCGGCCATCCCTTCGCGCAGCAGCCCATGCCTGGCCTGCAGCAGCCCTTCCTGCCGCAGCTGGGCATGAACCCCGCGTTCGGCGCGGGCGTCAACCCGATGCTGGCCAACCCGATGCTGCAGAACCCGTTCGGCGCGGTGCAGCAGCTGCTGCAGATGCTGGGCGGCGGCGCGCTGCCTGGCGCGGCACTGCCCAATGGCGGCGTGGCCAACGGCGCGCCGCTGCCCAACGGCAACTTCCCGAACGCGCCGCAGACCAACGCCTTCGGCGCCGCGCCCAACGTGCCGACGCAGATCGCGCCGACCGGCGAGCTCAAGTTCGACGCCGCCGGCAACGTGCAGATGGACAAGGACCGCGCGACCCGCGAGATCGCCCGCAACTTCGACCAGCTCACCAGCGGCAAGGACAAGTTCATCACCAAGGATGACCTGAAGGCGATCGCCAACGGCGAGATGCAGCGCTTCCAGGTGTCGGCGAACTACACGCCGGAGCTGCGCGCCGCCGCCAAATACATGCTCGACCATCCGGACGACTTCAAGGCGCTGGAGACCGCCGACTCCAAGGCGCAGGGCTTCAAGGGCCACGCCGACGGCAAGATCGGCAAGGGCGACACCACCGCCGCGATGCAGACCGTCAGCTTCAGCGTCGGCGAGAAGGAAGCGCTGCAGACGCTGGCCAAGTACGGCAACAGCTTCTTCGCCTCGGGCGACAAGATGGTCAGCAAGCCCGAGCTGGAAGCCATCGTGAAGAGCGGCAAGATGCCCGACGGCACCGCCGCGCCGCAGGACATGAAGGACGCCGCCAAGCTGATCCTCAGCCAGCCCGAGCTGTTCACCAAGCTCGACAACGCGTTCCAGATCCGCCAGAAGCATCGCGGCGACCAGCGCGGCGACGGCCTGATCAGCGCCGACGACCTGCGCGACGTGCTCAAGGGTGCCGACGCCAACCCGGGCCCGAGCGGCCTGAAGGGCGAGATCTTCGGAAACGTGCGCGCCGATTCGCTCGCCGGCCTGCTGCTGCGCGGCCTGAATGACAACGTGCCGCAAGTGCCGCAGTCGTTCAAGGACAACGTCTCCACGACCTTCCAGAACATGCCGACCTCGGTCCGCCTGTACTGATCGGAACGCTCGCACAACCCGCTTGAAAGGACTCACACCATGAGCTTCTCGATCCCTCCGACCTCCTCGGTCTCGTCGTACGCGGCGCCTCAATCGCCGCTGGGCTCGGCCCTGTCCAGCACGATGGACATCGCCTCCACGCTGATGCAGTTCAGCACCGGCCTGCTGCAGAACCTGCTGCAGGCGCAGCAGAGCCAGTTCGGCGGCCTGCCCGGCGCGGGCGCCCCGGGTCTTGGCGCTCCGGGCCTGGGCGCTCCCGGCCTGGGCGCACCCGGCCTCGGCGGCCCGCAAGGCGCCGGCCAGGGCCTGCAGGGCATCCTGCAGA
>Ga0102591_1003232_pt1 | contig 15101 bp, 12 predicted proteins | sample AraplaCol_mCL_r2_2_FD_76860 | JGI IMG/M metagenome (GOLD analysis project Ga0102591, IMG submission 76860) | Arabidopsis root microbial communities from North Carolina, USA - plate scrape MF_Col_mCL_r2 (SPADES assembly) (version 2) | ecosystem: Host-associated > Plants > Roots > Endosphere... | reverse complement strand
GGCATCCTGTTCCTGGTATTTGTGCTCGTCGCTAACGCGATCTACAGTGCGAGGCAGTAAGTTCCTCCTCGTTCAACCAGCCACGGCGATGACCCGACCCAAGCCCGCCCTCGCGGGCTTTTTCAAGCCTAGTAGATTGCCTCTATGAAACTTCGTTTCCTTTCAACCACTGTGCTTCTTGGACTTTGCTCCGTAACTCATGCGGCATCCTTCGATTGTAGAAAGGCCGGCACCTTCGTCGAGAAAGAAATTTGCGCCGACGCAAAGCTGAGCAAACTTGATGATGCGCTTACGGCCAACTATCAAATGATGATGGCCTCTAACCTGGGCGACGATGGAGTGAGCCTTAGAAAAGAGCAACGCTCTTGGATCGCCAAGCGGAACAAGTGCGCGACCAACAGGTGTTTGACGGATCTGTACCGAGAGCGTGTAGATAGCGTTTGTGAGGCACCAGTAGTCACCGGCCTTCACCCTATTTGCACAGAGGCCAGCGAAGTCACTAGCGGGAAATGAGCGCTGCCTCGGCAACCGCACTCTCCACCACCAGTCCCGCAGTGGGGGGCTGAACGCAGCATTCATCCACCGGCGCTCTGCGTTGAACGCATTAATCTGAGTCGACCACGGCGATCGATGGCGGATGTGCGAACGCAGAAGATACTAGTCGGCAATAAAGCTGCCTTCCCACCCCTGGCAGACCGGTCATTGCGAGGCTGCGAAGCGCCCGCGCCGTCTCCTTTGGCATGCATCGGCCGGACCCGGAGGGGTGGACCGCAATTTATGTTAAATGCGGTGCGTAGGTCGGAACCACATTCTGATGTCCATCACGACGCGGCAAGGAGCGCAAAGCACCAAACTTCGATACGCCGGCTGAACAATTCCATCAAACCGTTGCATCGACCGGTTGAATCCGCAGTCGGCCAGAGACGCGGGAGTGCAGCACGCCGAGGACACGCATCCCGGAGCGGCCGCTAAGGCAACATATGAACGCAGGGCATCGGAAAGTGGTGACTTGTTTGTCATCGGCCAAAGCGGAAGCCGCATATATCCGCATAGGTCCATCAGAAGGGGCAAATGCATGGGGCGCCTGCTATCAGCTCGCTCGGCGTCTGTTGGAGCCCTCTACGCGCAAGGCAACTCTCGGCCGCTACACCACGCCCATCACAGGCTACCTGGGACAACCGCCGTACTGTCGCCAATGTTCGTCGATCTCGGTCGCTGCCTCGCTGGTGAACAAGTCGGTGCAGTTGATGATCGACACCTCGTCGAACTCCGAGATGAAGCGAATTACATTCTCGGCGATCGGGCTGCTGGGACTGAAAAACGCTCCGGCCCTGCCTGAAACGAAAGCCAAGTCGGTGCGCTTGCTCGCTTCGTCAACTAGGTGCTCGCTAACCCAGTCCGCCGTGGTAATTTCAAGGTGGCACCTGTCCTGGGATTGGACGAACTGGACAGAGGTCATCTCGGGGCGTAGATATTTCGGATATTTCTTTCGCAACTGCGGCAGGATTTCGACGAACTGCCGAACAGCTGGATTACCGACTAGCAGCGTATCCCTGCTCTCGGCGATCGACTGACCACCAATTTGGAGGAAGAACGCTGGGGTAAAGATGCTCGGGTGTTGACCAACCAGATGGCGCTGAGGGCCGACTAGCTGAACCCTCAGCCTCTCAAGATCGAAAAGATCTAGCGTCCAACCGTAGCTCTCTGCAACAGACTTGTGCGCGAAGTCCTTTTCCGAAGCCGTCAACGCTTTGGTGCAAACGAAGACAAACACATCAGGGTCATGGCCTTTTTCACGGATGCGCTTACAGTCACTCCCCAACTTGACTCGCCAATTAGAGCGAACCGTATAGGCAAAACCAATCTTTCGTCCTTCGGAGTCACTGCGGATGATGGCATCCCGGCCCTCATCACCAGTTCCACCTAGCGGATCGATCTCAGGATATCCAGCACCCGCTAAAAGGGCTGAGCACAAGCGCTCAAAGTCCCTGTAGTCGGAAATCCGTTCGAGGCAATAGATGATCGAGTCAGCAGACATGACGGCAATTTTTACGACAGCTTTCTTATGGGTGTCGACCTAGCTTGCTAGTGTAACCTCAGGGCCGAGGTTGGTAAGGACGTGCTCCGTCTGTATTACATTTGGGAGGCGCCGCCGCACATCATGTGCCGCGGTTTACGGATATGGCACCGGCCCGCAAGCGTGTTGGAACTTGCCGTGGCGCATTCCCAAGCAGGAAATTGTAAGGCGCTGCGACGACTTGCCGAGACGCGGAAAGAGGTCGAAGCTCGTTTAAGGCGGGCTGCATTGCACTAGTCGGCGGTGGCGTATCATTGAGCACCTCCTTCCTTCATGAGAATTCATGGACGAATTGATCTTCCGCAAAGTCAAAACGGCAGCCGATATCCGAAATCTCCCAAGATGGGTCGGCAGAGTGGATCCGCAGACGGTGAAGCTCAAACGTGTCATCTGGCCTTACCATTTGCCACACGAGATGCCGTGCTCGTTGACGAATTGCGGGACTCCGCATAAGGATGGCGTCCTGATCGAGCTAGAGGACGGCAGGATTTCGAACATCGGACATATCTGCGGCGCTGATGCAAACAAATTCGGTGACGATTTTGTGCGGGCTAAAACCGCAATGTCCGAGGAGAAAGTTCGAGCGATGATCCTCCTCGCGCTAGAGGATCGCCAGACCTTGAACTCCATTCGAAGCCGGGCGGCAGAGGTTCGAAAACAGCGTTGGACTTTGGGCAAATCGAGTGCGGAAGTTCGCAGCCGCGTTTCCGATGGTTTACGAGGAGTTGAACCGTCGCCGGGACGGAGTGGGCGGCCTCACTATCTATGAGGAGCGCGAACGATCAGAACGCCAGATTTCGGAAGCGATTGAACAGGGCCGGGCGCGATCGAGAGATGAGGCCCACTATCAAGAAGAAAGGGGCCGGATTCAAGGAATCGATGTCTTGGCTCTCCAGCAGCTTCGAGTAGATGCTCTCGTTCGTCGCGCTGATGCGCTTTGTGCTGCGGATCCGACTTCCATGAAATTTAGCGACCTGAACAGGATCTACAGTGATTTCAACAATTTTCCTGAAGAGTTAACGAACGTGTCGACGCTGATTTCGGCTGGCTCCCAGTTCTTCTCCCCGGATAACATTCACTTGCTGAGCTATCTCCCAACGATCCGCGCAAGTCGCGATCGGCTCTCGGAATTTAAGCTGAGTGAGCTGGACAAGCTGAAGCTTCCTCATGACGAGAGGGAAGCCCATGGTCTAGGTGACACTGCTATTCCGCGAAAACTGAACAAGAAACAGCGGGACCATTTCGCACGCGCGGCGAAGCAAGCCACAGGGCGGAAGAAGTAAGGCGGTAACACGAGACTCCTCGAAAGCACAACTACAACTCACCATGCCAAAGCTGGATCTGGTCGCCACCTATAGGATTGTCGTCTCCGCTTCCGCCCTATCGGGCCAGGCGATAATCAGAGCAAAGTTCAGAGGAGGCAAAGACGCGGACGTAGACCTCGACTTCAATCGCGGCAAGTGTATCGTAAGGGTGCACGGGTTCGGCTTTGATAACGAGGTGGTCTCATTGCTCAAGACCACGCCACCGCTAGTCAACGGAGGCGACTACCCTGGAGCGCTGGATACTCTCGTGGAAGACCTTCGAACCACAGCTGAGTCGGTCCTACACGTGTGGAAGTACATCATTGCGCGAGACGAAGCCATCCACGAAGGTGCGCTTGGGACCGAGTCGCTGATGTGGCGTGAGGCTGATGCTACAGAAGCGTGGCGGCGGATTCCTGGCGCCATACGTGGGGCTGCCGCGATAGGACAAATACCTTCACTGAGTGGTGTAACTGCTCAGCACCTGCAAGAAGCAGTTGACGATGGCATCGCGCCACTGGTCGGCATGGCATACCTACATCGGGCGAAGAGCGAACCTGACCCGAAATACCGCTGGGTCGATGCTACTGTGGCCGCAGAACTCTGTATCAAGGAGATCTTGATCTCGGCGAGGGGCGAAGCGGAAGTGTTGCTCAACAACCTGCCCTCGCCACCCCTTGGTAAATTGTACGGGGAAGTCCTCGAAGCGTACCTTGGAGAGAAGTCACCGTATTTGAATACTATTGCTCGGGGAGTCGAGATGCGCAACAAGCTTGTGCACCGGCCGCAGACAGTCGTAATCACAGCAAGCACTGCACAGGACTATGTGATCGCAGTAGAGAAAGCAATTTTTCATGCATGGGAGCTTCTACATCGTGGCAAAGCCTATTTGGCTCCAAACGACTTTCGGCGACCTGTTGTCGTGGACCTTTAGTTGTAAACCGCGGGAGGGTGCTTATACTGATCGCACAATTTGATACCGCCATGAGCGAGACGACACCCGGGAGGGTGTCTGCACTCGGCCCCAATGCCCGCCTAGAGCGGGATTTGTGCATTAAGCTTGCTCGTACGCCTGTTACTTGAACCAGTTCTCCTGGATATGCGCCGACACCCGTGGGTCGAGGATATTCCATGCCGCATTGTTGTTTGTCGCATCAATGACAAGGACCTTGTCGTTTTGATCAACAGCAGATTTGAGGTGGTCCACCGCTTGCGAAGCAGTAAGGTTTGAGTTCACGTACCACAGCGAATTATGGACTTTTGCCCAGTTTCCGAGCGACTTGATGGCTGTCGCTATCCGCTCGTAGTTTTGGCCCTCTGCCATCAAGTCATAGGACACGAAAAGGTTATTTGCCATTTGCTCCCTTGTGCTTGGTATAGGAAGCCCATTTTCCCATAGCGCGTCTGCAAGGCCCCTAGTCCATAGGTGGGGTGGACGATATACCCCGCGACTCCAACGACAACACATCCGCATCTACGGCCATTACGGCGGTATACCTTCATCATATCCGTATGGTGCGGGCGGACCAAGCCAGATCCTGACATGCTAACTTTCGGCCTAGCATGCTAATGACAATCAGGCTTCGAGTATGAGCCAGGATTCAATCGCCGCTTCGATGACTCGCTGTAACTCCACATACGTCGCCTGAAAAAACTCTCGATTCATCGACAAACGTACAACACCCAAGGCCTTGTGCGCCGCGCCCTCCGCGGCTAGCCCGTCAGTGACAGGCCACGCCCGAAGGACTTCGAACGGTAAGGGGGTCGCAGTGACCGAAGACAGCTCTCTCGCGCGGACTTCTGGATCGCGGTCGGTAAAACCAACCTTGTAGAGATTCTCGGCATGGGCGTGGCAGCGCATCACATAGACGAAGGCGCCGTGCCTTCCCTGCCCCGCCTCTGCCGAGTCTTCGATTGAACCCGGGAGAGCGGGCAAGATAATGTCAACAGGCTGCGGAAATGGGACATCTCCTTGCTTCTCCATGCGCCGGCGATAGACTTCTATACGCCGGCGCGCGGACGACAGCGACGCCTTGATATAAACGGTCTTGATTTCAGGTGGCGCTGGTTTGTCCTTGTGCCTCAGATGTGCCCGGACCCAGGTCCTCCCCTTGACCACCAAACCAGCCGCATCCCTTCCCTGCTGATTTGGGTCTCTGAAGCTGCGCCAGAAGCCGTCGACCGGGATCTGAAACTGAGGTGGACGAAACGCTCGCCCCGGCACCGGCTCGCCATCTGGCCGAACCACTCGGATGGCGAATATCGTCCGGTACCTGGGCCGATACTGCTCGCTGGCAGGCTCAAGCTCACGCCGCCTGGCCGATGGCATCTTGGACAAGGCTGTCTCCCGGCGCTCTTCAACCACGAGGGTAAGCCGCGTGTCGAGATATGTTGGAAGCAGCGTCAACGTCTTCGCAACTTCCCAGACTGTCGCGTAACCATCCAGTTTTCCGACAAGCTTTTGGAAAGCCGGATCATGCTCTTCTACAACACCCTCCACGGCCGCATGAACATCGATCTCGACGGCGTATCTATCGCCCATGTCCCGCAAAAGGCAGCGACCGGCAACCGTTCGATGTTTCAGATCGAAGCGCACCACAGCCAGCGTGGGAAGAAGGTCAAAGTTCTCGAGCCGGACAACCCGCTCCTCGCCGTACGCCTGACGTCGACGAGCGGCGGACCTAGCCATCGCCTCCTTGCCAAGCGCAAGAGTATCGGTTCTCCCAACCCTCTGCTCGAGTTCCTCGACAATACCGGATTCCGGCTTCTCAACAAGACTTAGCAGCATGGTCAGTTCATCGCCTTTGCGCACCATGCTCGCTGAACGAAAGCCGTACGCGGCATCTTCGCCCGTGTAGAGGAGAAGATCGCCTGCTACATCGCTCGTGTTGACGTTGTAGATGATTCGCTCTGCAAGCGTGTAGCCCAAACCGAGGTCCGCTGCGGGGCTATCCGGGCCAGTCGCGAAATCAAGAAAATCCGCAAAGCTAACTATGTAGTCCCTCTCGGGGAATAGCCGAAACGGCTGCCCGAGACGGGCACGCTCAAAGAACTCCCCAATGAGCCGATAATTTGAGGGCTGCCCGTGCGGCCCCATCACCATCTCCCGATTCTGGTAGTCCCGCTGAAACTCTCGGAGTGTCTCGTCAGCCAAGAGTCCTGCCCCGGAGACCTGCTGCGCCTTGTAGACCGCAAGATCCGCTTCGTATGCGTTCTTGATTCGCTGGGCGATCATCAGCGGAATGCCTAGTCCTCCAAAACGACCAACAGGCGATGCGACTCCAGGCCTTCCCATGGAAGACCGTACAGTTCCTAGGGGGAGGCCAGCCTTTTTGTCGTTCTTGTCAGTCATAGACGTCTGAATCTCGCTACAAGTAAAAACGGCTCAATGGGCCTACACCCCCCGCCCGCTCGCGCCAGCGACGACCTTGGGCGAGGCGTCTACCGAGATCCGGGCACATCTTCTTTCACACATGGGCACTCAAGCGGATCACCGGCGCTGCTCAGGCTTATCCATAGCCCATTCCCCTCGCGATGACTTCGCGTGCGTTGCATCTAACGCAACGAAGCAGCGCCTTTCAGATCATTTCTTGAACTTACCACACTGGGAATGGCCGCCTTTCCCCTCTCGCGCAAAAAACGTTCGGCGAACAGACATCTAGCCCGGGCTAATGCTCCCGCTGACACATCATACGAATCGCTGGTAGGGGCCAGGAGGGGCATTAGGGCGTCGCGCGCCCTACCCCTGCATGCCGGCCGTGACCCGTACAACTTGGATGCTTTGCGGCCGCGCTACAACACTGTAGAGCTGGACAGGTGTATCCGTCGGCCAATAAGATGCCGAAAACGAAAATAAAGGCAGAAATACCAATGGGGCAATCGACAACGGCTGAAGCACGGGTTGCCGTGCTAGTAGACTGCGACAACACGACACCGGAGATACTGGAGCACGCCCTCCGGATTGTCGCTCAGTTTGGGCGCGTGGTGCTGCGTAGAGGCTACGGCAACCATTCCACCCTAGCCCATAGATGGCAGGAAGCGCTGGTTCGCCTCGCTTTCACGCCATGTTTGCAGTATCAATATGCGTCCGGCAAGAACACATCCGATATTGCTTTGGCCCTGGATGCCATGGAGGCCATGTTTGACTCCCGGGCCGATACATTCTGCCTAGTCACCAGCGATTCCGATTTTGCCTACCTTTGTCGCAAGCTGCGCGAACGTGGCGCCACGGTGCATATTGTCGGTGAGACTAAAACGCCAGAGGCGCTGCGCAACGCCAGCGATCAGTTCTTTGAGTGGCAATCGGCAGAGCCTGCCCCGGTGCCGGCGGACCCGGCAAAGCAGAAAACTGTGGCCACTCCCCCGAGCCCACCATCAAAGCGACGCCCCAAAGCTGTAGTCAAGGCCGTCGAACTACTCGCCGGCGACACGCCAGATGGCTGGGTAGGCTTGGGCGCGCTGGGTCAGTATCTGAAACGCACAGACCCAGGCTTCTCGCCTAAAGCTTTCGGCCATGCCGCACTATCCGATATGGTTCGCACTTACTCAGATTTGGTTATGGACCAACAGAGCGGCACTGGCTTCTGGGTGAGCCTAAAACCCAAGTCAGAGAGCGATCACCGGTAAGCCATACCTGGGTGTCGGATACGAATGCGTCCAACGGGAGTGACCAGTGCCTGCACGATCCGAAGGCGTAGCGTAAGGTCTCCACCAAAGCTATCGGCTCCTCCGTCCTTGGGGTATGCCGTTCGTGCCAAAAATGGCACCCTAATCCACCTTAAATTCGTGCGTCGCCGGCCGACCAGTGTTGCGACGCCTAACACAGGCATTCCTTCGTGGCAATCACAGAACAGCAAGAAGCGCTCAAAAAGGCGATCGAGGAATTGTTGGACAATAGTGCGCTCGACACGGTAGTCGGATGCGCCGTTCCAATTACCGACCAGACGCATCCCCGCACTGCGCTTCTTCACGTCAAATTCAACGAGGACAAACCGCAAGTCAATGCACTCGCTCGCTTTCTGTGGAATCAGTCCGTCAACTACGCACTATCCCGGCGCAGGCGGCTAGCATTCAGAAAGGCGCTCGAGAACGCAGATCCTGCCGACATGTCTTCCATCCCGGATCTTTTGCGAACCGTCCGCGATGTGTTTATCGAGTTTCGTAAGGCAAACCCCTCGCGAGCAAGTGAAGTGGGCGAGGTACTAGCATACTGTGTCACGCTGCATCATCTCAAGGCCGCGCAAATGGCTGCCAAGATGTCCCTCAAGACGTCCCCGAACATGCCCGTGCATGGGCTTGATGGTATCCACGCGATCTTCGAAACCGGCGCGCTGACCATTTACTTCCTCGAATCGAAGCTTGCCGGCGACGCCAATGACGGGGCCCGTGACTACGCGGACTCGGTGGCTGGCTTCCTAAAAAACGAAAAACAGTATCTTCGCGAGTACGAACTGGTGGGCGATCTAGGGAACCTCGACGCTCTACAGGGAGAAGCGCGCGATTTGGCGCTCCAGCATTTTGACGTCGTGGGCAAGCCAGACATCCCTCGTCGCGAGCGCTCTGTTGGCGTCATCTGCTACTCCGAGAAAAAGCACTTTGCCAACATCATTCCGGTTGCCGACGGCCCAGTGGACGTGCACGAGAAGCACTTCACGACAAACTTCGCCCAGGAACATTCCTCTCTCCAACAAGCAGTGTCCAAACACTTGAAGGAGCGCGGCGCCGATCCGAACAAGTGCCTCGTATTCTTTGTCGCCGTACCCGATGTCATTGTACTTCGCGAGAATTTCTACGCGGCCATGGGCATAAGTGACGTCCAACCAATGCCCGATAAGCCGAAAAGGAAGGTCACAACGAAACCAAAGACGAGGTCTTCCACGTCAACGAAGCAAACATCGAAGGCAAAGAACCCCGTGAAATCGAAGACAAAGCCGGGAGGGAACTCGCGATGAGCAGTTTTGCGACCGAATTGGCGCAGCGGCTAACAAGCCATCACAGCTACTGGGAGAACTTCCTCGCCCTGCAGAGTGCGGGAGCTGCCTCTACCCTACCCGATCAACTTGAACGAACCCACGCGACCCTTGCTGGCGACGAGGTTGTCAAACTGTTGTACTGCGCGTCCGTCTTCGCACAAACGGACCAAGAGAAGTACAAAGGGATGGCTCAGGCCATTGCATTGAACTCGCTCTTCTTCGATACCGAGCACGATGTACGAGAACGCTGTATTCGCGTACTCACCGAACTCGGGAACTTCCCCGGACTGAGTTACGCTGAGACTCACTACGAGATTCAGACCGGGTCTCTTCTCGGACTCTTACAACGACGCGTTTCACAGGAACTGAATACAGTCGATGTAGGTGACGAGCGTCTTGCCCTAACAGATTTCCAGAAGGACGTGTGGGACGCCTTGCCCAACTCAAGTGCCCTCGCCATTTCCGCCCCAACCTCTGCTGGAAAGTCGTTCCTGGTCATTGAGCATCTTTGCCGCCTCACGACCGACTTGCCTAAGTTCGCGGCCGTCTACGTTGCACCGACACGCGCCCTGTTATCAGAAGTCCACCAATCGGTGACCTTGCGGCTGAGCGGCGTGGAAGGCGTGAGAATCTCCTCTGTTCCATCGCTTGACCCAGACAGCAACCCCAAGCAGGTATTCATCGTGACGCAGGAGCGCCTGCAGGTGCTCTTGTCCATCACTGACATGGTCTTTGACTTGGTCGTAGTTGACGAGGCGCAGAACCTGTCCGATGGAACACGCGGGATGATCCTGCAAGAATGCCTTGAGCAACTGGTACAGCGCAACAAAAGTACGCGCGTCATCATGTTGGCTCCAGGTGCCGAAGGCTTCTCTGACGCTGCCAGTGTGATTGGCATACCCGAGCTCAAGCCGGCCTCGACAACCGTTTCCCCCGTACTTCAGAACCGAATCTTGGTAAGCAAGGTGGCCGGCAAGGATCAATTGCTTCTCCGACTGCTGACCCCCAACGGTGCCCAACAAGTTGGCATCCTCCCAAGTAAGCGTGGATTCGACATACCCGCCACTCGCCTCGCATCCGTCGCCCTCGAACTGGGGTCAAAGGGTGGCTCCTTGGTGTATGCAACCGGGCCGAGCGGTGCCGAAGACGTAGCGGACCAGCTTAGCCAAGAGCCCAAGATCCAAGAGGATCCTCGCCTTGAAGAGCTTGCAACCTTCATCGAGGAGCATATACATCCCGAGTACAAGCTCGCCTCAATGGTTCGTCGCGGCGTCGCCTTCCACTATGGAAAAATGCCGACGCTTCTGCGCGAGTCCCTTGAGCGTGCATTCAAATCCGGCGCCATACAGTTCCTAGCTTGCACAACGACCCTCTTTCAGGGAGTGAATCTTCCGGCAAGAAATGTTTTTATCGACACCCCTACCCGAGGATCCGGGACGATTCTGGATCCGGCGTTGTTGTGGAACTTCGCGGGTCGCGCAGGTCGCATGAAGAAAGACGTCGTTGGGAACGTTTTTCTCGTCGACTACGACGAATGGCCTGAGCAACCGATGAACGAATTCGTCCGGTTCCAGATCAGGCCGGCACTCCAAAGCGCCCTTCTCAACTCCTACGACAAAGTCGTAGCTGCACTAGAAGGAAACATGCCGCGCCTCAGCCCACGCGATGACACACCGGCTCGTGTGCGCGCCTCCGCTGGTCTACTCATCGCGCGGGCGGCAAAGGGAGATGTCCAAGCGTTCGCGACACGAATACTGCCAGACTTTCCCGACCAACGAAGAATGGCCCTCGCTGCTGCAGCGGAGGCAGCAGCAAAGAAGCTGGAGTTGCCTGCTTCAATTCTGGCTTCCAACTGGATGATCGATCCGTTTGGACAGAAGCGTCTCTATGATCGCATCGTCGAGAAGATTCGGGACGACGAGATTAATGAACTGATCCCTCTGAACCCTCATGACAAAGGGGCTTCCTCCCTATACGGTGGAATATTTAGTCGGATTCTGAAGGCAATCTATGGCCAGAATGGGAACTTCGGCGGCTATGTAGCCGGCCTGGCGATCCCTTGGATGAAAGGGGTTCCCTATCCGGTAATTCTCGCAAAGGCCATTAGAAAGGCGAAGGAGCGGGCCCAAAAGCAAGCTGAGGAAAAGGCGACGAAGAAGCTTGAGAACCCCAAGCTTAGAATCCGTGCGCCCAAACCTGTGAACACAAACAAGGTAATCCGAGAGATCTTCGACATCATCGAGGATGTCGTGCGATTTCAGTTTGTTCAGCTTGGCAAGGCGTACATCGATCTTCTAGCTTTAGCGCTTCGAAATGAAGGCAGGGCCGACTTGGTTCCAACAATCTTTGACTTTTCGCTCGCGCTGGAGATTGGAATCGCCACGGCATCCGGAAGATCCTTTATCCAGCTTGGTCTTTCACGCATCGCGGCGTCGGCATTGGAGCAGTTGTACCCCAACAGCAACCTATCGACCGCCCAAGCTCGAGACTGGCTGCGAGGGTTGGACGTCGAGGCCACCAAGCTGAGCCCTGTGATCGTTGAGGAGATCCGACTCTTGCGGCTACTCGAACCCCTAGGAGAGAACGGGTAAGTACGCCGCTAGAGCACCTAACTTCCACTTAGTTTGCTCATTCCCCGCCGACTAGAAGAATTGGAGATCGAGTGTTTCGCGACATTCCAAGCAACATCAAGCTGTGGCAGCACCAACGTAGCGCGCTGAATTTCCTCATCAAACACTTGCGTAGCAACAATGATCCATGTCTCATCCGCATGCCGACGGGGACCGGTAAGACGGGGGTCATTGCATGTGCGTCGCTTATCAGCGCTGACGGACGCACTCTTGTCCTAACGCCATGGTCCAACCTTCGGGATCAACTGATTGACGCGCTGAAGAGCGACTTCTGGAGGAGTATTGGCGCAAAACCACCCGCCGGGGTAGTCGCAGACATGCTGCCTTCTACAGCCGAGAACGTGTGCAAGAACACGGCTGTCAAGGTAATCGTCTGCACTTTCAGCACGTTGACTGAATTGCGTCGGACCAAGCGAGCCGTGTACGACCAGGTGGCTGCATTCATTGGCACCGTGATCGTCGACGAATGCCACTACGAACCAGCGATCGAGTGGGGAAAGGCCGTCAAGGGACTCCAAAAGCCAACGGTACTGCTCACCGCGACGCCCTACCGGAACGATCTCAAGCTCTTCAGGATTTCTGACGCCAAGGCAGCCGTGCATCAGTTCACACACCAGGCAGCAGAGACCGAAGGCATCGTCCGCGGCTTGCGCTCACAAACGCTGAATGTACGGGCCGATACCGAGTCATCGATTAGGGAATTGACCCAGGAGTTCATCTCTATCTGGAAGGCGGAGACCGCGGGGAACCAACTCATTAGCCGATCGCCCCGGGCGATCATCTGCTGCGCCAGTGCCACGGACATTCGCCAGGTTGTATCTCTTCTTCATGCTGCCGGGCTGGACGCAATTGGCATACACGACACCTTTGAAGGTACAAAGGCCAATGGCCTGATGAAGGATGTACCAGCAACGAACATATCCGCTTCAGTTTGGGTGCACCAAAACAAGTTGACGGAGGGACTCGACGACCATCGGTTCTGCTGCCTCGCGTTCTTTTGCCCTGTCAATAATGACCGCAAGCTGGTACAGCAGATTGGCAGGATCTTGCGTACAAACCAGTCCGACAGAAAGAATGCTCGGGCGCTGCTGCTCTCCCCGCAAGTATACAAACTCCATGATCGGTGGAATGCATACCGTGAATTTGAGAAGGACGTCAATCTTCTGTCTCCTGAGCGCTACCGCCTCTTCGTCGAACATATGCTGCGGGAGCAGCCTGCCATCGAGTACTTCAACGGACGATTTCGGAAACGTTTTCAGACAAACATCCTATCGTCGGATCCGCAAGTATTAATTGCACCGAGCGTGCTTGTACGCAAGGTTCAGCAGAGTTTCTCCATGCGAGAGTACATTGAGGATTGCACAGACACCCTGAACCTCACCGATGCGATCATCCTGGGTAACCCTAACCAACCGTGCCAGCAATCGGGCGATTCCGCGTTGTGGGTCTATGCGTCGATGGGTAACTCGAGGTTACTGCTAGACACCTCCCTGTACGAGATACGGCTCGAGGCTCACTGTGCCGTTCTCGCAGGAGGCTATCTGCTCGTATCCGATACTACGGGGACGTATCCAGAAAATTTGCTAGACACCTCTACAGCCTCGCTCAGCGCAACTGAATTGTCACGACTGTTTGATGCAACATACCGTCTCACCAACGTGTCCGTCAGCAGCGCAATCCCGTTCGATACAGTTTTGAGAGCGTCCGAGCATCGCGCACATGACCTGGCCAGCATACCTACGTCGCTAACCGATCGGATTCAGATCTGTCGATCAGCGCGAGGCGCGTCAACAGGCCATCGACGATATCTCGGATTGCACCGCGGCCGCGTGCGTGAAGAACTATCCGAACAGGTACGTCAGGAATTTTCGGCATCTGTATTCAAAAGCTGGGCCGAGTCGATTGCAGCCACCCTCGCAGCAACCAGTGGCAACCACCCGGTCCTGCAGCGTTACATGCAGACCGTCAACCCACCAGCCGCTCCAACTCCGGTCTCGGTCTCTATCGATTTGTCGGATACGGAAACGCAGGTCACGACCTCCCGTGGTGAAGTGCTACATATCTCGTCCGCATCGGAATCGGTGTTGTCAAATGGGGCAAAGGGCCCGGCAACGGCGGCAACGTTTGAGTGCTCTTTCACATTCCTGATCGAGAACGATCCGAAGCGCCCACTCATTCTGAAGCTAACCCTGGAGTACCAGCAGAGCAAGCAGCGCTTCTGGTTCAAGACAAGCGGTGCAACGGACGTGAGCGTTCAGAATCCGAGCGATTCGCGTAGCACTAATCGAAGCTTTGCCGAGTATTTAAACCACAATCAGGATCTGGTTCTGATCGGCTTACAGGACGGCGAGCTCGTCTATCAAGGACGAAATTTCTACGCAATCGACTACAGACACGCCGAGCAGACGCTGCTGCAACACATCACGAGTACTACCTTCGGACCGTGCCAAAACGAGAAAGGCACAAAGACTGAGCTCTCCAGTGCGAAGCGTCATAAAGCTACACGCTTCATTCGTGGTTCGCTGTTCCAAGTTATCGCCGAGGAAGAATTGCCATTGGGCTTTTCGCCAGAAATTGTCATTTGTGATGATCTCGGTTCGGAATGTGCAGACTTTGTCCTGGCCAATTTCGCCAACAAGAACATGGCGTTGGTGCATGCGAAAGCTGGAGCCGGTGCAGGTATCTCTGCTTCCGCATTCCACGACCTCGTTGCTCAAGCCATGAAGAACTTGGCGTACCTGACCCGCAATGCAGAGGCACCTGAAGGCGTCGCATCCTGGAAGGCGAACTCGCTATGGAACAACACTGGCATAAGGCGGCTTTACAAACTTCCAGCAGGCTATCCCACGGCCTCGAAGCTTTGGAAAAAGCTGCGTACCGAAATCATCGATACCGCCAACGCTCAACTTCATGTCGTGCTTGTAACGACCGGGTGCTGTGACCTATCTGCATTGCAAGATGCTGTGCGCGACCCTGCGAAGAGGACTCCAGAGACCGCTCAACTCTTCCACCTACTTGATGGACTGGTTGGCTATGCCCGCCAACTTGGCGTCCGCGTCACAGTGATTGATGTTCCGTTTGTAAAATCACCCAAAATTGCGGGGCCAAGCAATAAGAC
>Ga0102591_1003230_pt1 | contig 15105 bp, 13 predicted proteins | sample AraplaCol_mCL_r2_2_FD_76860 | JGI IMG/M metagenome (GOLD analysis project Ga0102591, IMG submission 76860) | Arabidopsis root microbial communities from North Carolina, USA - plate scrape MF_Col_mCL_r2 (SPADES assembly) (version 2) | ecosystem: Host-associated > Plants > Roots > Endosphere... | reverse complement strand
AGGAGTTCATCCGATCGGCGATGCGCCTAGTGTCGAGCATCGGTTCTTCAAGAGCAAACAGGGCCTCCTGGACGATCATAGCGGTAAGATCCGAAAGTGGCGTTTCAGTTCTTCGAGCTGCTGGGGCGAATTCCGTTGGTTTGTCCGCTTTTGTTTCCATCCAGCAGTGACGACCAATTTTATCTGCTCGTCGGTCAGAGAGTATGATGATGTCACCGCGAAACGAGTGCTCAATCATAGCCTTTCGGATGGCGACTTTACCAAATTCGGCATTTCCAAGAATTCCGTAAAAGCAGGTTGAGTGCCGATCCGGGTCCCGATCCTTTTCCACTCTTCTTATTTCGTTGTGCTTGGCCATGATCTCTCTGAGCTTCCGACTGGTCAGAATCGAGCTCAATTCGATTGCAGCAACGACAGAATCGATCATGACGTATTTATGGACATCAATCCCCCCAAGATAAGGGTAACGGGTATCAACAATCAGCGCGTCGAAGTGTGATGATGGCTTGCCGTCCCGTCCGACGATGAAGCCGGGAGTGACAGCCAAACCAACCGGAAGCTTGTCGGCCAAAAATGCTCGGATCTGCGTCTCGAAGAACGCTCCAACAATTTCGCTCTTTTTGGTCACCCTGACCGCATCGAGCCCAGCCAAGATCGTCGTTTGCTGTGCACTGATTAAGTCAATAATAGCTGTTCGTGATCGGTCCTGGCCGCTGCTACTCATTTTTAAAGCCCGCCTCTGTTAGACGGGTGGCCTTAAGCTTTCGAAGTCAATATTTAGTTAGTTTGAAACCTGCCAGTGCGGCCCGTTCTCATCGCATTGTTTGTGGGAGCGTCTTCCAAAGTTCCACACACCAAACGGGCGCCCGGGTTCGCTAAGGGCATGGTCCGCACTCGAATCGGCAGGACAATCCGCGGAAGCCATGGCACACCCTCCCTGTAGATTACCAAAATGCTGCCGTTGGAAAGACAATTCGGAAATAATCTGCTGTATAAACAACAGACCACTTTTTTGGATTGGTGGGATAAGCGTCTGTTTTTGTGGCATTAAAGGCATCGCGGTTCCGATCGAACCGCGATCCCGTTAACGTTTCGTTAACCCTAAATAGCTTGCCAGCCTGTTAGAATCGATGCTTATTGCTAGCAGCGGAGTGATTAGGAATTTCCGCTTAGAACCGCTATTTCAGGAAATCAGGTCCGGGGATGCCCAAAATCGCTGCAAAATTACCGCCAAAAGATGAAGACCTGATGGGCTTGATTGAGCGCCATTCTCGTTCCTTGTCGGCGCAACTGCAAGAGCATCAGCTCGCGACCTTTCCCCCCACGGCGGAGAAAGGCATTCGCACGTTTCAGCCGGCGGAAGCAGCAAAACTTGTGGGCGTGAAAGAAGTATATCTTCGTCAGCTCGCAAACGAGCTCGAGGGGCTTGAGGTCAGCACAAGTCCGACCGGCCGCCGGTCATATTCCGTCGAGGACATGCACAAGATCCGGAAGCATCTCGACCAGGTGGGTCGCGGAAATCGCCGCTATCTCCCCCATCGTCGTGAGAACGAAGCGCTCCAGATCATCTCCGTGATGAATTTTAAAGGCGGGTCCGGCAAGACGACGACCGCTGCTCATCTCGCCCAGTATCTCGCTCTCCGGGGCTACCGCGTCTTGGCCATCGATCTCGACCCCCAGGCGAGCTTGTCCACGCTCTTTGGTAACCAACCAGAGACCGATGTTGGTGCAAACGAGACGCTATACGGCGCCATACGGTACGACGAGGCCCGGCCGATGGCCGAGATCGTGCGCGCCACATATATTCCGGACCTTCATTTGATTCCCGGGAACCTCGAACTGATGGAGTTCGAGCACGACACGCCGCGGGCGCTGATGAAGCGCAAGATCGGCGATACGATGTTCTTCCATCGCATCAGCGAGGTGCTCGATCAGGTTGCTCCCAATTACGATGTCGTGGTGATCGATTGCCCGCCTCAGCTTGGCTACCTCACCCTGTCTGCGTTGACCGCCGCAACGTCTGTTTTGATCACTGTGCACCCCCAGATGCTCGACGTGATGTCGATGAACCAGTTCCTGTCGATGACGTCGGATCTGCTGCGGGAGATCTCGTCTCATGGCGCCCGCTTCGACTACAACTGGATGCGCTATCTCGTGACGCGTTTCGAGCCCAGTGACGGGCCACAGAACCAGATGGTGGGCTACCTAAGGGCTATTTTCGGGGAAAATGTCCTGAATTTCCCGATGCTGAAAACGACAGCTGTTTCGGACGCGGGGTTGACCAACCAGACACTTTTCGAAGTGGAGAGAGGTCAATTTACTCGCGCTACCTACGACCGCGCCTTGGAGGCGATGAACAACGTCAACGACGAGATCGAATCGCTAATCAAGAAGGCATGGGGAAGGAAGCCATGAGCAGGAAGGATATACTTCGAGCGCCGAGGGCAACAAGCGCTGTTACGGCGCCGGTCGAACGACCCGTCAAAGGCCGGAGTATTCTTCCACTCCTTGGCACCGCTCCAGCCGAACCAGCGCCGGCGTCGTCGCGGCTCACTGCCCAGGTCGGCGGTGCCTTCGCAGAGGGCAAGGCTCGTTTCGAACGCGCCGAGGAAATCGAAAAACGGCTTGCTGAAGGGCAGACGGTCATCGAGCTCGATACCAATAGCATTGATCCGTCCTTCGCTCAGGATCGCATGCCGGGCGATATCTCTGGGCTCGTTGACGCGATCCGCGAGCAAGGCCAACAGATTCCGATTCTCGTTCGCCCTCACCCGGAGACGCCGGGGCGGTATCAGGTTGCTTTCGGCCATCGGCGTTTGCGCGCAGTCACGGAACTGAACCGTCCCGTCAAGGCGATAGTCAGGGACCTTACCGACGAGCAACTCGTCATTGCTCAGGGCCAGGAAAACAATGAACGCCAAGACCTCACGTTCATCGAAAAAGCGCGCTTCGCCTCTCGGCTGAACGAGCAGTTTTCGAGAGATGTGGTGATGGCCGCTTTGTCCATTTACAAAAGCGACCTGTCAAACATGCTGTCGGTCGTGACGCGCATACCCGCGGAAGTTGTCGACGCGATCGGCTCGGCCCCCGGGGTCGGTTTGAAGAGCTGGGTAGGCCTCTCCGATCTACTGAAGCGTGACAGCGACCTTGAACAAGCGTCTGTCTTCTTGCGATCGGCGGAGGCGAAAGCCCTGCCCTCCCCCGAGCGGTTTAAAGTGCTTGTCGCGCGCCTCAAGCCTGAGCCGATAAAGCGTGGACTTCCAGAGCTTTTGACGACGCCCACGGGCGTGCGTCTGGCGCAGGTGACGAAGAGCAAAACCAAATTAGACCTCTCGATCGATCGACGCGAGATGCCTGATTTCGCGGCTTTCGTCCTCGAACGATTGCCAGCGCTTTTCGAGGAGCATCGCTCTAAGGGTGGCGCTCTAGAGCAAACTGATAACGGAGATTAAGCGGAAAAAGAAAAAGGCCCCCAAAACGTCGCCGTCGTGGAAACCTCTTTCAGATCTAAGCAACCTGAGAATCGCACTTCCACGAATATTCGTCAAGAGTCTTTGGCACCGATTTGGTGAGCCGATTTCTTTTGCCTTTTGAAAGGTGAAAGACAATGCAGACTGGAAGTGTGACGACCCCCTTTGGGCGGCGGCCGATGACGCTTGCTCTCGTGAGGCGTCAAGTCGCTGTGGCCGAAATCAGGGCCGGCAAATCGGTCGACAAGTGGAAGGTCTTCCGGGACGCTTCCGAAGCCCGGGAGGAGCTTGGCCTGCAGTCCAACAGCCTCGCTGTTCTCGACGCACTGCTGAGTTTCTACCCAGAAAACGAATTGCGCCAGGACGCACAATTGGTCGTGTTTCCTTCAAACGCACAATTGGTCCTTCGTGCTCACGGCATGGCCGGGGCGACACTCCGTCGCCACCTTGCATTGCTCGTGGATTGCGGATTGATCGTCCGGAAGGACAGCGCCAACGGCAAACGTTATGCTCGGAAGAATGGCGCTGGGGAGATCGAAAACGCATTCGGCTTCGACCTATCGCCAATCCTTGCTCGATCAGAAGAATTGGCCCTCGTCGCGCAGAAAGTGGTTGCCGCGCGTTCGGCGTTCAGGAAAGCCAAGGAGAATCTGACCATTTGCCGTCGAGACGTCCGAAAGCTTATTTCGGCAGCAATGGAAGAGGGCGCCGATGGCAACTGGTCTGCGATTGAAGGAATGTATATAGATCTTGTTGGCCGCATTCCGCGCTCTCCAACCATGGCGGATTTAACAGATATGCTGGATGAGATGGAGCTCCTTCGCGAGGAGATCCTTAATCAATTGGATAATCAGCCAAATTCAAATTTTAATGGCACCAATGCTGATCACAGTGAGCAGCACATACAGAATTCAAACACTGAATCCTTCAATGAATCTGAACCTAGCTCTCGAAAAGAGCAGGGTGCAAAGCCGAGCAAGTCCGGTGGGACTAATATCGAGCCGCTGAAAGCGTTCCCACTTGGTATCGTGCTGAAGGCCTGCCAGCAAATGGCCGACTACGGGCCGAGCGGGAAAGTGGGAGGCTGGCGTGACCTTATGTCGGCCGCGGTGGTGGTCAGGTCAATGCTGGGGATCAGCCCCTCGGCCTATCAAGACGCTTGTGAGGTTATGGGGCCGGAAAACGCAGCGGTTGCCGTCGGTTGTATTCTTGAGCGGGCCAGTTTGATCAATTCGCCAGGCGGATATCTTCGCGACCTAACGCGGCGAGCGGAGCGGGGCGAATTTTCTCTTGGGCCCGTTATCATGGCGTTAATCCGCAACAATGGCGGGGTGGCGCTGCACGCGGTGTAATTCGCGTTAGTTGCGACTAACTGGCATAAGCACCTGAAAAGCATGGAATTATTATCCTTGGGTCTTGGCGATGTACGGCTGAATCAGTTAGTGCCACCTGCATGTCTTTACAGGGCGAGAATTGCCCTGGGTCGCGCGGGCTGAGCAATTCCGAGCCGACGTTCGCGGACAAAGCTCGGCAAACGGGCGTCTTTTGGGACGGGGGTCGCTTCCGGAGCTTGCGGGGAGACCTGTTAGTTGCGACTAACCACGTCAAGATACTGAAAATCCGAGGATTTTCGACTTGGCTTCGGAATGTCGGGAAGATTCCAGCCGGATGATGACGCCGAATCCCGCTTTGGGCGGCGCCGATCCTGGTATCGGCCCGTGGGCTCAGCTTGACTCAGGGCCGATGATCGGCAGCGTCGTCAAAGACGCTGGTGGTTTTAGCCTCATCGATTGATGCTATGTCGGTGCTTGTGTCCGCGTCATGGTGGGGTCCGGGAGCCGATTTAAAACTTTGGCTAACGGATCAATCTTTGCGTCGTGCTTTTCGATCCGCCGATCGGTGGGCAAGGAGTTCGCTATAGCGGTGACGGAGATCCTGGATCTCGATCTCCCCCTCGATCCAAAGCTCCACCAACGTCATATACTCCACGTCGTCGTCAATTGGCATGCCGCGCTCCCGAGCGCGAGCTACTGTGCGCTCCGCAATTGACCTTCGTGAATGCATGAAAATCCTCTCCTCCACCCCGAGCCATTGATCAGTCATGGCTGATTAGCAAGCTGTTGGTTCGGTCGCCACTTGCAAACCGACATATCCACGTTTCGGTTGGCAACACGTCCCCTATCCATGGCGCCAGCAGTATTGCCGGCATCGAGCGGGACCGACTGCAGCAGGTTCTCGTCACCGAACATGCACCTGGCTCGGAGGTCAGGTGGCACCGGGACAATTGGTGTCTGGCAGGATGGGTATCTCGATGGCGTGCCATGTACACTAAGGCGCCGTGCGCGCGACAAATGGCAGCGTGCCGCCGTTATCGCCGAACCTGGTTCCTCGGATCTATTGTCAGGTCCTGCGTGCCGCCATTCGGCGGGTAGAGCAGATTCGTTAGTCGTTCATTCCGGGATTTGCTGATGGCAATTATCCGCGCAATTGTCGGCCGCCGCTGATGGCGCTTCCGCGGGGAAGCCTGGTGGCGCAGCGAGTACCTGATCAACGGTGGCGCGCACCGAAATATGTAGCGAGGCCGTCGCGCTGGCCGGTTTAGTTTTCTTCGACCAGCTTGTGTTTTTTCCAGGTTTTCGGGTTCCATTCCACCAGCATATGGTGGACTGCGGCTGGGCCGCCCGTTTCAAGGTGCAGCGCGCGCATTTCGGCTGATCCATCGAAACAGAAGCCAGTGCGCACGGCGCCCGGTGAGGTACCACTGAGGCTTTCCTTGCCGAGGCTCCGCACCTCGAGGGTGGCAGAGCAACTGACGACCACACGCGAGCCGGTCTTGCGACCGATTTCAACGGCGCGACGGTATTCCCAACGACCGAATACGAGGCCAACATCGAGGACCGGGGTCAGGATCCAGTCGGGTTGGGCATGGAGGGCAGTGTCTCCGCCCGGCGTCTGTTGTTCAAGGTCTTCGCAAATCAGCACCATCACACGGCCAAGTCCGAGAATGTCGCAAAGCACCAACTCGTTTCCGGTGGCGCAATCTTCCATGTGCGAGTCATCGTCGTGACCGTCTGCACAGGGGAGGGCGCACTGCTTCATGCGGGGCGCGGCCATGTTGAACGCATTCAACTTTCGCTGACGAAAAAGGACTTCGCCGGTACCCGTCATGACGACGGCTTCATTGAATGGCCTGTCCAGCGCTTTTGACCTTTCTTCAGAAGGTCCACTTCCCATCAGAACCATCGCGTGACCGATGCGGGCCGCCCGGCGCAGGCTTTCGGCAAGACGCTCGATCGCTGAACTGGAGGTGACAAGTTCAGGCAGCACGACGAGGCCAGCACCTTTATCCAGAAGGGCCGAGACTTCGTTTTCTATCCTGGCGTCTGTAATAGCCGCCTGCGGAACCGTGTCCAGGAACGCTCTATGCCGCCGGTCCGACACTGAAAATTCCAGGTCGTCACGATCCTCGGCAATTGGTGCAAGGCCGACTTTTTGAGCCGCGCCGTCCAGAACGTAGATTTGACTTGGCGGCGGCGCCATCGGCCGCAATCTGAAATTTTTCTGCAGGGCAGGAACGAAACTCAGAAACGAAAACTGATGAGCGAGCGCAACACCACTTTGGTCCACGCCTTTTGTCCGCTCCTTACCTGGCATTAACAAGCCTTTGGGAAGCACGAAACCGCTGTCAGGCAGCTCGGCATAGGCGCCTGTCATCGTCCGCTCGGCCCGCATCGCCGCCAACATCTGTCCGCCTGCCGATGAGCGACCGGGGAGACGCGTCTTGATGGAGGGATGGATTCGCATCGCTACCTGGTCCAGCGCACACATCACCACAAAGGCACGTTCCTGAGGTGTGTCGACCTCACAGGTAAATGCGACGGGCCGTCGGTTGAGATAGTCTGTCACGATGGCTGGAACGTCCGCCGTTGACGCTTCCTCCAAAAGCCCGACGACTCGACCAAATTCAGCCGCGTGGCGTCCGGCCCATGGGGCAAGCGTCACCTCAGACTCATGAGGTTCGACGATCTGCCACAAGTGCGCGAAGAGTTGTCCCGGCTTCATGGGGTCAGATCGGCTTGCGGATGAAGGTTTGCAGCAGGGGGACGAGTTGCGAGAAATCCGTTCCGTCATGCCGCATCTTGTCGGTCAGCGCTCGAACGGCCGGAATGAATGTCGACGCGCCTTGCTCGTCACTTTTGGTCAGCGCTGACAACAGCTCATCGAAATACAAACCGCCATGCTCGGAGCTTCCGATCGCCCGTCGGAAAAGACCAAGTGCTTTCTCCGTCAGTGGCGAGCCGCTGCGGATATTGGCCAGCATTGTCTCCATCGCCTCGTGTTGCCGGCCGGCATCGACAAGGATTTCCGCCTTTTGGAGCGCCACTCTCGGGAGCGACTGGAAATCGGCTGAGGTGCTTTCAATGCGGAAAAGCGCTTCGTCGAACTGGCCGTGCCGCCGATAGAGTTCCGACTGGAACAGGAAGAGCTCATCCTGGACGCGTTCCCGTCCGCCAATTGCCGGAAGGAGCCGATCGGCGTGCAATAACACCTGGCGGGCGACCTTTTCAAAAGCTTCATCCCCGATCTCCGTCGCGACCCTGAGGCGGGTGATAAGGATCTCGATGATCTCGCCAAGGTCCCTGTCGCGGGCAGTCGAGGTCGTCTGCGAAAGAAGTTTGACCGCCGCGACGATCGCGCGCTCGGCACCCTCAGCATCGCCTCTTTCGAGAAGTTTGCTGGCCAGCAGCCGCTGGGTTCTGGCCGGTTCGATCTCATTGCCAACGGGTAGAACGCGTCTGCCAATGACACGATAGATTTCTGCTATCTCCTTGTAAGTCGCGATGACCTCGTCCGAGCGACCCAAAGTATCCAGTATGGCGGCTCGACGGTCCAGCAGTCGCGCATGACGCCATTTTGCGATTGGCGATCTGTCTGCCTGCCACAAACGCTCGGCGTTGAGGCTCACGCTGAGTGCTTTTTCAAACTCGCCGTTGCGCTGCAACAAGCCGGCGATATCGTCAAGGATCAGCGCATATCGGGTTGCATATGTCGTCGGTTCCTCGTTGTAGGCGCGGCGCGCAAGTTGTTCTGCCGTTTCGGCGAAGGTTGCCGCGGTTCGCAACGAAAGGCGGTTGTCGCGCCGCAGGACGAAGCCCATTGCGGCCTCGGCGAGCGACATCAGCCACTCGGGTCTTTCGCCATCATTTGCGACCGCATCATCTAGCCAGAACTGGACTTGGGTCCAAGCGTCCAAAGTCGGCTGGTCGCTGATGGCTCGAAGGTCGAACAGCCGGGGATCGTCGAATGCCGCGCGGCGCCAATATGAGGATAGAACGTCTCCATCGACCGGCCGAATGGCGATTCTACTGGAACCGGTAATGCGACGTGCGAGATCATGCATGGCATCGAGGAGAGACCCTCTTTCATCCGGGTACTCTTCAAACACCGCAAGTTTTTCTTCAAAAGCGCACCATGGATAGTTGCGCACTTCCGCCCGTCGGAGACTTTGCTCGACCTTGCGAGGTCCACCGTCGATTAGGTCGATGAAGCGCTGTGCTGTGTGACGTCGCGCCGCCTCCACTGTCGAACGTTCCTCGACCCGGCTCGGCACAAACTCCATCTTGAGTGACGGCTTCTTTTGAGTTTTTCGCGCCTCCTTGATCGAACGCGCGATCGCAGCCGTTCCCTCGATACTCTGACGGTTGTAGACAAGGCATAGAACAAGAGCGTCAGGGAGCTGAGAGGTGCAGATACCGGCTGTGTCGGCAACGCCCGTTCGACTGTCAATCAAAACATGAGTGTAACGGTGTCGAGCCCACTTCAGAATGGCATTGATAAATTCCTCACCGTCGAAGCGTTGGTAGAAGCCGTTCCAGTCGAGGCCGCCGACCTTGTGGCTGTAACGCTCGTCCTGGCGACCGGCGCCGATAAAGTCCAGGCAGCCTGATCCCCTTAATGGTAGATCAAGAGGCTGGACGATGTCGCTGCAGTCGGCGAGCTTGAATCTGTCCTTGCGGTCCGGCTGCGCGCCGAGCTGCTCGATATAGTCCCAGACGCGGTCGATCAGGCCCTTGCTTTCGCCCTGATCCGGGTCACTTAGGAATGGATGAAAATAGCGGTGCAATCCTGGTGCTTCCAGATCCCAATCGATCGCAAGCACTCTTTCATCGTTCGAAGCCAGTGCCCAGGCGACGTTTGCCAGCGTCATGCTGCGCCCACTTCCGCCCTTGTAAGAGTAGAAGGTCGTAACCTGTGACTTTGCCATGGCTAACCTGTCGCACTTATTCTGGGAACCTCAGCCGTGCGCACATCGGGCGGGGTGAGCCGGTTGTCGAGGCTGAATCCGAGATTGACAATCTTGCTCTGGGCCAATGGCGCGCGACGCGCCGCCTCGACCCCTTCATCGACAACCAGCCGGCCGACAGGCGTCAGAGCGTTGTAAAGGTCCCGTCCGTGTCGATGGCTGGTGACCATCTCCATCGCCCGCAGTTCGTCCAGCAGACGCGAAATATATCCTTTGTCCTGGCCAAGTGCTGCGGCGATCTCGGTGTTGCGTAGAGATTTCACGGCCAGCATATCAAGAATGCGCGCGAACGGCTGCTGCTTTGCCTTCTTGATCGCGTCCTCGTCAGCTGTGGCTGACGCTGCATACCCCATGATATCCAAGGCCGCTGCCAGCCGCCCGGCAGCGTAATCCGGGGACAAACGATCAGCCCGGATCTTGCTTCGCAACGTGCTGAGCGCTCCTGTTGCTGCTTCGACACCTTGGCGTAACACCGGAGCCGCCGCAGTGGGCAGGACGTCAGCGACAGTCTCCATTGAGGCATTGAGAGCCAAGTCAACTCTCTCGGCAACTGTTTTGAAATCGTCTTTTGCGATAAGATCTTTTACGATATCGAAGCTATTCCACAAGGGGTTACGCATGATGAGCTTCTCCTGTTGTGTAACAGATAGGGTTAGTCAACGATTTTGTCAACGGTCACTGCAGCGGGTGTTTCATGCTGATGTAAAAGGCCGTGGACCAGGCGACGTTGACTCTTTCCCGCGCCTGGCCGAAAACGCATGCAACGATGCGAGGATCAACGATGATCGAAGACGACGTTCTGACACAACCGGATAGCGCCGAGACCAAAGCTGAAGTCGAGATGACGAAGATGACCGGACGCGGCAAACGGTCGAGCCCCAACAAAGCTGCGGCGGGGAAGGTTGCCAGCAGCGTTCAGAAGAGCGACAAGCCGAAGGCACGCGGCTTGAGTGACACGGACAAGCTTGAGAAGATCAGGCAGATCGAGGTAGCCGTCGCCGGCGGGGCAACCCTGAAAGATGCCGTGGGTGCGGCCTCGATCTCCGACCAAACCTATTATACATGGAAGAAAGCCGTCGCCGCACCAACGTCTGGGACGTCGTCCAGCCCAGTTGCTGTTGACGACGAGTTTGCCGAATTCATTCAGCTCGAGGAAGAGAATCGCCGACTGCGCAAACTGCTTGGCGAAAAACTCCGCACCGAAAACGCCGAACTACGCAAGCGGCTCGGGATCACCTGATCAACCTGGTTTTGACGATGACGCTGCGCGGGACAGGATTTACTGGCCGCCGCTGTCGATGAAATTGACGAATTATGAAAATACCACAACGGCCCTTCGTGGTCGAATACAAGGCGAACAGGCGGCAAACCCAGACGCGGCCTTCTTCCATTTGGGGCAGCCTTGATCTGCAGGCTGTGGCCCGCCAGGTCGAGGCCGACAGGATTTTGCCTGATACCGGACATTCGGTTGCGAGGCCGACAGTCAACGACCCAAAACCGGCTGAAACCCCCGTCCCGTCGCCGGATCTCCTTGCCATGCCCGAACATAATTCCCAGGGACCTGCTGCTGGCATCCTACCCGAGGGAATTGGCGCGGCGAAGCAGGAGCTTTCATCAGAGGCTGCGGCAACCGAGAAGTCCGTGCCGCCGACGCCGCGGCATGTGCGCACTCCCGCTGCGTCGAGGTGGACCGCCGTTGCCTCGGTGCAGACTGAGCCTGCATCGATCCCGGCGGTGACCCCCGTCAACGATCGCCGGGCGGGCCTACCACCAGACAACCACATGGATGACCTCAACGCACTCGACTCAGAAAACCGCCGCCTGAAGCGTCTCCTGATGGCCAAGCTCCGTGACGAAAATCGGGCACTTCAGACGATGTTGCGCCGGTTCGATACCGAATGAAGAAGGCGCTGGACGAAAGCGGTTTCTTTGCCATTTGGGTGAGGTTGGTCGGCGCATCTCAGGCAAGCTCCTCGACGTCTCCTGTTGCGAAGCGTCGCATTCATCCGTGCATGGACTGTTCTTGCGGGCGCGGCAGCGATCTGGTTAGAAGGTGATCCATAGGATCGTCGCCTTTGCCTCGAAGACGAAGGCGGATGGTCGCGTCGCCCGGGGTTTTTTTCCGACCATGTTCGATCTTTTGCTGCTTTTCGTGGCTGGCTTCCTCGCTGGCAGTATGAACGCGCTGGCCGGTGGCGGTTCGTTCGTGTCGCTGCCCGCCCTGATCTCCGTTGGCATCCCGTCCGTGATCGCAAACGCGACCAGCACCTTCGCTCTCTTTCCGGGAGGCTTGGCAAGCTCCTGGGTCTATCGTGAGGGCGTAAGAGATGTATGCGGTGTCGGGGTCAAGCCGATTGCAGTTGCCACCATCACAGGCGGTGTCACCGGCAGTATCCTTTTGCTTTTAACGCCCACGACGACATTCGACGTCATGCTGCCATGGCTATTGCTCATCGCCACGTCCATGCTCATTCTCGGACCCAAGCTCGGCATTCGGCTGCAACGGGCAAAACGCTCGCAGACCGCGCTTGTCTTGCCGATCCAATTACTGCTTGGCATCTATGGCGGCTATTTCGGCGGAGCGGTGGGACTGATGATGCTCGCTGCGTGGAGCCTGCTTGGCGGCGGTGATATCAAAAGTCTCAATCCGACCCGCATGGTCATGGTGACCGCCGCAAATGCGGTGGCTGTGATCGTCTTTGTGCTGGCCGGCGCAATCGCCTGGCAACAATGCCTGCCGATGATTGCGGGTGCCTTTGCGGGTGGCTGGAGCGGAGCCCATCTCGGGCGCAGGCTGCCGGCGCCGATTGTCCGGGCTATCACCGTCGTGGTTGCCCTTCTGACCACCGTCATTTTCTTTGCAAGAGCCTACCTCTAGTCGACCAAGGGCTGGCTGCAGACCCTGTTGAAAAATAATCGAGGAACCCCGTTTTCGACGCGTCGCGTTCCGGCGTCCGGTAGGCCGGGAATACGATCGATTTCCAGCAGGCCATTGAGACCGAGTGACTGGTACTGAAATGGCGTTTGGCACTTCTGTGGTTGCCGCCCGCGGCAGCCTTCACCCGAAAGGCTTCGATCCACGCAATATTGCCGGATCTTGGCCGAACGGGAAGCTTCGCCGGTGGAAGGGACGGTGGGGCATAGAGAAGGCGGTAGAGGGAGAGGAGGGAGGTGAAAGCTGTGACGGATTGAGAGGGTTGGAGAGAGGCTCCGGCCGGTCCGTCACGGAGAAACCGACATGGCACAAGCCATCCAGAAAATCACCCTCAGTGCAGCCCGGGATATTCCCTTCAACAAGCTGGTGCTCAGCCAGCAGAATGTCCGCAAGATCAAGGCGGGCATTTCGATCGAGGATCTGGCGGAAGACATCGCCCATCGCGGGCTGCTGACCAGCCTCAACGTCCGTCCCGAACTCGACGGCGACGGCAACGAAACCGGCATCTATCGCATCCCGGCCGGCGGACGCCGTTATCGTGCCCTCGAGCGGCTGGTTGCGCAGAAGCGACTTGCCAAAACCGCCGGCGTTCCCTGCATCGTCAGTAAAGGTGAGACGCTGGAGGTCGAGGATTCGCTCGCCGAAAACGTCCAACGCGTATCCTTGCATCCGCTCGATCAGTTCCGCGCCTTTCAGACCTTACGCGAGCAGGGGCTTGGTGAGGAAGAGATCGCCGCACGCTTCTTCGTCTCGGTTGCGACCGTCAGGCAGCGGCTGCGGTTGGCGTCAGTGTCGCCCCGGCTTCTCGATCTTTATGCCGAGGACGAGATGACGCTCGAGCAGATCATGGCGTTCTCCATCACTAACGACCATGTTCGCCAGGAGCAGGTCTGGGACACAGTCTCCCGCTCCCATAGCCGCGAACCCTATTACATCCGGCGCTTGCTGACGGAGACCGCGATCCGCGCCAACGACCGCCGCGCCGTCTATGTGGGTATCGAAGCCTACGAGGCCGCGGGCGGTGTGACCATGCGTGATCTGTTCGACCAGGATCAGGGCGGCTGGCTGCAAGATCCGGCACTGCTTGAACAGCTCGTGATGGAGAAGCTGAAGGCCGACGCCGAGGCGATCCAGGTGAGCGAAGGCTGGAAATGGGTCGAAGCCGCCTTCGATTTCCCCTACGGTCACACGTCCGGTCTGCGCCGCTTCTACGGCGAGCAGGCCGAAATGACCGAAGACGAACTGGCGCGCTACGATGCCACACGCGCCGAATACGACAAGCTCGACGCAGAATACGCGGACGCCGACGAGTACTCGGAGGCAACCGAACAGAAGCTGGAGGAGCTTGGTAGCGAGCTCGACCGGCTTAACGACCGGCCATATGTGTTCGATCCGCAGGAGGTCGCCCGCGGAGTTCTCTTCATCTCACTCGGCGCCAGTGGCGAGCTCAAGATCGAGCGAGGCTTCGTGCGGCCCGAGGATGAACCGAAGGATGAGGCTGATCATTCGGCTGATGTCGGCGATGGTGTCGATCATGGCAGTGACTTGGCGGCGACCGGCAACGTCGCCGGCGAGGACACCCCACCGGAGGACGAGGACGAAGCGATCAAGCCACTTCCCGACCGCCTTATCCTCGATCTGACGGCAGCCCGCACGGTTGCTTTGCGCAATGCACTCGCGAACGATCCTGTCATCGCCTTCATCGCGGTCCTGCATGCCTTCGTCCTCAAGACCTTCTACGTCTATGGCTCGGATTCATTCCTCGAGGTGACGCTGCAAAGCGCTCGCTTCAGCCAGACGCCCGGCCTCGGCGATACCGTCTGGGCGAAGGAGATCGATCAGAGGCACGAAGGCTGGGGCCAAGATCTTCCCAAGGACCCGAACGATCTCTGGGATTTCCTGATCAAGCTCGACGAGGTCAGCCGGCAGGCGTTGTTTGCCCATTGCGCATCGCTGTCGGTCAACGCGGTGATTGAACCATGGAACAAGCGCACCCGGGCGATTGCGCATGCCGATCAGCTTGCCCGCTCGATCGGTTTCGACATGGTCGAAGCCGGTTGGGCGCCGACTGCCGACAGCTATCTCGGCCGTGTCACCAAGGCGCGCATCCTGCAGGCGGTGCGAGAAGCCAAGGGTGACCAGGCAGCGGAGCTCATCGGCCATCTCAAGAAGACCGACATGGCCCGCGAGGCCGAACGGCTGATGACAGGCAGCAGTTGGTTGCCGGAACCGCTTCGCATGACGGTCGTGGATGGCATCAGCGAAAGCGGCGGCGCTGTCGGAGATGATGCCTCCATCGGATCCGATGAGGGCGAGACTGCGTCCGAACTCTCCGACCTGCCGGCCTTCCTGCTCGACGAGCCGGAAACATCTGACGATGACGCCGGCGATACCGA
>Ga0102591_1003227_pt1 | contig 15121 bp, 10 predicted proteins | sample AraplaCol_mCL_r2_2_FD_76860 | JGI IMG/M metagenome (GOLD analysis project Ga0102591, IMG submission 76860) | Arabidopsis root microbial communities from North Carolina, USA - plate scrape MF_Col_mCL_r2 (SPADES assembly) (version 2) | ecosystem: Host-associated > Plants > Roots > Endosphere... | reverse complement strand
CGCCAAGGGCCGGGTCGCCGGCCTCCCCATAGCCGCCCTGCCCGCGGCACTCCCGCCGCCGGCCGCGGCCGCCTCCGCCTCCGCCGCGGCGCACCCCAGGCCCGGCAGGCCGGGCGTCAGCGGCGCCACGATTGACTTTGACCTCACGCAGGATGGCGGGCAGGCCAAGGTCAGGATCGCCAACGGCGCACTGGACCTGCCCGGTGTTTTTGAGGAGTCGCTGGTGCCCTTTGACCAGCTGGCTGCTGATGCCCAATGGAAATTCTCGGGCCGCAAGATCGAGGCGCAACTGCGCAACCTCCAGTTCGCCAATGCCGATGCGCAGGGCCAGGCGCAGGCCAGCTGGCGCACCGAAGACGTGGCCGGCCCGGCGCCCGCGGCGGACGCACCCGACCGCCGTTTTCCCGGCGTGCTGGATTTGCAGGGCAGCCTGAGCCGGGGTGACGGCGCGCGGGTCCACCGCTACCTGCCGCTGGTGTTGCCCGAGCCGGTGCGCCACTATGTTCGCGATGCGGTGGTGCAGGGCCAGGTCAGCGACGTGAAGTTCAAGGTCAAGGGTCCGCTGGAACACCTGCCTTTCACCAATCCGGCGCTGGGCGATTTCCGGGTGTCCGCGAAGATCCGCAACGGCCACTTCGCCTATGTGCCCAAAACCATACAGCCGACCGGGGCGGCCCCGTGGCCGGCCCTGACCGAGCTGGGCGGCGAACTGGTCTTTGACCGCGCCTCGCTTGAAGTCAACGGCGCCAATGGCAAGGTCGCAGGCCTGCCCGGCCTGCAACTGGTCAAGGGCGACGCGCGCATTCCGGACCTGACCCATGACTCGACGGTGCATGTGAACGTCGACCTCAAGGGCGCGCTGGCCGACGCGCTGGGCTTTGTCAACCAATCGCCGGTAGGCGGCATGACCAGCCACGCGCTGGCCGCAACCAGGGCCGGTGGCACGGGTGACTACCGTTTCCGCCTGGAGCTGCCCATCCATTCCATCGACAAATCCCGTGTTGAAGGCACGGTCACACTGCCCGGCAACGATGTGCAGTTCGCGGCGGCCATGCCCATGCTGTCCAGGCTCAAGGGTGTGGTGAGCATCAGCGAAAAAGGCTTTACCGTCGCCGGTGGGCAGGCAAGGCTTCTGGGCGGCGAGGTGCGCTTTGACGGGGGCCTGCGTTCGCAGCCGCGCGCCACGGGCAGCGCCGAGACGGAAACCGTGGCGACCTTCAAGGCGCAAGGCAACGTCACCGCGGAAGGACTGCGCCAGGCCAAGGAACTGGGCCCGCTGGCCCGCATGGCGCAAAGCGCCAGCGGCAGCACGGCCTATACGGCGACACTGGGGTTTCGCCACGGCATGCCGGAACTGGCGATCTCCAGCAACCTGCAGGGCATGGCGTTGAACCTGCCCGCGCCGCTGAGCAAGACGGCCGAGGCGGCCCTGCCGCTGCGCCTTGAAAACGCCCTGCTGCAGGCCTCCATGGGCCCCGGGCAAAAGCTGGAAGATCAGCTCTCGGTCTCGATCGGGCGCATAGCCTCCGTTGTCTATGTGCGCGACCTGAGCGGCGCTGAGCCCCGCGTGCTGCGCGGCGGCATCGCCGTGGGGCTGGAGCCGGGCGAAACCGTACCGCTGCAGGAAGCCGGCGTGGCCGCCAACATCAACCTGGCCCAGGTGGACCTCGACGCCTGGCAGAAGCTGCTGGGTGACTCCGCGTTCGGCAGCCCGCTGGCGGCGGCCCCGGCCGCGGCGCCTGCCCCGCTCAACCGCAGCGCGGCGTACGCCGCCATGAGCTACCTGCCAACCACCATGGCCATTCGTGCCCGGGAATTGACGGTCGAAGGGCGCAGGCTCCACAACGTCGTGGTGGGCGGCTCGCGTGAAGGCCTGACATGGCGCGCCAACATCGATGCGACCGAGCTCAATGGTTACGTCGAGTTCCGCCAGCCCGGCGGCATTGGGGCCGGGCGCGTCTATGCACGGCTTTCACGCCTGAGCCTGGAGCCCGGCACGGCCAACGATGTGGAGGCCATCCTGAATGAGCAGCCGGCCAGCATCCCGGCTTTGGATATCGTGGTGGAAGACATGGAGTTGCGCGGCAAGAAGCTGGGGCGGGTCGAGATCGACGCCGTCAATCGCGGCGCCTCGGCCGCGGCGCGCGAGGGCGTGCGTGAATGGCGGCTGAACAAACTCAACGTGATCCTCCCCGAGGCCGTGCTCACCGCCAACGGCAACTGGGTCGCCCTGAACGCGCAGGCCGCCGCTGCGGCAGCGACAAATCGTGCCGCGCGCGTGGCCGCCGAACGCCGCCGCACGGTGATGAATTTCAAGCTCGAAGTCGCCGACTCGGGGGCGCTTCTCAAGCGCTTCGGCATGGGCGAGGTGATCCGCCGCGGCAAGGGCAAACTCGAAGGCCAGGTGGCCTGGGTGGGTTCGCCGCTGAGCTTTGACTACCCGTCCATGAGCGGGCAATTCAATGTCAATGTTGAATCGGGGCAGTTCGTCAAGGCCGATCCGGGCATCGCCAAGCTGCTGGGCGTGCTGAGCCTGCAGTCCCTGCCGCGCCGGCTGGCGCTGGATTTTCGCGACGTGTTCTCCGAAGGCTTCGCGTTTGATTTTGTGCGCGGCGACGTCAACATCAACCAGGGTGTAGCCTATACCAACAACCTGCAGATGCGCGGGGTTAACGCGGCCGTGCTCATGGAAGGCTCGGCCGACATCGCCAAGGAGACGCAGGACATCAAGGTCGTGGTGGTGCCTGAAGTCAACGCCGGCACGGCCTCGCTGATCGCCACCGCCATCAACCCCGCCATCGGGCTGGGCAGCTTCCTGGCCCAGATGTTCTTGCGCAGGCCCCTGATGCAGGCGGCCACCCAGGAGTTCCACATCGACGGTACCTGGTCCGACCCGCGGGTCACCAAGCTGGACCGCAAGGCCCAGGCCGACAACAAGCCCAGCCAGGCTGCCACGGAGACACGCTGATGAAAGTAGCCGCTATTCAAATGGTGTCGGGTACCCGCATCGAGGACAACCTGGAGGTGGCCCGGCAATTGCTCGGGCAGGCCGCGGCGCAGGGCGCCGAGCTGGCGGTGCTGCCAGAGTATTTCTGCATCATGGGCCGCAAGGACACCGACAAACTGCAGTTCCAGGAGCGCCCTGGGCAAGGGCCCATCCAGGATTTTTTAAGCCGGGCCGCGCGTGAACTCGGCTTGTGGGTCGTGGGCGGCACCCTACCCATGGCTACGGACGACCCGGCCCGCGCACGCAACTGCTCGCTGGCCTACGCGCCTTCCGGTGAAAACGCGACCCGCTACGACAAGATCCACCTCTTTCGCTTCGCCCAGGGCCAGGAAGACTATGACGAAAGGCGTGTGCTGGAGCCCGGCACGCAGCCCGTGCGTTTCGAGCTGGCGTCGCGCGACGGCCATGTCTACACCGTGGGCATGAGCGTCTGCTACGACCTGCGCTTTCCCGAGCTGTATCGCGCTTTAGGGGCCGATGTGCTGCTGGTGCCCAGCGCCTTTACCTACACCACCGGCCAGGCGCACTGGGAAGTCCTGCTGCGCGCGCGGGCCATCGAAAACCAGGCTTACGTGCTGGCGGCGGCCCAGGGCGGCACCCACGAAAACGGCCGTCATACCTGGGGTCACACCATGGTCGTCGATCCCTGGGGCCAGGTGCTTGCCGAGCGCGAGGAAGGCGCCGGCGTGGTGATGGCCGAGGTCATGGCCGCCAACCTGCGTGGGGTGCGCGAGCGCCTTCCGGCCTTGGGCCACCGCGTGTTGTAAGGAGCCGCCGGGCGTGAAGTTCCCACGTGTCAATGTGAGCCGAGCCAGCCGGCGCTGGGCGCTGTGGGCCCTGCTGGTGGCGCTGGTCGCGGCCTTGCTGGGCATCCTGGTCTGGCTGGCGGGGCGCTATGAATCCAGCATGGTGCAGAGTCGGCTTGAACATGACGCCGCTGAAACCGTTACCGACATCCGTTCAGGCCTCACGCGCAACATCCAGACCTTCCAGGCCCTGCAGTCCAGCGAGCGCACGCCCGGTGCCTGGCACGCGCCGGCCGCCGAATTGCTGCGCGAGCACCGCGAGATCATGCGGCTCGAATGGCGCAGCGAATCGCTTGACGTGCTGGCTTTTGTCGAAACCCCTTACCGCACCTCGGTGTTCGAGCGGCTGGGCAGGGCAAGCATGCAAGCCGACGTGGGCCTGACCTGCACCACGGCCCGGCGCCTGAGCGGCTCTGCCTACTCCACCAGCTATTTCATGCCCCAGCCCGACGGCCTGGGCCTGGAGGTGCTGGACATGTGCCTGCCCATCGTGGTCTCCGGCCGCATCACGGGCTACACCGTCGCCACCTATTCGCTGCAGGACATCCTGGGCGAACTCGTGGGCCGGCAGCTGGCGCGCGGCGTCGGCCTGTCTTTTACCGAGGCCGACGGCACGCGGCTGGCCCTGCACGGCGTGCCTTCGCGCGGCAACCGCATTTACATCGCGCAGCAGCTGCTGGATTTGCCGGGCAACACGCTGGTGGTGCGCATGGAAAGCCGGCTGGGCACACCGGCCCTCTTTCCCAACGTGCTGACGGCGCTGGTCACCGCTATGTCGCTGGCCCTGATGGCGGTGCTCTACCTGCTGGCCAGGGACATGCGGCGCAGGCTCAAGGTCGAGCACGACCTGGGCGAGGCGTTAGCCTTTCGCAAGGCCATGGAGGACTCCGTGCTCACGGGCCTGCGCGCGCGCGACCTGCAGGGCCGCATCACCTATGTGAATCCGGCGTTCTGCAAGATGGTGGGCGTGGAAGCCAAGGATTTGCTGAACCAGAGCTTCCCCTCGCCCTACTGGCCGCCGGAACTCGCCGGCGTCTACCAGCAGCGCCAGGAAATCCGGCTGGCCGGCAGCAATCTGCCGCGCGAAGGCCATGAATCGGTGTTCATGCGGCGCGACGGCACGCGCTTTCCGGTGCTGATCATGGAGGCCCCGCTGATCAACGCGGTGGGCAAGCATACCGGCTGGATGAGCGCCATCCTGGACGTGAGCGAGCAGCGCCGCATCGAGGAGCTGTCGCGCGCCAGCCAGGACCGCCTGCAGGCCACGGCCAGGCTGGCCATGGTCGGCGAAATGGCCTCCTTGCTGAGCCATGAGCTGAACCAGCCGCTGGCGGCGATTTCAAGCTACGCCACCGGCTCGCTCAACCTGCTGCAGGAGGAAACCAGTGCGGCTGCTCCGCCGCCGGCCCCGCTATCCGAAGACCTGCGGCAGGCCATGCGCCGCATCGCCGAGCAGGCCGAGCGCGCCGGCAAGGTCATCAAAAGCGTGCACGACTTTGTGCGCCGCCGCGACCAGGTGCGTGAGGCGGTGCCGCCGCGCGCGCTGCTCGACGCCATCATGCCGCTGGTGAGTCTGCAGGCCCGCAAGCTGGGTGTGCGCGTCGTGATCGAGGTCGATGAAGCTTGCGACCCCGTGCTATGTGACCGCACCATGGTTGAGCAGGTGCTGCTCAACCTTTCGCGCAACGGCATGCAGGCCATGCAGGGGCAGCCGCAAGCGTCGCAGCCCGGCGGCGCGGCGCCGGTGGAGAAGGTGCTGACATTGCGCATACGCCCCGCCGCCTCCAATGCGCACAGCCGCTGGGTCGAGTTCGCGGTGATCGATCGCGGCGAGGGCATTGCCGGGGATGTCGCGGAGCGGCTGTTTACGCCTTTTTTCACTACCAAGGAAGAAGGCATGGGCCTGGGGCTCAGCCTGTGCCGCACCGTCATAGAGCAGCACGGTGGTTTCCTCGGATTTGAAGCGGCCGAGCCGCAGGGTACGATTTTCACTTTCACCCTGCCCGCGGCGCCGTCCCGGGACGGCGATCCACCGCAAGCCTGAAGGAAGCCATGGAACCCATTCACAATGCCACGGTCTACATCGTCGACGACGACGCCAGCGTGCGCGACGCGCTGGCCTGGCTGCTGCGTTCACGTCGCCTGCTCAGCGAAACCTTCGACAGCGCCGAAGCCTTCGACGCGCGGGTGTCAAAGGGCTTCGAGGTGCGCTCGCCCTCCTGCGTGCTGCTGGATGTGCGCATGGCCGGCCTGAGCGGGCTGGCCATGTTTGAAAAGCTGATCGGCTACGGCCTGCTGCCGACCCTGCCGGTGATTTTCCTCACCGGCCATGCGGACGTTCCCACCGCCGTCGACGCCGTCAAGCGCGGTGCCTTTGATTTTTGCGAAAAACCGTTTTCCGACAACGCGCTGGTGGACCGCATCGAGCAGGCGCTCAACCATTCCGCCGCGGCGTTGGCGCAGCACAGCGAATCCACCGGCCTGCAGGCCCGTATCGACGGCCTCACCGACCGCGAGCGTGATGTGATGCGCCTGGTCGTGGGCGGCCTGCCCAACAAGCTGGTCGCGGACCAGCTGGATATCAGTGTGCGCACGGTGGAAGTCCACCGCGCGCGGGTGTTTGAGAAAATGGGTGTCAAATCGGCGGTGGAACTCGCCAATCTTTTGCGCAGCCTTTAATGCAGGCAAAGCAGGCAGGGGCTATTTGTTGCGTGACTCCGCATCGGGCGCCGGTTGTTCCGGGTCCTTCAGTTCGCCGTTCTTGCGGCCCGAGAACATCGTCCACCACACAATGAACACCAGCAGCAGCAATGCCCCCAGGGCTTCCAGCAAAAGTAAGGCCATGACATTTCCTTGGATACCGTTGATACGCGCCGCGCATGAAGGGCGATCCATGCGGCTTGGGGCGATTATCGCCATCACAGCCTTGCTGGCCTCCTGCGCCAGCCCGCCCTTGCCGCCTTCATCCGTGCCACCACAAGTGGCGACCGGCAGCCGTCCCGGCGATTCGGCTCCCTTGCCCCCGCCCCTGCAGCAGGGCAAAAGCCGCTGGGTGGCGGTCCGCTGGGCGGAGCTGCCGGGTTTTGAGGAGGACGCGCTGTTCGAGGGCTGGAATGCCTGGCTCAAGAGTTGCGAGCGGCCGGGCCCGGTGTTCGCGCCGCTGTGCGCCGAGGTACGCCGCCTGAGCATTGCGTCCGCCGAAGAGCAGCGCAACTGGATGGTGAGCCGCCTGCAGCCCTACCGGGTCGAGAGCCTGCAGGGCGCGGCCGACGGGCTGCTGACCAGTTATTTCGAGCCGGTGCTCAAGGCCAGCCGCCAGCCCGGCGCCGGCTATGACGTGCCGCTGTACAGGCCGCCGGCCTCGCTGGCCAGCCGCAAGCCGTGGTTCTCGCGGCAGGAAATCGACACCCTGCCCGAAGCCAGGGCGGCGCTGCGCGGCCGCGAGATCGCCTGGCTGGCCGACCCGGTGGAGGCCATGTCGCTGCACATCCAGGGTTCGGGCCGGCTCAGCGTGACCGAGCCCGACGGCTCGCAGCGCATGGTGCGCGTGGCCTATGCCGGCTCCAATGAGCAGCCTTTTCGCAGTGTCACCCAGTGGCTGTTTGAGCAGGGCGAAGGCCGCATGGCAACGCCCTGGGTCGAATCGACCAAGGCCTGGGCCGCGAAGAATCCGCAGCGCGTGCAGCAAATGCTCTGGAGCAACCCGCGCTACACCTTTTTCCAGGAGCAGCCCCTGAGCGAGCTCGATACCGCTTTTGGCCCCAAAGGCGCGCAGGGCGTGGCGCTCACGCCAGGGCGCTCCATCGCGGTCGACCCGGGCAGTATTCCCTATGGCACGCCCGTCTGGCTGGCTTCGCGCGGTGGGGCCGGCAACCTGCAAAAACTGGTGCTGGCCCAGGATACCGGCAGTGCCATCGTGGGTGCGGTGCGAGCCGATTACTTCGCCGGCACCGGGCCCGAGGCCGGCCAGTTCGCGGCGCGCATGAACCAGCCGCTGCGGCTGTGGGTGCTCTGGCCGCGCTGAAACCTTCACAACCGCCCACGACAGGAGCTTTTATGAACAAGTCATGGAACACCTGCGCCGCCCTGCTGGCTGCCATGATGCTGGGCGGCTGTGCCGGCAGCAACTGGCAGGGCACAGGGCCGCTCTACCGCTGCGAGCACGGCATCGAGTTTCGCGTCAAATTTATCGACGACACCGCGTTGCTGGACGGCCCCGGCGGGCAGGACTTGCTGCAGCGCGATGCCGGCGGTGAGGGGCCAAGGCAGACGGTTTACAGCAACCCGCGCATGCGCGCTGAATTCGGCCTGGGTGCCAGCGGGCGCGAGGCCATCGTGCGCTACCCCCAATTGCCATTGGTGGCGCGCTGCGTGCGCGACTGACCAGTTTTTGCCGGCGGCGCCTAGCGCACCGAGAGGCGGACTTCCACCCGCTGCCCGTCGCGCCGGGTGGACTGCCGGCTGTCGGCGATGCCGCTGCTGCTGCCTGAGCCGGCATCGTCCGACTCCGCCACGGTCACCCACTCTCCGAGGCGCACGCTCAGCGAAGTACTGGCGGACGATGAAGACAGGGGCGAAAGCGGCGATGACCCTGTGCGGTTGGCCTGCCCCGCGGACAGTTCCAGCTCCACACTGTCGCCGCCGTACCAGACGGGCCTTGCCGAAAAGCCGCTGTTGGCATCAACGAACACGGTCGCGGCCTGGCGCCCCTGCACCAACCGCAGCGGCTGGCTGTTGCCCAGGTTGATGTTGGCGGGGCGGCCGTTGAGCACCAGTATGCGCTGCACCAGGTCGCGCGTGTCGCTGCGCTGGCTGTCCTGAGCCGTGGCCTGGGCGTTGACGCCCGAGCGGCCTGGCTGCAACACGACTCCGCCCTGCACGCCCAGGGCACTCTGGGAACGCAGGCTGCTGCCGGCCTGCCGCACTTCGATCTGCAGGTTGCGCATGGGCAGTGATTCGGGGCCGGCTGCGGGGTTGACCGTGGTTTGTGCCTTCAAGCCGGGGATTGCAGCCAGCAGGGGCATCAGCAGCAGGACTGCAAAGGCGTTGCGGAATGTCGTCATTGGCGCGCTCCAGGATGGGTGCAGGGCGGTAAGGGATGGGCGATGGTATGGGTACGATGAAGGATAGCCCATGAGCCAATGAGCAAAGGTCATCGCCGTGGTTTTTGCCCCTTGTTGCAGCGTACCGTGCCTTTGTCGGCTGGGTGCGTATGGCATTACCGCACCGCCATCGAGCAGGGTGTCGAGAGTCATGGTGTGTCAGGGCTAACGGTAGGGTGGTCAGTACCGAGCAGAAAGCCGCAGGCCCTGATCAGGCCAAATGCCCCAGCGGCAGCGCGCTGCTGGCCTTGACCTCGCCCAGTGAAAAACTGGTGTGCAAGTCCTTCACATTGGGCAGGTTGATCAGGTTTTGCAGCGCGAACTTGCTGAAGGCTTCCAGGTCCTGCGCCACCACCTGCAACTCAAAGGTACCGGTGCCGCTGATGTAGTGGCAGGATACGATTTCCGGCAGCTTCTTGATGGCCTCTTCCAGCTGCCGTGTGGCGTCGCCGTTGTTGCGGTCGGCGTCCAGCCGCACAAAAGCCAGCACGCCCAGGCCAATCTTGTGGCGGTTGATTTCGGCCCGGTAGCCGGTGATGAAACCGCTTTCCTCCAGCGCTCGCACGCGCCGCCAGCAGGGCGCGGCCGACAGGCCCACACGCGAGGCCAATTCGGTGTTGGTCAGCCGTGCGTCGCGCTGCAACTCATTCAGGATGGCGACGTCAAACTTGTCTAATGTTTCCATATTTGCCATTTTGCAGCAAGATTCTTTCTGGATGTGGCCTAAATAGGGCAAACAAAGCAAAGACATATCAGGGCCGGCGGCATACACTTTGCATGCATATAGAGGGCCGGCCCTAACCGGGCAGGAGCCTTTCAACGCCCGCCTACAAGGCGGCATTAAAAACAGTCCTGGAGACCCACAACGATGAACGCGCCCCTCCCTGAACATATCCGCAAGGCATTGGAAACCGTCACGCTCGACGACAAATACAGCCTGGAGCACGGCCGAGCCTTTATGAGCGGTGTTCAGGCGCTGGTGCGCCTGCCCATGCTGCAGCGCACGCGCGATGCCATCGAGGGCCTGAGTACGGCGGGTTTTGTCAGCGGCTACCGCGGCTCGCCGCTGGGCGGCTATGACCAGGCGCTGTGGGCCGCCAAAAAGCACCTGGCCGCGCAGAACATCGTGTTCCAGCCTGGCGTGAATGAAGAGCTGGGCGCGACCGCCGTCTGGGGCACGCAGCAGCTGGACCTGTATCCGCAGAGCAAGAAATTCGACGGCGTGTTCGGCATCTGGTACGGCAAGGGCCCGGGCGTGGACCGTTGCTCGGACGTCTTCAAGCACGCCAACATGGCCGGCACCGCGAAGCACGGCGGTGTGATCGCCATCGCCGGCGACGATCATGTCTCCAAGAGCTCCACCGCCGCTCACCAGAGCGACCACATCTTCAAGGCCTGCGGCTTGCCGGTGTTCTTTCCGTCCAATGTGCAGGACATCCTGGACATGGGCCTGCATGCGTTCGCCATGAGCCGTTTTTCGGGCGTCTGGTCGGGCATGAAAACCATCCAGGAAGTCGTGGAGTCGTCGAGCTCCATCCTGGTCGATCCGGACCGCGTGAAGATCGTCATCCCCGAAGATTTTGAGATGCCGCCGGGCGGCCTGCACATCCGCTGGCCTGATCCCCCGCTGGAGCAGGAAGCCCGGTTGATGGATTACAAATGGTATGCGGCGCTCGCGTACATCCGTGCCAACAAGCTCAATTACAACGTCATCGCCGGGCCGAAAGACCGCTTCGGCCTGATCGCCAGCGGCAAGGCATTCAACGATACACGCCAGGCCCTGGCCGATCTCGGTTTGGATGAAGAAACCTGCCACCAGTTGGGCATACGCCTGCACAAGGTGAATGTGGTCTGGCCGCTGGAAGCCACCATCACCCGCGACTTCGCCGAAGGCCTGCAGGAAATCCTGGTGGTTGAAGAAAAGCGCCAGGTCATCGAATACCAGATCAAGGAAGAGCTCTACAACTGGCGCGCCGACGTGCGGCCCAACGTCCTGGGCAAGTTCGACGAGCCGGAGGGCGATGCGTCGGGCGGCGAATGGAGCCGATCCAACCCGAGCGACAACTGGCTGTTGCGCGCCAAGGCCGACCTGACGCCAGCCATCATCGCCAAGGCGATCGCCAAACGGCTGAAAAAGCTGGGCGTGCCGGCCGACGTGGTCTCGCGCATGGACGAGCGCCTGGCCGTGATCGAGGCGCGCGAACGCGCCCTGGCCGAAGCCAAGGCCGACACCGGCGAGCGCGCGCCCTGGTTTTGCAGCGGCTGCCCGCACAACACCAGCACGCGCGTGCCCGAAGGCTCCCGCGCCGTGGCCGGCATAGGCTGCCACTACATGGCCACCTGGATGGATCGCTCCACCTCCACCTTCACCCAGATGGGCGGCGAAGGAGTGACCTGGGTGGGCCAGGCGGCTTTCACAACCGATGAGCACATTTTTGCCAACCTCGGTGACGGCACCTATTTCCACAGCGGGCTGCTGGCGATACGCCAGGCCATTGCCTCGGGCGTGAACATCACCTACAAGATTCTGTACAACGACGCGGTCGCCATGACGGGCGGCCAGCAGGTCGGCGAGCGGCCCGAGGGCCATTCGGTGCTGCAGATCATGCAGAGCCTGCGCGCCGAAGGCGTGGCCAAGCTGGTGATCGTGACCGACGAGCCGCAAAAATACAACGGCGCACCCTTGCTGGACGGCGTGACAGTGCACCACCGCGACGAGCTGGACCGTATCCAGCGCGAGTTCCGCGAGATCAAGGGCACGACCGCCATCATTTACGACCAGACCTGCGCGACGGAAAAGCGCCGGCGCCGCAAACGCGGCACCATGGTGGACCCCGAAAAGCGCGTGCTGATCAACGAGCTGGTCTGTGAGGGCTGCGGCGACTGCTCGGTGCAGTCCAACTGCCTGTCGGTGGAGCCGCTGGAAACCGAATTCGGCCGCAAGCGCCGCATCAACCAGAACACCTGCAACAAGGACTATTCCTGCGTGAAGGGGTTTTGCCCCAGCTTCATCACCGTTGAGGGGGGCCAGCTGAAAAAACCGAAGAAGGAAGAGAAGAAGGGCGCGCTGTCCTCCTTGCCGCCGGTTCCCGAGCCGGTACTCCCCGTGGCCGAAAACGCCTGGGGCATTGTCGTGGGCGGCGTGGGCGGCACCGGCGTCATCACCATCGGCCAGCTGCTGGGCATGGCGGCCCACATGGAAGGCAAGGGCGTGGTCACGCAGGACGCGGGCGGCCTGGCGCAAAAAGGCGGCGCCACCTGGAGCCACATCCAGATCGCCAATCGGCCCGAGGCGATTTACACCACCAAGGTGGACACCGCCAAGGCCGACCTGGTCATAGGCTGCGACCCCATCGTGGCCGCCAGCAAATACACCCTTACCGTCATGCAGCCGGGCCGCACCTATGTGGCCATGAATTCGCACGGCACGCCGACAGCGGCTTTTGTGAAGAACCCGGGCTGGCAGTTCCCCGGAGGCAATTGTGAAAATGCCGTGACCAGCGCAGTGGGCGCTGACTTGCTGGGCAGCTTCGACGCCGAACAGGTGGCGGTGCAACTGGTGGGTGACTCGATTTACACCAACCCGCTGATGCTGGGCTTTGCCTGGCAAAAAGGACGGGTGCCGCTGTCGCACGCCGCGCTGATGCGGGCCATAGAGCTCAACGGCGTGCAGGTCGACAACAACAAAGCGGCTTTTGAATGGGGCCGCCGCTGCGCCCATGACCTGGCCTCGGTGCAAGCGCTGTTCAAGGCTGCACAGGTGATCGAGTTTGTGAAGAAACCGGCGCTGGCCGAAATGCTGGCCAAGCGGGTTGAGTTCCTCACGGCCTACCAGAACGCGGCTTATGCCCAGTCCTACCAGTCCTTTGTCGAACAAGTGCGAGGCGCGGAAGCCGTGCTGGGGAAAACAGCGCTTACCGAAACCGTCGCGCGTTACCTGTTCAAGTTGATGGCCTACAAGGACGAGTATGAAGTGGCACGCCTGCACAGCGACCCGGCCTTCCTGGGCAAGGTCAATGCCATGTTCGAAGGCGACTTCAAGCTCCATTACCATCTGGCGCCACCCGCCATCGCCTCCAAAAACGAGAAGGGCGAGCTGCAGAAAAAGCAGTTCGGTCCCTGGATGCTGGGCGCTTTCAAGGTGCTGGCCCGCTTGAAGGGGCTGCGAGGTACGCCGCTGGACATTTTTGGCCGTACCGAGGAGCGCAGGACGGAACGGGCGCTGATTGAGGAATACCGGGCCAGCATGGAAGAAGTGCTGGCGGGGCTGACGGCCGAAAACCACGCCACGGCACTGGAAATCGCCCGGATTCCCGAAATGATCAAGGGTTACGGCCATGTCAAGGCGCGCCACCTGGCCGCCGCGCGCCCGCAGTGGGTCGCGCTGATGCAGGCCTTTCGTACTCCCGGATCTACCGTCCAGCGGAAAGCCGCCTGAAGGCGGGGCCGGCCCCGGCCCCGCATTTCCTTCATAAGGCGACCCAGCGCCGCCTCTTTGCGCGTAAACCCGGCTTGAAAAGCCCCTGGCGCGCGCCAGTTACCCCCTTGTGCGGCTGCCCTGCCGCATACAATCGTGGACTTCCGTACGCCGTCCGTCCTGGACGGCGCGCGCGCCAGTGTGTCTTTACTATGTTGTGGAGTTAGCCGTGTTCATTTCTTCCGCCTTTGCCCAAACCGCTCCTGCCGCCGCCGGCGGCAGCGACATGATGTCGCTGTCCTCGCTGCAGGGCATGCTGCCCCTGGTGCTGATGTTTGTGGTGTTGTACTTCGTCATGATCCGCCCGCAGATGAAGAAACAGAAAGAGCACCGCGCCATGATCGACGCCCTGGCCAAGGGCGACGAAGTCGCGACGGCCGGCGGCCTGCTCGGCAAGGTCACCAAGCTGGGCGACGTTTACCTGACCCTGGAACTGGCCCCCGGCGTTGAAGTGCAGCTGCAGCGCAGCGCCATCATCCAGGTCCTGCCCAAGGGCGCCATCGGCAGCACGGCCAAATAAGGCCATCAAGGCCCTTATGAGGATTCATAGGGGCTTGCGGTATATCGGGGCTGCTGCTTGATGCGGGCGCCCCTTTTGTTCATTTGTCCACCAGGAACAGCCCTCCCATGAATCGTTATCCGGCCTGGAAGTACGCCATCATCGTGGTCGCGCTGCTGATCGCGGCTTTGTACACGCTGCCCAATTTCTTCGGCGAAGCGCCCGCGGTGCAGGTGTCCAGCAGCAAATCCACCGTCAAGGTCGACAGCACGACGCTGGCCAAAGTCGAGCAGGCTCTCAAGGACACCGGCATCGCGGCCGACGCCATCACGCTCGAGGGCAGTTCGATCAAGGCGCGTTTCGGCGACACCGACACGCAGCTCAAGGCCAAGGACGCCATCCAGAAAGCTCTGGCGCCCGACGCGAACGACCCGGCCTATGTGGTCGCGCTCAATCTGCTGTCGCGCTCGCCCGCCTGGCTGACATCGCTGCACGCTTTCCCGATGTACCTGGGGCTGGACCTGCGCGGCGGCGTGCACTTCATGCTGCAGGTGGACATGCAGGCGGCGCTCACCAAACGCGCCGAGTCCCTGGCCGGCGACATCCGCCTGTCCCTGCGCGAGAAAAACATCCGCCACGGCGGCATCAGCCGCAACGGCCAGGCCATTGAAATCAGGCTGCGAGACTCCGCCACCCTGGCCTCCACCAAGGGACTGATCCAGGACCAGTTCGCCGACCTGCAGACCGTTGATGCGCCGGACGGCACGGAATACAAACTGACGGCCTCCATCAAGCCTGAAGCCGCGCGCCGCATCCAGGACCAGGCGCTCAAGCAGAACATCGTGACGCTGCACAACCGCATCAACGAGCTGGGCGTTGCCGAGCCGGTGATCCAGCAGCAAGGCATAGACCGCATCGTGGTGCAGTTGCCCGGCGTGCAGGACACGGCCAAGGCCAAGGACATCCTGGGCCGCACCGCCACGCTGGAAATGCGCCTGGTGGACGACAGTGCCGAAGCCCGGGCCGCAGCCAGCAATGCCGGCGCCGTTCCTTTCGGCGACGAGCGCTTCTTCGAGCGCAACGGCCAGGCGGTGATCGTCAAGAAGCAGGTGATCCTGACCGGCGAGAGCCTGACGGACGCCCAGCCCGGCTTCGACTCGCAGAACCAGCAGCCCAAGGTGGACCTCACGGTCGACGCCAAGGGCGGGCGCATCATGCGCGACACCAGCC